>Ga0123355_10008333_pt1 | contig 15667 bp, 9 predicted proteins | sample TergutEmb28metaG_3_FD_89872 | JGI IMG/M metagenome (GOLD analysis project Ga0123355, IMG submission 89872) | Embiratermes neotenicus P1 segment gut microbial communities from Petit-Saut dam, French Guiana - Emb289 P1 | ecosystem: Host-associated > Arthropoda: Insects > Digestive system > Gut ... | reverse complement strand
CACGGCGTTCTGCACGGAAACACGCGGCTGCACTACGGTTGTCTGACAGAAGTGTGAGGAGAATTCTGCACCGAGATCTGCGAATGCATCCCTGCAAAATAGCGATTGCATAAAAACTGAAGGGACGTTCGCGTCACAGATGTGTTTTTTTTTTTCCTGATGAGGCACATTTCCACCTCTCTGGCACAGTAAACAAGCAAAATTTCCGATACTGGTCTGAGGGTAACCCTCAGGAACTTCACCAACGAGCAGCACATGACCCCAAAGTGACAGTGTGGTGTGCCGTTTTTAACTTTGGTGTTTTGGGTCCATACTTTTTTGAAGAGGACAATGTCACAGTTACGGTGAACAGCGATCGTTATTGTGCAGTGTTATAGAATTTTTTCCAGCCTCAATTGGGCGAAATTTTCAATGATCAACATGGTGCTGATAATGTTTGGTTTCAGCAAGATGGCGCAACAGCCCAAACATCTCGTCGTTCCCTTTCACTTCTCAGAGAAATGTTTCCTGGACATGTTATCTCCTTGCGTGGTGATATCAGGTGGCCGCCGCGTTCGCCAGATTTGACCCCTTGCGATTTTTATCTCTGGGGCTACCTCAAAGCAAAGGTTTACGAACAACGCCCCGTAACTTCATAAGCTCTGAAGGAGGCGATACGACAGGAAGTTGCTGCCATTACACCTGAAATGACTCTCAAGGTCATGGACAACTACCGAGAGAGGCTACATCAGTTTATCAATATTCAAGGCCGCCACTTGAGTGATGTTTTGTTCAAAACACATTGATGTAAAACGGTATTCTGTGTGCTTTCCAGAAATAGAAAAACATTTGCTGTATCGTCTTTGGTTTTGAATTTATTCGTTTCTCAAATAGGGGAATTCTTTCTGCCGCTTCCTGTATAAAAATTCCAGTAATCCCTCCTATCCTTACTAGCTGCTTAGGTCTTCTTCCTCGTGTCTCCATCCATTCGACCTTTCCCTCAATAACGTGATTTAGCGGACCGTTCCTACGCAAAATGTGACCAATCCAGTTAGTGTCCCTTCTTTTTTATACAGTTGTTATATTAATTAATTGTAAAAGCTGCGGACAACAGCAGTGCATGTAATTATTCATTGCGACAGGTTTGTGTCCGAAACAAAATACTTTGACTGGTACTGGCCGGCAACTACCAATGCCATCATAATCCATCCAACCTGTTCTCGCTGATATTCCCTCGTACAAAGGCCGTACCTTTGACTGTTTGCTCGAGTCGCTAAAAGGCCGTAAAGTTGTCGAGCGTCATACCTCGGGAATTGCCAGAGAGCAGCAGTGAGCAGTTCCAGTTGAGACTGTGGTAAACCTGTAAAGCCAACAACAGCATATTTTTTCGAAATAATAAAGGATAAACATAGTAAAAACGAGGTATCCAGCGAAGAGCAGTACATTGTTTAGTATGTACTACATAAACAGCCATGTAATCGATAACAAGTTGGTGTGACCATTTTCTGCGAGCAGTCACTATGTTCTCACTCACAACAATATATACGTTCTGCTTCCAAAAACATAAATTTTTAGCACGTATTATCCCGATCATTATCCAACGTATTTCTTGCCTTGTCTTACACAACATCAAATATGATTCGGATTTAAAGCAGACAGAACATTTTGGTACAAGTTCAGGCAGTGCTGAACATTCATAAACACAGGACTGCAGATATTTTCAAGGACTTCAATATTCACCATTCCCACCAAAGTGTATTCATATGTTGTATAACTGAGCATAAAATATTTTTACTTTTTGTTTTACTTTTAGCTGTTGGGTTACATCAGTTACGGATGGATGGACAGATAAGACGAAGCTCATAGCCGCTTTTCTCGATTTTGGGAACAAGCCTGAAATTATAAGGAAATTATAAAGTGTGATGTCTTGGTTAAACTTTTAGTAACATAAAGAACTAATTTCCTCAGGATTGTGAAGTAGTGTAAGCATTTCAGTACATAAAAATGAAATGAATATCAAAATATGCAGGAAATTTAATTTGCATTTTTGTTACGATATTAGATTTTCTGTTATGTTTTCTTTGCACATGGTATATTAGAGATGCCATTAAATGTCTATTGTTCTGAGTTTTTGTAATTTCCGTCATGTGTTATTTGACCACAGTATCCATGAAAATAAGTTTATTTATTCTGGCAACTTTATGAAGTTATAACTGCCTTCACTAGAAGTCACGAGCATAAACATATTTTCTTTCGCTGAACACAAACAGATGGATCATGAACATCGAAACAGATACTTTTACATTCAGGCAGTTCTTGCATTATAGAACTGTATGTGCTTTAATGAATACAGATGTATGGGAATAAATTACTTCTTTGCCAATAATTTTATTCAGCCATCTTACGGAATATATAATGTTTCACTTTGTTGATACGCTGACGTGTTCAGTAGTTACACCAGCTTTGATACCTTCACAGCGGCACAACTGATGATGTATCGTGTTTAGTGACTGCTGACTGACTGGCTTACTGGAATTTAGGTTCTCAAACTTTAGAACTATGTTTCTCAGTTAGCGTGCCGCGAGGGTTTATTAAATTTGCCATGAAGTTTTGAATTGAATAATATTCATAAAACTGCGTATACGAATGGAGCATACAGTAATTTTTACTGTTACACTGTTTCAAGAAATTAAGTATATTTTATATTTAAATAGTATATAACAATTGACTGTATGAAACTTGGCAGCATTAATTGCAAATAATGTTAGTAGTGGTTGTTGAAGAATAAGTGAAGAACAAAAGACCAGCTTGAAGTCACTTGCTATTTCATTTCATTTCTTATGTGCTCAACATTTTTTGGATATTAATATATCCATCATCAGGAGCTTGCGACTATTCTGCTGAATTACCACATTGGTCGTATTGTTCTTGGTTCGATGTGTGTTGAAGTTTCGGTGTGGTTGGGTTGGAGTGGTATCCGTGTTGCAGGCTGAAAAAAAATTATAGTAGTGTTTATGGTAGGCGTTTGTGTTGCAACAAAGGTTCACCTTCTGATGTCTGACCCTGTTTCTTAACAGTCTGCCACGAAATCAGAATATATATGTTTGTGTATGCGAGGATGAGTCCTGTGAGTGTTTGTGTTACGAGGTTTAATAAATAAAATCAGTAAACTATCCCATTGGTATAAAAACAAGTTTATAAACAACAAATTGCACATATTAAAAACGGAAACACTCCTACATGTTTCGGCTATGTCTTTATTTATCTTCAGGGAGTATCGATGGATGAAGAAAACTCAAACTGCTCTCTTTCAGTGCAATAATTTTAAAATAATTTTGTGTAACACTGTACTCAGATGATGTAATGGCCTGCTACCACAGTATATTATACCATCTACATATAACAATGCTCTATAACAGGGCATTATATGTCTTTAATATTGATACTCCCTGAATGTGAGTAAAAATAATAGCCGAAATATGCCGAAGATATTTCTGTTTTAACACGTGCAGTTTGTTTTATATTTGTACATTGAACGGAATATGTACAACATCTCAATGATATTTACAAAATCGTAGTAAATATGTCTGACAAAACCTGTGATATATCAGTTTTAAAAACGAAAATCCAATGAAACTTTCCTTGTACAAAGGGGCACACAGAAATTTGAGCAGTGGAGTGGTGGTTTTGGATGCAATATTTACTAAGCAGAGGGGCTGGCATTAGACATTCATAAAGCTTGAAAACTGCAGCATTTCCTTAAAAAGACCAAATTGGTATTGCTAACAATGACTAATAAACTCATTTATTTGCGACGGTATTCAGTGAGATTTCTTAAGGAGAAGTATGTAACCTCTTTGTACACATTTCATTCATCTGTTTTATTTATGGTGTAGCTCAAACAATACCACAATTTCAATACGCCATGGACTTCAGGGCCTGGGGACAAATCATTTAGAGCCGTGATACTGAACACAACTTTCACCAAACCGTGTGGTTAACGAACGACTTTCAGCAATCCGTGAGCACCTCTTATTTATAATTAAGTTTTCAAGCATACTTCCTAAAATACTTAAAATTACATTTTTATTTCCCTTTCCATCCCTATGAAAAATCGGCGCTGACCTCTTCCTTTGCTGTAAATTACCAAAAATAAAGTGTTCTTTTTTCGTAATCGTGCGCAAGTGTTAAATTTTTCTTAACAGAACTTTGTTTTAGAATGCTTCACTAATTTCATATGCGCCAAACGTAACTCTTACTTTAGCGATGTTAGACAAAAATTCATATTTATACGCAGTGGTTCCACAGATATTAATACCCTGAAGACAGCTGGTATTGAGGGAAAATGTTATTCTGTGTGATCCCTGAACTTAATCAGAACCAAATACAAACCGGGCGTTGTATGATCGCGGTTTAATTACTATTATTTACAATTTCTGAAACTTTTATGACATAAATAGCACAATTGTCGAGAATATAGAACGAATAGGAAAGGACTGAGAAAAGAAGCAGCTGCGTGGAAGAATTGAAAGATCTGAGATATTCACTGTTCTGGACGATACTTGCTGTTGATTGGTAGACATTTATCAAAGTTGCAGGACAACCTACCCTTCGCAACTTCAAGGGCCAAACAATCAGTTCTTGGACTACTTGACACTATCAGTCTCACAATCAGGATTCAAGCAGTTAGTTTTGGACTGGCTGCCCCTTGACGATCTAGCTAATAGGCTTTCCGCAACATCAGTATCTACCAATCAACCCTACATAACAGCCCAGAAGAGCGAAGACCTCATTTGCACTGCGGCCGAAGCCTGTTATCACGCAAGACCGCACATCTTCGTCTCCTCCCTACTTTCAACATTTCTCGGAATGTTATACTTGTATCGGTGTTATTTAGTTTATGAATAATGAGTGTGGACGTTATGACACAATGAATACTGCAAATTTATATGTGTAGAGTTTAAAAGAAAGTTATAAAAATAGTATTCACCAGAAGAAGTAAGTTTGGCCCCGTTCAATTCATGGAGCTATATAGTGGGTGTAGCGGCTATAGCGCCGCTAATTTTTAACTTAAGCGTTAGGTGAAGGAGAGTGGTCAACTTCAAGCTCCGACCATTTTACCACTGCTAAGTAACCCCGGTAGCCATTAAATAAGAGGCTGCGTCTGCCCCAGAGCAAGTATGGACGGCTGTGGAGAAAATAAAACCTCTTGCCTCTACCGGGATTCGATAACCGGACTGTCAAGCTCATAGTTAACCGCTACACCGACTGCGTCATCCCGGCTCTCCGCAGTAATGACGATTCGCAAATAATTAACTTAGCACAGGGCTGATTAGCACTTGGGAACGAGTTTCGTTATAAAGATGTCTACCAAGTCCCAGCCGTAATCAAGTACTAGGTATTAACTAGAACTCAGAAACGGATGAACTAATAATTTTAAAGTTTTAACAAGCAGTACTGGTACAGCTTAATACACGGCTTTATTTAGTAATTAATCTTGCTTACATTATGTCTAGCTACTTGTGCTTCGACGTATCCACACATTATCAGCATCCTCTATAAAAATGTAAATATATATATATATATATTATGTATATATTGTATATATATATATAACTATTTCATTTCACAAGATCTTGCGTCAGAGTACTGGGAGTGAGATCACCATCCCTGACAATATTGTTGAGGTAACTGATGTTACTTTCTTTCTTTGTTTTAGCATTATATACCAACAGTCTTTATTATGTTGCATAGAGTCTACCTCTTTAATATTTTCAAAGTATTTTTAATGTGTAAAATTTGATGAATTTTGTTTTTTAAATAAAACATGTGGCATCTCTTTTGGCTTATTTTTAAGTATCTTATGTTTATTAGACCGTGCATCATTGTGATAGTTGAAGAATAAAAGACCAACTTGATGTCACTTATTATTTTATTTCACTTCTTATGTGCTTATGTCAATGTAGCGGCAATTATTCCGCATTCAGTCACAAAAGAACTGCAAAATTTTCTCCATATAAAATTAACGTAGTTAGACTGTGGAGATAAATCGATTGGTGTTTTCGAAACAAAGTGCCTGTTATTCGTTCGGGTGCTGGTTTTTCCCCTTCTTTTATCACCCAACAGAATCAATAAAACAGTCACATGACTACAGTATTTTTTTTTTCCGTACACAGTGAAATATTTAGTGTCAGCTGCCACAAGTAATGGGAAAGATTTGCAGTGAATGTTACAATACATTTGGTTCCTCCCTGCCGAGTCTGCGATGTAAAACAGGAAACAAATAAGAAGAGAAAACGAAAAAGCAAAGCTAACTTCCATGTAAATCCCACACTACAGTTACTCAAATACACTAACACTGCTCAGATGTTCTGCCGATCCTAGTGGCCGCGCGGTCTAAGGCTTAAAATTAAGTATTTATTATTTTCTACAACAATTTGTCGTTGCATTCCGATTTCGCTTCAAATCGTACAAACTGTAATGAATACGCAGTAAATTTATCACAGTATATCACCAAGATTGCTCAAAATAAGTGAGAAAATTTGTATATTTACTTTATTACAATGTGTTTCCGTCAACACAACTAACATTTAAATTATAACATTAATGCAACATGTTTCGACTTGTGACGTGTCATCATCAGACTGATCTAAGAACCGTTTAACATTTCCGGGTTTTATTTTGTACATTTGAGATCCCATATGCCTTAAACCGTATAATATTGTGAGGCAACATATTGTAATAAAGTTAACATTCAGATAACACAATGGGATGACTTCATTCAAAAAGAGAAAATTTGTGTTTTCTTTGAGGTACGATCTAACGCCGAAGAAAATTTTCAGTTATAAACAAACGCTGGGGCATATTTCACTGCAAATATAACCAGTTGCAAGGTAAGTAAGTACAAGCCGTTTGCTAGACATTGGATATGATCGAGTGTATATCTCTTCGCAAGAAAGGGAGAGAAATTATGTGTGTTGTGCACGAAGTGGAAACACTCATTTCGCATACTCGCACCTGCAATATTTTCCTCGAAAGGAGTAAATAATTTATATAACACACAAAAAATAGCAGAGTGAACGCGCCAGAAATATTACATAAAATCAGTCTCTTCACTACTTCTTCCCTTCAGTTCTCCAAATATTCTATGTAACCCTTCACATTAAGTCTCTACTTATTTATATCTTCTTTGCCAAACATCCGTAAATCACACTTCCAAAACCCCTTCTACAATAGTTTGAAGATACTACGTACGCCTAACAGTATCTCATTAATCGTCTGAAAAAGACTTCGAGTCCACGCAGGTTTGGTGCCGAATGGTTGCTGACTGTGTAAAGAAGTTCTTTACGTTGCGGTAGGACATAGTTTGCCTACAGCAGTCAATGAACTTTAATCGGTTGAAGTAGCAGACGTACGGAAAAAATAATAAACTTGCCCGTTTACACGTCCTGAAGACATACAGGGACGTGGAGTTACAGCTCCATTCATACTTCACTTCGTCGACAGATGTAGGTGAGGGGTCAGCTTCACAACACCGGTCGCTTTGCCCGAGGGGAATATACTCACAGTACCCGTGGAATGGGAGACCGGGTGGCTCACAGAGCTTGTCTTGAAGGTCTGGAGAAGATATTAATTTATTGCTCCTGCCCGAATTTGAATCGCCGATCGTCCAGCACAGCAGTCAGTCGGCTGCGCTTCGAACATGTACACACAAGTGGTTCTACCTGCAGTTTTAACCAATTGTTAGAAACGTTTTCGATATGATCCCTGATATGCCACTTACACATAGTAGGATATCATTCTGTAGTTTCAGGAAATTCCTAGAAAGATCTCCAGTGCAACTACAAAAGTACGACAGACTTAAGGCTACAAGAACCTGGAGATTAACGAATTTCTAGAAGAGCTTATAGTATGACCACAAACACGTCAGTTATATAATCGGATGACAAGATAAACCGAACATTTAACTAATTCCTAGAAGCACTTCCAATGTGACCACAAGCGTGCAACGTACAAAAGTATGGAGTTTGCTAGAATTGTCCTTAATCCTTTCAAGCGCAATGGTTAACTTATTTACCACCAGCTTTAACATCCAGAAATTCTACATTGTGTCGACAGAACGCATTTCTGTGTTTGTATGGATCTCAAAACAAAGTGCTGTTGTTTCCTTGTACGGCGTCAACTAATTTGGTATTATAACTGGGAATGGTTGTGTTTACTGCGCGGTATGAAATGAATATTTAAATATAAATCTGGCTAAACTTCATCGTTAAGAAGTACTGTTCTGCCTTATTTAAGGGATGTGGTTCTGCTTCAGTTACACAGCAAACACTTACGTATGAAAGTTTTAAAGTATAATTGACCGCAATAAACATAATACAGTACCAATAATGCAGAATACAAGTAGTAACGTAATTATCCAAATCATTTTATCAACTGTTTAAGGAACTCCACAAACAGGTAGAAAATTTAAGCATATTAATGAAAAACACTTTGGTTTGAGGTTATTTTATTTCTGTTCTCTTCACTGTGTGACAATCAACAGGAATAAGCAAGTCATTCATTGTAATTCGATAAATTGATTATTTATCAGTTGACGTAATTTTAAATGAAAAGAGGTTGGACAATGGCCTTATAAAATAATACAGATTTATTGCATATTGCTGTATGGAATGTACTGTTTGTACGAATACTGATGGAAATGAATTTATCCTACGTTATGGTTATACTTACTTATTCCACGGAGCAAAGTCCTTCTTGAGAAACTAACCGGTTTGCAACTAGTCAAGAAATTCCCCGCATTTTATGGAACCCGAATGTTCATTACCATATTCACAAGTGCCCGCCACCTGTCCCTGTCCTGAGCCAGCTCAATCCAGTGCAAACCCCACACCCCACTTTCTGGAGATCCATCTTAATATTATCCTCCCATCTGCACCTGGGTCTCCCAAGCGGTCTCGTTCCCTCATGCTTCCCACCAAAACGTTGTACACGCCCCTCCACTCTCCCATACGCGCTACATGCCCCGCCCATCTTATATAATATTCTCGTTGAGTTTAGTATCCCCATGAAACTGGTAAGGCTAATAAAAACGTGTCTGACTGAAACGTATAGCAGAGTGCGGGTTGGCAAGAATTTGTCTGACATGTTTCCTATTAGGAAAGGTTTGAAACGTTATGGTTATTAGAAGGTACATTTTTGTTTGAAAATAAACATGAAAAGTAAGCACAATCCTCAGACAAAGAATTACTATGAAGAGGACACACGTTCATCTGGATCGCATGATTTTTTTTTCCACTTCCGGCCTCGAGGTCATTTTCTCACTTTCTTATCGAACTGTGGAAGAGGCGTTTTTTTCCGATCCGTCGTGCGGATGTAGCCGAGCGGTTGAATCGAACACTAACGTAACGACGTTCTGTCGTGTCTGGACCGTGCTGTTTTACAAGATGCTGTGGCAGGATAACGGAAGAGATCGCCTGCTGGAATTCTCTCTCGTACTTACACTTGTTATTGAAACTTCCGGATAGCAAGATACTTCACGCAGCGCACAAAGGAAGTTAGGCCCTGTCGCCAAGTTGTATCGACCGAAAAAGACGGAGGTAAGCGGCAGTTATATAGCCTCCAGTACTTAGAGAAACTGACAATAAACGTGTTGTTATTGCAGAAAGAGGGCTAGAAAGGGAATTAAACAAAGAAAGTGGAAGAGAATGAAAACAACGGAACACGGAAGAAAAAAATGAAGGAAGAAGAAACAAAGAAAATCTAAGGGTACAGAACAGCAATGAAAACAGTAAAAGGTGATATGCTGGGGCAAGAACGGCAAACTTGGAAAACTGATGGACAGAAGAAGCAACGAAAGAAAGTAAAAATAAGGCATTTATCAGAGTTCAAAAGGAAGGAAAAACCACGGATAAAGAAGGAAAAGCAAGAAATATTAACTTAAAGGAAATAAAGCAAAAGAAACCAGATGTATAAAAAGAAAGGTGTCAGATCATCTAATAATTTAGGTCATAGAGGTATAAGTATGGGCGGAAAAGGAACTAGATCTGAATGACCTTGCAGACAACAGAAGTCATCTCGTGTATTTGGAGCGGAATCAGATAGCAGACTTCAGAAAATTGTTGTAATGACGAAGACAAATGGTACAACCTTTTATTCGTTAATGATTTGGTGGAAGAGGAGAAAACTGAATTTGCTTAACTATCGTGTACTCTGAAACCCTTAAAAAAGGAACAGAATTTCCTATATAAGAACTGTCACTTATAGGTGAGGTCAAGCAATTTGCACATAATTCTGTAGTTTGTAAAGTGAAGAATACCAAGACAAACAGCATGATTCTACTGGCGTTATCTACTCATAAAAGTAGTCTAATAGAACCAAATTTAGTTCTTTTCGACGTCATTCTTCCCATACCATAAAACATGACAAACATTCCATTACACGTCATAGCCATTTGAGTCTTAAATTTACGTAAATACTCTTCAGAAATTCGGTTCCTACAGCACAGTGATATGAAGCAGTTCATATTGCAAAACGAAAGAGGTGTGTTGTTGAAGGAAATAATTCTACTTTGTTGTGTGAATCACGTGAAATTCATAAGCATAATGTGTAGGCAAAATAGAGAGTTAAAGTAGATGATACGCAAAGAAGGTTGGATGATTTAAAGGAAAAAAGTAAAGGAGGAAATATTCCCCATATATCAGGCCTTGAAGGCTCAGGCGGGGAGTAGAATTATAGCTCTGTTCTTTCTTTAACCTTACCGATGGATGGGTGTGGGTGTTTAACGCCATGCCCTGGTCACTCTGTTCCTGGGTAAGAGACCCGATAACCCCTTTTATATGAGGCATTGCGGACCTCGGGGCTGGTCTGGACCTGTCGGAAAAATCTCGCCTCCCACCGGGATTGGAACCCCGGTAATTTACTGTTATAACCCTCAAAGCTCAGCCCTTACTCAACGTATCTCTTGTGTAAAAAATGGGCTTTTCAAAGTTTGCAAATATGTAAACGTAAAAACGTAAAATTGAAGCTGACGTCCTAATTCCGCTCATCCATGACTTGCTGCATTTGTGGATACGTGGCGTTTTTGTGTTTCCTAGCAATTATACATAAAATTAATTACTCTAGAGAGTTGGTAAGCAAACTTGCCACTATAGCGTTCTAACTCGAATAAAAATATGGATTAATGGTTATTACTGGCTTTGCCGACAGACTTGCCTCGGTTCCTCTGCACAACGAAAGTAAAGGCAGTACATTCGCCCGGATAACAGTGTGTATTGTAGCAGTAGACAAGTGGGTAGTGGGGCACCTTTGAGAATTAAATAAAGGTCTACTAAAACGAAATCCGCAAAACATAGTTGAAATACATTACAAGAACTGTAGTAAGGTTTAATGAGCTTTGAGTTTCTCGATTAAAGTAGGATAAGGGGAGAAAGAGTAAATTAAAATTTGAATAATTTTAGACCGTAAAAATTACAGAACTATAAAACTGGATCTTTTGTACAGAGACTGGCAGATATTCTTTTGCCCTTAGCATCTTCCTTATTTTCCTTCAAGTACCGTCGATTCTGTTCTATTTCTCTCTTGATTTTGTCAGGTGAGAGATGGTGGTACTAGTAGAAGTAGTAGTAGTAGTAGTAGTAATAGTACGGGAGGAAAATCCTATCAGATATGTACGTACATATTTAGCGAATTACGTCGATACTTTAGGATCAGTGTGTCAATACTCAATCTGCACATAACTGTCCCTCTTCATTCACTGTAATCATATGCCCGCACGTGGATGCTGACATGCAGCTGGAAGGTACAGCAAGTGTGTCTTGCTTCTTCGTTTGTTCTGGACGAAAGTATAAATCAAGAGGTCGTTACTTGATTACTAATTGGTCAGAAATTATGTAAAGCATGGCCATAATTAGTGAATTCAACAACTGAACTTACCAGCTAAATTTTCAGTACTTATGTGCTTACGTCTCATGACGTGATCATTTGAGAGCCTATGCCTTAGAATGGCAACATCAAATAATCACACATTCTGAAGAAATTTATTGTTAAATGGCGGTTGTAACTGAACAGTTCGTTATTTGTTCCGAGTTACTTATCGATAATTTACATGTTAGTTATTGATTCAACGAAACATTGAATATAATTTACGTGTACTTAATTATGATGCCTTTGTTTAAATTACAAAAACAGTAGACTTTTAGAATATTTTACTTTCATGTTCCAGCTGCCTTTCGGACAATAACAATATCGGAAAGCGTGGTAGATGTTAAGGTTTTAATTGTATCTGTGTTTACCATTTATTATAAATCAGAAGGCACGAGTGCAAACTGTTACGCTTTTGATTGTACATCATTTGAAATGTGTTTTTGACCAATGACGTTATCACTGAATCTGAACTTGTTAAACGGATATTACTGTCTGCTTTCGCAGTCACACATTCAATACCGATTACCTAAATTTTTGACGTGACCTTATATAACCCGTAATTTTCAAACCGCAGCCACCCTCGGCATGAAAAACAGAAATATTTTTAAATGCTGATCAAAGTTATATTAAGCTATATATGTTTTTTGTTTCCACATTTACTTTCCTATACACAATATTTGTGTTTATTTGGACGTAAATATTACAGGTGAAACTTGTAAACTGTTTTACTTGTGATGGATAGGCAGTAGTATATGTGCTGAAATTTTAAATCTAAATTTTGCCAAATGTGTAGCAAAACACAAATCTTTGGTATCAGTAGCGTCCCTTTTAGTAATTAACAACGGCAGATTTTTCGGTCGTTACAGAATATTTAGCTATATTTAAGGAGTTTCCGAATCTAATCTACATACTGTACTTTCCTTATTCCCTAAGTAAAGTGAACCTATGTTAGCCTACATAAACTATAGGTTCATTAACCCTTGAAGACTTAGAGCTTATTGCGTGTTTCAAGGGGTTTATCAATCAAAAACTTCTCTGTTTTCGTATAATCACTGTTTCCAATATTGAAAAATTGTGTGGAGAGAGATGAGAGAATGATAATGGAGTAATTTTTATGCAAGATAAACAGAGTTGTTAGAATGTATCAGCGGACAGCTTCTCACAGTCCTAACGGAGAGATTAATGCTAATTTAACCACAGACCCCATACATTACGAAGCTGGAAATTTCCCAGTGGAGTTTTAATTTAGCGGTGTTAATCGATGCAATTCGAGACATGTGTGTGGGATGAGCCCAATGTTTATATAGGAATGTAAGTTTATGTGAAGGAGAGCCTCTTAGAGACACTGTAAATTCAAGCTATATATATATATATATATATATATATATAAAATAACGTACTCATATTCTTATAATAAAACCAACGAGATGCACTGATTTCTCAAATTTATTTTTGGAATTGAACTCTACATGTTTCGAGGAGTTTCTCTGTCCATCATCAGGAGTCTAGAACTGTACACAGAGCAATGGTTTACGTCATACAGGTTTTGGTGACCGCTTGCTAGCGGGATCGGGATCCCGCTAGCAAGCTGTCAGAAAAACCTGTATGACATATACCTATTGCTATGTCTACAGTTCTAGACTCCTGATGATGGACAGAGAAACTGTTCGAAACATGTAGAGTTCCATTCCAAAAATAAATTTGAGAAATCAGTGCATCTCGTTGTATTTATTATAGAATATATCACGAGGCACAGTCCTCTGATGTCATATATTGTACTCATGTACGCAATTGGCAGACGAATTACTCGATATTTATAAAGTATGTGGATGCATGTACCGAAGCGTTTTTTAGGAATGTAAGAGAAGTATTAGGATTTTAATTTCTAGTTAGAACACATCTAAAGGATTTGACAAATATAGATAAATGATAAACACTAACCACGCTTCAGACAGTTATAAACACTGTCACAAAGAGAGGAGAAGAAGGATTTCATTTAAAGGGTTCTGTGTTGTAAAGGCTACGTACAGCTTCTCTAGAAACGAATTAAACGTATACGTGTGTGTGTGTGTGTGTGTGTGTGTGTGTTGTGTGTGTGGAGCATTGGCGGAATTATATTGACAGGCGAAAGGCGAAGTATTCAGCAAAGAATGGTATTGACAGTGGAAAATGAAGTAGGCACAAAACCTCTCCCATTGTCACTTTGTGCGCCACGAATCCCTGAAAGACTGGAGAGAAAATGCATAAGAATAGAATATCACGGCGGATCTTCCCCGTAACTAATAAAGGAAAACTACCCTTGCCCCGCCACGTCTAGTAGCCCTATGGGGGTGAAGGGTTATAGCTACTTCTGAAATACTCCTTGGATGGTACACTGGACAACCGCAAACCTTCTGTCTAGGAAGGTGAACTGCTGAAATACGTACATATTCCGAATGGGTTTCGAACCCATGACCTCAGCGTTAGAATGGTCGGAGAAGGTATGCGTACTAGACATCGCGACCAAACTGCTCGGTGGGTTTCGCACTGTGAATATACGGGTAGGTTTTCGAAGAGTTGCTTTTGTTTCAGCAACAGCTATACTGAGCGCCTGCAGACACCGGTTAGGTTGCACAGCTTTGCAGGCACGTCAACTGAGTTACTTCGCTGCCAGGGGACCTAAATAATATTAATCGAAATTCCGGTTAACCCAGTACCAATTTGGCCTGCAAATAGCTCTCCTTGAAAGAAAGGGTCTCTTTTCTATACGCACGTGATTGAAAAATGAATGAGATACAGGTAGTGGCGGCATAAGGCGATTTGTCACTACGATAATATAACGTGTTCCCTGCCGTGCCGATAAAACGTGTTTATAATGACCGTGCAGAGTGTAGTTACAGGTATAACAGCCGGCATTCTTAACCTAGGCACTAGACAGGGGTTAGGTGTTAGCTTCACGCCCTGGCCACTTTATTCCCAGAAACACTGGATGGTATTCCATGCATTGGTGACTGGATGGGTTCACAGCAGGTCTGGACACTGCAGGAAACGGAAATTTTCCGCCGCTACTAAGAAGAGAACTTCTCTCTAACTCACAGTTAATTTCTAAAATTTATCATCGGTGTTAATTAAGGCACATTTAAATATGTTATTATCATTATCATCATCAAGTTTAGTACGATACAGATCTTCTAACGTTGTTTATGTTCCTGTCAGTGGACTGATTACAGATGGATTTAAAACCCTTCTTTGCACACACTGTAATTGTTATTTCTAGCGACCGTTTGCAGCCGACCATTATGTGTGGGAAGAAGTTGTGAAAGGAATTCCTCTGATTCACTCTTGAAAACCCACGTCCTTGCAATGTACAAAATTTAAAACTCCCTGCCACTTTATTGAACGCTGGATTCACCGCCCGCTCACACATAACGTACTGCTTGACCGCAACAAAGTTAAGAACCCCTTTAAGGGACCGGCGGTCTTCGGTGTAGAAGTGGATTACAACAAGAAAACCGATGATTTGTCGTGGAGTTTATAAAGCTTTGCTCCAGAGTGGGGGGACGCATTTTGTGCTCTAAGCAGGTGAAGGAAGAGGGCAGGGTTAGCTCAGTCGGTATAGCGACTCGCTACGGGCTGGACGGTCCGGGGATCGAATCTACTGCGCCCTCAGATCAACTTTTGGCCGCCGCAGCGTAATGGTGCGATAATGTGGGTACTCGCCAGATACGTAAACTTTCGCACGAATAACCCGCGAGATCTGACACTACACGATCTAATGGACTTT
>Ga0123355_10008330_pt1 | contig 15670 bp, 12 predicted proteins | sample TergutEmb28metaG_3_FD_89872 | JGI IMG/M metagenome (GOLD analysis project Ga0123355, IMG submission 89872) | Embiratermes neotenicus P1 segment gut microbial communities from Petit-Saut dam, French Guiana - Emb289 P1 | ecosystem: Host-associated > Arthropoda: Insects > Digestive system > Gut ... | reverse complement strand
TACATCAGCAAATAGCGGAGTTTTGCGACACCGCCCCCGCAAAGTTCAAGAGATACACAGACGAAACGACTGACTTGTTAGGTGATATGGTTTACTATGCGAGCAATGAAATGTTGGCAAAAGATATTTGGACGGAGTTCCATTTGGCTATGGCTATGCTTTTTACTTATGCTACACAATTTAAGGTAGGCATAGACAAATTGATTGAAATTTTAGGCAACACATATTTTGACGATTAAGGAGCGTTGCAATGTATGACGAAATCAAGCCTTTTATTGGGCGGGGGAGCGGTTGGGAAAAAGCGGAGTATTACAGAAGTCTTATAAACAATATGGAATATATAAGCGTTTAGGATTGTTACAAGCTGAAAGCCTTTATGAATTAGGAATACCGCAAGAGTTACAACGACAACAAACTATACAGATACTACCGCTATTTATTCGTTCTATTCAATGAGAATATGAACGAGCGAGGGGCGGGCAATTATCACGACTACGATTACGAGGAATGGAATTGACAAGCGGGGCAAGGCACAAAGGAAAATTTGCTTGATAAAAATTTTTTTGTTATAATGTAAACATTATAAGGGGAAACGATAAAAAAGCAAAAAAAATTAAAACAAAAGAAAAAGGGAAAAGTAGGTATATATCACTTATGACAAATAGGTGTAGGGGGGATAGGTTGCGGGATATGTCTTTATCGTTGGGCGAGATTGCCCGCCGTACCTTGCCGAAAAACCCAAGCACCAAACGCAAGGCATAGACGGAGTAGGGCGGGGGGCAACGCAGTTGCCCCTAACCTACGCAGTACATTTCAAGGGAGCGGAACGGCAAGCAATTACAAGGTTATTATTGTTATTTGCCCGCAAATTATTTTTAATCTGACGAGCCGACACGACCAAGACGGAACTTGACGGAGCAACCGCCCTTGTTGCAGTCTGCTTTTGTTGTTATTAGCCCTTAATTTTTATAAAAAAGGCTTGCGTTTTCTATTGCAATATGGTATAATAATACTATCGAAAGTCAATAAACACGCACCTTTGATTGACTTTGAAAACAAATGAAAATGTTGTATCTCTAACAGGAGAGTACCGCAGCCGCGGGTATAATTTTGATATTACCAACTCAACCCGGAACGATATGATGTTCGTGTATGGCGGCGGATATTTCCAGAATATTGGGCAGCTTGTTGATCAATATTTCAACACGTACGTGCGGCGAATCGGGTTCGATGACCCGTTTTTCACCGAGTTCTGCAATGGAACGACTGCGACTTGCCCCGGAATGTCGCAATGGGGAACTGTGCCGTTGGCTAACCAAGGCTTGTCCCCTTTGCAGATTTTGAGGCGGTATTATCCGAACGATATTGAGTTGATTCAAACCAACAATGTCGGCGGAGTTGCCGCTTCGTATCCGGGATTTCCGCTTCGGTTGGGCAGTTCGGGCGAGCCTGTGCGGAGAATGCAGCGAATGTTGAACCGAATTCGGGTGAATTTCCCTGCGATTCCGAGGATTGATAACCCGAAGGAGTTATACTGTGAAGGAAGTTTTTTGGTTGGGAAAACCGAAAGGCTACCAAACAAGGCAGCAAAGGGGTTCAAGGCACTACATAATACTTTCACGCTTGAGATTCCTAAGCATAGGACAAAACTTTTTTGAATAAATTTTAGAAAAAGGTTCCGAATTTGGCGCGTAAATGTCCTATTAGTGAAGGCAGAAAATTTGCTTTCAAATTTAGGAAAGTGAGGTTGTAGATATTTTACATCAAAAAAGCAAAATTGTCAAGCGCGAAAGTAAAAACGGTCAATCCGCAAAGTTTCAAAGGAAAATCGGTTCGACAAATTATGTAGTGTCCGTTCAGTTTAGCAAAAAATCCTGCGAAACTATGGAGGATAAACTTTTCCGCATTATTGGAAAAGAGGTGTCGCGAAGTGTCTAACGCAAACACCTTAAACTGCCGGAAAGAGGAAATCGTGAAAACTCAAAAGTTAGCAATCCTTTATGAGCGATTAAGCAAAGAGGACGAGCGAGAGAACGAAAGTGTATCAATCGAGAATCAAAAATCATTCTTGGAAGATTATGCAATCAAAAACGGTTACGCGAATTTTGTTCACTTAACCGATGACGGTTGGAGCGGAACTCGGTGGGACAGACCGGGGTATCTCAAAATGATTGACGAGGTTGAGCGTGGTAATGCCGGTGCGGTTATTGTTAAAGATATGAGCCGAATCGGGCGCGACCACTTGCGTGTAGGATTGTTGTTGGAAAAGTTCCGCGAGAGTGGCGTTCGGTTTATCGCCGTGAATGACGGCGTTGACACCGACAAGGGAATGGACGATTTCACCCCGTTTCGCAATATAATCAATGAATGGGTCGCACGAGATACCTCAAGAAAAATCCGAGCAATCAACGACGCGCGAACAAAGGCAGGAAAACACGTTACAGGAGCGATTCCGTATGGCTATCTGCACGACCCGAACGACAGACAACAATGGATTTTAGATGAGGACGCCGCGCCGATAGTTGCACGAATATTTCAAAGTGTGGTTGACGGAAAGAACTTGAATCAAATCGCCGCCGCATTGGCGGCTGACGGAATTTATACGCCGTCCGCGCATTGGCGAAAACTCGGCATTAAAGCTCCGGGAGCTGTCGGCAACGCCGACCCGACAAAGTGGACAGCTTCAACTATTATCGCGATTCTTCGCAAAGAGGAATATATGGGTTGGAAAGTGCTGAACAAGACATTTAAGGAAACCTATAAATCCAAACGCCGACCATCACCCGAAAACAGATTGATTTTTAAGGATTCACACCCTGCTATTGTCAACGAAGAAACTTGGAATCTTGTTCAAAGATTGCGTGAAACGCGTCGCAGACCCGATAGAATTGACGGCGAAACTAATCCTTTAACAGGGATTTTATTCTGCGCCGACTGCGGACACAAAATGTATTTCAAACAAAAACGAGCCAAACAATCGAATGTTTTCTACCAAGAATATGTTTGCTCAAGTTATCGCAATTATTCGCGAAATTGCACTTGTCATTATATTCGTGTGAATGTTGTGGAAGATTTAATCCTTGACACAATCCGCCGTGTAAGCAAGTGTGTTCGCCAAAACGAGCAGAAATTTATTGAACAAGTTCGTGCTGAATCGGAAGTTCAACAGGACTTTACGCTTAAAGAAAATCGAAAAAAACTTGCAAAACACAAGCATAGGCGAGATGAAATAAACACATTGATTAAGAAATTATACGAATCGTTTGCATTAGAGCGAATCCCCGAAAAGTATTTCACGGAACTGCTTGCAGGGTATGACGAGGAACAGACAAAACTTGATGTCGAGATTGCCGAACTTGAAACGGCGATTGAAATGTATAGCACAAATTCAGTTAAAGCGGATAAATTTATCGAACTTGTTAAGAAGTACACGGAATTTCCCGAACTTACGCCAACGCTTTTGAATGAATTTATCGAAAAAGTTGAAATTCACGAAGCGGTTAAAATCGAGGGCAGACGAACAATGCCAGTTAACATTTATTTGAATTTTATCGGGAAAATTAATTTGTCCGATTGGGAAGAAAATCAACCGCCGATTGGCGTTTATGAAAAAGTGAAACGGCACAGATTGCGTAAAGATATGACCGAGGAAGAAATCAATCAAGAACGTGAACGCGACCGCAAGCGATATGCCAATAAAAAAGCGGCAAAACTTGCCGCCGAGCAGGAGCAAAGTGTCGTGGTTTTAGAGGAAACAGAGCTTGCAAACGCGGGGTAACTGCTACAATTCAAAATGGAATATACAAGAAATGACGGCTGAAATAGCCGTCATTTCTTGTGATTTTTAGTCCGCAATCCTCGCCATAGCGAATGCAATTTCAGCCCTCGTTGCCAACGCTTGCGGTGCGATAGTTTCGTTCGCTCGTAAGCGCAAAATTTCATTGTCAACCGCCCAACTTACGGCGTTTACCGCCCAGTATGAAACGGTTTCCGTGTCGCTGAACTGCAATGTAACATCTGCGTTCAGCGAACCCTCGAAGCGCCACAAAATCGTCGCCATTTGTTCGCGCGTAATCTCAGCATTCGGCGCAAATTTCGTTTCCGAAACTCCAAGCACAATACCGTTTTCAGCCGCCCAACTTACGGCGGTTGCGTACCAAGTTCCGATTGCGACATCGGTGAATTGATTGTCAACATTCGCCGTTGGTTCGCCTGCTAATCGCCATAAAATTGTTACCGCCATTGCGCGAGTTGTCGGCGAGTTCGGAGCAAATTGGGTCGCTGAAATGCCTTGCATTAGGTCATTGATATATGCGAATCTAACGTAATTGTAGAACCAATCGTTAGAACTTACATCGGCGAACGGATTTTCTTCCCATGGCGTTGGGTCATCGTTGCCGTTCGGCGAACCAATCGGCGTAGTGTCAATATCGCCGATGTTTCCACCGCCTGTTTGTCTTGTAAATCTTACATACAGTTCCTCGCTATCTTCCATACCATCAGCAACCGCAATCGCTCGAATCGTGGTTGTTGCGGTCAACGCAATCGGAGCGGTGAACGGCGTACTTGTAGTTGTAGGTTCACTTCCGTCCGTTGTGAAGTGAATCGTTGCGCCGTCCGTTTCGGTAGATAATGTAACATTTACGCTATTTGTAAATGTACGGTTAGCAGGTGTTGCGGTTGGCGTTGCGACTGGTGAATCTAATTCAACAATTGTGCCACTCCTAAACATTGGAATTTTGGGAAACGACGGACGCCAATCGAATTCAACATCTAATATGTCACCGTCTTCCCAATCGCCTAAATCAACACCCGCCCAATACCAAAACTGAATCCAGTAAGCATATACGTAAATTTGACTATATCCGTTAAAAGTGTACCCTGTCGGCAAGTCAAGCAATCCGAGATTATTGTGGGTGCTGGATAACGGTAGTTCAACACGTGTTGTTTCCCCATTCGGCATACGCAAATATATGTGCCGTCTTTCTCTAATCTGAACGTAATTCCGTCCGAATTGTAGTGATAACGGCGGCTCAAAGGTTACAAAGATGTCATATCCAAAATCGCCAACAGGAACGGTCAATCTTTCGTGATACATCCCGTGGCTGCTACCAATATTAACAAATTCGTCGGGAACAGGCACTTCGACCCAAAAAGCACCCCAACCTTGTGGCGGCGTGTTGGAATTCAAAACCTCCGTAATTTTCAATACAAAAATTCCATCACTTACAACTACATTGTTATACTTAAAGATAATTTCTGCAAAAGTGAAGTAATCACAACTTGCTCGTATCGGCTCAATTCCGTCCGCAACTTGGTAAAAGAAAATTTGCACACTTTCGTTCGGCGGATTCGCTGTCAAAAAATCATCGAACTGTTCCTCGCTCCCGAACAAAATCGGGTCATCGAACGACCCATTTGCGAAAGGCGCTCCACCCCAACTCGCAAACGCTGACATTGAGAATAAAAACATCGCTAATATTACACATAAAACTTTTCTCATTATTACGCACCCCGTTTCTTAATATTATAATATGATAAATTTAATAATTCTAAAACGTTACAGGATTAACCAAATGCCGAGCAATCGGAGCTTGCTCTGCATTATCGCTGAAAATTAAAATTTCTATATATTCGCCAATCGCAAAACTGTTTACAGATGTTGGAATATCCGTAATTCTTCCTATCCCCGACTGACCTGTAACAACCGCCATTCTTGGCGTCGTTGTTATAGTTGAGCCACTGCGTTTTCGTATTTCAACGAATAATTCCGTACCCTCAAAAGCACTCCTTTCCACAACTTCAATTGTGTTCAATGTAAATGTTGTTCCATTAAATGCTACGTTAGGCACTCGCGAAATTGCGTCTATTTCAATTTCTATAAGATTAAATTCTGCCCAACCTGCATTTCTGAAAGCTTGCGTTGTGCCGACTGGAATAAGCACATCAACATTTGCGCGATTGACTCCCGCAAATGTTGTGGCGTTTATCTGTTGTGGAACGGCTCTGTTGTTGACAATTGTTCTAAGCCCTGTCGCACCGATAAACGCAAAATCACCGATTGTCGCAACCGATTCGGGAATATGTATCGTTTGAAGCGATGTGTTTCCGTGGAATGCTGAATCTAAAATCCTTGTCGCTCCTTGCGGCATTGTAACCGTTGGAGTGTTGGGTAATGGGTCGTTTGTTCCTGGTTTTCTGCTGTGAAATACTTCGCCGGATGCAAGTGCCATTCGCCGCACAAGCTCTGCTGTGCAAACACCGCAAAAGTCGCGAATTACTGACCACAACCCCATATGACAGTCACTTCCGCTAGCTGTTGGCACCGCCCAACCATTTGGAAAACGCCTAGGAGTCATCGCAACATTTCTATGACCAAACCAATGCCGCCATTTAACGTCTTCATCTGCAATAGTTGCTGGCGTAGAATTAGCCATAAATGTACTCCCGCCACCTGTTGCGTGTTCGTCCACAAGACCGCCAAATGAATGACCAAGTTCGTGAACAAATATTCCGTGCCACATCGTGCCGTTCGGCCACGCAGTACTACTGCCACCGGGGGGAGTAGCAGCGTGTACAATAGAAGTAACACTAATTGTTACACCAAGTCGATAATGCCAAGCCAACTGCGCCCAACCTGCGACGTCCCCGGCGTTAGAGATAACCTGTATCATAGTTTGGTGTTCGGGAGCAACAACTGTGTTTGCCAATTCATAAATACGAACCGTTCGAGTAAACGTAGGACTCGCTAAGACGGTTCCTGTCCCAGGTGATGTCGTTATCGTTCCAAGATATCCGATTCCTGTTACGGGATGATTTCCGTGAGTGTGAATCACATATACTGTAAACAAGTCCTCGAAAAGCCCAAACGGATGAATTGCAAGCATAGAATCCATAGCGTTATTCGCGTGGTTCAAAACAACATTATGCTGTGCGGCAGTAAATCCATCACTCAAAAGTATAACAACAATGCTATCCTCGTGTGGGCGACCACTATATCTTATTCGTGTTACAGGAAAAGGATTATAAGTCGCAAAATTTATACCATTTTGAATGTTCAGTACGCGTTCTATTTCGCTTTGCGAAACAGGAACATTATAAGTTGTTGTGCCGAACGTATCACAATGAACACGGAGGTTTCGGTATATCCGCCCTCCATTGTTTAGAATCCGTTGAATGTCATCATTTGAATATCCTCGAGGTTGATATTCTGAATCTACACAATCAATGCAATCCTCGTGCATATGTGTATCATCAAAATCCAGTTCATTAATTTCATAAATTGTCGGAATTATTATGTCACCACTCAAAGGAGTTGCAGCATTTTCGAGTATATCTACTCTAAACTCCCCTGTTCTTCTTGCTCTCAGCCGGACAGTGTTGATAACACCTGCAGGAGCGTTTATTACTCGCCTAAAAGACACCTCGCCATTTGTTATATTCGTGAAAGTTACGCCACTGACAGTAACAGGCGCGTTCATAATAGGCGTTAAGGATTGCTCCCTTGCGTTGATAAGTTCAAAATCTGCTGAATCGTAAACAACCGAATATTCAATTGCGCTCGAAACATTATGCGCACTTACAGGAATTGAAACGTAATCCCCTTCTCTAACGTCGAGCGAAAGATACGTTGTTAAAATAGCCGCGTTTGTGTAAGATCGCATTGTTATCCTATCAAAAATAAAAACCCGAACTTCGTCAACGCCGTCAGGGGGAATATTGTAATTAACGGAGAATAAACCAAATCCGTTGATAGGTATTGAATCCAAATTTGATGACACTCTAACATCAACCATTCGACCTGCGTATGAGGCGGTAACAACTAACATCGGATTTATTGCCCCTGTTGTGCGATTGATTATAAACGCCTCGGCTCTCATTTGTTCTCCAAGCCGCAAACGCCCTTGATGATAAACATAATTGCTGCCTATTCTATAAAACAAGCTTTTTTCGACAGTTACACCCGAAATAATCGAAGTTGTAGATGCAATTTCCTCATAAGAATTGTAAATTGTTCCTTGCAACAGCTCATTCTCAATCCCTACAGCGAACGGAGTAATCCCCCACGCAGTGATAGCTATTGCAAATACCATTATTAAAGCGACTAAATTTTTCAAATTTCTCATAAGTATCAAATTCTCCTTTAGTAATTTTTCGCACAAAAAAATGTCTGTTGCCGATAAGGCGCACAGACATTCTCAAAATTCACAAATATAAATCAAAATAAGGCAATACTGCCATATGATTTTATAATAATTCTTATAAAAATACATATAACTAATAAAGCCGTGGTGGATTTATTCCATTGTGTTTGTGTCTGTGGCACATTCGCAGGTTGTAAGCGCTCCAACGCTTGCACCCACGGTATTTTGTTTCATTTCCTAACTATTTCCAATTATATATCTTTTCCCGAATTTTGTCAACCCTCCCGTCCATACTTTTTTAACTTTTTTTGACATTGTATCATATCTCTATTCAAAAGTCAACATTTGTGATTACAAAAAATCACCCAAAGACAATCACGTTTCCTTATACTGTATTCAAATAGTAGAAAGATGTGATTGTTGTGGTTGACTTTGGAAAAAGAATAAAACACTTACGGCAAGGACAAGGATTAACACAAGTCCAAATTTCGCAAAGACTTCATATAAGTAAAGCGATGATAAGCTCATATGAAACAGGCATTAGACTGCCCTCGTATGATGTGCTTATAAAATTTGCCCGACTATTCGGCGTTTCGACTGACTACCTTTTGGGGGTCGATACAATAAAATCCGTTGATGTTTCGGGCATTTCAGATTTGCAAGTTGATTTAATCGTAAAGCTGGTCAACGAGTTGCGGAATGATGCACATTAGCTGCCATCTATCACCTGCTCCAATCCCTACCCACTCTCGACTTTCCGCTTTGACGATTTCGATTCTGCCCTCGTGCCGAATTTCGCTCGTCCGCCTGCTGTTTCGCCAAAGCGAGCCGTTCTCGCATAGTCATCTGCTCGTATGGCTTTTCCGCTAACTTCGGCGAAGATTTTTCAACTGGTTTCGGAGAAGATTTCTCCACCGATTTCAACGGTTGCAGAACTCGACTGCTCAAAATTTCGCTAACACTCTTTTGAATTTTCGCAACATTCTCAACATCGGATTTCGCTTGCAAATATTCGGCATTCAGCACGGATTTCTCGGTGGTCAACTTCTCGAATTCCTCTCGCCAACTTTGCACAGGGATAGTTGGCCGACCGTTTAAAACGGCTTTCAAATATGAGTTTGCCGACCTAAACACGGTCAATTCCGCACGGTGTTCTTCGACATACTTCTTCTGTTTTCGAGGTTTCAACACCGCAAGTTCGTCAAAATATTTCTTGTTCGCAAAATAATTTTCGCTTTGTTTCAAATGCTCGTCAAGCGTATTCAATCGCCGTTCGATTGGCTTGAACGCTTGCTGAATTACGGTTTGTTGCTTAACCATATCTTTGAATTTATCGTCTAAATCCGAAAGGTAGGCAATGTCATTTTCGGTCAAGAATTTGAGCATTTTTGCCGCAGATTTTAGGTTGTAAATCCTACCGCCATCTCGGTTAAGAATCTCGGAAATCGCATCGGCAAGTGTCGGCGATTTATCAATTTTGCGTTCTTTGTTGAGCCATTTTTGTATTCGCACAATGTTCCGTTTAAGCTGTCGCAAACGCCGATTCGAGATTGAGATTTCCCGATTCCTGTCACCGCGCTCGGTTCGGATTCCTCGCTGTTCAAGTTGGTGTGCAACCGTTCCGAGATGAATTGTCGGAATCTGCTCAACGCCTTGCCGCGCGTAACTTCGGTGGTCGATTCGCTCGGAAATGTTCAATTTTGCTAATTCGGAATTGACGGAATCCGCCCAAGCCGAACGCCACTCCTCGGCTTTGGATTGGTCGTTCCAGTCGGTTGACGGAACGGAGTTACATTTATATTGCCGCTTTTTCTTGTCGTAAATTTTTTCGCCGTAATCGTCAAAAATATATTCTTTCCTCTGTTTCGCTCCCCAACTTTTATCCTCATTGAATGGTCGCATTGTTAGCAAAATATGCGCGTGTGGGTTGCCGTCATTTTTATCGTGGATAGCAAAGTCCGCACACATTCTAACATCTACAAAATTTGTTTTAACGTACTCACGAACGAGATTTAGATTCTGCTCGATGGTCAATTCTCTCGGCAACGCAACCTCGATTTCTCGCGCAAGTTGCGAATTTTTTGCCTTTTCGATTCGCTCGATAGCGTTCCACAAAATGGCTCGGTCGGCAAATTCGGGCGGTGCATTTTCGGGGAGCAAAATTTCGGTGTGAACAACTCCGCTCTTGCGTGTGTAGTCATTCACTCGTCCGTCATATTCGCTTATGATTTTCTCGCCCGCTCGGTAAGCGGCGGCGGCAACGGCAGACTTGCCTTTGCCGCGCGAAATAATTTTGATAGAGCAATGGTAGATTGCCAACGGCAAGCCTCCTTTCGTTGCGAAAATTATTTTGCAGGGGCGCGCATTGCGCGTCCGCAAGGTTTTAAGCCCCCTTTTAAAAGGGGGTGTCGGCGTTAGCCGACGGGGGTTTGCGGGCGATTTATAATCGCCCACGGGCGAACACGGTTCACCCCTACTTAACTGCGGATATGTGAATATCCGCAGTTAAGAATTTTGCTCCGACAGGAGCAAAACGCCGTCTGCAAGACCGCACATACCACGATTTTTGTGGTATATAAGTGCGCCATTCGGTTTTTTGAAAAAGTCGGAAGATTAACTTCCGACTTTTTCAATTTCCGCACTTCGTGCGGAAATTGAACCGCCTCGCTCGTCCGTTTCAACGGATTCGAGCGTGGCGGTTTCGCCGTTCAGCGTGGGCGATTCGCTCTGCGGAACGGTGACGGATTTTGATTTCACATCGGCGATAATCTTCACGCCATATGACGAACCGACAGTACGTTTTAGGATTTCTGCGATTTGGTCGTTCGTCAATTCTGCCGCGCCGTCAATCAAACTTTCGAGGATTGCGCCTCGGTCAATTAAGCGTTTAGTTCGTGCCTTGCGTTCCTCGGCTCGTTGCTGTTGAATCAGCAACTTCAACTCGTTTTCGGATTGTTGTTTTTTCAACTTTGCAGATTCAATCCCTTGTTCCAAACTTCTTTTTGACATTTAAATTCCCCCTTTGATTTTTTGCCCTACACATATAGGACATCTGCACCCCTTTTTCGGAACTTTTTTGAAAATTACTTGAAAAATATTTTTAGTTGTGCTAAAATAAATGTCGAACGAGGGTGGAATTATGTCTAAAAAAATGTTAGTTCGCGAGGTCAAAGCGTTGGCGTTGTTGAGAATGGAGAACGCCGCGCGAACCGAAGAAGATTTTATCGCCGTTATGCAAAAGTGGGACACGCGTGAGGAAAGCGCGGCGCGCCAACAACGGCGATACGGATTTTACACAACTTTGGATTTGATGGATTGGTTGAGCAAGCAGGAACGATGGTTTAAATTTCTCGACACAATTTTTTGTAATATCGAAGAAATGCACGTCCTTGTTGAAGATTACGACATTTCAAAATTGATTGAACGCTTGCGATATAAGCCCAAAGAAATTTTGTTTTTAACCGCGATTTGCTTACAAACACCCAAACAAATCGCCGAGTTTAAAGGGCAAACCGACAAGGCGGTTCGCAAATTGCGGAACATCACGTTGGATAATTTGCGTGACGATTTATGTGAAAGATTGTTGGTGCGAATTGGCAAAAACGGAGCGATTACTCCAAATCAGCGGAAATTATTAGAAGAATATTTGTTGACGCAATTCTTGGACGAAAGGGGGTGGACAAATGCAATTTAAGAATACAAATGCGTGGTGGGTTCGACACAACCGCTACGAATACAAAGAGAAAAACGGAATCACATACATTTGTCCTCGCCCTTTGGCGCAACCGAAACCGTATAATTTGATGAAAGAACCTGAAAAGTTGGTTATTGATTTCCTAAATGTCGGTCTGCTTATGATGAACCGAAAGCCGAAAGATGAAATCAAAGCGGCGGTTTTGGAGTTCGTAAATCAATACGGATTTCTCGGATTTATGACCGCGCTCCCGACCACACCGCAATTCATCGCATACGAAAATGTGTATTTTCACGTCAACCATTTTATTAAGAAGGAAATGATGTCAACCGAGAAATATATTGACATATTTTTTCCGTTCGAGAAGTTGGATTTTGCGAAACAAGGGAAAGAAAGCAGTTGGAATATTGAGGCGAAATCGGGCGAAGATAGAACTCATCTCGCAATTGCGATGGCGTTTGATAAAAGTCCGCAATCGGTGCTTATGAGTTTTCAAAAGCAGTACGCCGAGCGGTATGACTGGCTTTGCAGACAGTTCAAGGATTTGGCGTTCAACCTCACCACTTCGTTCCTGTATTACAACGATTATGATGATTTCGACAGGGGTGAGCGCGATTTGCTCCGACGAGGAATGGCGGCGTTCGGTGGGATTTCGCCGACATACAGAGTTCTTTTGGGCGAGCGCCCGACTTTGATGTGGGAATTTTACTCGTTGATGTCGTGCGTGCAGATGATGTTTACATTTATGTTGACGGACAAAAATAGTACGATTAGGATTTGCAAGAATTGCTTGAAAGCCTTTATTGCCAACAAACACAACAAGGCATTTTGTGGGGTGGAGTGTCGCGAGAAATATAAGAAATAGACAAATAAATTTGTGCATTTTCCACAAAAATTCCCCGATTTGAAAAAAGTCCTTGACAATATAACCCCAACGGAACGTTTGACGGGCAAACCGACGCGGCGGTTCGAATGTTCCAACGAACTTTTGATTTGACACAGGATGGCGTTGTCGGTCCCGCAACGTGGAATCGGATTAACTTTATTTTCGTTGCGATTACCGACTTGGCGGAGTTGACGAGTGAGGGAATTCGGACGACGATTGGCGAGCGGCCACCAAATGTTGTGCTTCGGCAAGGCTCGCGCGGAGTTGATGTTACGCAGTTGCAATTTATCCTCAACATCATTTCGCGGTTTTACCCCGAAGTTCCGTCGGTAATTGAGGACGGCGTGTTTGACGCGCGAACGCTTAACTCGGTTCGTGAGTTCCAACGGCGGTTCGGATTAAACGCGGACGGCGTTGTCGGACCCGCGACTTGGAACAGGCTTTACGAGGTTTATCGCGGGATTGACAGGAACACTTCGGTTCCGCACCCGCCTCCTCCGCCGAATTGGGTTCGCCCGACTTACCCCGGATTTTTGCTTCGGAACGGTTCGCGCGGAGAAGCCGTGCGCATTGTTCAGCAGTATTTGACAGCAATTTCGGCGGCGTTCCCGAATATTCGTCCGCTTACGCCGGACGGAAATTTCGGGCCGCTTACCGAGGCTTCGGTTCGGGCGTTTCAACGGGAGTTCGGGCTTGTGCCAGACGGCGTGGTCGGTCCGCTGACTTGGAACAAGATTTTCGATGTTTATGAGGCATTGCAGGATAACACGGCGAATCCCTTGCCGCCGCAACCGCCCACTCCGCCGGTTCAACCACCTCCACCTCCGCCGCCGATTACACCGCCGCCGACAGAGGTTCCGTTGCCGCGATGTTTCACCAATCCGGCGTATCCCGGAACGCTTATGCGGCAAGGCTCGACGGGCGAGAATGTGCGGTTGATGCAACAGTATTTGATTGCAATAAATCGGAACAATCGTGATGTTCCCGCGCCGCCGTGGGACGGCAACTTCGGAACGGCGACAGATGTTTCGGTTCGAGCGTTTCAGCGGCAGTACGGATTAAATTCCGATGGAATTATCGGACCGCTGACTTGGGCACGAATTATTGAGGTTTATAACCGAATTTGCGAGGGGAATCCGATTCCTCCCACAGGTGGAGGCGGCGGAACTGCTCCGCCGAATTATTTCCTTTACACGGTTGTCGCGGGTGACAATTTGTGGACGCTTGGGCAGCGGTTCGGCACGACAATGCAGGCGATTATGCAGCTTAACGGAATGGCGAACGATTTGATTTTCCCCGGTCAGGTGATTCGGATTCCGCGTGCCGCTCAAGCGGCGGCGAGGTCGGCAAACGTGGCTGTTACGCCGCTGGCGGAATCGGTAGGTTCAGCGAGTTCCGTAAGTTCGGCGGATTCGATGGAGTGGAAAAGTTCGGCGAATTTGGCTCCGATGTCGGTGCCGAGTTCGACATCGAACGGCAGTCGGCAATATCCCGGAATGTTTTTGCGGTTCGGGTCGCAAGGTGACGATGTGCGGTTTATGCAGCAAGCATTGGTTGATTTGCGGGCGTTGAATCCTGATTTGCCGAACATTGCGGTTGACGGAGTTTTCGGACCACGAACCGAAACGGCGGTTCGTGCGTTCCAGCGTTGGCAAGGATTGATTGCCGACGGGATAATCGGGCCGATAACTTGGTACGCGATAGTGGATAAGAGAGGATTATTAGTTTAAATTTACGAAAAACCCCTGCAAGCGTTTGCTTGCAGGGGTTTTTTAGCATTTAACACGTGATAAAAGCTAATTCGGGTTCACCGTTTACTTCGTTGAAGTAGAAGTATCCGATGAGAATTATAAACTCGCCGTCGAATCGAGTTGGAGGCTCGGAACCGTCCCAATACTGCGGATTGTTCGCCCAAAACTCAACGTTATACGTCCAAAAATCGTAATCTTCAGGATACGGCTTGTAACTGTAGGTTACTCTGTAACGAAACGAGTTAGTTAAATCGTAAGTGTACGGTCCGGGTCCCGCTCCTTCGGGGCGGAAGCCTTCACGAACTCGCTCGACCCGCTCAACTGCAAGAACTTGCTGAGGCTCTTGCGGCGGAATTCCCATCTCGAATTGCGGTTGCAACGCTTGCTGAATCTGCTGAGCGGTAAACGTTTGCGGTTGCTCGGCAACGCCATTTTGCAGCTCATCAACGTTCGTGCCGCCACAAGCGGATAACGCGATTGCGGTGATTAGCGCGAACGATAGAATTATAAATTTTTTCATCTTACTTCGCTTGCGCTTTGAGCAACTTAAACGCGATAACCGCAAGAACTGCTCCAACCATTGGCGCGAGCAAGAATACCCAAACATTTGCCAACGCTTCGCCGCCTGCGAAAATTGCAGGTCCTAAGCTTCTCGCCGGATTTACCGATGTTCCTGTCAGCGGAATTCCCACGATGTGTACGAACACAAGGGTTAAACCGATTACGATTCCCGCAACGTTTCCTTTGCTTTCGTCCGAAGTTACGCCGAGGATTGTGAAGATAAAGATAAATGTTAGGATAATTTCCACTACAAACGAGCCGCCTGCGCCGAGAAGCGCGATTCCGTTTGAGCCAAGTCCGCCTGTTAAATCAGTCGCGCCGAACGAAACAATCCACGTAAGCAACGCCGCTCCGGCAATCGCGCCGATTACTTGAGCGATTACGTAACCGAAGAAATCGCCAACACTCAACTTTTTATTAATCAACATCGCAAGAGAAACCGCCGGATTGATGTGACAGCCCGAAATTCCGCCGATTACGTAAGCCATTGCTACGATTGACAAACCGAACGCCATTGCAACCGCGAAATGCCCGACTCCTGTTGCCGCGCCTAAGAAAACCGCCGCTCCGCAGCCCATAAACACTAGAACCATTGTACCGATAAGCTCTGCTACATACTTTTTAATTCGTAAAC
>Ga0123355_10008328_pt1 | contig 15670 bp, 8 predicted proteins | sample TergutEmb28metaG_3_FD_89872 | JGI IMG/M metagenome (GOLD analysis project Ga0123355, IMG submission 89872) | Embiratermes neotenicus P1 segment gut microbial communities from Petit-Saut dam, French Guiana - Emb289 P1 | ecosystem: Host-associated > Arthropoda: Insects > Digestive system > Gut ... | reverse complement strand
TCTGCCAGCACTGCCCGACTAGCCCCGCGTGTTTTAGTGAGGAGGTTGGTTGTGGTTTTTGGTGTTGTGGGGGGGGGGGGGGGGGGGTGGGGGGTGATCTCTAGGTGCCCAGCTTTTATGTATAGGGTGTTCGAAAGTGCATAGCTGTGCATATGTACAGTAACTACAGCGCACAGTCGGTATGTGCAGCACCGTTTTCGTCATAACAATTTTTCGCCTTCAGGTGCGGTGTGACACACGACACAGTATTTTCGCAGCAACGGGAGCAGACGTGTTTGTAGCAGTGTTTTGATTTGCCGTTTCTGGGCCGGGAAGATGCGTGGCAGAAATTGGCGTGTGCAAGGTTATGTTCTAATTCTGGAATGAAGTATCTGTTCTGCAGACCCCAAAAATTAGTATTTTTGAGTTCCCAACTGCAGTTACTGCTACCTCTAGAATCACTTCCCCACATGCGGGCAGTGATCACAAACGCGTAGCAAATTACCACAGGCTTCGAATCTTTGATGCATTACCAGCATCTCTGAACCCTCTGACGAATGGCGGTCTACGTTCTTTCAAGCTCTTTTCTTATTTCATATGTTATCAGTGGCGTAACAGGAACAGTCAGTTCCCGTGATGAAACAGATAAGAATAACAACAAAAATAAAGTAAAAATTGACGTACGTACCCGGTAAGTTACATTACGATGTGTGCTGTGTAATTAAACGCTGTATGCATCATAAAGTAAATAATAATAATGATACTAATAATAATAATAATAATCTAGCTAACATGCAGTTGGGCCACTTGTTGGCCCGTTCAGGTCTCGCCCGTCCAGAAGTCCCTTTAATGGTCTCCCCTGATTTCTTCTGCCCGTTGGTCTGTAGATTTTTAGTATTCTCAGTATTCTATTCTATTGACATGTTGCAACCAATTGCTTCTGTATTCCTGTATTTTATAAAAAACTGGAGTTATGTTTATTTATTGTATATTTAGTTATTTTGCAGCCTCTTTTGCAGTCCTAACTGGCGTAATTTTTTCATATTTTTTAATACATTTTGATGCCGAATTCTCGTATGTTTCTTTCTGGATTCAACAGAATCACAGTGCACTGGCTTACAGTTTCTAATTTTAAAGAAATAAATTTTTTTTCGCAGTGCTGCGTTCGTACATGTGACTGAAGAAATTCAACAGATGTCTCAATGCAGATATATTGCATTGCAACTTTATGGATGCACACGAATTACGACAGTGGACCACGCGCTTGTTAATAATAATTTTAATTCGTTAAGTTTCAGTTAATGTCTTATTCATATTGTTATAATTAACTTGCAGTTACTCTTTGTACATTCACAAGCTGCTGTTTCTAGTGATGATACACCCTAATGTCTTAAACATATCTTTTGCTTCGATTATTCCTGAAGATTGTCCAGAAGTTGTCGAAACATGCAGCTTATAATGCATGGAAACTGACTACAAGGGCATCGCGTGGGACGTACGTTAGTAGCTGTCTGATGCACGTAAAATGTTGAAATCATGAACTTAGCTTGATTTATGGGAAAGGCAAGAATTACTAAGTGTTGCTGTGAAGTCTTCATTGGTTTTAATGCCCGGTGTTAATTTTGCCGTATATTATATCTGTGTGGTAGCAAAGGCGCATTCCAGCGGTATATATAGGTTCATCGAAAATAGTGGACCTACTTTCGAAATAACTTTTACGGGCAGAGAGAGATTTCCTGTAACAAGTTCCCCAGTTCGTAAAGTTTTCTTCCACACGTGCGCACGCATCTCTTTGCTCATACTTTATACGCAAGCGCAGTACGCTTTTAGCCTTCAGTCAGCGTGCCCGGCGCACATTCAGTCAGTACGGTGGCGAGCTGGTGCCACAAATGTGACTGACTGTGTGTCTCTCGGCTGGCCGACAGCAAGTGCATTGCAGCGCGATGATCCTCCAGTTGGCCAAGCGATTCGAGGCTCAGTTAAGCAGTTCAAGGAAAGTGGAGATGTGGAGAAGCGCAAAGCACCTCGACGACCGTGCACTTCAGAAAAGAATGTTAAACACGTGAGGCTGTCGTGTCAGTTTCGTAAGAGGAATTCGTCTTTGCTCGTGGGAGTTTGCACGTGGGCATACCTGAAACGGCGATTTGAAACGTGCTGTACAAGTGGCTAAGTTTGCAGGCTTCCAGAATTGAATGTTTGTATGAAATCAGAGGGTAGACAAGAGTTGAATTTTGAAATTTGATGCTGAATGTAATTCTGAAAATGTATGTACGGTGAGTGATGTACACAGATGCGGCCAAGGCCATATGAATGGTTACTTGCACAGGCACAACTGCTGCATATGCAGTCAGGAAGGGCCACAAGAGATTTGGGAACACATGCAAGACTGCGCCATATTTACTGTGTGGTGTGGATTAATACAGAACTTTCGTATTGCTGCAGATTTGTCTGATTGACCAGGAAGAAGGAGCTGAAATTTTGTTTCAAGTACCTGGTGCTCCACCCCACTTCAGTCATTAGGTACGAAGTGCCCTGCGTGCCGTATTTCATAATCTGCGGACGAACGCGATGACCCTCACGAAGTCCGGACCTCTCGCCTAGGCGTGTATTCTGTGGGGTCATGTCGTTTATGAAGAGATCCTAGATTTATGTCTTCTGTATGTATGTATGTATGTATGTATGTATGTATGTATGTATGTATGTATGTATGTATGTATGTATGTATGTATGTGTATGTGTGTATGTATGTTTGTGTGTGTGTGTGTGTGAGAGAGAGAGAGAGCGAGAGAGAGCGAGAGAGAAGTAAGACGAATGTAGCGGCAGTCGCTCCGGAAATGCTTCCAGAAAAAGGGCAAGAAATTGAGAACCGTCTAGGGGTTGCAGCGCTACGAACCGTGCGCACGTTGAAACCTTCTGAGGTGAAGTGCGTGACCCGTTGAATGCGCTACAATAATTCCATCTCGTTACCTTTTTTCTGTTGAAAGTTAGTATGTCCCGAAAGTAGGTCCTTGATTTTCGACGACCGGTGTTTAAGTTTCAAACCTCCTCACGCTACTCTTCATTGACACTGAAGTGCGTTCATTGCCGGCACAAGTTGTTGTGATCGGCTCTGTTCTCTTATCGTGCTCGGTCAGTAAAGCAGATTACTGGAAGAGTGACAAGGAATTTAAGAGGAGCAGAGGCCAGTGGGTGGTTTGTTGATAGACTGATGGGTCTGTGATGGGTGGATGGTGGACGGACGAACGGAAAGGCAGATAGACAAAGCACAGCTTAGCTCAGCGTCCCGCTTATTAGTGTGTCACCAGCCACAAACAGTGCCGTCAGGTTCGTCAGATGTGTCCTAATAGAATCAATATTTTGTAACTAGTTCTTTGCAGTGCTTATTGCTGGCTTCTACCGCAGTCCGAATCAGGTAATCGTGCTTATGGGATGTTACGCAGGTTAGTGTGGTGTTATTTACGGACGTTTCGGATGAGTCTTGAAGACGGACTCGATATGTTGTACCGAAACATCGGTAAATACCTACGAATATAGTCTTGTGACATTGCAGAAGAGCCAAGGTCTCTCGTTCGCAAGAGTAAAATATCTTATAGTAGTAATGGCTGCAGAGCTGTGAATCCAAGTAGTGGGACAGTGGATTGTTACCTGTTGCCGCCATTTTGTGATGTTCCTTCCGGTTTGCCATGTGAAGGATTGGCGGTCACCACTGTACAGGATTGTTCCACCTGACGCGAGAGGTCGGACGTTCGAAGAAGAGAACGCAGCCATTGACTGATGCACTGCGCGAGACAAGAACGTGGTTTCTTCTTGCGCTGCACGTCGAGTTGGTTCATTGGGCTGAAGAGGTGAGGAAGGCTGCCAGAAACTGCAGTGTGCTGGTAGGACTGTTCGAGAGTTCATCGGGAATGACTGGCGAGAGGTTTGGAAGGGCGTTTATGGCGGAGGAAAACGAAATCGTGGTTTTAGGAAGTTCTTAATATGTGCTGTATGTCAGCAAGCATGACCGTGATGATATGGCACTATTATTATTATCATCATCATCATCATCATCATCATCCCCTTTATCACCTTTGTGCTGGTTATTTACAATTATGTACACGCAACGAACCATGTTTATAGAGTATGTAGTGTTGCAACTGTTCTGTATTTGCAGTTTGTGCTACATGTAATGTTATTTCGCGCGTGAAATATGTTTTGTACTTTTACATCAGCACTTCCCGCAGTTTGTGTGCAGTGACAAAAATGGCTGTTTTTTTTAATAGTTCCTTAATTTCTTGCTTTCCCGGTATGTTGCTGAGGTATTGTCTGGGTGATTTTCAGATGGTTCCAGTCGCCCATATTATTACCAGTATATTATTATTATTATTATTATTATTAGCAGCCGCGGGTCGTCCAGGAAAACGTTAACTACATCCTGTACAGGGTTCGCACCCTGTCAGTGCCGTTCAGCCTCCCACACAAAGCTTTGATTGATACTACAAATAAGTAAGCTGCATTCATTGCCATAGAAACTCCATTAACCCATAATCAACCATCTGGAATTAGAGAAAAAGAACGCAAATATCAGGACTTGGTGTTTGAATTCAAGCAACAGTATCAACTGAACCAGTTTATTTTTATTCCACCAGTCTTGTCTAATATTCTTAACCAAAGCGTCAATTTTCCTAGCTCATAAAGCGGTCGTACTGACCACCTGATCCATCGCGAGGAAATTCCTGAATAATGTAGTCCACTTACATGAAGAAGAGGCTGATAACCTCTGTCTTGTTAGTTTATACTTTATATAATCATTTCAATATTCCCTGATGCACCCCCTCCCCCCAATACGTCATTAAAAGACATGATAACCTCTGTCATGTTAGTTTACACTTTATATACTCATTTCAATATTCCCTGATGAACCCCCCCCCTCGCAAATACGTTATTAAAAGCCCTTACCCTGGGAACTTAACATCACCGGCCATAGCCTGAGACAATCTATTATTATTATTATTATTATTATTATTATTGATACTGGGAAAAATTATCTGTAAGATTAACAACGCATGTGCATACCCCTTGGTCATCTCGGTGGAACGAATGATCACCACAAGCTTCCTAACGTATCTATAGAATATAGGTTTAACGAAAAACATCTTAAGAGTGGGGCAAAAAGCAGTACTACGTATTAACAGTATTAACAGTGCTCGTATTAACAGACGCGTCATTACTGTACACAAATTCCTAGGACACGCCCCTTGACCTTAGAGGATAGGGTGAAATTGTCCCCCTATCTGAGCCTAGTATCGCGAACAATCCGGGATAGATGAAGGTTTCCCAGCAGATGCGAGGGGGTGCTGATACATCCTTAGCCCGACCAGGAAGAAAACGAGCTACTGCGACCAGACTCGGGATTTATTCAACGTTCTCCCCACGAAGCTCAATACACGTCTTAGCCCGTTGCTCTAACTTTTGCAAGCCACTAAAAAAAAAATAAAAAATAAAAAAGTTGTCCGTCCAACCAGGTCTCCGCGGCAGCAGTGAACTCCGCATTAGACGAAAAATTGCGACGTTTAAATTGTGTTTTCAGTCCATGGAACAGGTGGTAGTCCGACGGGGCCAGATCCGGAGAATAGGGTGGGTGATCAAGATACTGGAAGCCCAGGTAGACCAGTTTCTTCTAGGTTGCAAGTGCCCGGTGAGCCGGGGCATTGTCGTGCAAGAACAAGACCCCCTTGATGAACTGCCTGCGGCGTTTTTCCTTCAAAATGCCCTTCATCTGCACCAGCAGAGATGAGCAATACTCCACGTTGATAGTTTAGCCCTTTGGAAGATAATCATTGAGCAGGATGCCGTCTTGATCCCAAAAAATCGAGGCGAGAACTTTTCCTGCGGATTTTTGCACTCGGAATTTTTTGGAGCGGGGTGATCCGCTATGCCGCCACTCCATTGACTTGCTTTGTCTCGGGGTCATAGTGATATAACCAGGTTGCGTCCATGATCACCAATCGCGACAGGAAATCGTGTGGATCGCGCCGAAAAAAATCCAGAAGTTGCTCAGACGACTGACACCACTGACGTTTTTGATCCACGTTCAGGCATTTCGGGAACCACTTCACGGGGAGCTTCCGCATGTCCAAATCTTCATGAATGATGGACCCAACCCGCTCACGTGAGATGCCCAGTTGCTCAGCTATTGATTTAGCCGAAATCCGGCGCTCATCCAAGTTTAGCTCGTGGATTTGATCAGTAATCTCCGGGGTGGTCATTGTTTTGTGTCGTCCAGGACGAGGCGCATCGCAGGTGGAAACATTTTCACGTTTAAGCTGGGCCACCCAGTTTTTGACGGTGGCGTACAATAGTGCATGTTCCCGTAATGTTTCTCTCAGAATGGTGTGAATTTCTTTCGGCGCCTTGCCTTGCAGAAAAAAAAAACTTTATGACAGCTCGCGTCTCCATGTTGTTGAAATTGCGCGCGTCGCCTGACATGCTGCCTTTCGGCCTCTGTAAGAAGAAAAGACTTGCAATTCGGCACAGGAACAGACCCCTCTTTCCAGCGACACTATCGGTTCCGCTGTATGACAGCGGGAAGTAGGTCGGGCTACGGCCTTATCAGCACTCCTTGTACGTGATAAGCATGATTAACTCAATAATAATAATAATAATAATAATAATAATAACGTTAATCCCATCCATCCGTGCTGCTTGTCCACTGTAGGGTTACCATAGGTCTGTCTGTTTGCAACACCCTGTTCAGAAAAACGCAGGCACACGCCTTTGTTAGTGTCAGTAACCGTACTTTGGGCAACGTGACTGGATTTATCAGGCTCAAGAAAAGTCTGCTGGCGGATTATTGTTGTGGCAGTTGCATGAGCACAATGCCGGCACTGGAGAGCTGTCAGTTGCACTTGCACATGCTGATGTGACAGGCACTTCCTCATCCTGCAGGAATGGTACATACACGTGTGCATATGCACGTGCGACATTGAGAGCCAATTATCTAGACTCGTTCAATGGAGCGCGTTGTATGTGGGACTATGCGCTATTACTGCTGCACAGAATCATATTCCGTATCACTTCCCATTGTCACCCTCATTAGTTGATTCTCTGCTCTTCTGCCATTCCACTTGCCAATTGCTTGTCGTCTTCATCGCACCACTTGTGTGTAACATCCACCGTCTCCTTTCTATCCTTCTTGTTTGACTTTTTATCGTACCTTTCTATGTACAGCCGCCTCTTCCTTCTTACTTTACTTGTTACCCTTATTCGTGTCCTTTTATTTACCTGCAGTTCTGCTTCTTCGAATTCTTTTAATACGTTCTAAGCCCTTAAGGACGATAAAAAGGGAAGATTAATAAAAAGGGGTATAGTGTTAGCAGGGGAGTCCTAAAACGTCGCTGTTTTGAAGGTTCCGAGGCAGTGCCCGCTCTTCCTTCTGGTAAGGGTAGCCCGTAGAAGAGGTACAGCGTTTGGTAGTAAAGGTCAGGTGATGGGAAGTGGACTTTGTGGAGTCTGCAGGAGAGGATACAAGTTAACAATTTGGGCTCAAATTTGTGTTTGTAATGCAGAATTATGACGAAATTTTGATCCTTTTTGGGGGGCTGCAGAAGAAGCGTGCAGTTCAGCGTGGATTTTGGGTAACTGCCCATGACCGAGGAAACCCATAGAAAACCTGGTTCTAGTTGGTCGGTTGCAGGACCTTCCGAATGCGTACTGACTTCTAGCCGGCAGTCGGGTGTTGACACACGAACCCTAGCGGCAATTTCTGTATTTCTAGCTACGTGCAGACTTGTGTAGAGATTGAGGTTCCTCCCTAGGATGAGTAACAAATACTTGCAGTAGTAACTCACAAGCATTCATGTACCTTCCAGTACATATATACCATTTTTTTCGTCAGCGAGTTACATTTTATCAATTGTATTTTTATTTTTGTTGCATTTTACTCCATTCTGTGGTGTCGTCACTTTAATCTTCTATTGGTTGATGGTATCGACAGGTTCCGGCTTTGGACACTGCTCCCGGAGACCGCTCTTATACTAGACCTCTCTGGTGACCGTAGGAGTTTTCCTGAAGCGGAAACTAACTTATAGACCTTTCTGTTTGAAATCTGTGTGGGATGGAGATAAAAGGTTTTGAGGGGTGAGGGGTGTGAATTATGCATGCTTTCTGTCCGGTAACCGTCTTTGCTCTTGGAGTGTGTGGGTTTTCATTATTTACCTACGTTAAGTGTTTAATGTGCCGGTCCCAGTGGGCCCTACGTCTAAGGCTTGGGTCTGCGGCCGCTCGCTTCCTCGGATTGCGGGTTCGAATCCCACCGGGGGCAGGGATGTCTGTCTTTTGTGAAGTGAGTTGTGTTGTCAGGTAGAGGTCTCTGCGACGAGCTGATCTCTCGTCCAGAAGAGTTTTACCGAGCGCGCGCGCAAGTGTGTGTCTTTGAGTGTGATGAGGTGTATAAATCACCCGTTACACATACGATGAGTAGACAGAAGAGGTCGGACTAAAAAAAAAAGTATTATTGGAATAGTTTCGGTCTTCTCTCACAAGAGTGCAGCTCTTTCTATAGCGCCAGTCGATTAAACGTTATCGAGCTCTTCCAGATATCTGCCCACTTTAAATGACCCTGTTGTAGTTATACATTTGCCGTCAAGGACGGTTATCCTACCAGGAAGGATCGGCGGGTGCTAATATTTATCGTGGGCGGTGTCGCATTGTCTCAATTCCTGATTCTGGCAATTCTCATTGAATGCCGCCATTTCGTGTACTGTGGCTGCCAGACTCTGACACTGACGTCCTCCGTGACGCAACAGCCCCCCAGTGGGCCATAATCGAGGCTTCACGGTCACAGGCACACCACACTCGGTATGACTTCTCTGGACGAGTGATCAGCCCGTCTTAGACCTCTACGTGACAACACACAACACTAATGACAGACATCACTGCCCCTGGTTGGATTCGAACCCGCAATCCCAAAAAGCGAGCGGCCGAAACCCAGCGCCTTAGGCCGCGCGGTCACCGGAATCGGCAGCGTGACATTTTGTTTACGACATTCCTCTGTGTGTAGGATATTAATCGGGTTTGCTGTCGGCAGCTTTGTTGTTATTCTGTGGCCTTATTGTGAAACGTTTGTAATTGATTGATGTAAGTCTGTGCTGCGTAGCTCGAGGGGGGTGAGCCGTATATCAGGAGGGACTGGAGGTGGGTTTTGTATATAATTAAGATCCAGTTAATATCAATTATGGAGGTCTTATTTAAAACAGGAAATAGCTGCCTTAGTCTGCTGTTTGCTTCCGGCAGACATTAGGAAATGTGTGCCTTGTGAATTTGGAATCAAATGTCACCCCAAGATATTTTGTTTTCGTGGCCCAATCTGTGTTTGCAGTAAAAATTGTTTCTGGCTGAATGTTGCTGTGGTAGTCAATTTGTCAGGATGATCCTAAAGCCAACGTTTCTAGAAACAGCGTTCGAACAGACCTGTTACTGAAGAACGAAAGCTAACGTACACATGTACAGGATTTAGTTTGTACCGCAAAGTAAACACGCACATTGTCGATTATACAAACACGCGAGTTGCTGCTGTGTAGAGACACAATCACTGTTTGCTTTGACAAGGATTCGAATCACAGAAATGATCTCTGTGGTCAAAATGTAGATTTTTTTTAATATTCACCCTGGCGGCGCATAACCTAGCCACCTGGCTTGAACGGTTTACAAGGAATCGAAAACGACGAAGTATTTATTTGCTTTAAATTTTGGAATTTTCGTACGAGTTTTTGGGCGTTTCGATTACTGTCAGCGAGACGGATCACATATCTTGTTGAAGACTTGAGCTAAACTGAAGACATTTTCAGCGAGAACACATCTTCTTGAAGACTTGAGCGAAACTGAAGACATTTTCAGCGAGAACACATCTTCTTGAAGACTTGAGCTAAACTGAAGACACTTGCACAGAGGCCACAGATCATGTTGAAGACTTGAGCCAAACTGAAGACATTTTCACAGAGGCCACAGATCGTGTTGAAGACTTGAGCTAAACTGAAGACATTTTCACAGAGACCACAGATCCACTTGAAGACTTGAGCTAAACTGAAGACATTTTCACAGAGACCACAGATCATGTTGAAGACTTGAGCTAAACTGAAGTCAGTTTCGCAGAGACCACAGATTCGCTTGAAGACTTGAGCTAAACTGAAGACATTTTCACAGAGACCACAGATCCACTTGAAGACTTGAGCTAAACTGAAGACATTTTCACCGAAGTGTTACCAAATATTTTAGTACTTAACAGGGCCCGTAACTTCATGTGGCTTACATGGTTAGTCACTTCTGTCGGCTGCCTTATGGCATGGAACTGGCTGACTCGTCCCGCCATCTAGGCTACCCGACGCACAGATGTGACGTGTTTGCAGTCGCAGTGGAAGCACCATTACGTCTTCAGGGTTTCCAGTGCAATATGTGTGCGACGTACGGATCCTGCTGCAGGTCATCTTCATAAATTCAGACGAAGGTTTTCAAATGTCGTTAAAACAGCGCACTTAAACAATAAACGTGTGACAAGTGTCTGCTTGTCGACGAAATGATTTCTGGCATTTTCTATAAATATGTCAGAAACTCAGTTCTAAGTGCCGTGAGCCTAATTAAACTTTCCAGTACCACCGTTAATTGTGGTTGGTAAGAACCGTGCAGTTGCCGTAGTCCGTCGGGCTAGACGACGGCTCCGACTGGTGCCAAATGGAAATGGCAGCGACCGGACCGCTGCTTGCCGCCAGGCGCGAAGTTCCACCTGGGTCCGTTATAATTGCGATGTGAACCAGGAACACATCACTTGTGTTTGATATTCTGTACACACAGCGTCTACATCCGGACTTCATTTTGTTGCTTCATATACGTAGATAAACTTACAGATTTATTTCAGATGCGGAACGGATATTTCAGGTGTTTCTTTTCTTTCGCGCTAGATACCAACTGAGGCCGAGGCTGCGTAACTGATCACACAAACTTAGACGTGCGCGTCCTAGGACTCCTTTGGACGAGTGATCAGCTCGTCGCAGAGGCGACCTATACAACAAACACGAGAGACGAACATTCATGCCTCCAGCGGGATTCGAACCCGCGATTTCAGCAATCCAACGGCCACCAGGATTGGCTGTGTGACGGTTTCATCATTCTCATTGAGACAGTTATGTGAACAGGTTCACGTGGGATTCTGCATAATTGATTGTCTCTGGTGATCCAGAAATAGTGAGGTTAAACACGACGGAACAAGATAGCTGCTTTCTGAGCAAATTTCATAGTTGCCAGGATGTTCCTCGGATGTTTGTGGCTGCTGCTGCGAAGCGTTGTGTTTACTGTCTGACTGCACCAATTAATGCTCCTGACATCTTGTGCAGACGTCGCTGTCTGTCGCATTGCTGACAACCGCTAACTTAACTGCGTAGCTAACTACATGCAGTGGGAGACCTATTTGGAAGTCGATAGCTCCGGGGGTAGCAGACAACCTCCCCGCCTCTGTGTCGTCGAAGATGGCCACAGCAGCCGTCGTCGGGCTGTATTTCTGCGACATCTGTTTTAATAATATTGTAATAATCCCGTTCCTTCCGCTGTGTTTACGTTGCTGACACTACGTATGTTTGCAAAACTACGTCGCATTTTTGTCGTCCCTTTGCGTGCAGCTGACTTCCAATTAAAGATTTGCAGCCTTAGACTGTTACAGAATCAAGACACAATAATTCGCTTACAATTCCATTTTTAAAAGGATGATACAGCAGTGCAGTTAAAAACATCTGTAATAGCCTATACACAGGCTTGTCGTTAATCGAAACGTTATGTGAAATTGGTATAGTTCCAGTAGTTCTGAAACGATCCAACCCCAAATACCCACCTCTGTGAAGTCACAAGAGTTACATTTTAAGAGTGATAAATTCCTGATTCAGTAAAACTGACTTTCTGGCATGTTTACCGGAACGACATGTAAGATGTTATCGTAAATATTTTGAATCGTGTCTTCCGCTGTTCCAATTTGCCTGATGACGTACACAGTAGCAGTGTACCCGAGCAAGCTGATTTTTAATTGGTGGCTCAGCACTCTGAAGTGCAGATGCATATGTTATCTGGATCTCTGTAAGAAACTGGGATCTTGTTTTGAAAGACTGCACTGTAAGGTAATGATTGGCTCAAATTGTATAATGTATCGTGCTTTTGGATGACTACGTAAGTCCAAACCTGTTGCTTAGATATTTTAAAACAAGGATATTCTATAATCATGTCGACATGCAGTATCATACGTTTATAATCGGTAGTAATCTGCCCTGTGCCTCGAACTGTTCGAATAACAACTCTGTTTTTAAAGTTAAAGGGCACCCTAGAACAGGCCACGAAGGCCCAGAGGGGGAGTAGAAGTATAGCTGTACTCTTTCTTTGACTTCGGCGCTAGATGGGTGGATGGTCAACGCCACACCCCGGCCGCTTTACCCCCGGGAAAGAGACCCGGTTCCCATTGTATAGGAGGCCGGGTGGGCCCCAGGGCCGGTCTGAACGGGTGCAGAATATCTCGCCCCCACCGGGATTCGATCCCTGTCACAACTCGGTTTGTAGAACTTATAAATGGCCGGTAGCCTAATGATTGCTTGGCACAAGCTGTGCACTTTATGGTTACTGGAACAGCTGAAATACAGTGTATAGCAATAACTGTACTGTGTTGCTGAATTTTGTGCCCAATTAATTTATGCCATACCGTCTCGTGCCCCTTCCACCTCTTGATTTACAACAGAACACACATAATCTTGCCTTTTATCGTATTCAGATCTTGTTTTATCGAGTTCCAGCCATTGAATATTCTGACAAACGTGTCTGGTGGTCTTCCACGGTCTCTCCAGACAATTGTCTGGATGGTGCCTGAAAGCAGGCATTCACAGCCGGCGACATACACTCACTGCATTCCACTTCAGAGAACCGCTGAAGTTGACACAACGTCATTAAATAATCGTCGTGGCATTCGTCTGTAACTTGGTCACATGCAGCGCAGTGTCACCGATGACCACGTGTATTCGCCGCGTAAGCCCCTCCAGCTCTGTTAGGTGCTTCGCCTGTTGTCCCGTTTCTGTTGACGCGCTGCCTGCTGCAGTCCGTCTGATATTTTTTGGACTCGTTTCATTTTTACACCCGAGTGCCCGTATTCAATCAGCCGTACTCTGTTAATGGCCCTCCTGCCCGTAATTGCGATAGGCTACAGATCGCACGAATCATATAAACATAGTAATGAAATGCACCACTCCCACGCCGTGTCTCCAAACATTAATTACAACGAAACAATAATGAAACTAATCCAATAAAATTGAGCTAATCTAGAACGTAGTGTGTTCTTTGCCACTGAAGTGAAACAGGCTGAATTGAATAACGAATTAATTTTCAGATACATACGTTCTTCTGCAACTGTACGTTGAAGATAGACTGTACAGATATAGGTTGCCGCAGAGGGAGGGTAGAGGTACAGCTGTGGTCATTCCCACATCCCCACTAGCTAGTACTGTGCACATCGCGAAATCCGGCGGCGTATTTCTCTCCGTAACTGCCATGTGTAGGTATTTTGTGCTTGCTGGTCTCAATCGCTTTTGGTACTGTACGTCGGTATTTGTTGTCTTGCGCTGTGAAGGAAACCAAAGTAGGTTAGTGACCGGGTGCAGTCTGGGCGTGCGATAGCGTGGCGGTATATTGATGTTAAGGCTGGTGTGTGATGTGCTGTGACTGCAGTTGGGTTATTGTGTGATATTAAGGCTGGTGTGTGGTTTATTGTGAATGCGGCTGAGATATTGGGCCCATTTTATCTGAAATCGTAAATTTGATACAATCTGCAACCATTTTAATACCCGTCCGACTCTGGGAGAACGTAACGCCTTGCTTCACAAAAGTGCCTAGTTCGTACAGTGTTCATAATGTCACAGTAATAAGTAGGAGAGTGGAGCTTCCCCGTGCGCCATATCTGGTCCCGTGTGATTTTTTTCGCCTGTGGGGCATGTAGAAAGGCTGAGTGCTCTAGTAATGTCCCTCACACTGCAGGCGACCCGAACGAAATACTCAAAATGTGGTGTTTTCAATTTTACCGGCAGAACCTCGGCGTGTTTGAATTGTGTAACGCTTGCCTGCTATCCGAAGGAAGCCATTTGTTGAGCGTTATTTAAATGTGGCGAGCAAAAACCCGGCATTTACTGCAATGGAATTGACACCGCGTGGACCATGACTGACAGACACGCAGGTGCTGAAGCTGCGGTCGCTGCGTTGCCTACCAAACCTCACGAGTTTGGAATGATGCTGCCAGATACAAATAGTCGTTGGCTGAGTGGTAATTTAATCTGCTCCCTGATATCTGGGGAAACTGGGCAGGTTAATTAAAACATTTGTGCGTAACTGTGCTGACACTGGAAGGGGGTGAACTGTACTTGACACTGACGGATATCGAATTGGTCGGTAAATGGTGTGTGGCTGTGGTACGTTCTGCGTGAAGCTAGCCCGACGTTTCGACTTCTTGAATTTCGCAGACCCGCCAGTTGTTACCGTTGCCGTAATGGTCCTCAGTCGCCCTGAACTGTCCTTACCCTCTCTAAATGCATTGCGAATTCTCACCATACACTTACCGCTGACGTCTGTGTCTAACACAGCAGCACATAACGTTTTATTATTTTTTTAGTTGTAGTAGGCGCCTTAGATCTGCGGCATATTAACATGGCAACAGCTGAAATTACTTCTCACGCACGTGTGCAAAACTAACTTTTTGAATTGCTCTTTAGAATGCTCTGCGTTTAGTTTTTGCATGCCCATTACTGCCGTACCAGTAAACCTATGCACTCGCTCGCATTATTTGTAATCTGTGTGTGTGTGTGTGTGTGTGTGTGTTTGGTCGAATATGCTAATATCCTAGGGCTTTAGTCTGTCCTGTTATAAACGAAGTAACAGGAGAATAGGGAGATTTTAATGGATTTCTCTCAGGGTTTATATATGGACTGATGGAGGCGTCCCCAGTTGCTGGGATTTGCCTCACGTATCTGGATAGAAGTTCAGATGAACGCCTGTAGGCCGTTCTTTTCAAGCCGGTAATTTATTATAGCCACAAATGTTGGCGAAGTCTAAAATAACCTGGCGCCTGCGAGTTAGTTGCAGGTTGTTATCCAGGAGAACTGGTATCTGATTGCAGTTCAGCGAAGGTGTACGTGTATGTCATCCGCGTCCGAATTACAGTTCGTGCATCAAATAGATAACGCTGAATGTCCGGCTTGTCGTTGCGTTTCCGGAATGTCTGTCTTGGAATCGAACGCTAACTGAACTGTCACAAATGAAGCACCTGCTGTGACGTCATTACAACTGCTCAGTGACGTAGTGTTCCAGAACGACTTCCGGTGCTGCGTACTATAACTTTGCACACTCGTGTACTGGACAATTAGAGTTTTTAGAGACTCTTGTAGCCATAACAGCAGTCCGACCGCCCGTGTTGTCTGGCACATTACTGTGTCTTTCGCCTCCGATCAGTGCTGACAATTCGTTTCGCCCTCTTTTTGTGCTGTTCTATTTGTCCGGAACCGTCTCGGGCCAAAAACCAGTTTCAGGATGATTTTGTTACTGCGGCTTACTAATCGCCTTCATCGTGACGTTTTTTGATGCGGTTCGCCATGTTCTGTCTGACACAGCTGGTCGAGTGACATTGCTGGAACTTCAAAAGCTCCCC
>Ga0123355_10008327_pt1 | contig 15672 bp, 9 predicted proteins | sample TergutEmb28metaG_3_FD_89872 | JGI IMG/M metagenome (GOLD analysis project Ga0123355, IMG submission 89872) | Embiratermes neotenicus P1 segment gut microbial communities from Petit-Saut dam, French Guiana - Emb289 P1 | ecosystem: Host-associated > Arthropoda: Insects > Digestive system > Gut ... | reverse complement strand
GGGCTGGCCCAGGATAGAGACAGATGGCGGACGCTTGTGAGTGCGGTAATGAACCTTCGGGTTCCGTGAAATGCGGGGAATTTCTTGACTAGCTGCAAACCAGTTAGCTTCTCAAGAAGGACTGTGCACCATGGAGTAAGTAAGTATCAGGAGAATTATTCGCAAAGCGATAATCTTCCGTTCCATGAGTTAATGCTTCAGCTGGGGCAGAAACTCTACTGAAAATGCTGGGATGTAATTACAGTTAAACGTGAACTATTCTTTTTAGGTAAGAATACAAATAAGTCGTCGTTAGTGCAATGTCAACTTATTTTCTGACCAATCCTCGTAATTTAGGACGCCATCAATATTTAAAACATTATTGTCACAATAGCGAGTTTGTTTGTGACTGGTGAAGTTGCAGCATCACTGAATTAATACCTTGTCATGTTTGTAGCAGGCCGTGTACACTCACAGAAACCTCTGGAGAATTCGACGTTCCCTTCACATATTTCAGCTGTGCATTTATTGAATAAAAGTCTACAGCAAGTCTAAATTGCAACAAGATCCCTGTCGGTAACTACCTCGAGTAGCAATCAACCTACCCTCCACTTGACTCGTCATAACAAACACAAAATACTTTAAAACATACTGACGTACCGTAACAAACGTAGATTTGCACGTCTAAAGCTGTTTTTGCACAAAAATTAAACTCCATTTCCAGCTCATAGAGCTTGCTGAAAGTTCGCCGTCGCAACCACAAGCATCGCTTCATTCGACGCCACACGGAGCACGTACTGCGAGCTGAAAAATTCTGAGGCTTCATTGCAAATTCCCACGTAGCTAGAAATCCACATTACAACACGACCCTTAATTCGGTATTCTCTTTCCGGCAGCGCCACCTATCTCCAACCCTTCCTTTCTGAAGGTCAAGACTCATTTCCGTCAGCACTGCAGCTAATAGACAAACTGGAAACCAGCGCTGTAGTACAACGATAAATAGGAGGGACGAGAAAAAAATAACAGGAAATTATAGTGGCCCTCATTTCTAAAACAGTTTAGAAAACTCGAACTAATACGGCTAATTGGTTGGAAAGGGGTGTGAAGGGTGCATTGGATGCGCCAGGGTAGTGGTTGTCTGCAACCCGCACAACTATCGATCCACTCGCCCGGTTAAAGTGAATTCACTGTGTGTCACAAACTCTTCAGATCTGTTTGGAAACAAAATATTAGTCTGATTCAAGGCTTTGAATCTGTCTGGATTTCAATCGAATGTACAGTTCTCTCAGACGATACGGCCTATGCTACAGTCACATCAGCACTTGCAGTCAAGCGAGACTGACTATTTCTAAGCTGGAAGTCTAGAGTTCGATCATACGAGTTTAAACGGGGGTATGTGTATCTCCTAATACATGAATGATCCTTGGCTATTGAAATACTCTACATCAACACCCACGTTAATTATCGGTACAGTAAGAAAATAATAGCACTAAAACTTGAAGAAACTTAAATGTATCCAAGTATAACAAACAAACAAACCCATTTACTGCCTCAAAATAAAACACAGTGTCTGTCTGTTATAAAATACAAATAGGTTAACTGTGTTTAGGGAAATAATCGCTAATCGCTTGTTGTGAGAATTATGGGAAACAGTGCATTCTGTGCATAAATGCAGGTTTGTACCGTAAATTCAGATGGACACACACAGTGGCCAATACGCGCTGTAGGGTTAAGCCAGCCTTCTTAACCTGAGATCCATGCATAGATTTCAGGTTTTACGTCAACTCTGACGGGAAAAAAATTACAACTTAATTTTTAATAACTTTTGACTGCAATTTAGCTTTTCACTGAATAATGAATGTAGGCAAATAAAGTAACGTATGGCCTCTATACTCCAAAAAAGTCTGCTAACTTCAATATATCTCACTATCTAAAATTATTATAGTCTGAGACAAGGAAACCAGAACACATTTGCCTTCTCACAGTACTGTCTTTCTCAAATATGAAATTTAATTTCAATTTGGCTATATTTTGAATTTATTTACTGTCTCGTTATTTAATTAACAGATTAATAAAGAAACATATTATTTTGAGGGTTGTTTGACCGTGCATCTTCCTCATGAAATAAAGTGAAATGCCAACTTGATGCAACTAGGTAATTTTATTGATGTGTTCCTAGCTCGACATGTTTCGGGTACATACGCCCATCATCAGGAGCGTTAGATGTTGAGTTGCGGTTGCCGTGCGGCACCATCCGCACCGTACACACGATCCACGCAGCGGCTCTCAAGACCACCACCCATCCAAACACTCGGTGCAGAAAACCATATACCGCAATTCAATATCTAACGCTCCTGATGATGGGCGTATGTACCCGAAACATGTCGAACTAAGAACACATCAATAAAATTACCTAGTTGCATCAACTTGGCATTTCACTTTATTTCACAAACATATTACCGTATTACACACTTCTTATTTCGGAGTATTTCGAAAACTGTATTTCAGCATAATTGGTTTCCTTTGTAATAAATGCACAATACAGTTTGTATTACGTACAGATTGCACAATTATGTATTTTATTTTATACATTTCAATACATTTTATGAGAAGGGGTTGGCAGGGTTCACCAGACTCTCAAAAGGGATTCATCGCACAAAAGGTCTAATAATACTTGGGTTAAGCGGTAAAAAAATATGAGGGAATGTCCTTTGTTTGTTTCAAACTGGTACATGTGTAAAAAAAAAAATTCCAGGAAATTTCTCTGTCAGGATACAGGAAGTATCGTTGGTAACTCGAAAGTGGAACCTACTCAATAAAGGCAGTAATATTGCCTCGTGCAGAAAATAGTTCTCTTTTGCAAATGCGGTTCATCGTGAAGGCACGCGACAATGATCAAATTTACGGTGGGCACTGTCTACAGATCTTGAGAGCGTACTGCTTTATGGAAAGTGGCACCGTGTATCCTGACAGATACGTGTGTACGTTTAGAAGAAACATGATTCTTTTTTTTCGGAATGCATGGGGTTAGGAGTTTCCTCCTAAACGTCGGCAAATTTCTTACGACTAAGCCGTGTCACATGCAAAACCACAATAAACTTCGCAGTTACTGAAGTGAAACTTCACGTCTCGCAAACAACTTCTCTGTCTTCGCGACAATAAATCGTTCATTACAGCCCATATTAAAAAGTTATCTGATTCCTTGTCATTTCCACATATGAGGACATAAAGCAACATTATTCTGCAGCTTGTCACCAGTCTTTCTGCAGTGTTTGTTCTCTTCATGTATGCGGAGCATTTTAATTTCCTCCACACACGATACACCTCGCCTCTATAATCACGCTGAAATATTACCTAAACGAAAATAAGATCGAAGTGCATCGAAACCACTGTCTACTCGTTCAGTTTCTTATGGTTCAAACAGACTAAGTAAAAAAGGTAAATCAGTCCCATTACAGGCCCGAGGATCCCAGAGGGTTCCAGGAAGTTAAGGTTCCCAGATTACGTAACAATGGCCCAGGATGGTGGTAAGATTGTCAGCCTTACGCACCGGCCGCTATTTACCCCCAGGAAATATTCCTGGTACTCATTTCTGTTAGAGGCTGAGTCGACCCCAGGGCCATGGTGCGATTGGAAGGATTATGTCAATGAAACCATCTGGAATCGAACCAGCGACCTTCCGATTTGTAGCACAGCGCCTTAACCACTGTGCTACCGCGGTCCCCCCAAAAAGACTAGACCTCATATTATTTCTAAGTCACATTATTTACATCTTACGTAATTCCTTACTGCGTTTGTCATACTAAACAGGAGTTAAGTCGGTTGGTGTCGCGCTCACTTCTACACTCGTGTGTGAATTCGGGCTTCCGCCGCGAATTAGATGAGGTCTGCGCTCTTTTGGAATACTATTGGTAATTCCTTACCGACGTTTCGGGAATACCTTTCGGCCCCATCTTCAAGGGCCGACACGTTGCCCCGAAACGTACGCAATACATTACCAATATAGGCCGCGTAATATTCCAGAAGAGCGCACATCACTTCTAGACTCGTGTTCGGGCGATGTCCATTTCGAGTATCAGCCGGCAAGTAGTTTCCATCATTCGTTCCAGACCAACACCAGAGCACAGTGAGCTGTATCGCAAGCAGATCAGTCGACATAAAATGTGACTTGGATAGACAGAGGGACGGAGAATTTGTGGACGGGTAAATGAATAAATGAACACATAGGCAGACTGCAGATAGGAAAAGCAGATGGGATAGGCGGTACTGATGGCACGGACGGACTGACAGAGGGACCGTGCTTTATTTAACGACGCTATGTGCGTTCCAGAATAAGTAATGTCGCACATAGGACGACCGGTGAGTAACGAATTTCAGAGAGTGTGGAAGGAAGCAGTAGCGGCCTAGGCCAAGTACAAAACCGATTTTCTTCCTCGGACTGAGAGAAACCGCATGCGCTCAAGCAGGAGGGTCGGTGAGTCGTGCGAGATTCGATATGATATGATATAATGATATATGATATGATATATGATACGATATGATACGATATATGATATGATACCATACGGAATGATACGATGCCATACGATACGATACGATGCGATGCGATGCGATGCGATATGATATATGATATGATGATATGTGATATATGATATGGTATGATATGATATATATGATACGAAATGATACATATGATGATATGATATATGATTTGTTAACTACATTTGGGTTGACACCCGCTGGCACTAGTACAGTACATATTTACACACAAACAATACACATAACAAGAACAATATGGATACGAGATGAATTCAAATTTACAGCACTACATACTGTGTCACGATGGGTGGACTGATTGACTGATTGATTGATTGATTGATTGACTCACTGATCGGCAGACGGAAGGATAGATAGATGGGAGGGTAAATGGATACAGGCTGCTCAACTTATTTTTCTCATTATAGTTTCTTACCTTGGCAACAAGGTGCTGCTAATGTGCATGTCCAGCTTCTACGTCGGCACGTAAGGCTACACACGTGACAGCATGATTACTTTTTCTATTTATAGTTAACACGTGCCGACAGTGCCTTCACGCATGGCTTGCCTATTGCACACGACAGATTCGATCAGTCTAGTAACTTCGCTTCTTATGAAGACGTTAATTTAAACAGACAAGCAATGAGGTTCCCCCAAATTCAAACGTTCTCTCTATAGTGGCAAAGTGCAAGGAATACTGTCACGGCAAACAAACTGTATGGAGGTCGTAAAGGTGAAGATCCATGCATTCTTGACACCTCGGCGATGACTGCTCACGTTTAGGCTTCAGCTACTTTACTCCTGTTGAAATGTAAATCTGTCGCCGTATTGAAACAGTAAACACGCAGCCGGGGTTGACAACGTAGCGACACGTGTTCCTAATTTCGACGTCTGGAGGTAAGAGACGATGGGTGGGCTCCAAAGTCTGTGGAGAAGTTGTACAGAAGGGAACTATTACTCTACCGGGAATTGAAAATGGAATTCTCGAATGTCCAACCCTTAATCTAGTCACTGTGCTGTCCGACCGATTCCAAATTACGTTACCGCGCTGTCCGTTAGGAGTGAGAGTCATTACGCCACCAGCCCAAACGGCAGCAGCTGGAGGACGAGACATTTATATGGCCACAGAATCAAGTTGGTCTTTTATTCTTCAACTATCACAATGATGCACGGTCCAATAAATATAAAAAACTACATTTAGGGTATATGAATTTTTGTTTCGTGAGACATATTATTAGTGATTATCGATTTTTATTGTCGATGTATGAAGCATGGATATGTTGTTAATCCAGAACTTCTTCTTATAAAATGTCGACAGTCAGTTTACTTATTACTTTATTCCGTGCCTACTAATTAACGAAACATTCCATTCCGGTGTTTTCGAGTGTTTTGTGGTTCAAGTTTATTTTGCGCTTACGTGAGGAAGGACAAGCAATGATCACCGAAAACTTTTATGACTGAAGGTTTTTACGAAATTTTTTGTAATAACACAGTGATTACCCCCAGGGTAAGATTTTTTTGTTGCATGTGAACATTTTGACCGTCAAAAATGGCGGGTTACAGTTACGTAAAAAAATAAATAAAAATGGAATAAGCAGTACTGTAATGACTTCATCAAACGTCATGAAATAAAGAAACGCCTGATGAAAGACTTGCATGTGAATATTACGTTAAGACCGGCATGCGATGGGTTCATTTATAACTTACATAATTATATAAATATATGTTAGTGTGGGGTATTTCTTCAGAAACTCTTATTAGGTGCTGAAGAAACCATAAAGGAACCAGAAGATGTAATTACTTCACTCACAAATATCTGCCACTGAACCAGATCCTGAGCCACTTTAATCCACTCCACAACTTCGCACTTTGTTTATAGCATGTTTATTTTAGTACCATATTTTCTGCTCTTCCGTCCCTTAATTTTGTCTTCCCTTCAAAATCTCAATGCGCTTCTGCTCTCCCACGTTTCGAAGAACAAAAACTTGTGTTCTAACGTTAGACAGATTTCAGCTATATTTCAGACAAGTCGCACACTAAGTGTGCGGCCTGTACTGTCGCATGTCAACTTAGCTCACCATAACGAATGTCTCGAGACAGGTGACACTCGGTCAGAAGCCAAATATTTCGGGTGGAACGTCGTCACATTACGCAAGAAATGTACAGTACAAGTGATGGTAAAAGTTTGTAAACTACGATCCGCCTAACACAGGGGAATTTAACAAATTCACAGCTGTTAAAAACGCCTGTCCTAATTAATCGCACGAAGCACTTAGTTTCAAGAAACTGAGTTTTTTTTTTTAAAAATAACTGCCACGCCTTTACATGCACTGCATATTTGTGACAGTGCTCACAATATCTCGTGACTGGACTAGAGCCAGATAAAACCACTCCACACTCTCACGTACCATTTTTTTAGATTCACTTTAACAGTATATATTTACGTACGCCTAGGTCTCTCAATTTTTCTCTGTTTTTCCAATTTTACTCTCCACTCAGGCAAGCATATTCAGGCCAAAGAGACAAACACCATCTATTTGTACCACATATGACACCCTATCTACAACCGACAGACCTGATTCAATTACAAACAGTACAGTCCGTTCGCAATTATTATGAATATAAAAGATTAAAGGTCTTGTAGCTCTAACAGTAGGTAAAATACATTAGTTTATTATTAGTGCTTCCACGTGGGACGTTAATGAAATAATACATAGGGAAAATGGGGAAGGTCGGTATGTGTTTGATGGAGCGGTCACGAACGTATGAATGTACAGGACAATCATTGGGAATAATAGGTATTAATTAATGATGTAGACCAAAGAGTAACCACCGCTGGAGAGAATGCCAGAAGATGGAAGTAGCAGCTCGATCAATATAAACTCAGACTTCGAAAATGCCCTGCTGAAGTATGGACAAAGCCGTTGTATACTTCGTAACGTACGCAAGTTGGAGAAAGCGCATACGTGCTTCTAGCCTCCGCCGGTCCGTCCGTCCGCATGGAATAACGCAAATTCCACTGGACCGATATTTGTGAAATTTCAATAAAATGATAGATAAATTCTGATTTTGCTTACGCCATCACGAAAGTAGCACATTTCAAATAAAGGTCCAAATACATTTATGTGATTGGTCCTTGTAATGGAAATAGACTGCGTTCTCTACGAGGTATGAACTTAGTTCTAAGAATTAAGTGACGATAGAACATATCGTATTTTCCGAGACAAATACAGGAAATGGAATATCTCGCCCTTGCGAGAAAAGTAGAGAAAGCAAGACAGGAGTAATATTTCTCGATATTTAAAGGCATTTACATGAAATAACTGAGAACGAGAGAGTATGGAGAAACAGCTGGCGCTCGAAACATATTACAGCACGCGGGAAACGAAAAGTAGCGACCGCATTTAGAACACAATGCAAATATTCAAGGATTATAGAGAAAGAGCAATAACTTGGACAAAAAGAAGACGAATGCGCCTGAAGACAAGTCCTGATAGTCTTTAATCAAAATGAGGTGCAGTTTTCTAAGCAATAACAATTTCTACATCAACAAAATTTGATATTCACAGAAATGGGACGTCTCAATATCTGCCCACCTTCTATTATACTAATTTCATTACAAATGTTGCAATAACTTCGTTAAAACATCGTTTTTCTGGTAAGAAAGTAAGAAGGCGAAGTAAGGAGGCAAGGAAGGAATGATCCCTCGTTGAATATAGACAGGTTTTCATTTTCGCACTAGTTACATCTCTTATCTAAACATTATCACGTATTCCACCAATCAAACGGATTAACGAAAGGTCCAAGCGCAACAAGGTTTCAGATGTGTCAACGCCATCATTATATCAAAGAATTGTATCATTCTAAATGCTGCGTATATTATTAAAAAAACATCACCGATCTGAGGGGGCTAAAATTATTCCTGTTCATTTCACATTGGATTTGACACGTCATAAATCTCACACAAAAACTAAAATTTTCCTATGCACTTCTAGACACCAGTGCTTTGAAGTCTCACGTTGGGCACAGCTCGTCCTTTCTTAATTTTAGAACTTGGCTTCCATACCAGATCCACACTTTATTTAGATGCTGCGTCAAAACGATCTGTAGAGCTGTATCGGCTAACGCATATTACACGTACATTACCAGGACATATTCTGAGGTCGGAAATGCAGCATCCTGCCTTGACACTTTGAACCATTTGTTGATGAAGAAACACAAAATTTAGTTGCTACTTTATCGGAAACACTCTGTGTCGCTTCTGGATATCAACCGGTTCTGTTCAAGGAACTAACTGCTGTTGAAAGTCAGAATAACAATAAATACATAGATAAGCAGTGCGGGTGAAGTCTACAACTTTTAGGTTTTCAACTCAATGGCACGTAACACTATCGCCGTGTTCCAGACCGAAAACACCCTAACGTATGTGCCCATTTTTAATTTTATTTCCCAGACAGGCGGGTAGTTGTACAGTGACAGGCCTCGGACTGTAATACCCACATTCCGTCCCCAGGGGCAGATTCATTTTCCCTCCATCACGTAATCCAGACCGCATCTGAAGTCCAAGAGCAACATTCTAGGCAAGGGACGAATGGAATCTTTTACTCAAGGTTAAAGCAGAAAGAAGAGCGTACGTGAAGTGATTGGAAAGCGTCATGCCACTTTGTCAAGCGCAAACACACTTCGCTATTTCCACGCTTTAAATACGGTGGCTTTAATCATCATCGTGGGTTAGGTTCTTCTGAAACGTCGTGTCGCTGGGTTAGTAGTTTCCGACGTTTCGAACAAGCGCGATGCATTTATCTAGAAGGGTCAAGAAGTCCAAAAACAATTCTCTTGGACTCTTTGACCCTTGAAGGGAAGGACACCACATTCATCCCGAATATCTGGGTCCAATAACCCAGCAAAACAGCATCATATCCCAGATTAAATGAATTCTCTGAAACACGGTCGACGGAACTTCAAATCCGCACAGATCGATCTTCTTCCCCTCTGAAGTGGCGGTTGGCACGTTGCTCCGAAACGTCAGTTAATTCCTATCGGACTACACGATCTCAAGTCCTGGAACACAGTGTCTGAAGTCCGACTTTGGTTTTCCAAGTCCTAAAGCACGGAAATATGTCGATTCCGTCTGCAGCTGTATGCTAAATTGGACATAATTAGTAAGTACACGCTTTAAACCCAGACAGTGTGCTATGCAATAAATGTTTCAGAAATCCACAACTTGAGATCTGCAATTAGTGTCAGACTGTACAAGTTAACTCACACCGACATATTCCTATTTTACTAGATTTAGTTCATTTTCCGTTGCATAACAGTACTTCATCTGACCTCGAATAAGGGAAAAGTCACTAAGGAGGAGAGGATGGACCGAATTCCAGTGGCCGCGCGGTCTAACGCATGTTTCTGCAGCCGTTATCTTTCTGGAATTGCGGGTTCGAATCCTGCCAGGGGCATGGATGTCTGTCTCTTTCGACTGTTGTCTGTTGTCAGGTAGAGGTCTCTGCTTCGGGCCGATCACTCGCCCAGAGGATTCGCAGTGATTATGGTGTCTGTGGTCTCGAAACTGCAACAATGAGAACGACTAAGCCCACTAGGGCTATCGAGCCACGATGAAAAACAGAGGAAGGGTAAGCAGTTTATTTTAATGACGCTGGAAATACGAAAGCGGGGTGATAAGTTTTGCCTCCACTTAAATAGAAAATGAAGGGGAAAATATATTTTAATGAAATGAAAAAGAAATATGCCTACATAAATTACTTTCAAAGCTGCACAGTTATTTTTCTACAAAATCATCACGCATTTCAATACACTTCCGCTAACGCTGAACTAGTTTTTGAAATCCGTCCTTAAAAAAATTGGTATTTTGTTTTTGAAACCATTTCCTCGCTGCAGACTTCACCTTACTCAGCGACTTATTGTACTCACATCAACACACTGATAACCATAAACGGCTTGCATTCGTCTGCGAATTTCGATTGGAGGAACGTTTTCCGCGGTTAAGAATTAAAAAAAAAAACAGCATACCGTTTGAATCGAACATCTCAAAACCCTTCTATTTCGATGTACACTGGGTGAGGACTGGAAGCACGTGTGTGTTCAAGGTGAAGTATGATGGAAGAGAGATACCATGTGACGACACAGAACCGGTTTTATCCAGATATTTCCAATGTAAATAAAAATATTACAGTGGAGGCAAAACTTATCAGCCCACCTACATAACTCGGACTACATAGGGTCGCCTACTCCAAAGACCGCGAAAGAGGAATTGCTGTAGTAGTGGAAGGAAACAGTCGCGGCGTATTTTTGGTTCTGTCCCTATATTCAGATGGAAGGACTGCGGAAAGCGATGGTTTCCCGATTAGAATAATACATGAGCCGATCAAGGTATCAACAAAGAACCTACCGAACACAATTCGGAAAGGTTACACTTGCTCGGTGAAGTACTACAAAGCGACTTTGGCTTATTTCAAGATATTAAACAAGTATTCTACTAGAAAGTCATCACTTGTACATGCAACCGCGGGGACCGCGGTGGCACAGTGGTTAAGGTGCTGCGGTACAAATCGTAAGGTCGCTGGTTCGATTCCAGATGGTGTCATTGGAAGTTTTCATTGAGATAATCCTTCCGATCTCACTCTGGCCTCTAACTCAGCCTCTAACAGAAATGAGTACCAGGAGCATTCCCTGAGGGTAAAGGCGGCCGGTGCGTAGGGCTGACAACCTTACCACCATCTTGTGCCGTTGTCATGTAATCTGGGAACCTTAATTTCCTGGAACCCTCTGGGCCACTGGACTGCTTTATCTTTACCTTTCTACACGCAAGCACGAAAACCATGCTCCCGTGGACTCATACGTACACCCATGCCCTCTAACGACCCGTTCTTCTGAATTCCCACACATCTCCGACCGCATCCCGTTTGCTTGTATGGAAGGAGTAATTTGGGACGACAGTGTTCCAATACTCAAGAGCGTTCTTGAAGAAACTTCGCTTTCTGGTTTCGAAAATTTTATACCAATAATGATCCATTACGATGTCCATAAAATAAGCAGTTCGCCACCTGCATGAACTGCTGAGGTTATGTCCACACACCTATATATACTGTATATACTTTGCCCACATATCTTGTGACTCTGTAACACTCTCATTTTTGTGATGTTTCATTTTGTGTATGTGTTGTGACTTAGTACTTTGTTGTAGCAGAAAGTACTGAGGGAAAAGCACATGGCACACTAACTGTATTGAATTTACCGTGCACAAAAATGTGTTCACATATCGTCAGCATGATGTATGCTTGTACAGATGACTAAATACGTCGGTAATTCTGAAATTTAGTCTGTTGAAATTCAAAAAAATAAAATTGCACGTTACAGTTTCTTGTGTCGACTTCAGACTTTGATTCGTATCTTAGTAGAGGACATCCCGTTGAGTTTAAGCACAATATTAAAATGAAATAAAATATACACTTCGTCAAACAAAACTATTCTATACTATACTATATTAATTCAAACAGTGGCGACTAGTTTCGGCCTATGCAGGCCATCATCAGGCCAAAATATTTATAAAAACTTAAATGCCGGTGTACACAATGTATTGTTCGTCAATGTCATGGGATTCCATTTACAGTCGTATAGTTCTTTATAATTAATGCCTTCTGTAGTTCTGTTGTCTCTGTTAAGTTCAACATAACTAGTCGCCATTATTTAAATTAATAAAGTATAAAATATTTGTGTTAGAAGAAGTATATATTTTATTTCATTTTAATAATTTTGATTTTGCTATTATACGATTACAGCTGTGCACATATTTTGAGCAAAGTCAAATAGCAACATCCGCCAATATCTATGTAACTAAAAATGTCCCTGTGTAGGCCATGAAGTATAGGCGTGATTAATCACGGGGACATATTTACCTCTATCATAAAGACAGGTTCACAGAACTATGCGTCTGTTATTTTGCCAGTTAATTTACGCTGATCTGTCAATTGCTTTTCAAGAACAGGTTTTCCCATGGTCACATTCCAAGGTCGGAACTTACTGCTGCAGCCTTACAACGTAAGACGTATGCCTTTTACGCTTCACACGTGTCCTGTAAGCAACAGTAGCAGTACTTTAAAATGTACAACAAAGCGTGACGAAAATCCGATAATCTTTTATAATTTTATAATATAAAAATACACACTTATAAATACTTAAATCACATATTCTTATAATAAAACAAACTAATTTCTCAAATTTATTTTTGGAATAAAACTCTACATATTTCGGACAGTTCCTCTGTCCATCACCAGGAGTTTTTCACTGTACACATAACACACAATAATGGTATATGTCACACAAGTTTGCTGACAGCTTGCTCGCAAGCTGTCAGCAAACCTGTATCACATATACCACTGTTGTGTGTACAGTGAAAAACTCCTGATGATGGACAGAGGAACTGTCCGAAACATGTAGAGTTTTATTCCAAAAATAAATTTGAGAAATTAGTGCATCTAGTTTGTTTTATTATAAGAATTAATCACGATTCACGGTCACCTGAACGTCAAATTCACTTCCAACCACTTCGCAAACATATTTCCGTCACCCCTGCGACCACCATCAGTGAGTGTGCCTTACAACAACAATGTAATCAATATAAAATTAGTTCTATAAAAATGTATGATAAAACCCACCTGCTATTGCACTTCATTTTTCTGTGGCGTACTTTTGGTTACAAAATATAAAATTACGTTTTCTTTAAAAAAAAAACAGGAATATATGTTGTGTATATGTAGTGTATTGGAGTGCACAGTTGTTTCACATAGTGCAATAAAACACAGCACAGCTATAGGCATTATCCTACCAATATAATACATGTAACAACTGTATATTTGGCAATAGTGTTTTGCCTGTAATTACGTACTTCTCAGAATAAGTGAAGATGTGTGCAATAAAATGAACTAAATCCATGCGTGAAATAAACGTAGACAACTTTAAATTTTTTTATGTTTTGCTGACCGTGCATCTCAGTAGTCTTAGCAAATGACCAACTTAATGCACAAAATCTTGTTTTATAATAAGTTTATTATATTCCTCTAAATATTTCGAGCACTGAGTAGAAGGGCTCGCTGGTGAGTGGTGTGCGGAATGTTGCTTGATAAGTAAGAGTGATATGCTTGGAGCAACGTTAGGTGCAAGCATGGTGAAGCTGTAGATCGTGAATCAAAGCAAAAAAGTAGATTCCTTTCTTTTAGTATTTCAACGCTGCAGAAAATTCAACTGCAAAATCAAGTGGTTTTAGTATACATTTCCGTTGAATTATCCATGCACTGACGGTATTCTTGTTGTAAGGCACCATGATTATGGTCACAGGAGTTACCTAAATATGTCGGTGAACAATAATGTTATATTATTCAACATGTTTGTAAATGTGCCTTCACTTCAACTATTAACCAACAAATGCACCTATATAACTTTCACTTAAAATACTTTAAAACACTTAAAACCACTCCTTTGACATGTTTCGATCTTTTCAGCTTATCATCAGGGAGTTTCGTCGTTCCTTGCTAAAGTTATTATATATTCACGATTTAGTTCGTTTTTGTAAACAAGGTGTTGTGGCAAAATATCATGTTGTGTAGGAATCTGTTGTAGAGAGTGTAGCTGGCTAGGTGTGCGTCGTACGAAGCACACCTAGCCAACTACACTCTCTACAACATATTCCTACACAACATGATATTTTGCCACAACACCTTGTTTACAAAAACGAACTAAATCGTGAATATGTAATAACTTTAGCAAGGAACGACGAAACTTCCTGATGATAATCTGAAAAGATCGAAACATGTCAAAGGAGTGGTTTTAAGTGTTTTAAGTGAAAGTTATATAGGTGCATTTGTTTGGTTAATAGTTGAAGTGATTTTACGAAATGCACGGTGCAACGATGAGATTCTTTGCAAATGTGCATTTTTGGGTTATCACATAACTATAAAATATTCTTCAATGCAAGGATACGGTACGCATAAAGAGGATTAACTTCATTCATAGCAATGAGAACAAGCTTAATGGACCTTCTTCCGCATCTAACCGACGAGCTGTACAATAATACTACACATGTATCAAAACACGTGTACAAGAACGTTTGAAAGTCCAGGGTTGTAGCCGTGTAGCACAGACCAAAGGCCTGGCGTGAAAATTTTCCATATACGAAGATAAGGGAAAATATTAGTGTCATGAGTGTATGAGGTATGTATGATGGCATTTTAAGTTCATTTTCAACATCTTCCTTGAGAAACAAGGGAAGCTCTACAACGCCAGCCAATATCGCCGACCTCTGGACTCGGATTCAAACATGTGTATTTCTGAATACGGGACAGGAATAACACCATTTCGCCGTAACGTTCGGTAACATGTACTATCGACATAAGCACAACACCGTTATCGATACTGCATGAACATAAAAAGCATTTAGATTTTGTATGGAATCCAATGGCAACTGAATACCTTCATCCGCTCAAAGCGAGTTGGTTAGAAACAGACTGCGTTTGATTGAGTAGAGTATTGCCGTTTGAATTAAGAGATTCGCGGCATCAAAATGAGTAATTTTAATGGATCCTGCGTGCATCAATGGGCTCTTTGTCTACCCTGGAGCAGCTGTTAAACGCACACCAACATGGTATTTCCATTTGTACACAGAACCCACCTGTTCACTCCACATAGCCCAAATTAAACTTCCTTCACTATTACAACTTCGAACTATGAACACTTCCGTTTGTATTGTTAAGGCGTTCCAGATCGAATCTCAAACAAGACACCGTCCACCCTGAGATTTTTTTCCTGCATTTTATCAAATCCTGCAACCAAATGTGTGGGCGGTACCCTAAATTACGCCAAGAACAACGGTATTCAACATTCATTATTAACTCACACATCCATTAGTGGGCCTACAAAATGACAATATACAATATGCGCCAATACAGACAGCGTAGTTAAATAAACAAAAAATTAAATTTATGCGCTGTTTATACAGGGTGTCCCAGGAGGAATGTGCGAGATTTCGGGAGAGTGTTCCTTATGTTAAACTATACCGATATAACCCAGAACACCTATATCCAAAGTTGAACGGTTACGGAGATAATGGCCAGAGAAGTTTGAAACTTTGACAGCTGTTACTCACTT
>Ga0123355_10008325_pt1 | contig 15673 bp, 17 predicted proteins | sample TergutEmb28metaG_3_FD_89872 | JGI IMG/M metagenome (GOLD analysis project Ga0123355, IMG submission 89872) | Embiratermes neotenicus P1 segment gut microbial communities from Petit-Saut dam, French Guiana - Emb289 P1 | ecosystem: Host-associated > Arthropoda: Insects > Digestive system > Gut ... | reverse complement strand
ACTGCCGAACAGTCCACCACACTGGTTCTGGCTACTCAGAAGCACGTAGATGTGGCGTACAGTACGGCGGATCGAACCTTATCTCTGGATGATTACTCACGCCGCGTCCTTGCTCCTATGGTCAATAATCTTGCTGGAGCGGTTGCGATTGATATTATGATGGGGAGTGAAGGTGGGATATGCAACTTAGTGGCGAATCAAGATATCCAGATGAACATGCTGAATCCGGTGGCCAGGACGTATCTCGATTCCGGGGCGATTTTGGATATGAACTCAGCCCCCATTGCAAACAGGAAGATTGTGAACTCGCCTATCACCGAGGCCAGAGTTGTGGGCTCACTTGTGGGCTTGTTGAATCCAACTTCCGAGATCTCGCGCCAGTATGTGACTGGCCGAATGTACGATGCGTTGGGGTTCATCTGGATGAAGGACCAGACCACCATTGCCCATCGTAATGGGGGTCTCGGCCAGGGGTCAGCAACCGTCAACGGTGCCAACCAGACGGGGCTGGTCCTCTCTGTCCACGCTCTTGCTGACGGACTCAACCAGGGAGATGTCATTGTCCTTGCCGGAGTCAACGCTGTCAACCGAATCACCAAACAAGACACAGGATTATTACGACAGTTTGTCGTTACTGCTTCTGTCCCTCCAGGAGGAACTACAGTCCCTATCTATCCGGCTATCATCCCTCCTATTGGAGGTCAACCCGTCCAATACCAAACCGTTACTGCATCGCCTGCAAACGGTGCAGCGATCAATCCAACAAACGCATTTAGACCTCGACAGTATTACAGGAAGAACTTCGCTTACGCCCCCGAAGCAGTAACGCTGGCCACCGCTGATCTCGAGATGCCCAAGAACGTCCACGAGGCAGCCAGGGAACAGTTCGACGGGGTATCTATGCGTATGGTCACGGATTACTTCATCGGGACCGACCAGCTAATTACCCGGTTGGATGTCTTGTATGGGTATCTGTGGATCCGCCCTGAGTGGGCAGTTATTGTCGCGGATTTGGTATGAGACTTAACGAGCTACTTACTCGCCTTCAGGCTTTGCATCACCACGACCTCCAAGCGGTCACAACTTTGACCGCTGCTGTTGCTGAGGTAGACCATGGACTCGCGCTTCTGGCTCGCTTGGGTCATGTCTACCACCTTGAGGCGGGGCCACCCTACGAGTTAGATGAGTGGCCCCGCCTCCTTTTTCACGTTACAGCAGCGCCAAATGGCAGGATCGTTGGGAGTTGGTGGGAAGCCAGGGAATTGGGGGAAGGATGGTGGCCGACCTTGCAGGAGGCCCAAAATAAAGAAGCCATAAAGGCTCAGTTTCGGGGAAGAGGGGGTGTCGGGGACAAGTCGCTCCCGATGCTTCAGGACGCTGATATCAGGCCCCACTATGATCCTGACGCTCCCTCACCTCCAAAGGACAACGGGAAAATAATCAAGGAGTTCAAGGATGCCAGAACAACAAATGGCGGATCGTCCGCTCACAATGGATCAGCTGCGGATGCAGATAGAGCAGCTGCACCAGCACAGCCCGCAGCGCCTGACCTTGGCGCGGGCATACCTACAAAGCCTTGACTGGGGCCTAAAGGGCCTATACAATCTTGGTCAGGAGCTTCGCTTCACCTTCGCTCCCGCGCAGCCTCCAGTTCAATACCCCAAGATGCTCTACCGGGGCGACGGGACGATGGTAGTCGCGACCATCGGAGAAGAAGAACTCGCGGCCAAAGAAGGCTGGCATTCCAGGGCTCCATCCGAGAACCGGGAATATCATGTAAGGGAAGAGGAATCGGAGGCCAAGGCCAATGAACTGGCCCCAACGATCCGAGTGAAGATCCCAAACAGTTACACCGTGGAGGCTGGTAATGGCGAATATCGAGGAGATGAGGAAGATCCTGGCGGAGAAGTACAAGGACAACCAGGGCCAGATGGCGAGGATGACTCACTTCGTCGGGCTGCTAAAAGCGGGAATGGAAGGGCTGATTAGCATGGGCATCGTGGTTTATGTTGATGCTGAGGGCCTGGAGGATACTGAACCTACCCCCGAAAGCCCTAATGTGATGGAGTCCGTGGAAACGGCGGTCAAATTCATGCAGGAGGCAAGCAAAAATGCCACTCACTGAGAAGGGCAACAAGATCAAAAGTGCCATGACCAAACAGTACGGAGCCAAGAAAGGTGCCTCGGTCTTTTACGCCTCCGCAAATAAGGGCACGATTAAAGGCGTTGAGCCGAAAGGAGCTGGCAAGAATGGCAAAAAATCCCAAAGGTAGAGGGGGAACGTCTCGGCTCCGACTTGATCCCGAGATCAATCCATTGCCCTGGGAACACCCCGCCACCAGTGCCACCAAAGTCACCCGGAACCAGAAGAATACCCCATACGGAACCCCGCGACAGGCAGGTCCCAAGCCTGTGAAACTGGTCGCGAAGCAGGAGGAATAAATGGCAAACCGCTATACCGTGTTTGATGTGATGGAGAAGAGGGGGGATTTTCGGAAAAATCCTGCCAACATCGGGAGTCAGAGCGATGACGGTGAGTCGCTATATTCCGGTCCCATCCAGTACCCCAAAATGCTATTCCACCCTCAAGGAGAGGAGGAAATTATATATCAGGGAGATGTTATCAACACCCCCTATGGGCCGCAGAAAATCATGGAGCAGCGGGCGATCATCCACAAAATCGCCCACAACCAGGCGGAAGAAGAGGCACTGATCGCCGAAGGCTGGCACCAACACCCAGCGGAAGCGATGGTCGCAGCGGGCAAGGAGGCTCCGGCCACTGGAGCCGATCGAGTGATCGCGGATCTCCAGAAGAAGATCGCTGCTTTGGAAGCTCAACGGACTCAGCTCGAATCCATTCACCCAATGTCTAAGCCAAGTATCTAGTGAGCCAGATCAACCCAGGCGCGACTACGGCCAAGGACATAGCCCAGGCGGCGCTCCGGGACTGCGGTGCCTGGGGCGTCGGCCAAACTCCCCTGGACACCGACATCTCCGATGCACTGGCTCGTTTGCAGTGGATTGTTCAACAGTGGGAACGTAAGCGCTGGTTTGTGTATCATCTGGTTACTTACAGCGTTGTGGCTAAGCCTGACCCTAAGGGACTGTTCCAAGGCAAACAGGCCTATACAGTGGGTCCTGGTGGTGATATTGACACTAACAAGCGGATTCGTCCCTGGGAAGACGAGTACTCCCCAGACTTCGGTCCCGCCTATCCAGTGTCAACAAGACCCAACCGGATAGAGAGCTGCTTTCTCCGCCAGCTCACTATGTCCCAGCCCAACCAAATTGACTACCCAATGACCCAAATATTCTCCATGGAGGACTACAATCGCATCGCCCTCAAAGGACTGTCCTCGTTTCCTGGATATTTCTTCTACGACACCAGCTGGAATATGGGTCTTCTCTATCCATGGCCCATTCCCCAAGCAAACATCTACGAGGTCCATATCAGTGTTCGAGAACAGCTCCCTCCGATGTTTACCCAAGCAGCTATGGAGCTGGACATCCCATATGAGTACTACAACGCCTTGGTACTCCAACTTGCTGTCAGGCTTCGGCCGAAATACGGGATCATAGCGCAACCAGGGGATACACTGGCAGCACAGGCCAAAGATGCCCTAAACACAATCCGCAAGGCCAACTTCCAGATCGGCCGAATCCAAGTTCCTGGGGACCTAATCCGTCCGCAACTTTACAACATCTTCAGCGATAGGATGTACTAGCATGGAATCAAGAACGCCAACTGCCATTCAATTCGGCTTAATGCCAGGGTTCGCTCTTCAGGATGGGGACCTACTTGCCCGTCTTATCTGGAATGCTGGAGCCTGGGGGCTTGGGGCCACAGTCGATGTCGAGGGTCACCCTCATGGCAACAACAACTTCCATGAGGCAACCCCAATCACCAACTCCATCACCATCGTCCATCCGAGCCACAGTAACAACGGCCTTCGGCTCCCACATATTGCTGCTGGGGGCATGGTCCGGGTTTATAATACTGGCTCTACCCATGCTCACATCTTCCCAGCAGACCAAGAACAGCGGATTGATGCGGTGCCACCAGGGCAGTCGGTCTGGCTGTCTGGTGGATCTCGGGCTGATTATGTATACGTTGGTGATAATCGCTGGTTGTCTAATCTGCTTGGCGGCCCCAGCGCCTAATGGCTCGCCTACCATTATTGGGAGGGAGTTATAGTCCCAGGAGCATCATCGCTAATTGCCAACGGTGCATCAATTTGTACCCGGAAAAGAACCCACAAGGGGCACCCGTTCCGATCACACATTATCAACGTCCCGGCTTAAAACCGCTTGTACGGGGCTCTAATGCGCCCGTAAGGGCCATTTACCACGCATCAAATGGGACCGGATGGGCGGTCATAGGCCGAAATGTTTACTACGTCGATTCTACCTGGAAACTCACCCAGTTAGGCCAAGTAAGTACCTCAGGTGGCAATGGACTCGGCACAAATCCAGTTTCCATGATCGACAATGGGGAGACGATTGTAATAGCAGATGGAAGCTCCATGGCGTGGACTATCGACCTGGCAAGCCATTCGTTTAATCCATACACGGATTCTACTGGATTGATGCGTGGAGCTGATCGGGTTGATTACATTGATACATTTCTGATAATGAATGTTGCAGGGGGGAACAATAACGAGTGGATATCAACACTATCTAACTCTATTGACTTCGACCCAACATACTTTGCCTTTAAAACCGCTTACCCAGACAATCTCCAGACTCTAATCGTCAACCACCACAACATTATATTGATTGGGTCTTTGAAGAGTGAAATTTGGTTTAATGCTGGCCTCTCCGGCTTTCCCTTTATTATGATACAAGGAGCCTACTATGAACATGGCACTGGGGCACGTTACTCCGTTGCATCGAACGATATATCCGTTTATTTCCTTGGCCAAGACCTGCAAGGTGATGGTGTTGTCTGGCGGATTGGTGGTGGTGATCAATACTACGCAAGACGTGTGTCGAATCATGCAGTGGAACACTCCCTCAGAATGATGAGGGAGACAGTCGGGACGGACGATGCCATAGGATATTGCTATCAGCAGGAAGGCCACTTCTTCTACGTTCTGCACTTCCCGAAGGGGAATACAACCTGGGTTTATGATGACTCGATCGGGTCCCAGGACCCAATGGCCGCTTGGCATCAGGAGTGCTGGACGGACCCGGCGACGGGGAAGCTGAACCGGCACCGGGGGAACTGTGCGGCGTATCTGTATGGGAAGAATGTCTGCGGAGACTGGGAGAATGGAACCATCTATCAGATGGATCTCAACACTTACACCGATACCGTTGACAGTAATACTTGTCCCATTTCCTGGATACGTACATTTCCACATATCGGGACAGGGGAAATCGAAATTGGAATGTGGGGTCGTCGGCCTGTTCTGGCAGACGGAAGACGGATTCAGTTTTTCGATTTTGAACTCGACCTGGAATGCGGGACATCCCCGTTGGGAGTGGATGGAAAACCTCCTACCGTAGCATTAAGGTTCTCGGATGATAGGGGGCGCACGTGGTCGGGGGACACGCTCCAAACGGGCGGAGAGACAGGGCAGTATTTAACGTGGCCAACCTGGCGCAGCCTGGGCATCGCGCGGGACAGGGTATTTGAAGTCGAGTACGCTTTCCAGGGCCCTGCGGCCCTAAACGGTGCCTGGGCATATGGAACGGTGCTAGAATCATGAGCAATGGAACAACACGAACTCCAGTTGCAGCGAACCAATACCAATCAATGCCTGATGCAGTGACTCAGGTAATAAGTAGTAATGGGATTATGCATGAAGGCTGGTATCGGTTCTTTCACAATTTGTGGCTCAAAAACAACTCAGGAATCGCGAACAATGTCACACTTGGAACACTCCAAAATCAAGCCCAAGCTGCCCAAGCGACTGGCACGGCAGCAACGAATACGATCGCGGCAGAGAGTCAGAGGGCACAGGGAGCGGAAAATCAACTGCAAGCGAACATCACAGCGGTCAACAACAGCCTCACAACTACGGACCAAACGGTATCAACTCTCCAAACTGCGCTTGGCAGCGTTAGCTTCGGGAGTGTTGCTACCGGGGCACCCGGCGCTGCAGCCGGAGTCCTCCACCTAACAATCAACGGCACAAGTTATGTGCTACAGTTGTACTCCCCATGAACTTTCCCCCACCGTTTCTGGTGATGGCTCTGCCACGGTCCCGAACGGCCTGGCTATCCAAGTTCTTCACTTATGATAAGTGGATCTGTGGCCATGACCAGATCCGATATTTTCGCTCCCTCGACGATGCGCGGATGTGGTTCATGCAGCCATATATCGGGAGTGCAGAAACAATAGCGGGTCAATTCTGGCGCCTGGTCCCACGGTACGCGCCGGATTGCAGGATTTTAATTGTGAGGCGACCGGTGCAGGAGGTCTATGACAGCGTACTGAAGCGGGGGGTGGTTGGTATAGAACCAGACAAATTGTTGGAGAATCTTAAACGGCAGAATGCTAAATTGGATCAAGCTGAAGTCCGGCTCCCTAACACCATAAGCGTCAACTTCGATGAGTTAAATGACTTCACCCTCTGCGAATTGGTGTTTCAGCATTGTCTTGGAATTAAGCTCAGTTGGCAGTGGTGGGACTATTGGAACAACATCAACGTCCAGATCAACTTCGATGCCACCGCCCGATATATGTGGACTCACATGGAGCCACTGGCAAAGCTGCTTGGAGCAGCGCGGCATCAGATGCGAGCGGATCTAGTGTCTGCTCCGAAGGCTGAAATCAAAGATGGCCTTGAGATTGCGGAGGAGCCATTCGAGAATCTGTATAATGCCGAAGGCCAGAAGTTAGCAGAAGATCACTGTGTTGCTGTAGGGGAGCCCCCGGACGAATGGACGAGAAGCAATATTCAATTACTGTATCAAATGTCCGCTGCCGGAAACCTACAGATTTTGACTGCGCGCTCAAATGGGAAGCTATTTGGGTACCTGGCTACCATGCTAGGCCGTTCAGTAGATTATGCCGATGTACGTACTGCGACACATACCTTGTTTTTCGTATCGGACCAGTTTCCGCTTGCTGGACTAAGGTTACAGAGGGAAGCCCTGAGAAGGCTGAAATCGAAAGGTTTCAACGAGGTGATAATGCGGAGTGACACCGTTAACTCCCGAGTCGAGACCCTGTACAAACGCATTGGAGCTCGGTTTGATGGACAGTTGTTCAAGGTGACACTGTGAGCTTTGCACTAGGAGCGGGGCTAATCGGCGCGAGTGGGCTTGCCCAAGCGGGAGCTACCAAGGGTGCTGCTAACGTACAAGCCCAAGCGGCCCAGCAGGCAGCACAGTTACAGTATGCAATGTACCAGCAAACCGCTGCGCGGCTCCAGCCGTGGACCCAGCTTGGTGGCGCAGCCACAGGGCAACTAGGGGGATTGCTGGGATTAAGTGGCTATCAAGCATCGGGGGCAGGGGGACTAGGCACCGGCGCTTTGACCACCCCGTTCCAACCCACTATGCAGCAATTGGCCCAGACCCCCGGATACCAGTTCACTCTGCAACAGGGTCTTGAAGCGACCCAAAACACTTCGGCGGCGCTGGGTCAGGGAGGAGGCAGGACACCAACGGGGATTCAGGCCAGTGGCCCGGAGGGCAGGGGATTAGCGGGGTACGCTACTGGGTTGGCGAGCACGACCTATCAACAACAGTTCAATAATTACTGGGCCCAACTTGGACAGATATATAATATGCTCCAGGGCACGTCGGCAATGGGCGCTAATGCGGCAGCGGGGGTAGGTCAGGCTGGGATTGCCACCGCGCAGGGAATGTCTAATGCTCTGCAAACTGGCGCCGCTGCTACGGCATCGGGGATCACCGGGGCAGCCAATGCTCTTGGAGGTTCCGCTAGTAACATTGCCCTGTTGGGTGCGCTTAACCAAGCAGGTTTGCAACAGAGCCCTGTTGGCGCTGCATCTAATGCAGGGAGCTTTGCTCCTGGTGGACCGGAGTCTGTTGTGTCACAGGGATTCTGATAGATGGCTGACGGTATTCCCAATGAGCTTTCCAGTCCCCTCGGACGTGGGGTTCCACTGCCGGGGGGAGATGTCTTCGCTAATCCTCGGCAGCGGGCGACAGCCCCTGGCGGAGCTCCAGGTGGGCTCGGTGTTCAGCCACCGGCTCGGTCCCCTCCCAGTGGCGGGGTCGGTGATATGCCCTCATTCGATGGCTCCCAACGCACATTGATGGAGAACCATCAGCGCACCGTTGCGATGTTCGACCAAACGAAAGGCGCACTGAAGAAGTTGGATGTAATCCGTAAAAGTCTCGAACGCTTGGCGGATAAACAAGATGTTGTTACTATGGACGACGTTATACAGGAGGCTGGTAAGCTGGTTGCACATGGAATTGATCCTATGGCACTGGCAGGTATTCTCGCTGATGCCCCACAGGAGGGTGGGGGAGAAGCTCTCGGTGGATGGGTGGCTGCACATGCTCAGGCGGCTGCTCAGGGGGAGCAGCAGCTGATGCAGCAACATGATCAGGTCCGGAACGATATGGGGGTGTCAGCCATTCATATGATGATGGCGCATCACAATGCTCAGATGATGAACCCCGGAACGGCAGTTGCTATGGGACGGCCTGAGGACCCACAGGGCAATGATTTAAGCCCAGGGAATAATGGTCGAGGGCAATTCAATGGTGATGGTAAATTGCCGCTGCCGTCTCCAGGGGATAGCCCCAATCAAGCATCTAGCCCGCCAGATATGTTAGCGATCGGGAGCCGCTTCGCGGATAACCAATGAGCATTGGAGCAATAGTTGGAGCAGAGCGATATCGGAACCCCCTCGGGGGAACGGACCCGTTCTCCATGCTTAATCAGATGCAGGACTGGCAGCAGAAGGTTACTACCTTCCAGGCCATGCAACGAGCATCCCAGACGATGGCAGGAGCGAACACTCCAGAAGAGGGAATCGCCGCCATCCAGCGGAGCCCCGATGCTGCGTTCGTGCAGCCGCTTGTAGAGCAGTATATGCAACAACAGTACATTGGAGCTCAAACGGCGCAAGCAAGGCAGCAGACTAATTTTGACGCTCTCCGGATGGCCTATCCGCAATTAGCGAATGCTCAGAGCACTCAAGATGTTGAAAATATAATCAACGGTAGCGCTGCGAATATGGACCCCGCCGTGTCAGCAGCTGGGAATAGTATGCGCCAACGGCTTATACAGAGCTTAAATGAAGGGAACCCCAATCCAGACACGATCCATACTCGGGCCTTACGACTGTGGCTGGCAAGTGGCATGGCCTCTGCGGAGCAGGGCTATGGTGCTCTCGGCGGTCTTCCGCCCCAAGCACGGGAGGTTACACTTCCAGGAGGTGGCAGAGGCATTGCCCAAATCGGTGGGCCCTCCACCATCGGGGCTGGCCAAGCGGATCAGACTGGCCAGCCTCAACAACCCAGCGATACTGGTGGTGTTCCTGGGGCTATGACTCCCGGAACTATGGGTGTCGGCGGGCAGCAGGGGCCAGGAACTGCTGGTGGAACCCAAGACGCCAGCGGGGTGGACCAAACTGGTGTTCCACCAGGGAAAGTCGCTGTGCCCGGCGCCTCTGGGAGGATTTTGTTGGACGAAGCTAACGCCGCGGATATGAACTACTTTGAGGCCCGTGGGAAAGACGTTGCCACGATGGAACGGGATCTGGATAAAGGAGTAACAAACGAAAATAATCTGATGTTGACTATCCACCAAGCCGAGTGGGCCATGCAGCACTTCAAGCCTGGTGCTGACGCAGGAACTAGAGCAACATTGGCGAGAGTTGCTCAGGTATTGCACTTGGGTAACAACTGGGTTGACTACATCAATCAGGGAGATCTAGGGGCATACCAGGATTTTGAGAAAGTAATGCTTGGGGCCGTCATGGCACAAGTGGAAAGCACACTCCCTGGCGGAAGCCGTCTTACTGAGCGTGAGTGGAATGAATATCGGCGTGCTAATCCGCAGGTCAATACAGATCCTAGGGCTATTTATGATGTGTTCAATTTCTGGACAAGACGGTATCAGATGGATCTTATGGAACAGAACTGGTTGAATGAGTATAAGGGTGCTAAGTTACCTATGTCTCAGTGGCCATCTGCTTGGCAGCAGCACGCACGAGAGCTGGGACTGTTTAATCCGTCTTATATGGTGTCTAGGGGAGCATTGCAGGGCAAACCGATTGATGGATTACATATAAACCGGCTGATGGAGCATAAGAACGATCAGGGATATATCGACGATTTCAACTACTTATTTGGGGATAACATGGCTCAGATGTTCATAAATGGTAATTTCGGCCAAATGCCCAAAGGAGTAAACAGTGGCAGACAACAACAGCCCTACTACGGACAGTGACCCCGGTGAAACTCCCGACGAGATAAGGGAGCGAGAGGGTGTAGTAAAAGATACGCAGGGGCTCCGAGATACCGCTCCACCAGGGAGCGGGGGGCTTAACCTTGGAGTAACTAATTGGCTCCAGGGTATTATTAATGGCGGCCACACTTCAGTTCCACATACAGCGCCAGACGCACATGTGCCAGCTCCACAATCGGCTTACACTGGTGGAGGGGAAGATCCTGGAGTAAGTGCTGGGGCTGATGTGGTATTCCAGCCACAGCAGGTTGATACTCCCGCTACTGGGGACGTACTGCCACAGGGGACAACTACAAGGCAGGCAAATACTACTCAGCCTGGTGGGCGCTACGCTGACCTTGACCCGTCTATCGCTGCGGATATGGCCCAAGCTGGGCAGACTCCAGTTGCTCCGGATGTACTTCCCGCACTAGGCGCTGGTGTTGTGCATGGAGTCGCTGGGTTAATGTCTGATAGACGTTGGTTTGCAAACGAACTTGGGCTGCCGAATGCAGTGGGTTGGGGAGCAAGGCAGTTGGGGGCGGGGCCAGAGACCGAAGCGTACCTACGTGACCCAAACAGCCCTGTGTATAATTTCCTTGGTGCTCCTCCTGGGTTCGAGCGCGATTTTATGCAGCAGCACGCTCCGGGAATGGTAACGGCTGAACAGAATAATCCTATGGCAGCGGGCATTGCAGAAGGGTTAACATCTGGCGCGATAACAGGGTTTGGAACAGCCGCAGCGGAGAGGGGGTTAATGAGAGAGTTTCCTGCTATAGCGGAGTATCTCGCACCGAGAGCAGGCCTTAGTCTTGGGCAACGAGCGGGACAAGCAGCAGCTGGTGCTGGTAGAGCCGGTGTAGAAGGCGCTGTACAGGGGATGGCGGCTGCACCAGGGACCGACCCAAATATGTCTATTTGGGATGCGGCGAAGGATGGCTTTACAGGTGGAATCATTGCCAACGCTATTGGGGCTCCAATTACTAGATTTGTTGGGGGTGGCTACGAACGACCCGCGGATCAAGCGACGCTGGAGGCGCTCAGGACGCTAGATAATGTCCACCGAGTGCCTCTGCGAGCTAAGAATATCCCGATGGCGCATGATCCAGCTGGAACGACAGGGGCACTGCCGGAGGCGGATCAGATCACACATCTTAATCGAGCTGCCTCGAGTATGGTTCGGGGGCCGACAGGTAGATTGGATCGACCATCACTGAATGCTATAAACGTTGACATAAATAATGATCTCGCTGCCGATGCAGGTAGGTTGGCTATCGAAACTGATCGTGGTGATCCTGCTCTTGGTGGAACACTCATCCAAAGACTAGATCGAATTAACAGCGATATCAAGCATTCGGGGCTGGGTGTAGCTCCCTATCAGGCCGCACACATCGACAATGTTGTAAACGATATCAAAGCCAGTGCTGGCCCCACCAACATACTCTCCACCGGGGACTTGCAGAAAATCAACGGGAGCGATTCTCCACTGACTCGGCTATCGAGGGGTGAAGATCCAGCGACTGGTGTCGCGGGGCTTATAGACAATAGGGTTCAGCAGGCTGCACTAGATATCCAAGATGCTTTGGATAGGAGGTTTGCTACCCAGGACGCAACGAGGACTTATCCAGGGGTATTGCCTGGTTCTCCCGTTGGGTATAATCAGCATCAGATGCTAATGGATCGCAGACGAGTGGCAGATGTACTAAACCGGAACGTTGACCCTGCCACAGGTAACCTTAACACAACTACTCTGAGAGGAAACGCAGATGCTATTCTGGCCAATCCTTACGCTGGGAGCCGTAGCCAGAACTTCCTTGATTTTGCTCACAGTGTAGATAAGCTGTTTAGTGGTAGGAAGTTCGTGTCTGCGCCACCACCCGCAAGTGCTGGTAGAGCTGCTCATATCCTGCATGGCGTCAGGATGCACCTGCCATACTACGCTCGGCATTATGGAGTATTTGGGGGACTGTTTGGAACCGCTGAGTTGCTTAACATGCTTCAGGTAATTCAAGATCCAGTTGTTGGCGCAGCCGCGACTCTTGGCCTAGGTGGGATGGGGCTCAAGGCCCTTCGCCAGAAGATGCTATCTAGCTCTGCTCCTGCTAGAATGGCTGCCCGTCCCAACGCTATGAGCTACGGGGGTAATGAGCTTTCTCCGTATCTTGCGGGCTTGGGAGGGGCTGAGGGGACGACAGGGGGGTGGAGGGGACTTCCCATAATTAATAGCCTGGTTGGCCCTGGTCAGCTCGTCCCGCCGAGTCAGAGCGGCAATTGATTTCCTACTTGTTAGCATAGCCAACCCGAAGGGAGCTACCAGAGCAGCTCCTGCCAAGATCGGGGCTATGAAGCCCCAGAAGAAGATTCCCATAACAGCTCCTTTTTGATGGTCAAACATGGCTTGGACCACGAGGATTTATTTTACGAATCCTGTCCCCCTTTTCGGCAAAAGTACCACAGGGTCTTAAGCAGCGACATCCGGTATTCGGTTCCGGGGTTTTGTATGGCTAACTTCTGTGCAACTGTTGCTGCGTCAGTTGCACAGTTAAATATACCAATGAGTTCGTTGCTGGGTCCGACAACCGCATAAGTACCGAACAAATCTCCGATATTAAAATTCTGCTCTGTCATTCTACGAACTCCGTTCGTGGTTTCGGGATATAGGTCTCAGTGCCTACCACTCTGGCAATCATCCCCGATCGTTCAGTAGTTTCGATTATCTTCTGTATCTTGTCATTGGGCACCCGTTGGAGTAGGAACGAATAGAGCCGTTGCTCATGGATCGGGTTGCGCCGGGATGAGGTGTACAAGGACACGATGAACTGGTAGAGTTCTTCGATTATCTGATGATCCGATTTCCCAATCATTGATCGGAACGCATCGGGCATGAACTTCTCGGCCTCGATCAGCCATTGAATGGCCCGTTCGATATCTATTTCCTCGATCGCCCGGATGGAGTTGGTTCGGGATATGGAACTGACGATAGCGAGCTTAATCACATGCAGCGTTCTTCGACGGCAGTAATGCTCCAGCTTAGAATGTGTGGGGCATGGTTTGCCACCACCAATATGCCAATCCCTGAGCATTATCGCGGCCTCATCCCGCCATGGCAGGCGCCCGTACAGGCTACTCAGCCGACTCAGACTCCGAATCAGGGCCACCCTCTGGAGCGGCCTGCTGTCACCTTCCGTAAACGGATCGCGAGGCTCCCCACTGGTGCCGTAGGCCATTATGATCCGACTGGTGAGGCCCATACCCCAGGCCTCCTCTGGAAACACGGACGCCATCCAGGTAGGTTGAACCCCAGCGAGAATATTTAGCATTGGATATTGGATTTTAATTTCTCGGGCAGGACCATACCGACGCATTTCGGAGTAGGTATCAGGATTATTATACACCTTGTTAAGCACGGAGATAAAGTCCAGATCATACTGAGGGAGAAAAACTCCGAACTCCTCAGCCGCCACCAAGAGTGAGTTGTACTCATATGGGGGTCCAGATGGTGGTAGAAACGATCGCTGAGAATTAGCGAGTCGGTCCATGAGAGAGGCTTTGGTGAGGTTGCTCTCCGCAACTTGGAAAGCCGGATTATCAGTGTGTGGTTCCCTAACTTCACTCCATAGCTCCTGTATGTTCTCGACTATGAACTTGCCGACGCCGGGGGCACCGACCAGGAAAATATACATATTCGGGAAGGTGACTTTGGGCTTCCCTGCCCGATGACCCACTTCCACCCAGACACGGCGCTCTAGGGCTCCAGCGACCATACTTATGGCGGCCCATTTTCGGAAGAGGTCTGGAGTATCATCAGTCGATGTCATTTCCATGAAATCGCTGATGATGTCACTAGGTTGTTGTAGCCTAGTGACGTTATCCCGCGTCGCCACCTAGCGCATAATGCGAGCGAGGAGCGGAGTACGGACCCGCTTATCAGCTCCTGGTTTCCACTTGACCAACCCATCAGGGTTAGACGGTCCTGCCTTGCCCCAATTCCATCCGATAGATGCTTCGCCTGGCACGATGTAGCTCCTCCCATTGGGGGCCTTGAGTTCGACTTTAATTCGCTCTAGCGCCTCAGCAACAATGTCGTCTATTGGCGAAGTTTCTTTGATCTGGAACGTGATTGAGTCGTATGTCTGGGCGAGTAATTTGCACTCCTTCATCCCATTCCACACCCGCCACATGCCCAGGTTCATTCGGTCGGCGGTCGTGGATTGGGGAAGAAATGCAATCGCCTCTCTCAAAGTCGCGTCTTCGTTGGGCCGTCCGAAGAAGATTCGCTCTCGGCCGAAGAGATTGGTAAGTCTATTGACTGTTTGTAGTTCCGTAGCAACCCATTGCCAATATCTGGGAATAGATGGATAAGCTGGCTCAATAGCTTCGAGGCCCTTTCCTGCATCTCGTGTGCGGCCGCGACAGTATCTTGCTTGGAACTCTTCCATGATTGAGAGTGGGACTTTAAGATGTCTTGAAGCTGTGAATGCTGTTCCGCCGTAATTGCTGAGATGACTCCCCCGTTTTGCCATGTCACGGTGAGAAAACTCTCGGTAAAACTGACGACCAGCAATCTGTCTATCGAGCACAATATCTCCTGTCCATCCCAAGTCAGGCCAGATGAGTCTGGCATTACTGGTATGGAGATCACCGCTTTCGCAGGAGTCGAGGTATGACCAGTCTCCGAAGAGGCATCCGCAGATAAATCCGACATCTCGGGCTTCCACCTGTCCCAGATCTATGTTTACAAGTCGGTATCCGGGGTCGCTGACAAAAACATATCTAAGACCTGGTGCAATGTTTTGCGCGTTTCCTCCAGTGCCAAAGGCATTCTCACTAGAACTGGGTCTTCCTGTTTCCGTACCAGCGATATTATAACTTGTCCGGAACCTTCCGTCTGGATCAATCTGAGTGTCAAAGACCGACAGTTGTTTTCCGAGATTGAGGATACTATTGACTGCATCGACAATGGGCCTTGCATGGATATACTCCCTTGCAATCTTCTCGCGAGCTTCACGTGAGGTCGAAGTCTTCCACTCTCCTTTGTTTCCAAGTCGCACCTCCGGGATCTTCATAGCACCATAAAAGAACTCACTCATCTGTTTGGGTGAGCGCGGATTTAGGGGCTTGTCCCAGACAGCATCTGCGAGTCGATTAAGGCGGGATTGGATATTGTCTATTCTTTCTCGGAGCGTTCTAGCAGCCACCTCCCGAGCATGACGATCAACTCTAAATCCTCGGAGCATAATTTCCAAATAAGGCCCCTGCAATGCTCTCTCAAAATCATAGATTTGAGGGGTT
>Ga0123355_10008323_pt1 | contig 15674 bp, 7 predicted proteins | sample TergutEmb28metaG_3_FD_89872 | JGI IMG/M metagenome (GOLD analysis project Ga0123355, IMG submission 89872) | Embiratermes neotenicus P1 segment gut microbial communities from Petit-Saut dam, French Guiana - Emb289 P1 | ecosystem: Host-associated > Arthropoda: Insects > Digestive system > Gut ... | reverse complement strand
TTGTTTTTAAGCTTTCGCCGTGTTATAAATGTAATTTGTTCCTTTTTGGGTAATTCCCCGGCGTCTGAGTTCTAATTGCCGACGTTTCGGAACTCACTATCGGTTCCATCTTCATAGGCAGGTCAATGAAGTCAATGAAGTATGAAATACTTCATTGACCTGCCTATGAAGATGGAACCGATAGTAAGTTCCGAAACGTCGGCAATTAGAACTCAGACGCCGGGGAATTACCCAAAAAGGAACAAATTACACGAAATTCTGAATGTTTTTGACCAACGTATGGGTCGGAAACAAAAGCATAACTCCTCTCACTATTTACTGACCAACACTTATGCACTACACAATGTGTAATAAACCACATATAAGTGTTGGCCAGTAAATGGTGATATAAACATGATGCACGAAAGTAGGGCATTACGAACAGTAACTCCTCACCCAACGCGGGGTTTTCCTGTGCGGTTTTAATTCTGTACAATAGAAAATGATTCTAAATGTGGGGAAAATTTGGGCCAAAAGTTGAGCACTTTAAATACGCGCGTATGGCAATATAACCTGCAAACAGAAAGAGGCTAGTTACAATATTGTACATGTAAAAGATTCACCGCCATCTACCTACGGATATAATGTCAAAGATTCGGGCTGCCGCAAATTCTTCACATTTTTCAAGATGTAAACAAAAACTTTTTTTTTTCATGTGCCCACCTGCAATAATATTTGCATCTGTGAACAAAGGTTTCATACAGTAGCCTTCTCGTCGGTTCACACTTTCTTCTGCATAGAGGATAGCAATGAAAGACTGGCACAGGCTCCTAGCTGACACTTCAGAAGATAGGGAACACAAGACAGTGTCCTCCAGTAGAACAAAATTATTATTATATGGTACATAAATTGTCCAAGTGATTCAACGAAAAATTACTAACGGCGTCCACACATACATATGTAACATTAATTTATTTTCGTTTCAGCAGTCAATTCCAAAGACACGCGGTTATTTATCATGGGTCTGTAAGTTATCCCCATTCCACAAATGTACAGAAATTTAACGTTTTAATAAAAATGGCCTGTTTTGTTTCCCGAAGGAAGTGGGGTTTTTTTTTCTGTCAGATATACGTGTCACCGTGGCGATTTTCCTAAAACTGGAAGGTCAATAACCATTGAACACACACACACACACACAAATATATATGTTTGTGTTTGTAAATTATTCCTTTTTGGGTAATTCCCCGGCGTCTGAGTTCTAATTGCCGACGTTTCGGAACTCACTATCGGTTCCATCTTCATAGGCAGGTGAAGATGAAACCGATAGTGAGTTCCGAAACGTCGGCAATTAGAACTCAGACGCCGGGGAATTAGCCAAAAAGGAATAATTTACATTTAGAACACGGCGAAAGCTTAAGAACAAGAATGTTTGTGTTTATTTGCAATGAGTGGTTTGCAACCCAACAATTACTATATACCTGGCCATTGCTGGTCTTTGTCAGCACATAATTAAACTAAACTGCCAATAGCAACACTGCACGAAGTAATTAATGGGAAATAATAAGCTCCATTACTACTACGGACATGAACAATTAAAAAACGTACAGTTTTGGAGCGTACCATGAATTAGGTACTCGCCATTCGGCCTCCAGTGACACAGACTACGTAAAACTGTCAATTAAGTGGGCGATATATAAAAACCTATTTATACTATGTTCATTAAGTATACATATTAGTGGCTAAGGGAAGACACAATCCGTAAAATAGTGCAGACTAGAAGAGTCATTTTTAGACTCGTTCGTAGAGAAATTACGAAAAGCAACTACCTTACTAGCTTCGTCATATCTGGCCGAACGTAACAACTTGACTACCACCGGACAGATTTGCATGAATATTCGTACCGGCGCTTTTTACTCGGATTTCTAAACAAATTCCAATTTTGGTTAAAATAGGGACAAAACGGCATACAACATGAAAATCTCCATACATTTACGTACGTATGGTTACTTGGGTTATAAATGTCGCTATGGTCACCTTGGTTACCACTGTTATTAATGTTTCTTTGGTTTCAGAACACACCTCTGTTACAATGGATACCTTGGTTGCCAAGGTTGCCTGTCTTCCTTGGTTGTTATGGTCACGCGAACGCGCCAGAATTGCTTCGCTCTGTGGAAATTTCTTGTCTTGTTGGATAATACAAAACGTGATAGTTGAATAATTGAGTTCAGTAATCTAAATAATAAAGTATAACGTTTTACTTCAGTTCTAAACCCCTGTATAAACAGCTTGTAGAGTACTTTCCATGGCTTACAGCCATACAGCCACACTATAGTATGTAACGTCTGTAGTTGTTACTGCATAATGTAATTAACAACCTACTGGTAAAAAAATAAATGCTTGCGTTCACAGGGCTGATCTGCTTAAGTACGCTTCGAAGGATGCATGTTTGCCTAACAAGGAACTTGGTAACATTTTATGAATAGTGGAACATTAATTAAAATATCAATTAGACACTCCACATATAACGTATTACGTGCCATTACTTTCGTCCAACGTAAATATCCGGCAGGTTTCCGAATGCACGAAAATGGGAATGCGAAGTTAAAAATACAAAACTAACACAAATGTATGAATACAGGGATCGGAACAATACCCCGCCCGCCGAATTTCAGAGATTCTCGTGCAAAACAATAAATTTCAATCCCTCCCTTTCCCACCAACCCAATGTGTATACGCATGAACACGGGGGTGCGTACTCGCATCCCATAAGTGCCCCTTACTTCTGTACGAAAACATGGCCGTCTAACTTCACTACAAGCTTTTAATGGTATATTTTCTGGGAATTCACGACGTATGGTCGTGTAACCCGGTTCAGGTAGCAACATCCTTTCATGCAAAATGCGTCTGAAAACCAGCATTCTCACAGGCAAAAATCTATCAGCAAGCGAACTTACACAAAGCACAGAACAGAACAAAAAAATCACCCGTGGTTCACTCCGACCTAGTAAAACGACAGTTGCTTCTTTACAGACAGGAAACAAATAGCTTCAATAACTGTTGTACCTAACACAGCATAGTAACGGAAATAAGAGGCGAAACACACAGAAAACTTCAACAATCAGTCAGGTTGTTCTGCCTGTAGGATGGCAAATGACACACAAAGAAACATAAAAATCATTATTTACATCGTTAATACATACTATAGCGCAGTAAAATAATACAATAGTTCAGAATAGCATATGTTTGAAAATTAGCGGGTATGAATACAGCACATACTAGAGTCGGGCACAAAACTCTCTCAATCATGTCCACCATCAGAATTCAAATGTTAGGAGAGAGTAGGATAGCAACAAAGGAGTTCAAATGTCAGGTCTAGGTTTTCCGCATTCGAAATCTAACAATAATAGCAAAATACGATGCAAAGAACGCCCAGTTAATGTACATCATTATAATAATTACAATATCTCAATTCAAAGACGAAAAAGCTGAGAATCTGCCAAATGCCGAGCTTCTCAAGAATTAGGTCTTTGAGGAAACTAAAGTTCACTGCCGTGTTCACAACAGCCTCATATATACAACATCCATTTATTGAGGCAGTTGAGAAAACTCTGCAGTCACAACCATTTCGACATCCTTCTTAATATTATCCTCCAAACTATACCAAAGTTTCCTCCCTCAAGTGACCTCCGTGCTTCAGGTTTTTCGATCATATTTGTGAAGGTATTCCTAGTCCCTCCTATAAGCACTACATAGGCCACTCACCTCCCATAAGCACTACAAGTGCCACTCGCCTCCTATAAGCACTACTACTTGCGCCACATAGCTCCTATAAGAACTATATGCGCCACTCAGCTCCAGGTAAGCACTACATGTGCCACTCACCTCCCATGAGCAGTACAAGTGCCACTCACCTCCTATAAGCACTACTACATGCGCCACTCAGCTCCTATAAGTACTTCCAGTGCTGCTCACCCAATCGAGCCTGATATGATCACCCTAACCACACAAGATGGGTGCATATTATGAAGCTCCACATTATGCAGTAGTCTATAGCCTCATTCTAGTCGAACCTCCACAAACACGCCAAATACGATGGCACAACTGTAGTTACTTTAAGAATATTTTATCAATTTAATTTGGCATTTTCATCAGTGGTGCTGTAAGACACGCAATAGCAAACCGAAAATTTGTAAGCGTTTTCCAAATTTAAGCTGTTCTTGAAGACGACGAAAACAGTATTCTCCAAGACACGGTAATACTCTATTGTCGTCACGTATACAGTTACGATCTTATAAACGTCTACGAGGCTACGCGAGCACTAGCAAGTAAAAAAAAAACTGCAGGAATTGATTGTCGCATATAGTAGAAGAGCGAGCAAGCGTGCGTGAACTTGAAAAGTTGCCTGTACTCGCCATTTGTTTCCGTCAGTACATAACGTTCGGTGCAGAAAGACTTCTCAAACAGATCCATACGGCTCAGGATAATAACCACTTCCCCAGTCTCAATTAAACGTCGGGTTCCATAAGGCGCTCGAAATTCCTCGAGCAGATTCGCCACTGTGCATTCCATGCTCTGTGCGGCTCCAAGGACTTCGACATACGCATTATATTTGAAGATATGCTAGAAATAAGCCGCAAAAGATTATCACGCTGCCAAATTCTTCATGAAGTGGCCAATCAGAGATGACAAACCAGACCACGAGGTAATGTTAGTGATAAGGTACGCTCCGCTTCTACGCGAACAATTTCCTTATGCATACTCTAGATTATGTGAGCCACTGACATCCTGGGTAAACGGCACCTAACAAGCCTGTTATGAAAAGTACCCTTTTAATCTAGGCGTCCAAGGCCAATACCAAAAGAAGAGATAGCGTTATCGAAATGTTTCACGAATTGTAAACACTCGCAGAAGGGTACAAAAAAAGACGACTGTGCTTCTACGTCATGAAACCTATTTCTTAAGCCTTACCTACAGTCTGTGTACAATAGCCCCCCCCCACCCATAAACTGAATTAGCAGCTTATGGGCGCCGTACGTTTCAATGGATACCACTTATGCTGAGTATTGGGGAAGTCGCGAACGCAAAGCTTGGCACGCAGGATGTCTACGCTGAAGATTTTCATGGTACACCGTAATCTCTCCGCGTATACGAAGGGACAGTATCTTTAAACTAGGCCAAGACCGCTTCCTTCTGCAATACACGAGGACATTACTTCATCCGTCAACTGTCTCAAGTTACTTCCGGCGGCCCGCTTAACAAAACTTCGATGTGAAATGAACAAAATGTTTGTTATATTTAAACCAAGCATATAAAAGACAGGAAACACCGATTTCTTTCAGGCCAGGATAAAAGGCTTGGTGTCAAGATGGGAGAAATTCTTCAAAGTCAATGATGTGGATTCAGAAGTCTGATGTGTACCATCTGCTACCCACGTTTCATGTAAACATCTAAGTTACAATCAAGTTCTGTGCGCCACAGTCAGTATCACCTTATCTTTAGACATACATTTGTTGTATATGCAATACACCTAACTAAAAAGCGAGGAATTCGACTGAAGGAAGACTGTAACAGCGGCGAGAGCTACACTGCCTACTGTCACGCGAAATGATATGAATGAAGAGCAATGCGCGTTGTCAGATAAAATAATTACCAACTGACGATGCGTATCTTACGAACACAGCAAAAACATTTAATATGAAGTTTGTATGCCTGTAAGTTACCATCCCACCAAGTTTCAAACTTAAGGCTACAGCGTTAGCCATACAAAATCCGGATGAAAATACAGATATAACACGCTCGCACCATATTGATATTTCACACTCGACACTACAACCTGAACAACCCGTTAATTTAAAAACAAAACTATTCCCACGCATAATGTTACGATGAAACCATGCATGATACTTGCGTTCCTGTCAATTCATGATGACGGTCTTCGTTAAGTTTAATATTGATAGAGAATACCATACGACAAGGCTCTCATAAAAATCGAAAAATTGCAGCAAAACTCGTTGGTCTGAGGACAAACACACTAGAGACATTTATACCATAGCCTCACTCCGTTGTGAGATACGGAGAGAGTAGAAATAAATATATTACGATCCTAAAAAAAAGTCCAAATTCTCTAAGCAGCAGTCCTACGTTCAAAAGATGTATAAAACATATTCCTGCAAGGTCAAGAATAAATGTAGATGAACAAACAAAGGATGGAGTTGCCTTTTTGTATTCATACACGGCGAGCATAATCGGTTTTGGAAACATCGTATTTGACTAATCTGCTGTTTACGAATTCTGAAGTCCACTCCCGCGTGAATAATAGCTCTATAATCTATGCTCATGTTACGTAGCGAATCATAAGATTAGTGATGGCAACATTTGCACTGAAAGCAGTGTTTTCGAATTCTCTTTTCTTTCGCCAAACGTATCTTCTGTCCGTTCCGCTATATCAATCGATATCGAAGGTAGTTAAATAAACAGAATGAAGCCCACCAAACACCTTCATTCTATTCCATACAGAGACATGACTCTAGGGGCCCTGCATATAAAATATAGAGTAGATTCGTATTCCAGAAACACTCAAATTATTACAATTAACATACGCACATACACACATATAAATACACTTTACACATAGGCTTATATATATTTATATAAATACACACACACACTGGCGACCAGAACAGTGTAGCAGGTATAGCGACTCATTGCTGGCTGGACGGTCCGGCTATAGAATATCGGTGGGGGCGACGTTTTCCATGCCCGTCCAGACCGAAACAGAGGCCTATCCAGTCTCCTGTACGGTGGGTATCGGGTCTTTTCCGAGTATAAAATGGCCACAGCGTGATGCTAACCATCCACCGCCATCTAGAGCCTAGGTTGCGAATGGGTTGGAGACTGTTTGGCCCTTCAAGTCGGTAACAAACCACCAATCTACGCTGCATAAAATCCCAGAAAAGGGAAGGTCGGGAGCCCAAAATCACGCAAATATGACATACAGCGAGCTATATAGTTACGGCCTACGATGATTTCAAACATTCTTGTGAATAAAACGGCAGTCAGAACCATAGGTTATTGACATATTCTGGTCCCATCAACAATTCTCAAAACGCATGCACGCGCATAACAAACGCGCGCGCGAGAACGCTCACTCCCAAATAACAAGCAAAATTAATACATGGAACATGTAACTCGTAACGACAATAAAGTACGAAAAGCCTGTTACAAACTCAGACAAGCATATTACTGTCAACAAAGCGAACTTTCGTCTGAGCTATCACAATCCCGTTTCCCTTCATCACCCTAACTTCCTTATCCCATATCCACCTGACTGATGAACACAAACTTCTTGGTATACGAAGCGCATCCATCCACGAGGTTCCTTTGACCAACATGACAAATGCAGCCTAACGTACTCTAAATGCGCTGCTGAATGCTGTGCATATTTTTCACCAGACAAACTTATGAAAGGGAATTTTGCTCGGTTCGCTAGTAACTTCGGCAATTCCACTACCGCTGAACAGTAAATCGTGACGTCCAACGAGGAAATTATTTGTTACGCCGATATCGCTACTGTTATGGCAGGAGACAGAAATGCTAGAATCAAGGGAAGTCTATGGTCGGGACAGTGGCTAACAAAATATGTCAATATTCACATACTAATCCGTCAGAAGAACTAGGATTGCGCCCCAAATCATGGTATAATTATCACAGAATGAACAAATAAACCTGTCTGAATATGTGGTCTGTTGTAACATCATTAACAGAGGGCCAAGATACGTGCATAAGGCAGATAATATCTCCTAAAAAAATATCGCAATAATTTCAAGATTGCTGTCAACAGAAAAGAGTACAGAGATCTGCAGTTCTTCTCAACTGTAGCATAATATACTCTCAAGCACTGGGCAAAACAATTCGGGAGACGTGTCATGCAATTTACACAGTACTGAATGAGCAAACCGTTAGTTTCTTTTACAACTGTGCCACGATTTGCATCTCTGTCAAGTGTTTTCACTTCGGTGATCGACACTCCGTAAGCCTGCTCTCTCTTCATTCGGTCACTGTATCTTTTCATCTCACCTTGCATACGCATTACAGGCGCCGGTATTACTCAATCCTATAATACAATCTTATGACCAAACCTTTACGACTGAAAAGTGCAACTACTGACTGAAGTCCTACAAGGTACAACTGAGCTAAATTAGTCGGAAATGCCCTGCATTACACAGCAGCCAATGCGCGGTCCAGAATGGCGCACCTGACATAGCAAACTCAGCCAATTTCATACCGTCCGCAAACTGAAAACTCCCAACGTTTCTTCAAACAGATTCAGTTCCAGCTGTACAATTTTGGATGGCGCAATTGGAACAGCGTAAAAGAAAATGAACTCGTATGGGGCATATAAACATTTATATACACCAACATATGGACATAATTACATTGTTTATTCCGTGCATTAACTCTTTTTACACCAACAAATGCATTAAATTATTCGATAATTTATGCGTGCCATCTTTTACATAGCTCCTACATGTTTCGGCGCTATTATCTCGCCATCTTCACACAAATTGTGTAAGATTACAAGTCATCCCTAAACATAAACCGAAAACATGTTTCAGCAATGACGAATTATCTCTGAAACATGTACGTGTAAGAGGGTTTATCTTTGCGGATGACTTGCAAGTTTACACAATTTGTGTTCATATGTTGATAACAGAAAGGGGTATAAGCATAATGCATGGAATGAATATTAAATTCATATGGAGCAGTTCAGAGTACACAAAGTCACATCCCATAAGACAGTAACCTCAAAGTTATCGCCAAGGAAACCTCAATCTCGCACATGTTAAAGTTTTCCGTACTCTTTCAATAATTGTGATCTCATTAATCAATTAACACACATCTCAAAAGAGATACGAAACCAACAGTAAGTTCTACATGAACAACACATCGCACTACACCAACCATAAAAAACGACAGCACTTACAAAAGGGAGAATATAATGCTGGTAACTCTAATTCACGTACTTTACACCCAACGGATGGAAAAAAAAAAAGTCTCTTACGTGACTTTAACATCTCTTATAACATTCTAAAGTGGTTCGCTGTTAGCATCTAATTCTGAAAGAGAAAAACTTCTGTTAAAATGCAACGCAGTCATTTGAAAGAGTCGGCAGACTACATGTAAACTGAGATTACTTTACATCTTCACTTCGAAGACAAGTATTTCAATTGTTTTCATAAGTACACGTGACTGTTTCGTTATTACTTAGTATAAACTTTAACGAGAACTTGGGTGCTAATTAAAGCAGCTCGCGTCGCACATTCGGAAAAACTACAAATTGTAAAAGAAATATCAGTATGAACCTGTACACAAATTAACGACTGCGGTACAATTAAGGCTAACGTATTACGAACTGCAAACACAGCCAAACAGTACAGGAGCGTCCGTTCCCTTCGGTTTAATTATCCTGAGAGGAACAACGTTTCCATATTAATCAAATTAGCGTCAGTGTCAGCACCAGACCAGCGGTTCTTAACCAGGGGTACATGGATAAATTTCAGGAGATCCGTAAACTTGGATGGGAAAACAATTACATTATTTTTAGTAACATTTAACTGAAATTTGGCCTTTCTTTCAGCAACGAATGTAGGCAACAAAGTAATTTAAGACCTCTACACTTCCAAGACTTTTGTTAAATTCAATAAATCTCACCATCTCCATTTTATGCTTTTAAATACATTTCCCTGAGACGGGGTCCGTAGGTTTCCCCAGACTTTGAAAGAGGTCCACGGCACAAAAAGGCTAAGAACCTCTGAGCTCCACCATGGCAGATGAATATAAATACGAAGCACTGGTGGAATGGCAATGCATTTAATAAAATATACGTTTATATACATGCAAACTACAAACTCAGATTGGAGGCAGCATTATCAGTCTACAGTAACAGGCTTCGGTAATCTCGGCATATGGTGGGAGGACCGCTGCCGGCAAACACAAGTTCGGAAATATACCTTTCGCAAAACGTAACAATCCTAGAACATTCGCTTTCTCTTGCTTAATTATCAAAATTTACGAACAAGTGTCTTCAACATTAAATGTGTCATTCGCTTCTCTCTACAACTTTTGTCCGAATCCTTTCCACTCCGATACAGATACAGCGAGTAACATTCGATGGTGTGTATAGTAAGGCAGAGGTCTCTGCGACGTGCAGATCCCTCGTACAGAGGAGACCTACCGTGTGTGTGTGTGTCAATGAGTGTGATCAGACACAAAAATAACCCTCTACACCTACAATGCGTACGCAGAAGAGGTCAGACTAAGAAAGAAAGAAAGAAAGACACACCTCAGGTACGCGCATAAATGCATGTAGGTTAAAGCCCAAAAATGATCAAATGTTGAACTCGACCCCCGGAAGCTGCCACACAGTGAAATGTGGCAATTTTTATCTTAAATTTTGTAATGCACTGGCTACATATTGTCAATTACAGTTACTTACTGTTATTTATAAATTACAAAGTAATATGCAAGACGTGAGGTTCTCTCAACGGCCTTGATAAAAGTACAAGTCCACGGAGATATGACGCTCTGCCAATTGGTAAACAACTGCTTGCTACCTTCACCTTCATCGTCTAATTACTTCACGAAGAAGAGATCCTTGGACTATACTCAGACCCTGAAGACCGAGACAAGCTCCTCCGAAACGTCGGTAACTATTTACCAGTTAACATGACATCACACGTAAGACTTATATCGTTCAAAATGCGTACATTCAAAGTTATGAAGGAGCTTTGGCTATGCTAAATTTAAACTTTTTTCCACCGCGGAACCGGTGCTCCACAAGAATGAGAAAGCGCCTAAAAACAAGGCATACTTTACGACTTCCAATTCGTTTGATCGTGAACTGCATATAGGCCTACTATGCCGATAAGCCGTGAATGCATTACGCAGAATAAGAAGGCCGCAAATGTGTGGTGACAATCGACCACAAACCTACTGCAAATGCTCCCTCTCTCGATAAGGGATCTCTGAAGGAAACGTAGCTCCTGTTTGTCTCAAAACGCAGCTGAAATAAATCCGAAGGTACAACGAACCTGTAACGAAAGTTAAAACGGCTGATGCTTGAGTTTTCTTCCTTTCTTCACGACGCTTCGACATATTCAGTTGTTCTACTGCGCCTACTGTACAAACCGCATAATATGAAAAAAAAATACGGCGAGGTGGTATTTGCATGTTTCTCCTAATAATGTACTCAACAGACTCTGACAAAAAAAAAAAAAAAACACTTTTAGAGTTCTGTCGTACAGGTTGCCTGGATTTTCAATTCGGTCGACACTTTAACGTACAAAAACGAATGTTATCAGCCGCAACTTTTCTCGTAATGGCGACTTGATCCTGGAATTAAGAACACTATTCTATACGACGATATCTTGACGTTTTATCGAACGTTAACTGTCACTGTGCCATGAACACCGTTCGTCTTCATTAATCACGAACTTCCTCAGTTTTCTTAGTGTAAACCCGTAAGACCCAGTCCTCCGGCCAGGTGTACAAACGCTTATAATGGCATACTACGTCGATTTCTAGGTTTCAGAGAGAGCGCGGACTCCCTCTTGTCGATTCCCAGGTTTCAGAGGGAGCGAGGACTCCCTCGTGGGCACAATACTAGTCAGTGTACCAATATTATTTAAATGTTAAAAGTTTCATTCATATTCCGATATTTATTGCATTTTTTTCATTCATTGTGTGTGTTAGGTACTTGGCTGCTATAAGTTTTAGCTGCTGGAAAGTATCTTAACACAATAAATCAAGGCAGTTCTTTGGAAGAGTAATAACTTAGTTGCCACCATTAAATTTGTTAGGCACATCAAATTTCACACAACAACCGCGTTTGCAACTGCTGACAGACGAATTGCAGTCCACAGAGAATTTGCTGGTATGATTATATATCTGTATCTCTATATCAAAGTTCACACACCTAGTTCCACTTTAGGAATTACTATTAGCAAACCGAAAGCTAAATATAACATTAATGCAGCCGACATTTTGATGTTTCGGATTCTAAAAAACAGCTTCGTAAATGTTGCATATTATTCCAAGACCTATGACCAACACCGCTTCAGGCACACATACTACGTGGCGCCTCTACTGCACAAGATCGTGCTTCTACCATGTTGTAAGCGCTGACAGCAAGAAATTAAAACTTACCACTTTTCGTAAAAATTATGCAACTTTATTATCCAACTAATGCACAATATATAACATGTAGATACAATTAAAATTATAAAATATTTAAAAGTGCTCCAACACGTTTCGGATCACAGAGGATCCATCATCAGGGAGCCTTGTACAGTGCTTGGCTAAAAATTACGAGAATGATTCTATCGTGTCCGTTGACATGGACAAGGTCGGTGTCGTGGCAGCATATTCTGACCCGTTGTAGTTGTAGTTGTAGTTCAGTGTATATGAAGGCACATGAGTGCCTTCATATACACTGAACTACACACATATATTTTCGTAATTTTTAGCCAAGCACTGTACAAGGCTCCCTGATGATGGATCCTCTGTGATCCGAAACATGTTGCAGCACTTTTAAATATTTTATAATTTTAATTGTATCTACATATTATATAATGTGCATTAGTTTGATAATAAATTGTTTAATTATCATTGATGGGCGGTGCAAACATGAAGATAATTGAGCAACTGATTTAACAGCTGAACTGGGAGACATACAGACATGTCTCTTTTTCCTTCCAAACAAAGGAAATCATGCAAGAACCTACACATATGGAAGAACTAATTTCAAAAATAAAATAAATACCACGTATATTTTTCCAAATAATGTGAAGTCACTAAATTACTTGAGCACAACCCTCCGCCTATATCCCCTCAATCGATGGCATTTGATTTTGCTAACGGTTCGACATTCGGGTTGTCAGCTTATGACAAACGAAGCTATTAATTATGACGGCAAATAATCACACTTAAATGACAGCTTTCAATGATTATGGTACAACAATAAAACGATGCAACAGCGGAACGATGTGATGTCCAACAAACTTCTTCTTATGAAGAATAACATCTAATTTCTAAGATCTAATAATTTCAAAGCCATCTAAAGATATGCCTTGGATTGGAACCCGCAGGGGAAAAGGAGGAGAGGGAGACCTAGATATACGTGGCGAAGAACTGTCCACAATGAAGCACTAGAAAAAGGGAAGAGTTGGAACGAAGTTAAGAGGATGGCCGGAAATAGGACCAGATGACGGTGTTTTGTTGACGCCCTATGTCCCCTAAGGGATGACAGGAATTGATGATGATGATGAATAGTTTCAAACATAGATTTAGGACCTCTAGACCTGATAAGCATGAACACGGTGCTTCGTGCCCTTCTAACACGTTATATAAGAGATTACCAGTAAATGCGACATGTATCCTATCTACAACCATTCCTCGTATTCCATACTGTTTGCTGTCGAGGCGGGGAATCTATTTATAAAAGGTGGAACCAGGTGATTATCATATCTCAGAAGGCCTCCTGGATCAACATCAACAATAACATTGTATGCACAGAACCAAACTAGAAGGGTTATCTTGCATGCGTCTGTCCTGATATACTGCGAGTCTGAGTGGTGAGTCTAAGTTTTAAATTCGCCATAAACACAATTAACAGCAGATTAAATTTGGACAATACTTATTACCATTCGGACCATAATTTTTTTTTTTTTTTTCGTTTTCTATCTGAAAGATAAACATTAAAAGAACCAACCAAAGAGCTAAGGGCGAGTCCGTTTCGCCATCCTTGCGGAATGAATGCATCGATGGTCTTCTGTTGCACAGCCTTTATGTAACAAAAACTGAACTTTTGCTTGCCCTAACAGTTCTCCCGTCAAGGCCGAGGGCCTTGACGTAGTCACACCAACGTCGTGTGCTTCAAGCGATATGTCCTGGGGGGGGGGGGGGGGGGAAAATTTTGGGTGAAGGGTTTTTTGCGCCTTGCCCCCGGGGGGGGGTGGGGGGGGGGAGTAGAATTTTGGTTGAATGGTTTTCTGTGCCTGTAACCCAGAGGGGCCTGATCGCGTCTGTTGAGGCGTTTGCGACCTATGAGACAGTCACTTTGTTGAGGCTTCAGTGACTAGGAAGTGCAGGCCATGCTCCAGTTTCGAGTTACACCCCGACGTTTGCTTTACGACTGAGAAAAATCACAGAATACGCTGCACGAAACACTGAGTACAATAGAAGTGACATGAACAGCGAAGCAATAAGAGTAGTGTTCCTGTACAAGAGCCAGAGTCGAAGGTGGAAAGCGCAAGTCAATAATCGACGGGGGCGAAAAGATTTCTAAGGGTGTACATGAGGTGACGGGATGAAACACAGATCTTGGATAAAATGGAGAGAACCGAGGTAAGTAGCAGTAAAATCATGAGTTCAGACAAGAAGGTGACGACCTGCTTAATCAGGGCAGCCAGTGCATGGACGGGCAGCTAGTCTGTGGCCGTACGGAGCCGTTAATGGTCAGAAAGGTGTACGGGAGATGAAGTAAGAGAGAAAAATATGCGACCGACCGAGGGTGATTCAGACCTACGGACGTAGGAAGGAAATTCGAGAAAGCCAACAGTGGGAACAGAAAGGATATTATCAGCTATCCAGGACTAGTGTCTTGAGGGGCGGTGGGTCGTTTATCGTAAAATGGCCGCGATGTTCAAAATTACACATCCACGCGTAGGGGCTTCGTCCGTTCCTTCAGGGAGAAAAGGGCTTCCATAACCTGCTCAAGATAAAACCATCCTCTTTGTTCATGCTGTTCAGAGGCAGCTCAATCGTCACCGCCTACTTAAAAAACTGACAGAAAGCCACACAGTGACTGCAGATGTGTCAAGGAGGCCTCGCAACCTCTCGCATAAGCAGTGTGAGTATAAGCCGAAGAATGAAACTAATGTACAGCATAGGTGCGCCCCGACGGGAGGTGACCACCGAACTGTGTCATTTAAAATTGTGACACTGTATAATTTCCTTTAAGACGAAGCGCTGTTGGCTCTGAGCGAAGCGTCCGGGACGGGATATCTACAGCGTCTTGTAGATGCTTCCGGAAGCACAGCGCTTACTCACTGTACCACCTGCTTTAATATCAACTCAGCAATTTGCCTACAGTGTATTTATGAATTTTGTATGATTCTTATAACAAATATTCATTATTTCTCTAAATAATATTATCCGACTAGACTTTGCAATGGAGAGGCACAGTTTTTCCGACAGCTTGAATTACAATTACAAACACTGTTCAGAAGAATTTCATGTTTCGAGGATTATTTATCACATTCAGATATTCTACCTCATAAAACAATTACTTCTACACGTATTTACAAGATGGTCCCTTCGTACCGTTTTCAAAGCCCTTATATAAACAATCTAATACCCCGGACTAATGACGAATAATAAGTTATGTATAAAAAGCCAAATATTGTAACAACAATGAAAGTAAGGAGACTAGAATGGGCTGGTCATCTGCTAAGAACGTCTTATGATAGGACTGTAAAGAAAGCAGAAATGCCAAAATTAAGGTGCTCAGACTGTACTCAGAATGATATGAAATCAACTGGGGGGGGGGGGGGGGGGCAAGGGGGGGGGGAAAAAAACAAAAAAAGATGGTGAGGGATATTCTTCCTGAGGGAATATCGGTTTCAAAAAATAGAATC
>Ga0123355_10008322_pt1 | contig 15677 bp, 11 predicted proteins | sample TergutEmb28metaG_3_FD_89872 | JGI IMG/M metagenome (GOLD analysis project Ga0123355, IMG submission 89872) | Embiratermes neotenicus P1 segment gut microbial communities from Petit-Saut dam, French Guiana - Emb289 P1 | ecosystem: Host-associated > Arthropoda: Insects > Digestive system > Gut ... | reverse complement strand
ATATATTCCATCATCGGCATAGATTCGGCACGGATAAAGTGGTTCTTCGGCAGATAGACGGCATCATATTCTGTGAAGCGTGGCGTGGTCGGCAGGGCTGTCATAAAGCCGAGCAAGCCATATTTTGAGACAAAATCCATCACTGCCGCTTTGACTGATCCCTCGCCTGCACGGTTCATTTGGAGCATACCGACATTGAGGGCATCTAGCACCATCTGCTCGGAATCCTTCAGCGGGTCAAGGATGATCGGCTTGGCATCTGGCGCAGGTGTGATGTAGACTGTACCATCATCAGTCTTTTTCTCTACATATTCGCCGTAGCGTATCCAATGCGAGCTCGTCCTCTGAAACAGGTTTTTCATCCTCTATCTTCTCCATTTCCTTATGTATTTTGGAAATCAGCGTAGCGTAGACCTTGCGAATGTTGCGGTCAGATTGCCCCCGATAGACTGCAAGTTTTTGAGACGACCATTGGCGGATCGCTCTGTAGTATAGTATTTCTTTTTGCTCTGCTTTCAAGGTCTTGATGGCGAGGGACACCTTTTTGTGACTGGTAAGTTCAGCAATCTCGTGAGGGCAATCGAAAATTTTGTCAATGAAGTTCCCGCTTTGCAACTGCCGCCACCAAGCGTGGTCAAGTGGTGGCGGGATCACTGTTTCCAGCTCTGCTCTTAGCCGACCTTTTTCATCCCCTTCGTTCATCTTATCCCAATGCAACATCTCGGCACTTGGTCGGCGTACTTCATACCGCCGCTCTCGCCGTCTCCGATTGCGATCAATCCGATTCCACTCTTTGATGACACCTTCAAAATCTTTTGGAGTTCGGGCGGAATCTTCTAGGCGCAACAGGGCGATTTTATCTACCTCACGCCTGAGAGACAGGTGTATTATTTCAGTTTTCAAAAGCCCAATCACCACCTACTGGAAAAATATTTTTGCACGTCAGAAAAAACAGTTCCGATTTACCCGCTCTATTTGACCTATATATGAGAGGGTATTTTGCCGAGCACGGCAAAGTACCCTTATCACATTGCGTCAAGAGCGCGGAAGGAGTACCATTATACGAACAACAAGAGGGAGAATGGATTACGAGACAAGGAACAAGCCTACGACACAAGTCTATCACGGAGGAGGAAGATTTACAAGGCGGATCGGCAACACAAATTATCGGGTGAGGGTGCATTTTAGCAAAACCAGTAGAGAGACGATGGAGGATAAAATGTTACGCATGATGAAAAATGAGATTCTGTCTGGAGGGGGTGTGAAGAATTGAGAAATAGCTTGAAAATCAAGCGGTTTTATGCTATAGTGACATTATCGCAAATGAGCCGTCCGTCTGGAAGGGAAACCCTATGACCAGACAGACGAAGCAAACAGCCCTATACGCCAGACTGAGCCGTGACGATGAACTCCACGGCGAAAGTGGCTCGATCCAAAACCAGAAGGCAATGTTAGAAGATTACGCCGCCAGAAACGGCTTCTCTAGCATTGCCCATTTTTGTGATGATGGTTTTTCGGGCGGTACGTTCGACAGACCCGGATGGAAAGCACTGATTGCGGAAATCGAAGCGGGCAACATCGGCATGGTGATTGTCAAAGACATGAGCCGGATCGGGCGAGATTATCTGCAAACAGGATATTACACCGAAGTTTTCTTTAGAGAGAAAGGTGTCCGCTTTATTGCCATCAGCAACAATATTGACAGCAAAAATCAAGAGAGCGGCGAGTTCGCACCCTTTCTCAACATCATGTCGGAATGGTTTTTGCGGGACACCAGCCGGAAGATTAAGGCTAGTTTCAAGACGAAAGGCACAGCGGGTAAGCGTTTGACACACGTCCCGATCTACGGCTATATGTGCGACCCGAACGACAAAAGCAAGTGGATCATTGATCCCGAAGCCGCCGAGGTGGTACAGCGTATTTTCGCCTTGACAGTTGCAGGGAACGGCCCATTCAAGATCGCAAGGATTCTGGCATCGGAAAAAATCCCCCGCCCGACACACTCCAAGCATACCCGTGGGATAATGAACTATGAAAATCGCAACGATCCCGCCCTAGCCTACGCATGGAGCGGCGAAAGCATCGGTGCCATGATCGCCAAGCCGGAATATATGGGACACACGGTAAATTTCCGCTCGTCAAAAGAATCCTACAAGGATAAGCGGTCAAAGGAAAATCCAAAAGAGGATTGGCTGATCTTCGAGAACACGCATCCCGCCATCATCGACCTTGAAACATGGGAGACGGCGCAAAAGTGCCGCCAGACCAAACGGCGGACAAATTCCAAGGGACAGGGAAATCCATTTACAGGATTGGTATTCTGTGCCGACTGCGGGGCGAAACTGTACAATCATCAAAGCCACGCTTCCACGCAAAACTATTATGCTTGTTCGGCGCACACCAAAGCCCGTAGCCGATTTGAACAGAAGTGCAGCGCACACTATATCCGCACCGCCACCTTGGGGGCTCTCACGCTGGAAGTGGTGGAACGTGTGAGCGCATTTGTAAAGACGGATGAAGCGGAGTTTGTTCGCCGTGTGCGGGAAGATTCGGCGGTTCGTGAGAAGGAGATGGCGAAAGCCCACAGGAAAAGACTTGCCAGAGAGCAAAAGCGGATCGCAGAACTCAACACCTTAATCCGTAAAATTTATGAGGATAACGTCAGCGGAAAATTGAGCGACAAGCGGTTTGAAGCTCTCTCCCAAGAGTACGAGCAGGAGCAAACGGAACTAGAGCAATCAGTCGCACAGGTGCAGACAGAGCTTGACACTTTCGCCGCTGACAGCAATCGAGCGGATCGGTTTATCGAAATCGTGAAGCGGCACACGGATTTTTCCGAGCTTACGTCGACCATGATTGCCGAGTTTGTGGAGAAAGTTGTTGTTCATCAAGCGGACAAGTCCAGCGGAGAGCGCGATCAGGAGGTCGAGGTCTACCTCAACTTCATCGGCAAGTTTGAGGTGCCCATCCCCGACCCTACGCCGGAGGAAATGGAAGCAGAGGAATTGGCGAGATACAAGCGCACTCGCCACAGAGAAGCACAACGCAAATATCTGGCGAAACAAGAACAAAAAAGCGCATAAGCACCATCGCATAAGGCGGCTTGTCCCAATCGGGCAGGCCGCTTTTTTGCGTTAAAAATCTAAAAATATGAAGGAGAAATAATCACATGGCAAAAACAAAAATTGAGAGAATCGCAAGTGTAGAGGACAAAATCAAGCAGTTAGAAGCTCAGAAAAAACAGCTTATCCAAAAGCAAAAGCAGGACGAGCGCAAAGCCCGCACCAGTCGGCTGATTCAGCGTGGGGCGATTTTAGAGAGCTTCATTCCGAACCCCGAAACGCTGACAAACGAACAAGTCAAAGCCCTGTTACAGCAGGTTTTTCAGCGAAAATCAGCCCAACCAAAATCTACAACTGCACAGCAAGACCCCGCCAGCCCCGCCCTTTCGGGCGAGGGCGGCGGGACAACAGAGCGGGCTTAACGCCCCCTCTGTTGCAAGGCAACAGCGCACTTATATACCACTAACGTGGTATGTGCGCCCTGCCGGGGGCTTGCCGTGCCTATCGGCACGGACAAGTGGCAAGCCGCTTGTAATGGTATGCGGCTTACAGCCATTGCATACCGCTTTACAGACAGGCAAATTGCTTTCGCATTTTGCCTGTCTGTCGGGGAGCCGCTTACCGCGCCCCCGAAACCCCCAGGCCGACATGGTGAAAGTTTGCAAGGCAAAGACCGCCTTACAAACTTTCACCATGTTTTATGTTGCGACACAGAGAGGAGTTGCTACCACTGGCAATTTATCATTGCAGTATCAAAATATTCAGCCGCGGCAAAGGGCAGTCTGCCGTTGCCGCGGTTGCATACCGCGCTGCCGAGAAAATACAAAACGAATATGACAGCAAAATCCACGACTTTACCAAAAAAAGCGGGGTGGTCTATACGGAAATCATGTTGCCCGATCACGCACCCGCCGAATATGCAGATCGTACAATCTTGTGGAATGCCGTGGAAAAAATTGAGAGAGCGAAAAATTCTCAACTGGCAAGGGAAATCGAAGTTGCCCTGCCTGTGGAACTCACGCTAGAGCAGAATAAAATTCTCGTTCGGGACTATGTGAACCAGCACTTTGTTTCCGCTGGTATGTGCGCTGATTTTGCCATCCATGATAAAAAAGATGGGAATCCTCACGCTCACATCATGCTTACTATGCGTCCTATAAATCTGGATGGCACTTGGGGAGATAAGCAGAGGAAAGAGTATACTTTGGACAAGCATGGTGAGAAAATCTATGATCCGAAGAAGCGACAGTATAAATGTAAGTCCATCCCCACCACGGACTGGAACGATCAGACGAAGGCGGAGGTCTGGCGGGAAGCGTGGGCGGTTGCTGTAAACACAGCGTTGGAGTATGAGAATCATCCTGCCAGAGTTGATCATCGCTCATACGAAAGACAAGGCATCGAGCAAATCCCCACCATCCATTTAGGGGCGGCGGCTCACCAGATGGAGCAGAAAGGCATTGCCACGGATCGGGGTAATCGCAATCGTGAAATCCGCCAAGCCAATATGCAAATGCAAAAACTTCAAAGGCAGATACGAGAACTCAAACTCTGGCTAAAGCGGGAATTGATGAAGTCTCCGCAGTCTGCACTTGCCGACGTTGTAGAGGACATTTTACAACGTGAAAGACAGGCAAAACGGCCTAGCGATGTACGAGCCGTGGAGCGTTCCAATCATGCGCTGGAACTTCTGCGAAAGCACGAAATCCAAGATATGGCGGGACTGCAAGCTCACCTTGCCGATATGTACAGAGAGATTGACGCTGTGCTGGTAGAAATGAAGCCAATAGACCGCAAAATAGGGCAGTTGACGGAGCATATCCGACAGGCAGGAATCCGCAAAAAGTACCGCCCCATTTACGAGAAATACAAAGTATTGAAACCCCGCAAGCAGAAGAAGTTTGTGGAGCAGAACCGCGAAGCTCTCGACCTCTACAAATCCGCTGGTGAATATTTCAAAGCGTGTTTTAGAGGGCGAGAAACGCCGACTGTGCGAGAGTGGAAACAGGAACTTGCCGTCCTTGCCAAAAGGCGGGATGGGCTTTATGATCGGTACGATTCGCTCCGTGATGAAGCGAAAGCCGTTGACAGGCTCCGCTATAATATCGAAAATGTTCTAGATCGGGAAAGAGCGCGGACTAGACCGAGAAATCGAACCCGCTCACAGAGTATGGAGCGAGGATAATTTTTACAGGGACGGCATATTTTATGCCGTCCTTGACCATTTTTGAAGGGAGAAATGATTATTATAGAATACGGCTATATTCGAGTGTCCACCGCCGATCAGAATGAGGATCGCCAACTTGACGCAATGAAAGCACAGGGGATTCCAGATTCCAACATCTTCACAGACAAACTATCCGGCAAAGACTTCAATCGTCCAGCTTACCAAGCCCTTATGAAAAAGTTGAAGCTAGGTGACTTGCTGTATGTCCAAAGTATCGACAGGCTGGGGCGCAATTATGAGGACATTCAAACCCAATGGCGTGTGTTGACAAAGGACAAGGGGGCTGATATTGTTGTGCTGGATATGCCTTTACTGGACACACGCAACGGAAAAGACCTTATGGGAACTTTCATTGCTGATCTTGTCCTACAAATATTGTCTTTCGTGGCACAAAACGAGCGTGAAACCATCCGCAAGCGTCAATCTCAGGGCATTGTTGCCGCTAAAATGCGTGGCGTTCGCTTTGGTCGCCCTATCAAAAAGCCCCCTGCTAACTTCACCGAAGTGGTGAAACAGTGGGAGCGCGGGAGGTTGCCAATTGCAGAAGCCTTGGAACAAACAGGGTTGAAACAAGCCACGTTTTATAGGCGTTTGCGAGAGATGCGAGCTAGAGTGAAAAGTTAGACGCTATCAAAAGGTGTAGGTTTTGATAGTGCTCCTATTGCCGAAAATTTTATCATATTTTTAACAGTAGCACAACTCTTTTCCGAAAGATGGGCTGATTAAATTCTACAAAATTTTTGGCGAGCTTTTCTGGCAGGGGCTTTTATCAAAACCTACACCTTTTGACAATGCTCTCCTGCGAAATTACTAAAAAGGAAGGAAGAATGATTATGTTGGGAAAAACGAAAAGGGGATTTTGCTTGCTGTTGGTAGCACTGATGCTACTGACGTCGGTGCCTACGACAGCGTTCGCGGTGGAGGACGACATATATATCGAGCCTGCGTCAACAAATACGGTGCTTGCAACTTTGAGCGCCGGGCGGATATATGAGTTTCGTAACACCAGTGATAGAGAGCTTCGGCTTGAATTTACGGGGGATGAAGACGCTTTTGTAGACTTCATGACATATAGTAGACTTGGAGGACATGATACATCTGGGCGCGGTGCAAGTCCGGTTCGTCCGCGAGTAGGAGCCGGTGTGAACCGTCTGAGAGCTGGCGGAATGATGGTGATGGAACACAGGGTTGGCGGAACGATTACGGTGCTAGGTGATGCCAGTCATATTCAAGTAAGAAGATTGCAAACACCCGTTTTTTACACACAGGTCATAAGTGAAGGTGTTACCTTGATGTTTAATAACAGCTCCTCACACCCACAAATGGTAGGCTGGGGCACTCAAGGATTTGCTGGAGACAGAACAAATTTGGGAGCATTGTGGGGTTTGATTACAATTACACCTATTGGAGCGGATGGCTCTGTGGGAACACCGGGAAATACGACGGTGGAAGTGGCGAGATCTGTTGTCGCTGGAGGGGGTGTGACGTTAAGAGGAAATCGAGGTAGCGCTGGGTGGGCGAGAGATATTTTTGGTACCCATACCGCCTTTAGTGGACAGCCCTATCGCCTCACGATTGATGGACAAAGAAGTTTCCCGCCTGGGGCAGCGGAAACACCACCACAACAGCCACCGCAACAACCAACAGAGCGCGTGCCTGCCCAATATCGACATATTTACGATCTATTGCAACGCGCCGATTTTGACCGTCTATTCCCTAGCTACAACGCTTTTACAACCGTATACATAGATAACGTACGTTGGACGGAAGCGTTCGCGCTCGGACTTACAAGTAGCTTTCGTTCTATCATTGTAGATGGTATACTCAACAGTGTTAGTGTTGGCGGAATCGCTGACGCCATCATGAATGATCCGGTTAGAGTGGATTCGATTTTGCGTAGCTTGATCATCGAAATAACAGGAACAAATGTATATGTCGCTGATAGAGAAATGGGGCAAATGCTCAGCTTTTTTGCAGACACCCTTGGGGCGCTAAATAGCGAGGCGGGGTATTTCTTTGTGGCTTTGAAAGAATTTGATGGTCATCTAGGTGCTGCCAGCAGACGCCTGCAAGATTATTACCAAAATATCAGAATGTTGGAATCGATTAGGCGGACAAGCACCTCGCCGCAGCTTAACCAAACAATTGATCGCGTAATTGCCGCATATCAAAGAGATCTTGCTGAAGCATTTGGAGGGCTTTGGAGACAATTCGCAATAAATAAGAGCATTGACATAGCAGTAGGGCTAATCATAAGCAAGCCGTTTGTGGCAATTACAAGTGCTTTAGACTTCGCAATCAATCAAATTCGCTCAGTCAGTGGGCTTGAAACCGTCATCGTATCAGACAACCTGAATTTGCAGGTCATGAACGCCTTTAGAAATGCAGCCACCAGAATCACAGATGGGTACTTTACCTCCGAGCATATGGAAGATTTCAGAAATGCGTTTTATCTGGCGCGGGGCTTGCAGGTGATGCGCTATGAAGCGATGAGAACACGATTCACCGGAACTCGTTGGGCGGCGGAGCGGAACTATATCGATGCCCGACTTGCCGATTTACGCCGTATGAACCATACGAGCTTTATTTTCGCCCCCCGTTTCGGTCAACCCACACCGCCCGAAACACAATTTGCTGATGTACCCGGTCATTGGGGTGTGGACGCAATGCTATTCGTAAATGATATGGGCATTATGCAAGGTACTAGCTCCAACACCTTTGCACCCAACGCAAACTTTACTCGCGCACAAGTAGTGGCAACGCTATACCGCACAGCTAACGCTGAAATGGCTGTAGCCGCAGAGCTTGTTCCTGCCCGTCAAATATTCAACGATGTACCAACAGGCCGATGGTATGCGCATTATGTTGCATGGGCATATGAAAATAATATTGTGACAGGTGTTGGCGGCGATCGTTTTGCACCAAACGATAATGTCACCCGTGAGCAGTTTGCTACCATGATGCATCGCTTCGCTGGATTCATGGACTATGATACTACTGTGCGTCAAAGTTCCCAATGGAATAACTTCACAGATCGTGGGCAGGTCAGCACATGGGCAACCAACGGCTTGACTTGGGCGAACTATCACGGTCTGATTACCGGCAGAACGTCCACCACTACCGTTCCACAAGGAACTGCCACTCGCGCCGAAGCTGCCACGATTTTGACGCGATTTGTCATGGACTTTGCAGCGTTTGAAAACCCATCAGAGCGCCCAACCCAGCCGCCAATTCAACCCCCTACGCCGTCACCCTCTCCGTCACCTACACCTCCATCCACGCCAGGGGTAACTTTTCCGACTATGGTAGCCGCATGGTCTGACACGGTACGTCCAGATGGTGCAAGTGTTTTTTCAATTGACTTTGCCGCTTCGAGCTCTCACTACAAAAGTAGTGCTAGGCTCACAGTTTGGGATAGTAATGGTAATGAGGTTCGACCTCATGTTGGTGGCTCAAGATACAGCACCCGGTATGGGATGTTCGGCTGGGGTGTTTCATGGTTTTATCCAGACGTTGGATTTGGCCGATTCCCTCTTGTTGAGGGCAGAACATATACATGGCAGGGCCGCGTCTACATAAACGGCATAAGATTTGAGTCGCCTATACAGAGCTTTACTTTCTCATTTCATGGGCGCCCACAGTCATAGGTGCTGTTATTTATCAACCCTAATCGTGCGCTAGGACACAACAAAAAGCCCGCCACAGCCCCATTTAGTGGGAGTTGTGGCGAGCTTTTTGCTGTTTCGGGGAGAAATATCATTTACCCCCTTGACAAACGTACTCATTACGGTTACAGGGCTTTGTCGGTTTGGCACGAGCCATAATAAGGGGCTTGGAAAATCCTTGTATTCATATGGATTTACAGACGATCATCTTATTGAAAAGTACAAATTTTGTGCCATAGAATGTCTATACTCACGCATAGGGGAAGAGTTCATCCTTGTGTGCGGTAGTTTGCTTATTCGGTGCATTATAATTCCCCTCCAAGGAGAGGAATGAAGTCACCCCACACAAACTATAAACTAGCCTGCTTCTCCCAGTCTTCTACAATCTGGACGATTTTCTCGGTGAACGCGCTCTCGCCCCAGGTGTTGACCTTGAGAAACTTGGCCTGGCTCCCGCCGGCGGAAATAACAGACAGGAATAGATCATTCCCGTCGCCTAGCAGGGTGATATTGACCGCCGGACGGCTGCCGCCGATTACATTGTAGCGCTCATACACCCGCACGGCACAGCGTGTATTATTGCCCGCTGTAAAGTCGCTCCCGCCTTGAAAGTGCGCGGTAATGCTACGACCTAAAATCTCTCTGTCCAGGGTCTGTAGCAGGGAGTCAAAGTCACCGCGTAACTGACGTTCGTATTTTGCCCCGACATCATCTGCAAAATCTTTTTCTGGTCCTGCTTTCACAGGGGGTGCCTTATTCTCTTCCGCTTTCTCACGTAAAAAATCAAACAATGCTTTAAATGAATCTTTTTCATTTTTATTGAATGCAATACTGAATATAGCATCGAATGTTCCGGTACTTTCTAATCGAATGGTGATCTCCCCGTTGGATATTGCGCCGCTTTCCTTAAACCTGACCCCTGCAATTTCGTCAAATGCAAATGTTTTTTCTATTGATTGCTTCTTTATGAACAGTGTGTCCTCATAGACGATTACTTTGCTGTTGCGCAGTCCCGTATATTCTTTCACTTTTACCTCTCCTCGTGGCAATCACCTGTGGGGCACACATTGCGCGCCCCTACTACGATCTCTGTGCGTCTATTATAAACTTGCTACATTGCTCATATCCTGCAATAGTAACGCATCTAATAAAATTCCGGTAGGTCAATTATAGCAAAGCACGATCCGCAAAACAAGGACAAGATAAAATAAAAGCAAGTCCCTTATTGGGGTTCGTACCGCTACGAAACCCAATAAGGGACTTGCTGTGGCACGAACCCTAATAAGGGGCATGGAGAACCCCAGTATTCATATGGATTTGCAGACAATCATCTTATTGAAAAGTACAAATTTTGTGCCATAGAATGTCCATACTCACGCATAGGGGAAGATTTCATCCTTGTGTGCGGTAGTTTGCTTATTCGGTTCGCAAAGTCTTTTACCAAACCATTAACGTATCATAGTCTAGGCCATTGAGGTAATGATGATATGCTTCAATAATGAACTGGGACATATTGTCGAGATGAGTGAAACCCATGTCCCAAAGTTCGTCAGCAATTCCACTGTTTGGTTGATTCAGCCAATGATTCCGCATCCACATCCCCAAACTAAAATGAAGTAAGATTAAGTCACTAAGCTCACTATCCTTTATCCACTCAATGTCCTCCGGCGATAAGAGTTCATTCAAATACCCAAAGCTTTCGTGCAAGGAAGAGGGGATTGTTGTATCAGATTGCTCATCAACAGAGTTTTCAACAGGCGGTATATCGGCAGGATTTTCAAAATATTCGATATTTGCGTGAAGTCGTTGTAGGATTTGCGCTCGTGGTTCGTTTTCATTTAAGCGAAGAGTATCTATTTCTGCAAGGCTTCTTTCATACCTGTCATCATCTGTAGCTCTCGCCGTCGCAACTCTGCTTCCGATAAGGGTGAGTAGGGGTTCTATGCTTTGCTCATCACTTCTATGCATAATCTCCATCGCTTCCAGCCAGTCTGTCACAAAAGCATTGCGAAATATCGCCATGACGGTATCTGCTGTCTCTGCTATGGCTTCAGCTTCTGCATTTGTATGTATGGCATCAAGGTAGTCATCAAAGCATCGCAAAATACAATCTACCCTTGAGACCGTGCCAGCCATTTCTTGCGGTGGCAGGAGGGTTTGGCAAGCTGTCAGAGTGATTATTAACATGAGCAAAACTACCAATGCACATATCTTCTTCCTTTTTTCATTCACAATTTTAGGGGAATCAGACATGACACACCTTCTTTCGCAAATTATAAATTCGTTACATTACTTGCAACGCACAACAGTAACACATCTAATAAAATTCCGGTAGGTCAATTATAGCAAAGCGCTTTCCACAAGACAAGGGCTAGGCAAAACAAAAGCAAGTCCCTTATTGGGGTTCGTACACCTACGAACCCCAATAAGGGACTTGCTTTGTGGTGGGGGAGGACGGATTCGAACCATCGAAGTCACTGACAACAGATTTACAGTCTGCCCCCTTTGGCCACTCGGGAACTCCCCCGCGTCGCTACCGACTAGACTGCGCTCCGTTTCCGCCGTTGGGCTTTGCCTTTTGAGCGGAAACTGCACTAGGTCTAGCCGTCGCTCCTTATCCGATGCGGGCAAAACTGCACCCGCCTCGGGCAAGGTCAAGGCCTTGCGGTCAAGACCTTAGGGCGATTGCCCTTGGAGCTGGTGGACGGACTTGAACCCCCGACCTGCTGATTACAAATCAGCTGCTCTACCAACTGAGCTACACCAGCCTGCGACTAAGCTATACTACCAAACATGGGAGCGCTTGTCAAGTATTTGCTTGCCGTGCTATGATAAGAACAACTTTTCACCTGGGAGGGATGGCTATGGGGCTCTACCAAATGCTCTCTGACTATGCCGGGGAGGACGTCTGTCCGATGCACATGCCGGGGCATAAACGGCGGGCGCTCCACGGGCCGGATTTGCCTTGGCACCTGGACATTTCGGAGATTGGGGACTTTGATAACCTCCATGCTCCGGAGGGGATATTTCTGGAGGCTGAGGAGCGGGCGGCGCGGCTCTGGGGAAGCGGGGCGGCCCATCTGTTGATCAATGGGAGCACAGGTGGGCTCCTGGCCGGAATTTACACCCTGACGCGGCCGGGGGACGTGATCCTCATGGCCCGCAACTGTCATAAAGCCGTCTATCACGCGGTGGAACTCTTTGGGCTCTCCCCTGTCTATCTGGATCCGCCCACTGTGGCGGGGACGGGAATCCCAGGCAGTGTTTCACCGGCAGAGGTGGGGCGGATCGTGGCGGCGCGGCCGGATATTCGTCTGGTGGTGCTTACCTCCCCCACCTACGAGGGGGTTCTCAGCGACGTGGGGGCCATCGGGGCGGTGCTCCGGGGGCATGGAATACCCCTGTTCGTGGATGAGGCCCACGGGGCGCATTTGGGGCTCTCAGCGCATTTTCCGCCCAGCGCCATATCCCAGGGGGCTGACCTCGTCCAACAGAGCATCCATAAGACACTACCCAGCCTGACCCAGACGGCGATTCTGCATCTGCGGGCCGGGGTTATCCCGCCAGAGCGGATGCGGCACGCCCTGGGACTGTTTCAGAGTACCAGCCCATCCTACCCGCTGTTGGCCTCTATCGATGGCTGTGTGGCCCTGATGCGAGACCGGGGGGAAGAACTCCTCGGGGCATGGCGCGCGCGCTTGGAGGCCTTTTATCAGACCATGGGGGAGTTGCGGCATCTCCGTCTGCTGACCGGGGATACGGATTCCCGCCATATCTACGCCCACGACCCGGGGAAGCTCACCATTATCACAGAGGGGACGCCCCTGAGCGGCAGGTGTCTGTTGGCCGCCATGCGTGAGCAGTTTGGGATCGAATTGGAGATGGCCCAGGACGGGTACGCCCTCGCCATGACGAGCCTGGCCAACACAGAGGCACATTTCACGCGGCTCGGATACGCCCTCCGACAGATTGATGGCAGATGTGAGTCGGCTCCCCCCCGTCCGGCGATTGCGTTGCCGCCCATGCCGGAACAGGCGATTCCCGCCGGAGAGGCCCTTCGCCTGCTGCGGGGGCAGATGGCGTTCGCCGACAGTGTGGGACGGATCTCCGGGGCATATATCTGGGTCTATCCCCCGGGGGTGCCCATTGTCACGCCAGGGAGCCGAATTACGGCTGAGGTGGCGGAGTGTCTGAAGGAACTCACAGATCGCGGCGTGGTATTGCGGAGCACATACGGCACAGTGCGGGGATTGATAGAAGTCGTTGACAATCCTTAGCGATTGGGCTACAATATATAGTAGAAATCAGCGAAGAGAGGGATCGTTATGACGAGAATCCAGACAATCACACCGGGTCATCTGCCCCAGAGCGTGGAGACCGGCGGCTGCGGTGAGTGCCCGACCTCCTGCCAGTCAGCTTGCAAGACCTCCTGCGGTGTCATCAACCAGCCCTGCGAGGAGAAGAAGTAAGGCATTGTTCCATCATGTAGGGGCGCACATTGTGCGCCCGTTCTTTATGTAGGTGAGACTATGATACATCAATATAAATTAGCCGGACAGAATATTGTCATGGACACAAACAGCGGGGCCATCCACCGGGTGGATGACTTGGCTTTCGACGTGATCGCCCACTATGAGACCCATAGCCCCGAAGAGATTGAGGCGGAGATGGGCAGGCGCTATCCCGAAGTTGACAGTGGGGAGACTCGTGCTCTGTTGCAAGAGATCGAAGACCTCAAAACGGCGGGGCAACTCTTTTCCTCGGATAGGCCCTACCGGGAGCTCGCCTCCCGAGTCAAGGGAAAAGGGGAAGTCAAAGCCCTCTGCCTCCATGTGGCGGAGGGCTGTGATCTCGACTGTGCCTACTGCTTCGCCCGGGCCGGAGCCAGACAGGGGGACCACGGGCTGATGTCCTTTGAGGTGGGCAAACAGGCCCTGGATTTCCTGATCGCGAACTCCGGCGAGCGGCGCAATCTGGAGGTGGATTTTTTCGGCGGGGAACCGCTGCTCAACTGGGACGTGGTCAAGGCGCTGGTGGACTATGGCCGCAGTCAGGAGACGGAGCACGGCAAACGCTTCCGTTTCACCCTGACCACCAATGGGATGGGTTTAAACGATGAGGTCATAGACTTCGTCAATCGGGAGATGGAGACTGTGGTCCTCAGCCTAGATGGCCGCCGGGAAGTTCACGACCGCTTTCGTAAGACGCCATCGGGGGCCGGGAGCTATGACACGGTGGTGCCAAAGTTTCAGGAACTCGTCCGGCGGCGCGGGGGCCGGAACTACTATATCCGCGGGACATTTACCCGTGAGAATTTAGACTTTGCCACAGATATTCTCCACATGGCCGATCTGGGCTTTACGGAGCTCTCCATGGAGCCCGCCGTAGGCCCGCCGGGGGATCCCTACGCCATTGGAGAGGCGGATTTGCCGGCTGTGTTCGCCGAATACGAACGGCTCACCGCTGAGATGGCGCGGCGCCGGGGGACAGCAGAAGCGTTTCGCCTCTACCACTTCACCTTAGAGCTGGACGGGGGCCCCTGTGTGCATAAGCGCCTGGTGGGTTGCGGCTCCGGGACAGAGTATCTGGCGGTGACGGCGAAAGGGGATCTCTATCCCTGTCACCAATTCGTCGGGGACGTGGCCTATGTCATGGGTGACGTGTGGCAGGGGGTGACGAACCTTGTCGCCCGGGAGGCGCTCTCGGGGCTCTCTGTCTACAATCGGCCCGATTGCACTGACTGCTGGGCCAGGCTCTACTGCGGGGGCGGCTGCGCGGCGAATGCCTATCACGCGGCGGGGGAGGTCTCTGGGATTGATGCTGTGGGTTGCGGGATGTTTCGGAAACGGCTTGAATGTGGGGTTGTGCTTAATTTGAACCGGTGAGGGTTTGCTTGTTGTTTTTGCTTCTTGTCATTTTTATTCTAAATCATAATTTTCAACTCGGCATGCCTGCCGGCGGCCTTCCTTTTTGGCATCTCCCAAAAAGGAAGCAAAAAGGAGATCTAGGGGGCTTTGCCCCCTAGAAACCCCCTTTGATGAAGGGCTTGGTTTTTACGCTTTAGGTTGGTCGTGTTGGCTCTGGGTTGGGCTTGGATTTGTTACTCTCCAGGCTAGTCGTTTTTTAGTTCGTCGGCAAATTCTAGGTCTCTGAGGGATTGCAGGGTGTTTTGGATAGCTCCTTGTAGGTCAATAGTTTTGAGCGTGAGAGCATGGTAATTGGTGTGCAGGTTTGCAACTAGTTCCCGGAGTTGGTCTTGAGCGTCGTAGAGTGTGGCTTTGGCTTCGGTTAAGGGACTTACTTTCATGACAATCTCCTTTCTGATTGCCCTTGCGTTACCCCGGCCCCACCGCAATGAAAAAACAGCACGGGAAAGAAACCCATGCTGTCTTGCGAAAATAACATAAAAATGCTATACTAAACAAGCGGTGGGACCGAAAGGTCACGCACGGGTGCTTACTCACCTGTGACGGTAGGGGGCTGCAACCCGCCTATCGCCACCGTATTTATTATTATACCAGACAACCCCACCCATTGCAAGAAAAAAGTGGCTCCACCAAAAGCAATACATCCAGGAATGCCCTCTTGTGCCGCTTACCTTCCCCGCCTAAAACGCCAAGCCCTTCATCAAAGGGGGTCTCGGGGGCAAAGCCCCAGAGTCGCATTTTTGCTTCCTTTTTGGGCGAGAGCAAAAAGGAAGGCCGCCGGCAGGCATGCCGAGTT
>Ga0123355_10008321_pt1 | contig 15678 bp, 12 predicted proteins | sample TergutEmb28metaG_3_FD_89872 | JGI IMG/M metagenome (GOLD analysis project Ga0123355, IMG submission 89872) | Embiratermes neotenicus P1 segment gut microbial communities from Petit-Saut dam, French Guiana - Emb289 P1 | ecosystem: Host-associated > Arthropoda: Insects > Digestive system > Gut ... | reverse complement strand
CAACAACTTCATTTGAGACAATCCGAATTGCCGATGGGCTGGTTGTAAATGGCGCAAATAGTTCAAATGCCCCAAATTCGTTAATTTCTCCAAAGCTGAAGAAAACGGCTTCATCTTCGCCTTCTTTAACATCATATGTGTACAAAGAACAACAATACGGACAGTAAAAATTACAACAGTAGATACACAAATCATCGTTGTAATTTTCGAGATCGTTAAGATTACTGTAATAGCCATAGTAATCGTGATAGCCGTGATAAGCATAATCCTCAAAACTACCAAGCCCGTTGATAGTATACATAAGATCACGATTAAGCAACTCATGTAAATCTTCTTCTGATAATGACTCTAACAGTGAACCGGCTTGGCTTGCTGAATCCGACCTGCCGGTGGTTTGAGCCTGAACTACGTATGGCGCAAACGTATGTAACACCATGATCATAGTTAAGAAAAGTGCAATGTACTTCTTGGTTCTAATTTTCTTCAAATAGTTTTTGATTTTAAACACTCCTTTGATTCTTTTGATTGCCATACTTTATAAAAATACAACTTGATCACCGGTTGTATTTTTTAGCCGTCGAATAATATCATATGTTGTAATATTTTGTCAATAGTTGAATTTAATATTGCTATTACAAACACATGAACAATAAAATTTTTTCATACAAAAAACGCCGTTTAATATAGCTAAAACGGCGTTTTTTTGCAATTTTTATGCGTACAATCGGTTCCTATTTCATACTGCGTAAAAGTGGTCTAACTATTACTCATAATCATACACTTCATATTCATATGGTTCGTGTGCAATTGCAAATCCTTCATCCATGTCAAAATCAAGCAGATCAAGATCAAATCTGTTTGCGCCTGTGTCTGCATAATAGGCAACAAACATTGAGAATGGCGGAAGTACAATAACATCATTAGGTTGCAATACGCCAAGTGTTTCAGTACCTGCATATCTTGATGTCACCACGATATTCAATGGCACTGAAGATCTGCGGACATTAGGATTTATAAAACGCTCGTATGGGCTTCCGTTATAAACCACATAAATGTATCTCCAATCGCCGCCACCGGGAAGCTGTCCGGCTGCATTTGGCTGTAGCCTATATGCAAGCATCCGATTGTTCATATAAAGTCTATTGTAGAATTCATCCATGCCAAGCAAAAGATCCATTCTAAAGGCAGGAGTGTTATTGCGTAATTCTATCAACCCACTATAAAAATTAAATGCATCTTCAAACTCTATCAGTTGTTCCCATCTAAACGCATTGTAACGGTCAAGTGCCCTGTAGGTGTTGCGATGCCCGCGTTTAGTGCGTAAAAACTCATCTCCGGCATGTAAGAAAGGTACGCCTTGAGAAGTAAGCACTATACCTGCCGCAAGTAAGTGAGATCTTACAGCGCGGTTGCTCATTATGTCATTGCGGTTAAGATGAGCAAACGGATCATTATAAAACGCTTGGTTATTAATAAATTCGTCACCTACACGCAAATTATTATGCCAAGCAGGGTCAGGAATAGGATTGTTTGGCGACGCATTGATTCCACCATGACCGGAGCCAAGTGACCAATTTATATTATCCCAAAGTATAAGATTATCGTGTTTGGACACATAATTAATGCTGTCAGATGCCCAATGAGAGTATCCGTAGTTATGAGTAAATCCTCTGATAGCATCCCATAACCCTACTTCGGTTGGCGAGCCTTGAGCGGTACTTCCTCCGGCGGCAAAACCGGCCCTTGGGCCGTCATTATGCCCCATAAAAATTTCACGGCTTATATTATTGAAGAAACCAAAACGCCCAACATTTTGAGTCCAGCCCGGCAAGTGGGTAACACGGCTTATTGCCCAGTGATTAGTTGGGTGAACACCTACCATTGGCCGGCCTGTTCCCTGCCAACGCCTGTTAGCATAATCATGCAAATGTCCGGGAATTGAAGCACCACTATGATGTGGCTCAAGTGGAGAAACTGCCGCACGCCAAGGTTCGCCATAGATTAATACATCCGGGTCAACCGCTCTAAGAGCTTCAACAACTTGGTACATGGTTTCGGCATCATGCAACCACATCAGGTCAAAGCGGAAGCCGTCAATACCAAATTCTCTTTGCCAATAAAGAACGGAATCAATGATATACCGGCGCACCATAGGACGCTCAGAAGCAACTTCATTGCCCACACCGGAGCCATTAGAGAACAACCCGTTGCACCATGTTCTGTAATAGTAGCCGGGTACAACTCTATGGAAAGGCCCGTCCAGTATGCTGTAAGTATGGTTGTACACCACATCTTTTACTACACGGATTCCATTTTGATGCAAAGTATCTATAAGAGTTTTTAGTTCCCTTGTACGAAGATATGGAACGGTTGGATCTGTAGAATAGCTTCCTTCCGGGACGTTGTAGTGCTGAGGATCATAACCCCAGTTAAAAGCACTGTCATGATTGTAAACTAAACGATTAGGGCTTAGTTCGTTAATTGTGTGGATAGCTTGTATTGGTAGCAAATGAACTGTTGTTATGCCAAGCTCAAGCAAGTGATCCAATCCTGTAGATGGATTGCCGGGTCTGCCGTTTACAGTTGTTCCGGGTTGAACAAATCCAAGATATGTTCCTCTAAGGTTGTCCGGCCCGCCCCAGCTTTGATGTATAGTAAAGTCACGTACATGCACTTCGTAAATAACATGATCAACCTGGCTGGCTGTGCCATATTGATTTCTTCTTATTTCAGACCCTAAGCCTTCTCTTTGAAGTCTGTTGCGTCCGCTTGCATCTCGCAATGGCGCGCCTCTTTGGGCAGCACTGACAACAGCACTCAACTGACCATTTGCAGAAACTGCGGTTGCATATGGGTCAACAGCGTATTCTACATTACCGTTTGCATGTGTAATGCGAAACATATAAAAGTGTCCGGCTAAATCTCCGCTTACAGTTGTTCTCCAAACTCCTTGATTATTGCGGGTCATAGGATGTAAAGCTACCGGATTTTCTAAGAAACTGCGCCTTACACGACCGTCACCATAAAAATGAGCTGTGTCTAATCCTTGTTGTACATTTCTAAAGTTACCATACAAGGCTAGTTCTACATTTGTTGCTGTAGGTGCCCACACACGGAAGTCTGTTCCTGATGGCCTATGCTCATGGAATAAGCTACCTGTATAATAGAATTGATCCAAGATATGGCGCATTACAACTTCGGTAGAAATTTGCTGACCACCATAACGAATTTCGTAATGTCTGTTAGGTTGCAAAGCATTTGCGGCAACATTAACATGGTAAACCGGGATAGTTGTGCCACCTAAGCCCCTACCATTTGAGTCGCGCTCAGCTCTTGTTATTTGGATAGGCGTTCCGCCGTCCCAATTGGTACCTGTAACATCCCGCAACTGTAGCTGATTCATTTGGAATCCGCCGGGTGGGTCAAAGTTCATGGTCATGCGGATGTAGTTTGACCAATCTGCCAAGGCTGATTGAACACCCGGCCCAACATACGGGCGGGTGGTATGGTATGTGTTTTGCCCATGAACGTAATATATAGTTTGGCTTACGGGATTGCCGGAAGCATCTGTAAGGTCTACTTGGATTTGTGGATTTTCTTGTTCCCAATGTCCCAAGCGCACAATAAAGCCTACTCTTGGTGTTCCTTCCGGCAAAGTTAGCGTAATAGTACGCCAACCTGCGCCAATATGTGGGGCAGGATTAAAGTTAAACGGTGGTGTTATGCCAGGAGAACCCGGAGGCAAGCCAAGCGTCCATGCCCATAAGTTCCAATCATTAGGGCGTGGAGGTTGATTTTGTGGAAATTGGAAATAGTTAATGGTAAGAGTTTGAGGGCCGCCGGAAGCTCCCGGTACGTTAAGTGTGGCGTTTCCGCTACCTTGCCACTGTTGAGGAAGATCCCCTGCCCAAATACCACGACGCAACATCGAAAATTGATGAGATCCCGGGTTTGCCGAGATTCTTACTGTATGCACACGTCTTGCAGGGTTGGCTTCTGCACCCATAGGTGTTAAGGTAGATAAAATTGAGCCGGCCGGCTGAATTGCAGCCCCCGCAGGCGTCCAATTGTTAAAAGTACCTGCTATATCAATTGTATCTTCCCAAGAAATTACTGTAAAATCTACTGCACCGGCATTGTTAAATGTAGGATACACCAAGCTTGTAGCTTCATTTAAGAAGATGTATACTGTATTAAATTCAGGTGTAAGCACAAAGCTTCTGTTGAAAGGCGTTCTCCAGTCTCTTCCGCCGGTGTAGCTTAGGCTTAATCTGTTGGATGAATGCGAAAATGTAGCAGTCCACCAATTTTCTGCACCTGCTAAAGGAGTAAATGAAATATTCAAAGGAACATTACCATTTAAGTCTGTTAAGCCCCAAACGGCTCCACTTCCCGGATATCCGGCCATATTTACAGTGTATGTAAATAATCCGGCGGCATATGGTGCAATCAGGTCATAACCATATGCCGGATAATAAGCATAATCATTATCCAAGTCGTTTTCAGAATACTCGTCATTTCCTACATACTCGTAATACTCATTTACTTGGTCATTTTCAGAGTATTCATAATCTCTGTCATTCCCAAAATCATTTTCATACCCGTTATACTCAGGGTATTCATTGTACACAGTATATCCATTGTAAACGGGATACTCTTCTGTTGTCTGCGCAGACACAGGTACATGTGCAAAAGCCGAAAGTGCCATCGTAAAAGATAGCATTATTGCGATAATTCGGCTTTTAAAACATTTTTTCATAAACTTCCTCCTTGTTAAAATAATTACATTAAACAACATATACTATTTACAGGCGAATTTTCACAATGCTTTACCGGCATTATACAATTTACTTGTAAAAACATCATGATTATAGTTAAAATTTTAACTGTAGTCAACAGGATTTTCGTCATTGATTCTTATTGTTTTGGAAGTTTATCTTTCCGAAAGAAATTGTCAAGATAAATTTTGCGTATTTTTTATTATAGCAATTCCGATTGACATTAACACGTTTACGTGTTGATGCAAGCGAAAATTGCGCCCCCTTCACCGACACGAAGCACGTTAGTGCAAAGTGGAGATGCTATAGGGAAGAAATATGCTATAGTTATCAAATGAATAATATGATACAATACTAAATGGTTTAATCTTGTAAAATATTATGTCTACCATGATATATCGGGAAATAGAATTTAGGTGATTGGAAATGATTAGTGAACTTTATACTATAGGTTATTCAGGCTATAAATTAGAGAGCTTTTTTAATGAGCTTAAAAAATACGCAATATCTGTTGTTATTGATGTTAGAAGTACGCCTTATTCAAAGCATCATCCAGACTATAATAAGGAAAATCTGGAATCATCCTTAAAGGCTAATGGTATTTTATATCGCAATTATGCGCATGAATTTGGTGCTCAACAGAAAAATAGAGCATTTTATTCTTCCCGGGGATACTTAGATTTTGATATATTCACAAAGTCTAATGGTTTTTTAAGTGGCATTGAAAAGCTCTGCGCAGGTATGAACAAAGGATATTCTTTTGTGTTAATGTGTTCTGAAAAAGATCCATTAAATTGCCATAGAACGATAATGGTTGCGCGTGAATTTAATAAAAGTGGTTATAATATTTTTCATTTACTTCCCGAAAATGACAAGCAGTCACAAAATGATATAGAATTACGTATGTTAGAAAATTACTATCCAAACAGACATCAAATTGATTTATTTGAAAGCCAAGCTTTAACTAATCAAGACATGATAGACCTATCATACAAAAAAAGAAATGCCGAAATAGGTTATTTTATGGAGGGCGAAGAATGATACTGTACACAATAGGCTTTACTAAAAAAACAGCACAGCAGTTTTTTGAGCTTATACGAGAAAATAACGTAAAAATTATAATTGATGTTCGACTTAACAATGTTTCGCAATTATCAGGTTTTGCAAAGGGTAATGACTTGAAATATTTTTTAAATAAACTATGTGAGTGTGATTATGAGCATTACACTGAATTAGCACCTACGAAAGAAATTCTTGATGGATACAAAAGCAAAAAAATGGATTGGAATGAATATGAAACACAATATAATTCACTCATCAAGGATAGAGGGATAATTAACGGATTTCTTGAAAAATATGATAAATACACAAAAATAGGATTGTTGTGTAGTGAACCAACAGTTGAAAACTGCCACAGACGACTTTTAGCTGAAATGATTGCTATAGAACACCCTCAAATAGTCATTAAACATATATAGTACAGAGGAGATTTTGATATGTATGCGGAACTTGTTATCTTAACAAAATCATCAAAAAATAAAGGATATTGTGTAGCTGGCATAGATATTAATAACGGTCAATGGATCCGCTTAACGTCAGATGATAAAAACACGCATGGTACATTATTTCCAAAAGATATGCAATACGAAAATGAATCTGAATGTCAAACGCTTGATGTTGTAAGAGTTCAAATTTTAGGCGAAAATCCATCAGAGTATCAACCGGAAAATGTCTTGATTAACCAAGATTATTATTGGAAAAAGACAGACGAATATACGATTGATGATGTTTTAAAACTTCACCCTCCTGAAAGACATAGTTATATATTTGGAAATACACTTCCATATATAACTGAATCGGAGATAGGTTCTATTGGTTATTCACTTACTCTAGTTGCTGTCGAAAAATTATTAATTTCAAAAAAAATAAATAGATACGGTAAACCTAAGACAAAAACTGATTTTTTATATGGTTCAAATTGGTATAATGAAATGTCAGTAACTGATCCAAATTTTTATGGCGTACCTGATGGAACAAGAATTAGTAAAGCCGCACTTGTAATTAGCATACCGGATAATCCATTTCAAGGGGATTTCTCGGAGAATAGATATTATAAATTTGTCGCTCAAATTTATGAATTTTAGATGCTACATAAATACAAAATAAATGCAAATGATATACATAATATGACACACTGTTGTCGCATTAACTTGTTATACTTAGAGCCTGTTAAAGCAAGTTAGCACAAAAATAATTTTTGGAGGTATCACATGATTGAATCATTAAAGGCTCTTTTGGCAGATTGGAAGGAAACACGAAGCATTATTTTAGGCTTCCTGGACGAACTAAGTGACGCAGATCTTGATAAAAAGTTACCAAGAAAGAAGCTGAATACTATTAAATTGCAGGCTGAGGAATTGACCATATTTCAAGAAGATATTGTAGAATCCTTAACTACAAAAGTGGTGGACTTTGGAGATGAGTACCTGTATGAAAACATGTCAAAACAAGCTATCGTAGAAAAAATGGCAAAACTTGATGCTCAATTGGAAAAAGCTTTAGAATCCCTGGACGGTACCGAAATTATAGATTATTATGGTGAGAAAAGAAATGTACATCAAATTATTTCACTGATGATAGGGCATGAATATATGCATGTTGGCCAAATTATTGCATTTTGCTATGCAACAGGAATAGAAATTCCCGAGAGCATATCAGAACCAATGGCTCTTGAAGGATAAGGAAGCAAACAGATAGCATCACCACATGCAACTATAAAATCTAAAGGAGTTTTGCAAATGAGTCAAGAGGTTGTCAAAAGAGCAGAAGAACTCATCAATTCAATGACAGAATATAAGTTGGGGGGCATGGAGGGATACGCCGCACTTTCACTTATTGATGATAACGGCTATCCTTCTGCCACTACATTTTGCATTACAAAAGCCGACGGCATAAACTGGCTGACGTTTAATACAGCTACCGACAGACCCTATGCTGAACGAATCAGTAAAAATAACAAAGCTTGCGTATGTATCAATTCCGGTGCATACACAATAAATCTTGTTGGTACTGCCGAAGCATTAACTGATATGAAAACTAAAAAAGAAAATTGGCTTCCGATGTTTAATGAAGGCGTGCATTGGAGCGGTGTAGATGATCCGTCATTATTGATTTTACGTTTTACAACGGAACGCTACACCATAACTTTTGCAGATGATGGTAGTTATGCAGCGGGTAACTTGTAATAACAGTATATGTGACAACACATAAGTGCAGAATTTGAACAACAAGTCCGCAGCAAACAAGGGTTCAAACAATCCAATTTATTTGGGAGGGTTTGGGCTTTACAAAAAATTTGACAAAAGTTTTCTGGTTTCTGCCACTTTTCTTACAGGTACACTAAATCTGCATCCATTTTTCATAATAATTTCTTTTGTTTCAGATGCAAAGGACTCGATATATTGTGCGTTTAATATATAGGATTGGCTTGGGCGAACAAATCGCTTGTCTAGCTTTTCTTGTATTTCTGTTAAAGATCCTGAGAAAGTAATTCTCTCATTGATAGCTTGTAAGGCTAGGGTATGTTCCACATAACCTTTAACTGTTTCGACAGATATAATTTTTTCAAACTCTACTAAAATTGTTAAACCACCTGTTTTGATAGGAAGTGCTTTAAAATTTAAAGCACTATTTTTTATATACCTATCATTTATTTTCTTTATAGAGTCCTCAAGTTTAGAGCGAATATTAAAAAAGTCGCTTTTATGAATAAAGTCCAAAGGCTCAATTTTATGTACAAAAACTAATGGTACAGAATCTTTTAAAGCAGTTATAATTACAATAAACCCCCGTGGATCATAATCCCGTATTTTCTCAGCCAGTTCAATTCCATTAATATCTTTATTTAAATCTACATCAAGAAAGTAAGCCCCTGCTGTGTTATTTCCTTGTTCCAAATACTCAAGCACATCATAAGGATTAACTGTTGATAATACTATCTCCATGTTATATTCTTCAATCATAATGACATTTTTTATTACCTTGGTTATAGCTTCCAATTGGCTTTCATCATCTTCACAAATAAATATTTTCAGCATATAAAATCTTCCCCTTAATCCCTTATATACATTTTAAAATACAACTAAAATAACGCTGGAACATTGATGTCCCGGCGTTGTTTTCTCTTATGTTAATTATTTTAATTGTCTTATCTTTTAGTGAGAACGATTGAGTAGCCTTTTTCATCAGTAAAAATAATTTTGAATCGCTTAATCGCTTGAAATCGCCTGCGCAAATCCGGTAAAAAAAATTCAAACAAACTCTTATCTTTAGTAAGGACGTTTTTTAAATCTCATTATCTTTAGCTGAAGTAAATTAAGTATCCTTTGTCATTAGTAAAAACAATTTTAAATCCTTTTATCTTTAGTAAAAGTAATTGAATAGCCCTTGTCATTAGTAGAAATAATTTTAAAACACTTTATCTTTAGTAAAATTGTTTGGAGAGAAAATTCTATAAAGCATATTTAAAGAGGACGCACGTTACCATTCAAACTTTAAACCATAAAATTTTAGGGTAACGTACCGTATACTCCCCCGAGTAGACGAAATTCCCTAACACCTTCATAAGGCTATTACTTTTTCATTGCTTGCAATCGCATCGCCAAGTTTTTCGGTTCCTTGGGCTGGTGCATGAAAGTAATGCTTGTAGCATTCACACCAACATTTGCTGTTTTTCTTGCAAAAAATGCCATTGCTTTAACAGCCTTTTGATTTAAGTGATTCTTTTGGATTTGTTTTCCCAAAATTAATCACTCCTTTCAAAATTTTCTTTTGCTTAAAGTGGCATATAACATACTGCCAAAAACAAAGAAAACAGATAATGACAGACTAAGACCAAAACCAATATCCAGTATAAAGAAATCTACAATGCAAAGCACCAGTAAAGCAAAAGTAATCCATCGACTTTTTATCTTCTGTAGCTTGCGTAGGTCTGCACTTATAGGTTTATTTTCATGCTCTACAGGTGTGAGTATGAAAATTCCAATAAACGCAATACTTGCAGTTATCAACAGGACACCTTCTACTTGCAGGCTAGATACTATGGATAAGATCGTCATTGCACAAATTAGCAATACAGCAAAGGTTAGAATACATTTGAAATGAGTATTAGCATGGTATCCACCTGTATATCTTGCTAGTAGTGCATAACTTGTCATAATAATAATGACTTCCATCACCCTACCAAGTAATACTGCTATAAGCAAACTCAATCCAATGTTAAATATTGTAGAAAGCCAAACTTCACAAGCATAAACATATATATCTTTATCCTCTTCAGAGCTTTCCCCATATAGAACAAAAATGGATGCTATCCTATTAGCTAAAGTGTGAATCACTGTCCATCACCTCTGTAAGATAAGATAACACCCATTTATTTTTTTTGCAAGCTTTTGGTATAATTAGACCGTTTTTGGCAACTTTGGACTAATTTTGTATTTTTAAAGGCAAATAGATATGGCATTCAAAGTGCTTATCGTTATAATCAAGGTCTATTTTACCTCCAAGTGCATCGCAAGTTTGCTTCATACTTCTTAAACCAATTCCATGCAATATAGGGTCAAGTTTCGATGTTTTAAAAAATTTACCATCCGGCTGAGGTTTCTTATCTATTGTATTTTTGATATAGCATTCAAATTGCGACATATTAGCATTAATCTTTACTTTAACAAACTTGTCCTCTTTTTTTGATCTTATACATGCTTCAATAGCATTATCTAGTCCATTGCCAAGTAAAGTACAAAGTTCCATGGTTATTCTTGGATGATTTTTGGGAATATTCATATCCAGCTCAAAGCTAATATTATAATTTTGTGCTTCATTTTTTTTTGAAGATAATATTGCGTCCAGCATAATGTTTCCTGAGTCTACTAATATGTATCCGGATTTTTTTCCGGATAATTCATACAAGTTACCTAAAAGTTTATCATAATTTTTTGATACACATAAAGCAATCAATGTTTCTATATGATGTTTAAAATCATGCGACATTTTTCGTATTTGGTTTTGATTTTCCATTATTTGAACAATGTGATTATTTTTAATTTCATCTTGCGCCTTCAATAAAATCAGCATTCTATCTTTTTCATTTTGCTTAATTAAATTTTCAGCTAATATAAAAATTATTACATTCACAAATATTATGCTAAATAAAGTAAATGCATCGTTGATAGTTAATATATACCCATATAAAGTAACATGAACCACATACTGATAAGCAAAAAGCATAGATACCAATGGAAGAATAAAGTAGCCCATAGCTGTTTTAAAATCAAAAACATTTATGCTACCACGCCTAAATCGTGTAATTGGCGTAATAATTGCCAATAAACACAAATAACTTACCGTCCGACCTTGAAACCTATGAATGCCGTGTTGCATAAATACATCCGTAGGAACCGGTTGAATAATTGTAATTAAAAATGCTGATAATAATTCCGTGATTGTACCTGCAATCCAAAAGAAAGTAGTAGCTAAAACTACAACATGCATCTTTGTACGAAAGCAAACCATCCCAATTAAAAATGCAATTATTAAACTAGCTCCTGATAAAATTAAAATACTGTGATTAAAAAAATAATTAGAAAAAAACCTTATCAAAAAAACTACAACAATTACAAATACCTTCCATGTAAAATGTAGTTCTCTTCTATCCTTTAAGATAGCTCGCACAAAAAAATACATAACTGCAATATTTATACCTGCAAAGGCCATTTCAACCGACATCCACATTAGTGACTCAGGCATCAATATCACCCCGATACATAGCAAATGCTTCTTTTACTGCACTCTTTTGTGATTTGCTTACGGGAAGTTCTTTTCCTCCGGACTCCTCTTTTAATACTATTTTATTTTTTACCATTGTAAACATGTTGTGCATATTTACCAAATACGATTTATGAGGGCAAACAAACCCTTTTCCTTGCAACTCAACTTCTAAATCTGCTATCTTACCCCTAAATGTAAACTCTTCATCAACTGTTACCACTCGTAGATATTGCCGGTCACTTTCAAAATACAATATATCAGATAACAGCAAATGTTCAGTCATTCGTGTTCCTTTAACTTTAATAGAGTATGTATCCCCTCCATAATTGCGTATACGCTGCTCTAACAGCCTATCTAACAGGCTGTCTACGAGTGGTTGAGATAAAGGCTTGTATAGGTAGCCTTTTGCATTATACTGATATCCCATTTGTACTTGACCGATATCATACGTAACAAATATAATGTCTGTTTTCAAATCTAAATTCCTAATATGCTCCGCAGTCTCAAAACCGTCCAGCTCCGGCATTTCAACATCTAAAAATATGAAATCATATAAGTTATTACAATATTTTTTCGCCAATTCTGTACCGGAATTATATTCAATTATCTTATAGTTATTGATTTTTTTACGTACCATATAATCTGTCAACATATTGCTAAACTGGTCATTATGATTTTTCATATCATCACAAATAGCCATTTTTATAGTGCTCAAGCCCATATTAATCGGCTCCTTTTTATTTAGGTTTACTCCCCCACACTATAGTATCTGCACTCTATTTGTTTTTTGTTCTAACAATTGCTTTATTAGATTGTTGGAATATATAGCTTTACTATAAATTTGTCATTGTCATCACTAAGATAAATGCGTACCAGCACCCCTTTATATTTTCCGGCCATTCTTTCAATTGCATACAATCCCAGGCCTCTTTCCTTGCCTTTTGTAGAATAACCCTTAAAGCTAACTTTGTTTATATCAGGAGGTTTACCGTAAATGTCGTTTATTACCTTAATTACCATAGTATTGTTCTTCTGAAATATAGTTAAAATAATTTTCATGTCGAAATTTTTTTGACATTCTTCTATAGCATTGTCTAAAATTATACCTAAGATGCGAATGATGTCAATATCTGTAATTATGGCTTTGCCCATTTTATCGTCAATTTCAGTATGTATTTTAATTTTATATCCATTAGCTTTCAAAATTTTTGATTGCAGTAAACCTCTAATGCTCACTGATGGAATCTTTTTTAATTCTTTAAGCATATCATGCCGTAACGAAACATTGTCTCTGTATGTTGGACAAATTTCTTTTTCAAAGTACTTTTTCCAGCCTTCAAAATCATTATTACTTATAAATAAGGAGGCTGAAACAAAGATGTTAAAAGTATCATGTCTTTGAATTTGCATTTCTACAAGAACATCTTCTATATCTCGACTGGAAAATTCGTAATTGTCTATTAGCTCTTGATTATTCTTTAGCAATATATTTTGCGATTTTATGCGGAAAAAAGCATAAATTAATGCAACTAAAAAAGCAATTGCAATAATCATTAACAGAGCATTAATTAACCACAACAATTTAATGTTATGGCTACGTATAGATGAAAAAAAACTAACCCAAAACACAAACAGCAATGCAAGATGTAACAATATGACTACCGTTGAAGGAAAGCTATTCCCCTCGCTATCTTTCCATGAAGAATTAATAAAATCATGCATAAGCATACCTAATATTTTAGATAAAAAATATACAATTACCGGGGTTAACAAGGTTACAATACTATCCTTTACCATCCCGTTATCATAATCAAAAAAAATCACACACATACTTGCTAAGCCATTACTTATAGACAACGTAATTCCAAAAGCTAAGACAGTACCCATCAAAGCATTTACAAAGTTTCTCCCTTTATAAAATACAAATGCCATTATCATAAATAAGTTAGCAAAGGGTAAAACCATTTCAAGGCCATAGTAAAAAGAAATTTTTGAAGAAATTACTGAAAAAAATGTAACAAATAAAATCCATTCATTAAACCTAATTTTTAGTTGAATGAAATTACAAGTTGCAAAATACAAACTTGTTATAGAAGCAAAAGTAATTGCAAATGTCTGGATAAAAAAAGCCAAACTGATCAACTCCCCTTTTTAATAACAGATTTAAACAAACTTTAACAGATTTAAACATACTTATTGTACTATAATAGCGAAAACCACAAAAAAAGCAAGAAAAAAGCAGGGAACTTTTAATCCTGCTAAATTATTTTTGTGGATTTGTGTACAAAAATATGCTACATTTTATTTTACAAAATAAAATTATTATATATCTGAAAGAGAGGCTCTAATATGCTGAAACTGGATTACAATAACATGATGTATGAATCTCTTGGAGCACAAGGGATTACCCAAAACGATATTGATAACTTATTGCCAAAGATAGACACTGCAACTGCTACCATGACAATAAAGCTTGAAGAAGGTAAAATGGATTGGCGCAACCTCCCCTTTAATCAGGAGGATATAGTAAAGGATATTTTAGCATATGTAGAAGAAATGAAAACAGAAATTGATGCCTTTGTTGTGTTAGGCATAGGCGGCTCTGCGCTTGGGCCTATGGCAGTACAACAGGCCATCAACCACCCTTATTACAATGAATTATCAAAGGAAGATCGCAAGGGATTTCCTAAACTTTATGTAGTAGACAATGTAGACCCCGAGCGTCTGGTCTATCTCTTTAACATACTGGATATGAAAAAGACGCTGTTTAATGTTATATCTAAGTCCGGAAGCACCTCAGAAACTATGTCCCAATTTATGATCATTAAAGAACGCCTTGAAAAACAGTTGGGTAAAAACGCTAAAAACCATATTGTCTGCACTACTGATAAGGAAAAAGGTAATCTTATAACCATAGCTAAAAATGAAGGTTATAAAACTTTTATCATTCCATCCGGCGTAGGTGGAAGATTTTCTGAATTAAGCCCTGTAGGCTTGCTTCCGGCGGCTTTTTGCGGGATAGATATTCAGGCTCTATTAGATGGTGCTGCTGAAATGGAAAAAATTTGCCGAGAAAAAACATTCAAAAACAATTCGGCTTACATGTATGCAGTTCTACATTATATTGGAATGCATCGCGGAAAAAACATCTCTGTAATGATGCCTTATGCTGATTCTTTGAAATATATTTCTGATTGGTATGCTCAACTGTGGGCAGAATCTTTGGGTAAAAAATATGATATCCACGGCAAAGTAGTTAATGTGGGTCAAACTCCCGTTAAAGCACTTGGCGCAACTGATCAACATTCTCAGGTTCAGCTATACACTGAAGGCCCTTTTGATAAAATCATTGTACTTATGGGTGTTGAAGAATATCGTGAGACAATTACAATTCCTAAAATATATGGCGATATGCCAAGTTTAGGTTTTTTAGGCGGGGTAACTCATAACCAATTGATACAAACCGAGCAAGTAGCTACAGAATACGCCTTAACAGTTGCAGGCAAGATGAATATGACAATCACTTTACCACATGTAAATCCAAAAACATTGGGCTTTTTACTTCATTTTTTTGAAATCGCTACAGCTTTTGCAGGAGAATTAATGGAAATAGATGCATTTGATCAACCCGGGGTAGAGGAAGGAAAAAATGCTACTTATGCCCTGTTTGGTCGCCCGGGCTATGAAGAAAAGAAAAAAGAATTAGATACAAGAACTCCAAAAGAAGAAAAATACATTATATAATCTATAGCACCTCCACTTCGCACTAACGTGCTTCGTGTCGGTGAAGGGGGCGCAAGTTCCGCTTGCATCAACACGTAAACGTGTTAATGTCAATCGGAATTGCTATAACAAAAAGAGCTGTTCTGTAAAGAAAACCGTCATCCCACGGTTTTGACTTTAACAAGACAGCTCTTTTTTATGTTGCACTTATGCTTGAGTAAGTGCCAGTTCTTCTCTTAATGCCCTAATAGCTTCACAAACATTAAGAGCCTGTTCCCATTGATCCGGAAGCTCAATTTCTCTTATTGCCATAACAAAATCCATCTTAGCTTTATGAGCAATAAAGTGATTT
>Ga0123355_10008319_pt1 | contig 15679 bp, 8 predicted proteins | sample TergutEmb28metaG_3_FD_89872 | JGI IMG/M metagenome (GOLD analysis project Ga0123355, IMG submission 89872) | Embiratermes neotenicus P1 segment gut microbial communities from Petit-Saut dam, French Guiana - Emb289 P1 | ecosystem: Host-associated > Arthropoda: Insects > Digestive system > Gut ... | reverse complement strand
TTGGTTTGTTTGTTTATGTGTAGTTACTGAACGACTGTTCTCAGTAACTCATATTACGTATCATTGAAAAATAACTGGAAATTGTGTGCAATGAAGCGGCTGTGGCCAACTTTAAGGTACCTGTGAAAACCCCCGAAAATCTTACGTGAGAATAATTTGTATTTCCGGCAGAGATGCGAACCGAATAACTCCCAACGCCTTACCGCGTCACCTAACTTGCTGGGTGAGATGTGGAGACGGTCGAACCATCGGGCTTCTTTCCGTGGCCTCAGTATAGCGTCATGATATGAATTGAAGCAATTGAAGGAAAGCTGACGATATTATGTTCTTCTCAGAACTTCATGTTAGCACTTGATTGGTTGAATTAGACGCCTGTGTGCACAGAGTTCTGTGGATAATGTGATTTGCAGTTTGGCATGTAGCTTGAGAAACTCATTATTGATTCTTGAAAGAGTGTGTGGCTCACTGTCTACAGAAAGGTGCTCAATTACGAAGGTGTGCTGTGCGATGTGACGCCGTGTAGTCTGGTATAAATATACTGGCATTGCAGGGGCACTTAATTCCTGCATCATCATCTACTCGGGAGATGGCGATTTACGTTCTCCCGAAACGTCGGTAAGTTTATACCAGATATCACGCCTTTATATTCGTAAGATGGCAATATTCATAGCTACTGCCTTGCGAACACAAAATCTCGCAGAACGTAACAAAGATGAATAGTTTGGCCCATTTTTGCTTCTGGCGTTGTGAAGTCATTTCGAAAGTATTTGTACTCGTTCCTCTCCATCCGTCTCTATTCGCAACATTATTGCTTTAATTTGTTTCTTCCCAACCAGCTTCCTCTGCAAATTCTTCGCATCGTTGTTTCAACAATAAAAATTGCTCGCATATCAGACATGTTTCACATCTGAGATGTACCATGTGTTTTACCTCAGCATTGAAAGCCCAAGCGGTATCCCATTTACGAAAGAAATCCTTCCCAGAGCTGCTGTCTTCGCGGCCATATTCCGTCCAGAAGGGACAGAACTCATAGATTAATTTTTTCCACCGAAACATTTTGTGGAGACTGATTTGGAAACTACTACATTGAAGATTAAATTAGCCAACATCTGTTACCTTTTTAAAGCATGATGGTTACTATATGTACCGCCTTCTTTTAACATGAAGGAATTCTGAATTTTGCCCCCACACAGTGTATTTGTGCCTGTCCTATAATTCTCACAATAAACAGCAATTATTTCTCTGAACGCCATTAACCAATTTGCCATTGTAATGAAAATGCGAGGGTTTCTCTGAGGTTCTTCTGTTGTGTATCATTTGGACAATCCTAAAGCACCGAAGGGTCGTCCCTTCGCTGAGGTGCTTAGGCGCCGGCCTCTCATCGCGTAGTCCCGGGTTCGATCCTGGACAAGCCCATGTGAGGTTTGTAATGGTCAAAGTATTACTAGGACAGACTTCTTATTTTTTACCACGTACTTCGGTTTTCACCTGTCAGCATCATTTCACCAGTGAGTGCTCTGTACTAATCTTCGTCGTGGTGCTATTTGTACAGTACCAGAGGAGATGCGGGCGAAGGCAGGGGGCCTTCCAAAAGAGCAGTGCTGTTTTGAGTATCGGTGGGTAATTTAAAATTCAGAGGACCGTGCATCGTGATACATTCTTATAATAAAAGCCAACGAGATGCACTAATTTCTGAAATTTATTTGATAAAGTACTCTGCTCCATCCTGACCACGCTAGCAGACAGCCAACAGAACTAGCATGACAAATACACATTGCGTGTATACAGTGTCGAGATACCCCTGTTGATGGACAGTGGACCTGTCCGAAACATGTAAAGTACTTTATCAAATAAATTTGAGAAACAGTGCATCTCGTTGTCTTTTATTATAAGAATATATCGGTGGTTAGTGAACAAAAAAGTACTTCCCCATTCTTTAACGGCTGCGAAAGGTTTACAATCGCAGTACCAGATTTAATGGAAAACCGTCCAGTATAGCTGGATACGGCCTGATAGTAGGCACCACCTCCCCACTATACGTCATTTCGTGCACTTTATTCCTACAACGATGTCACACGTGTTGTACATGTCAGAGGATTTGCGAGAGGTCCCGAAGATAGTCGTGTTCCTGAATACCTTTCTTGCAAGACGTATTGACGGCGTAGAAGTGATTAGGAAGAATCAGTTTCACATTCCGACCGTCTGTGGATGGATGCCCTAATGCCCACAGGAGGCTGGATTGGCCATGGGACGTTGCACACTCAGCGGCGAATAGTAAAATTGGTTGTCCTGTAAAGAATCGATTCGGGCAAGACCCGCCCTTCCCTCGTCTCTAAAGACCCGACCCGACGCGACATGGATGTGTTTGCGCTACCATTATGTCAGACTGTTTGGCATGATTGGCAAGCTGATGCTGAATGATGAATTGGATGGGGCGTGTGAAGAAACGACGTGGCGTGATTTGAGGTGGTAGCCCCGCATTTGTCTTGGACTGCGGAAAACCACTAATAGCTTCAAGATAGCGGGTCTTCTTGCCGAGACCTAAACCGGGTACTCCAAGCATGTGAAGCAGCAATGCTCTACACTGGACATCGGCAGTTCGGTTAGACCAGTGGTTCAAAAGATGGGGGCCACAGACTCGGGGCGGCGGTGGGAGTGGGGGTGGGGTGGGGGCGATAATCCATATTCGCAGCAAACGTCGTTCTAAGCTCAAAAAATTGCGCGGTCTCAATAATGGGTTTTATGTCGGCAGTTGTATATAATCAGTACTTCATTTGTCCTGGCTTTTCGGAATGATGTATTCTTGTTCTGTACTGCAACCTGCAGTTTGCCTGAGGTGTTTACTGTCGGATTTCATGGGGTGTCATATTTACCTGCTCACTGATAGAATTGCGTTGGCTTTGAATGGCTACATTCTGTTTGTTGTATGGTTTCTTCTGGGTAATTCCCCGGCGTCTGAATGCTATATGCCGACGTTTGGGAACACTTTGTCTGTTCCATCTTCATAGGCAGGTAGGTATGAAGTATACTTCATACCTACCTGCCTATGGAGATGGAACGGAGTGTTCCGAAACGTCGGCATATAAAATTCAGGCGCCAGGGAATTACCCAGAAGAAAGCACACAACATTCAGAACACGGCGAAAGTTTGAAATCAAGAATATATTCTGTTTCATCTTCACCCGTTCTTTAATGTTTAGTATAGTGAGTGGTGAGAATATACCGCACATGTTTCAGAATAGTTGCTTTGGAAATTTTGTGTTTTGGGCCACTGTTCGTGCTTGTAGACTTAATTTCTTATCGGTAATGAGTTTCGGACTCCAAATCTGCCCAGCATCGGATTACCCCGCCACTTTCTAAGACTTTTTTTGGCTGGCGTGTTCCAGAATCATCTGACACTGTTTTGCCAACTTTTCATGGTTAACTGAACTCGCATATTGGCTCCTATTTTCAGCTACCTAACGTTTTACAGTTTCGCGATTACTTTGCGTACCGCCAGGTTTAACATTAAAAAATTCTGCATGGTTCTCACATTGCGTTTATGTGTTTTGTATAGTTCTCAGAACAAAGAGTGACTTTTGCTTTACACGGCGTTAGCAGACTGGCTTTGTATAACCGAGGTGGACAGTGTTTACAGCGCGGCACTCACTGAGTCGTTAATATAAAACAGACACGTTTAGTCTCTAAAGGGTTAAACGGGCTGGATTTGTTTTCAATGAAAGTTCGTATATCATGTTGGTAGCTCAGGATATAATAGAAGTCAGGTCTTTGGTCTCGTGGAATCATGTCGTTCAGATTTCTTAATGACATCTGAAATGCCAGTGTCGGGCAACGTAAAGTGTTACGTCATTGAACACTTACAAATCCTTCGAATACTTTACAGCTCCATCGTCAAGATACGAGTGGATTAGAAACCCTACTGTGAAGGTTGACAACGGTGTACTCCCGTATTTGCCATCAGAAGAACAAGACAGTTTGACAGAACTTTCCTGTGACAGTTTGTTAAAAGTAATCTTCACGAAACAACCCCTGCCTGACCTCGCGGTTTCATGTCCGTTCTGAGTGCCCGGCACTGTGGTGAAGCTCAGCAGTACCTGATGTCTTCTCCTGTAACATACGAGTATATTTGTAGCAAGGCAGGCAGTGTACTGTAACGTAACATGGTGGCGCGTTCGCGTAACCATTGTTGCCGTGGGAAAGCAATAAATATTACATATTCTAAGTGTGTGTTCGTAGCCTTAGTTATCCAGCGTGCAAGGGGCACGCGGGGTATTGTATTGTATTGTCATCTGTGGCCTGTCAGGCTCTACCTCATTTTCCCACATAATCTCATAAACGGCATGATTTGTTGGAACAATTTTGAACATAAAATACGTGGTTTGATTTTCTCTAGAAAGTTTGTTTGGAAAATTTCTTACTTTAAGAAGAATTGAGCGAGATATTATCATGGATGTAGGTAGATCTTCATATAAAGTGTCCGATATTGTCAAGTTTCAATGAAAGCTGGATTTTCTGGACAGATTTTCGGAAAATACTCAAGTATTAAATTTCATGAAAATCCGTCCAGTTGGAGCCGAAATGTTCCATGCGGACGGACAGACAGACAGACACAGATGTGACGAAATTCAGTCGATTTTTGCAATTTTGCGAACGCGCTTAAGAAAGGATGTTTTGAACTTGTTACTTTGAAACTTGAATACCGTAACCAGTTTCACGTGGAAGCACAGCTGAAGTTGAAATAGCCGTCCTACGAACTCTGCTCGTTTCAGCCAGACTTGCGTCTTTGAAAGGTACAGAACGGCGCCAGCCCCCTCATAAAACGACTCGACACAGTAAATAATTAAACGCGTCTCCTGTAGACTGAATGGATCTATAATGTACTTCACACGTACATGTATTGTGTTCTGAAATGTGTGTATATGTGGTTGTGATTAATAATATATAGATTCATTTGAAATCGATAGCGAATTAATAGTACTTTTTGTTATTACGGATTTCTTGCCATCGGATACCAGTTGTGCAGATATTTGCGCATGGGGTTCCGCGAAATTTTTTGACATTAAGAATGGGGCCTTATACACGAAAACGTTGGATACGCTTGGTTAGATGAGAGAGACAGATGGAAGAAGATAATTCGTTGGTTGTCCTTACTTCCTTTACCGTCCTTAACCCTTTAAAGACTAAACGTATATGTGCTATATAAGGACTCAGTGTGTACCGCGCAGTAAACACTCTCCACCTCGGTTATAATACAAAACCAATCTGCTAATGTTGTGTAAGGGAAAAGTCACAGTCTGCTGTGAGATGCGTACAAAATAAACGCAGTGAGAGAACCGTGTAGAATTTGTGAATGTTAAACCCGGTGGTACGGAAAATAATCGCGAGGCTTTAAAAGGTTAACACTCATACAAAGAAACGCCCTCTGAGGACAGACGTTATCCTAGCAGAGACTGCAGTCTGGTCGCTGATACTCCACTCCTCCTCATAACTTCCATGTGCCATCAGTGCCTGTAATGAAAGTAATTCTCAGAAAAGACCGCGTTCTGTATCAACAAGCAGATTGTTCGCAGGAAGACGCAAGTAATTATAGTGCTCTGAGGCTTTCACAGCGGAGAAGTTGAGGATCCCCTTGCGTCATTGGGTAATCGTTTACCAACGTTTCGAAGACACTGTATTCCTTCGAAACGCCTGGAACCTTTTGCGGAATGTCGCACCACCGTATCTCAGAAGAACCTAATTGTTATTTCCAGCGTTGATGTCCACGGCAGAGTCAACTATTTTTTTGGTTCTGATTTTACGAAACTGACCACATCAAGGGGGGATAGTTCAGTGCTACAGACTTATTGGTCCTTTGCACCAAATTTGCGCGTGACACTTTTCACCGTGTACACACATCCTCAGTTCCAGCGCTTATCGATATCGGGTAGGTGGTTTCAGATATAAAATACACGGCCTTCCATTTGTGTAGTACAGTGGACGCGCAATCAAGCATGTTACCGTAATGGGCTGAACAGTTTCAACGGATCCTGTGACAAAACTGCGTGACGGAAATCGGTAACCTTATGGCCATAGTAATCAGTGTTGAAGTCATCGTCGGATGCTTCATCCATATGATTAGAATGATCAGCTGTAATTTGAGAGGTTTCTGTTTTTGAAGGCGTACGATACACGTTTTTGGGCAGTGGGTGTCGTACCAACAAGACATTTTTACTTGTTGGTCTGTCTAGTTTGGCACCGCCTCCAGACGCTGGGAATTTGGAAAAAGAAATAGACCGTAAAGGCAAGTGTAAAGAAAAGAAAAAGGGAAATTGAGTAATAAGGGAAAAACGAAAAGAGAAAATAAAAAGTATCGAATGGCCGTCGATTTATTAAGCCTGATTTACATTTCTTTTGAACAGAGCGGAAATGGAAAGCTGGAAGAAGGTACATGAGAAGCTTTTTGATTTGTATTGGTCACCATTATTACTCTTGTTATTGGTGAAGGAGGATGAAAGGATGAGGTAGACTGGGCATGTAGAATGCTTGACAGCAATGGTGACGGACTTTGCGTCGGAAAACCTGAGGGAAGAAACCGGTCTGAAGGCCTGGACTTGGGTGGGAGGATAATATTAAAGTCTTCAAGGGATAGGATGAAAGAGGAAAAGGTCTAGACTGAGTTGCTAAGGTTAGTGACGTTGGCTTATTCTTGAGAGAAATCCGTTAGGTCTGATGTGTTAGAACACACACGTTTTATACAAAATTCATATTATTTTGTAGCATTCATCTCGATCACGCTGCTGTTTATGTTACTGTCTCGACACTGCCTGTTCATGTAGATGTGCTGATTAAAAACAGTCAGATCGTTGTGTGTTGTACTGGATATGGCGCCGAGTGGAAGTTTGACGTAACAAGACGGCACGTCGCCGCCGAGTGGTTGGCATTCCTGCTTTTGTATTCTGAAACGTAGGTACAAATCCTGAGACTCGGTTCTCCCTACAGGATTTTTTGTGGTTTTTCCCAACTCAGTGCTTGGGTAGTGTTTTATATTCGGCCACCACCACTTACAATACTTTACTGGTTAACCACCCTGCACTTGGACAATACTCGTATACAGTCGGAGCTGCCGACAGCACCATTTTCAGTCACCTATGAATGTGATAGCTCGGGCCCCGTGAGTGGTTCGCCGGTCATCCTCTAGGAACCACTGCTTTATGGCAAATCATTTCCTATGTGACGATAAACCTGGATGGATGACGCAATTCCCGTGTCGTGTTGTTATTGTGAGGCTCATAATGGTGGGATTACGTGTAGAACACAGTGTGCCTGCTGCTGATCGCACAGTTAATGCAGTTGGTTCTGACGGGTATCGGGCTGTACGAAACGCGCTTATTAACTATCAGTTTATGTATTGACCAAACCGATCCCGGTGGCCGTGCGGTCTAAGACATAGGTCTGCCGCCGCTGGATTGCTGGGCTCGCTGGTTCGAATCCTGTTGAGGGTATGGAAGTTCTTCTCCTGTGTTGTTGTGTAGGTAGCGACCTCTCCGACGAGCTAATAACTCTTTCAGAGGAGTCCAACCTCTGTGTGTGTGTGTGTCTTTCTGTCTGTCTGTCTGTCTGTCTGTCTAAGTCTAATTGTGTGTGATCTAGGAACCTCAACAGTTAGGCGGCCAATGCCCCGTTTGGGCTGGTTACGCCACAGAGAAAAAGAAAATTTAGTGATAAAGGGTGGTGAAGACCATTAAAATTGACGTCGCATGTCGCATTTACATATCAATTCAGGCTGCGGTTGTTGAAAACAGGGTGATGAGAATGCACGAACCCGAGATGGAGAGACAGCAGGAGGTTAGAGTAAATTGTAGGCTATATACACTACAAAGAGGAGTGTAATAATTCACAATTCTTGCAATATAAGACTTGGGTGATCAAATCAAGGAAGATGAGATGGGTGGGGCGTGTAGTTCTCGTGGCGCAGTTGGAAAACGTGTACGTTTGCATTGGAAGACGTGAAGGAAAAACTACTGGGAATACCTAGGTATAGATGGGAGGAACATTCCGCTTATCCCGTGACGCAGTAGTGGAAGAAAGTTTAGTTTTATCCCGTAAAATCCGGTGGTTGCTATGTCTGCCACCTGATTCAATCTTAAAAAACTCATATATTTTGCCAACAAAATGTATTTGTTCCGTATGATTCTTGCAATAAACAACGTTATTTTTGACCCTGTTTATTCCGAGGACCTCGACTAAATCATTTATTCACAACACCAGCGATGTACATTTGGCACATAATGTTCTCTTACACTGCTTGTACATGTAATCTGTTGATTATACAGGATGGGCCACGAAAAAGTAGCCCGCCTTCCGTTTTTCACGTGTCCTTATGATATTCTCTCTGGCGTTAGTATGTATACTGGCCAGAGTGTTTGAACAGTCAACCAACAGTCGTGCTGTCACCATGTTGAGGTATACCCGATGTAACATAGTGATTTTGATGGCAGCAACTACGTGGCTGATGTCCTTCAGTCCCTGTATCGTGTGCGGATTTGATTCGTATACCGTACTTTTCAAGTGTCCCCAGAAAAAATTTCTCTGGGGACACTTGAAAAGTACGGTATACGAATCAAATCCGCACACGATACAGGAACTGAAGGACATCAGCCACGCAGTTACAGCCATCAAAATCACTATGTTACATCGGTTATACCTCAACATGATTAGCAGTGCGTAGCTGCGTATTGATGCAGGAGGCAACCACTTTCAACATCTTCTATGATGGTATATCCTTTCAGCATTTGGCTACCATATAAATTTCAGTATTTACACTATGCTACGGACCCGGGCTACTTTTTCGTGGCCCATCTTGTATTTTAGCAAGTTTCAAACATTTTGGCGTAAAGCTCCGGAAGATGGCGTAAATGGCGACGAAACATGTAGCACCAATATGTTACTATATGTGTGAAATGTCCATTAGTTGGTGCTGTGAATGAACGATTTAGCCATTACTTCCCAGAGCGGTATTAACCACTTGGTCTTAAAATGAAGTCAGAGTGCATTTTCCGTGGGGTAGGAACTGAATTCTTATTGCCCACTGTGTAGCTGAACTGGGTGCTTCAGGAAGGTAAATCGATTGTCCAGCAGAGCGTTAGAACTAGCTACGTACTCCCTGGCGAAGAGTTTGCCTGCAGTAACTGGTACTGAATGCGGATTGGCTGTGTTCCGAGATATGAAGCTGTGTACTTCGTAAACAGGAGCTATTGCCTCTTCCATAACCAGGTACCCTGAAGATGGAGACAGCAGGCCCCTCCCAGTTGTTAGTACGTATCTACCAACTACACGGCGTCACGCCCCGGAACACCATAATGTTGACGCCCACCTCCATCATTATCTCTCACCTTACATCTTAGTATTTATTTATGCAGTTCTTGAAAGAGGCCTCTCCTTGAAGTAACTGTGTACGCACTTCTTGTCTTTACCATGCGTACTACGTGACCCGGCCATCACATCCTCCTCGATTAAGTCCCCGGAACAGTTGCAAGGATCCATTAATATAAATGCGAAGATGTGTATATTTCCAGAAGGGACTGGCATTTCTCTCTTCTCCACAGCATCCAAACCGGCTCGCGGGCTTGCCTAGCCGCGTATCCAGTGGGTACCGGTACGTGAAATTGTCTACGCGCTACCTTGTAATGTCGCTATTAGGCCTGTATGAAGCTATGCCAAAACTCGCCTGTACTTATTCATGGCGCAGTGCTTAATAATGAAGATCAGGAAAAACTCCTCCTTTACTTTGTCCTTATTTCTTGGCAGTTTCACTGACTACGGTTGAAATTGCAGATATGGGAAACGAGTGGTCACACTTCTGGTCAGAAGGCGTCGGCTTTGTTTCAGCTAACAAACGCAAAACAAAGTAGTACTGTAAAGCATAAAGTTTAACACATGTTACGTAAGATTTCAGATCTTGCCTCAGTGTAAACACGCCGTCCCCCTATTACAAAGATCGACATGTAACACTGTTTATTGCAGCAGCTTATGAAACACAGAAATACAGTGTGTGGACAAAATACAGAATTGGTAAATAGAGTTACCACTGCGCTTTGAAGGGATAAAATCACACAGTGGCTGCTGCTGTGTACATAGGCCTACATATCTTGCTTGAAATGCCCTCAGCACAAAAAAATGAATGTTTTATCTCAAAGGTGTTGATGTAAATGAGATAAATATTATCTTAGAAATGTAAAGGGCTGCTTTGAGAAGACCGAAAGGTATACATTACGTGAGATAAAAACGTGATCGTCATTATATAGACCCTTAAGCAGATAGCTTGCTTTCGTGTGCGTGTGTTTCTACATGTCATCTGATGTAACACCAGCGTGTTGCAGTTGTCACAGTCCCAGCTGTATACAATATTTAATCCAACTAATTGCACATGTCATCATAAGTGACTGCCATTCTGTGATGCTTCTACTGCATGTTTCGGCCCCTACTTGCCGCCTTCAGGGAGGTCATTTACACAGGAGTACACTGATAACAAATGCGCGCAAAAATGTGCATACATTAAGTTAAAATACAGCGTCATAAAGTATTGCTAAAAATGTATAAAGTGTAGATTAGTTGTAGCTGTTTGACATTTCTTGATAATTGTGTGTTTAGTTGTCGCTGCTGACGTCTTCATTCTAAGGGAGTTGTATACTGAAAATTGTTAATTAATAATTATAAATTATTTTTGTTTACCCAGGATGGTTGAATTGCAGTACTTTTAGCTGTGTAAAGTGAATATACATACCCTACGTTGTGTGTTGATGTTTATGCTATTGTGGACCACCCAGTGCTTATGGCTGTAAGTGTAATTGGTTGGATTAAATACTGTATAGTCGTTTTATGCCCGGAATATGGATAACGTTAAATTCTCAGCTTTACCGCTAGTTCCGGACAATCGGAGAACATATCCATGTATTAATCTTCGGCCGCAAGTCAGTTTCCTAGTGAATCTTATGTTTATTGGACCGTGCATCATCTTGATAGTTGAGTAAAGAGAGACCATCTTGATGTCACTTGCTTTATTATTTCTTTATTTAATGCTCAACATGATATCCGTATGCAGGCTGAGGCACTAGTGCCTCAGCCTGCATACGGATACCACACCACCACAGGCATACCACAACGTAACACCAACACACATCGAACCAGATCAATACAACCCATGAAATAACTCAGCACATAAGTCGCAAGCTCCTGAGGATGGATGAATTAACTTCCGAAACATTTTGAACATTAAATAAAGAAATAATAAAGCAAGTGACATCAAGTTGGTCTTTCTTTACTCAACTAAGTTTCCTAGATTTATTGGAAGGCACATTCAGTCCCTGTTGTTGATAAAGAGAATACCCAAAGTGCATCTACATCTACTGGATTGAGGTAATGTGAACGGTAGACGACGTGAACAACCTGCGTGCGTTCGGAACATTTTGGTATACACACATAAGGGTAAAGCAGTCCCGTTACAGGCCTGGAGTGGCCCAAAGGGTTCCAAGAAGTTAAAGTTCCTAGATTTCATGACACGGAATGGTGGTAAGGTTGTCAGCCTTACGCACCGGCCGCCTTTACCCCCAGGAAATGCTCCTGGTACTCATTTCTGTTAGAAGCTGAGTCGACCTCAGGGCCGTAGTGCGATCGGAAGGATTTTATGTCAGTGACACCAGCTGGGATCGAACCAGCGACCTTTCGATTTGTAGCGCAGCACCCTAACCACCGTGCTACCGCGGTCCCCCCGGTATACACACATACCGTAGTGAAAACAAGGAGCCTGAGGTCAGTTATATCATGTAGCTGAGATGAGGAAGACAGTGACAAATGCAGTGTTTAAGTCAGGAAACTTGGGGGAAAATGGGAAACCGATCAAAAGGAGAAGAGCATTAGTAAATGAATCTTAAGCAAGTGTGTACTGAGGATGAATTGGTACTGGGCTTTAGTATTAGCGGGGCTGAACCTTGTGTCTGTAGTCATAAGATATGTGTGCTTATGCATCCAGGCCACTGTGCTAGTTTCTGCGAAATACCGCGCTGTAAGTTGTGAGGCCAGCAATCCGGCACGCGTCATGTTCTACGCGCACGAATGATGATCTCAGCTGATTTACGAGTGCCAAGTAAGTACCGACATGGCGATTTTCATTAACCTCTAAAGTTGAAGCAGTTACGAAAGCAACGGAAGCAGTTTTTTTTCCTGTGTCAGGTATCGCCTGATCTACAGTTAGCATATTCTTTAACGAATACCATTAGGGACATTCACGTTAGAACGGCGAAGTTGCCACTGTGCCCCATTGTCAGTCTTCACGCCTAGGCCTACGAGGTGACCAGGACCCTCAGGATATGGTCCTAAGAGGGAGCAAGTAATAGAGTGGAGAAAATTGCGTAAGGAGGAGCTTCATAATTTGTACTTCTCAACAAAGCTTCTTTTTCTTCTTCTTCGACCTCATCATATTATTATTCCTCTTCTTATTCTTTTTATTCTTCTTATTCGTCTTATTCTTATTCTTATTATTCTTCTGTAGCGCTTAGGCCCATTCAGTTAAGTTTTTACAAGGAGGATGTTAGCCCAACGCCAAACACTCCCCACCTGGAGGGCCAGGGTCTCTCCCTTTCGCCGCCACCTCGCGGTGGGTTGTCCCGCCAGCAGCGAGGCTGCCGCCGATGCAGCTTTCGAGACGACAGTAACCAGGGCAATCAAATTAAGGAGGATAAGATTTGTGGGTCTTGTAGCACGAATGGGAGAGATAAATACGGAATTTTTGTCGAAAAACGTGAAGATACAACGTGGGCAACCGAAGTATAGTTTGGAGGATGGAGAGATGGATCTCACAGCCAGGTGATACCACGACGTGGCCTTCATTAGGGTCAAAACGACAGTGGACGGGTTGCATAAAATTCGGGGAGCTTATTTACTGTCAGCATCTTAAGCGGGGTAACTGAATAATCCATGGAGTTCGTCATTTCTTCTGTGAATAACTGCGTTTCCTAGGTAACTTTCTTTCACTGTTGAAAAGCCACCAGTCTTCACCATTAACTGTTGATAGATGTTGGAACAACATTAATTCATTGATAGTTCCTAGTAAATCCTCACCAGACTGATCCGATGCTTCGAAACTATGTATGATGTTCTGGAATCAGAAAGTTATCAGCTGCGGGCACTTACGTGCATGCGTTGTCCTTGTAGAGCACGGCCAAAGACTCTTATTCACTCTGCTGCATGCAGAGGGGTCGTCACTGTGACCATTGGTTCTCAAGTAGGGTTCCGCGGCACCTTGGATTCTGCGAGCGATTGTGGAGTAAGTAATAGCACTTCTGAAATGCCGCACAAATCCCAAATATCCCTGAAATACGCTTATTTTTATTTTCAATGTAACTGTACGTATATAGCAGCTCTTTACAAATAAATTTTGAAGAGAATAGTTTAGCAGTAAATGAACTCCCCTCCCCACTACCGACTTCTTCTAGACTGTATGCGTTTTCAAAGGGAGGGGTTGCGCGGAAGATGAAAATCTATTTTGGGTGTTCCTGCGTGGAAAAATAAAGTGTGGAAACAATTAATTGGATCCTCCATTCATTTTGTGAGTTTCACTCGGTGTACTGGATGTGTTATGAAGCTGCACAAAGTATCATCTCGGCAATAGAAGGATGAGGTTCGTTAATGCGCTGTGGTCGTCTTTACCCCTCGTAGTAGCTAGCAAGTCGACTGTGTCCAGTGCCTTCGCAGTATAATGACAACATTAATGCTTATGACATTGCATAACTTCCACTTTATGAAGACGAATGACGCAGGGAAGAACATCTAGGTCATAGGTTAAAAGCATTAGCTGGCACCAACACAAATTGGAAGTCTCTCCAATACTTATCGGGAAGCAGACGTAACTCACCTCCCTCCCCTCCCCCTTGCCCCGAGATATTTTGTACGGCGTAGCATAGTTTGACGGCGAGATTTGGCGTTCTCATGGCAGGGTGATTGAAAGGTCACGGTGTTCTGGGATGTGACTCAGTACAGTTTGGTAGATAGGTACGGGGATCTTCGGGTTGATACGTTCCATCCACCTGCACGGTACCGTGAAAATGGTGGCGACATAGTTTTACCGAAACGTCAGTAGACTACACGGCTTCACATGCCAGCCAGAAGTTAGTATTTATGATACCCACCGCCGAGAGAACCTCCAGTCTCACAAACCATTTTGGCCGCAGAGCTCCCAAGAGAAGTGCCCAATGTGGAGACCGTGGCCTAGCTTTAGACTGTACTTGGGATGCCTGCTCTAACTGGAAGTTACCTGTTAGTGTTTTTACTATGGCGCAACAGTCCCTAGTGGACCTGGACCTCCTCATTGTCGAGATTTCAAGATCAGACTCAAACACATCACACTCGGTAGGACTTCTGTGGACGAGTGACCTGCCCAGCGCAGAGACCTCTACCTGATAACACACAAAACTCACAACAGACGGACATCCATGCCCCAGGCGGGATTCGAACCTGCAATCCCAGCAAGGTGAATGCCGAAAGACTCACTACTTAGACCGTGCGGCCGGCTGTGGATACTTTCCCCCAATGCCCCCACATGGCCTTATGGACTTCGTGGTCCTCCCTCCTGAGCATGGCAGAAGTGTAACCGACTTCTGAGGTTGGGACGCCCATGAGGCGCGGTTACGTTGTCCCGATGCTATGGATACTAGGAGCTTTAATTTAGAGGGAGTTGTGTTAGAATGAGGGGAAAGATTGGTTGGAGCCAGTCCTTAATACACATATACCCCTTTCCCCCCTTTCACTCCAACTTTTTTTATTTTGTCCTCTTCAGCTCAAATGCCTAATAGAAAATTATTCGTAGTTAGAATTTTTTTTTTTTTTGGGGGGGGGGCATTTACCAGGTTTTGTCCCCTCCCCCCTATTTACGCCTATCGGTCAAGGTACTATGCCGAGTGAATACTTTTGTAAAATATCCACCATGCAGCGTATTAACCATATAAAAATCTCAATTGTAATGACATAATGACTGTAAGTAGAGAACAACGTGGGCAGTGTTGATGCACAGCAGTTCTGACAAGTCGTTGGCAGCGACAGAGATTTCAACCGACATCAGTAATTCGCATAGAAATGTAGTCGTTATTTTAGTTCCCCATACCGAATATCATCAGACATAAATAAGCCTTTAAAGGCTGCAAGTAGTCATTCCCATGACTGCGAATCATGGAAACAAAAACTGATAACCCCAACGCACCTAGTATATTGATTGGTATTTTAAAAATAACACAAAACGACGACGTAAAGTACAAAGTGCGAGGAAGAGCGATGATGCGTAGCGAATATCGTGTTCAAATAATATTCTGAGGAAGAAAAAAACTGTACGGAGTAAAACATCACGTTACACGCATTGGTTATTTTAATTAGCATGAAGGGGACTGTCTCTGTTATTTGTCGTACATACCAAGAAATAGGAAGTAGTAAACTGCATTGTAAAACTTTACATATTTATTGTTGTAAACTGCATTGTAAAGCTTTACATATTTAGTGTTGTAAACTGCATTGTAAAACTTTACATATTGTAAACTGCATTGTAAAACTTTACATATTTATTGTTGTAAACTGCATTGTAAAGCTTTACATATTTATTGTTGTAAACTGCATTGTAAAACTTTACATACTTATTATTGTAAAATGCATTGTAAAAC
>Ga0123355_10008318_pt1 | contig 15679 bp, 9 predicted proteins | sample TergutEmb28metaG_3_FD_89872 | JGI IMG/M metagenome (GOLD analysis project Ga0123355, IMG submission 89872) | Embiratermes neotenicus P1 segment gut microbial communities from Petit-Saut dam, French Guiana - Emb289 P1 | ecosystem: Host-associated > Arthropoda: Insects > Digestive system > Gut ... | reverse complement strand
TATCCTCTCATCTAAGCTTGGGTCTCCCAAGTGGTCTCTTTCCCTCAGGTTTCCTCACCAAAACCCTGTATACGCCTCTCCTCTCCCCCATACGCGCTACATGCCCCGCCCATCTCATTCTTCTCGATTTAATCACCCGAACAATATTGGGTGAGAAGTACAGATCATTAAGCTCCTAATTATGTAGTTTTCTCCACTCCGTTGTTACCTCGCCCCTCTCAGGCCCAAATATACTCCTCACCACCCTATTCTCACACACCCTCAGTAGCTGCCATATTTGAAAGTAATATTAGAGGGTACATATCCTGGATATGGCTTGATATTCTGCCCAGATATGTGGATATCAAAACAGAACACACGGACAGACGAAACAGAAAGAAACAGATACACCATAGCGAGAGGGTGGGAGGAGAAGGGTTGAGTAGCGAGTGCGAGGCGTGGAGCATAGCGGCGGGGGGGGGAGGGGGGAGACAATCCACTGCCCTGAAGTACAAAACGTGAGGCAAACCGTGCTTCGGATTCACTTCGCAACCCACCACGACCTCTGACACGACACGTCTGCTTCTCCGGTGAGTAAGAACAAACACTAATTCTTCTAATATCATTGTAGGCTGTGTTCAGATCAGTACCTTTTGCGAAAGAGTAACAATTTTTTGTGAAGTTACTGGCGGTTGTCAGTAACCAAGAGCGTCTTCTTACAACACCAGTACACCTATTCGAATCTCTTTAACCATTATTATAGTCCATGATATTAAATGGTTTTGTGGGGTGAGCAAATATAGCTAAAAATGTTAACTCATTAAACAACAGCTAGTCGAATATTCTGCCGTGTTAATGGAGTGGGTTTCACTTTTACTGCAAATCGATTTAAATAAATCAGTTTCTATCGATCATGTAGGCACAGCAGTTACTGCAAATTGAAGTTAAATATTTATGTGTAGTTTGGATTAAACATTTAAAATAAAGTTATTCAAAAGTAAATTTTAATACTAGACGGGGGTTCGTGAGGATCATTTAACACATGCAAATTAGTTTAAAATATGTAGTGTCGGTATGATATTAAAAATGTGGCGATGGTGAGCAAATATGGCTTAAAATTGGATGTATGTATGACCTACATCATAGATACAATAATATAAACAGCCAACTAGAAGCAACAATACCAAATTTTATTGATATCTACAATCAGCTCAACATATTTCAGGCGATAATTTCGCCCATCCTCGGGAGCATTAGACTGTCTTTACAGCTTGTGGTATAATTCACCGATGGTGCATTGTACCGATGGTGCATTATACCAGGTACTGTTTCTGTATAAACTTACAGATTTCTCAGTGCCCCTAATTGCTGTGCTACATGTTTCATTTCTCTTACCGCGTACCTTTTTCTGTGCCTGATTTTATATGTGCGTGAATATGTATCTACTATCTGCTGCAGTGTCTCCAGAATTACGTCTTTCTTGGCTCTTCCACAAGTTTGTCACTTAGGAAAGTTACCTTATTCAGCTGTCACGTTAACTGATCACACATAACTTAGCAATCTGTATAATGTGTTTCTTGATACGTATTCTTCCGTGTATCTATAATCAGCCGATTACTGGATTATAGAAGGCGGAACTGTGTTGATGAAGACAAACAAAATTAATAATGACACAAAACTCCGAACAGCAACTTTAAGGATGAAACTATGAAAATGAACATCCGATTACAGCCTTCGGTCGCCAGTGTTACATTTTCGGGACGCAGTCAAATATTATTACCTATTTATATGTTTATTTGTTTATTTATGGGCCGGGTAGCTCAGTCGGTATAGCGACTGAGTACGGGCTGGACGGTCCTAGATCGAAACCTGGTGGGGACAAGATTTTCCGCCCGTCCCGACGGGCCCTGGGGCCCACCCAGCCTCCTGTAAAATGGGTACCAGGTCTTTCCCGGGGGTAAAGTGCGGCCGGGGTGTGTTGCTGACCACTCACCCCTTCTAGTGCCGCGGTCATGGAAGAGTAGAGCTATACCTCTACCCACCCTCTGGGCCACATCAGGCCTGTAACGGGATCACTTTACCTTTGCCTTTTATATTTATTTGTTTATTTAGTTATCCGCTGTTGGTTACTACACATGCATGGTCTTACGACGCCCCCACCGTCTCAGAATATACTCTTTCGAAAGTTAAGAACCCTGATAACACATAATTTGAAGGGATCTGGAAGGACCCTGCAGTAGTCTATATAAGGTACCGTTATGCCATTTATCCAGAGTGTTCTGACGGAACCATGAAAATCCTCATTCATGACATCCGGAGTGTGCGTCGACTGAGATTCACGCCGGCCACCACCCTCTTGAGCCACTTTCTCGGTCCGTTTGTCGTAAAAGCGTCCATATAGTGAAAAAAGATTTACAGATAAACGACAAACGCCAGAACTCGCTGCAGTGTGCATAACAAATGTCAACAGGATATTTAAAGAATTCTTCAAGCAGCGATCGTCGTTATACTGTATTGATATATTCACATAAATCAAGTTGCAGTCAGCTTTGTTCCACAGGTCACGTGTACTGTTATAAATCATTACGTACATTGCGAAATGTTTAATAACGTTCAGCCATAACTCATTAAAGACTGCAACACTTAATTCATGTAGTAATAAAGCAGTATTACATAAATTGTAGGTGAAGCATTAACTGGTTATAGAATGAAAAACAAAAATGTATAGAGCTTAGATATGATAATTGTTATTGTTGTTACTATTATTATTAACTGCAAATTGGTTTACATTCGGTGGCAGTGTGCTATAATGCAAGACACTACAATACAATACAATACGAGTAGAGTACAGTACAATAAAATACAATACAATACAAAAACATACATCGCACAAAATAACACACATCACAGAAAATAAAACACATCAAGCAAAATAACACAAATCACAAAAAATAACACACATCACACAAAATAATACACATCAAACAAAATGGCACACATCACACAAAATAACACACAACACAAAAAACACATAACACAAAAAACACACACATATGACACAAAATAACATAGAGAACTTAAGGCAAACCTCCATAATCAAAATTACAAAAAAAATCTAGAACACATATTGTTTCAAAGTTTTACTTATAATTTCGTGTTTAAAGCCAAGGTAACAGAATTTTTGTCTCTAATACGTCTACTTGCGTAAACCAGCGTTTGTAGTTTCTCTAAATATATGTTTTTATAGCTTTTAGTTGTTCTAGTAATTGTAAAAACAAAGGTAGTTACATGTTTAAAACGTCGTTAAAATTGTGTAAAATGCATTTTGTGCCGCATGATTGTTCACATGTTTGCACTAACGGGTAAAACGGTAATAACATATTAATATACTGCCTGCATAATTCATCAGATGTATCGTATAGTATAAGAAATCACACAACACACGCAGAAATGAAAGGGGTTCAGAGATTCACAAAGGTGCCTTTTCTATTCGTATTAATAAAAAAACCTGCCCCAAGAGTGGAAGGAGTTAAAAACTGCTCCATTTTATATGAAGGGCGACAAAACAGACTGTAACAATTATGTTAGCCTACAACTTTTATCGGCTATTTTAGAATTTGTATCCAACATTATTCTGTCAATGTGACTTGAAATGAAGAGAAAACTATTCCGGATAATCAATATGGATCTCGACTTAATATGAAAATAGCTTATGTATGTTGGACCGTGCATCATTGTGATAGTTGAAGAATAAGAGACCAACTTGATGTCAAAATTGATTAAGTTTTATGTCACTTGTTCTGTGCTCAACATGTTTCGGACATTAACACATCCATCATCAGGAGCCTGCGACTTTTCTATTCTATCACCACAATGGGGGTTGTGTGTTCTTGCTTCGATGTGTGTTGGAGTTTCGGTGTGGTTGAGTTGGGGTGGTATCCAAGTGGTAGGCTGAATCCTGCCACATGGATACCACCCCAACCAGCCACACCGAAACTCCAACACACATCGAAGCAAGAACACACATCCAATGTGGTGATGCAATAGAAAAGTAGCAGGCTCCTGATGATGGCTGTATTAATGTCCAAAACATGTTGAGCACAGAAAAAGTGAAATAAAACTTAATAAATCGTGATATCAAGTTGGTCTCTTATTCTTCAACTATCAAAACAGCCATCTTATATTCTGCACTTTTCGAGTACTTGAGACAAGAGACATAATATGGGAGAGTGCATCAGATATTCATAGACATCAACAGAGAATATGATTCAGTTAGGGGGAAAAATTTTGTATAATGTTCTCATTGGGTTAATTACGCTCACGAAATGTATTTTATAGTGTTTTTAAAAGTTCTGAACTAAGGAGACGCTTTAGTAATTCTGTTCTCCAAATTTTTTAAGAATACATCATTATTAGGATTCAAATAATATAGGAAGCACAAGTCAGCCTGTAATCAATAATGATGAGGTAGAATTTACTGGTCGAAGAGGTGAACATTACGAGGATAATAAAAATACAGACTGGGCACTGGGCACTAGTATGGAGGTCGTTCTAGATCAGTGTTTCACAACCGCCGGGCCGCGGTCCGGTACCGGGGACTGGCATCAATTATACCGGGCCGTGAGACGTTCTCCTGGAATTTGTCATTTTAGTTTTCTAAGCAATTTTCATGAATAAAAGTTTCATAGTGGAAATATTCTGAGGAGAAAAATATTCGTGAATGTGTCGAAAATCTCAGACCCAGATGTTGGCCTGTGGAAACTACAATATGCTACAAGATTTCATTAGTCCAGTGATTGATAAGTAATTTAAATGTAATTTTATATTTGTCAACATGCCACACCGTATACATAAGTGTACTGATACTCTTTATGATTATGCCATAATTAATTATTAATACTTATGTTAGTTGAATGTATGAACTTTAAAAAAATGGAAAGGTATTTACGAGTAAATTTGTTGGGGCCGGGCCCTCGTCTTATGAAAAAAGAACTTACCGGACCGCGATCTCACAAAGGTTGAGAAACATTGTTCTAGAAAACAAAGCTCTGAAAGCTAGGCACATGTACTCGTCCCATCAACAGAACTCAGCAGAAAATGAGAGAGTCCGGGAAAGTAACAAATCTTTTGAAAATGTGGGGGAAACCAAAAATTTGGAGCCTTATTAAATAAATCGGAATTACAAATATGAAGGAATTAGGAGAAGATTCAATTTTGGGAAAGCGCGCCACAGTTGATTCCAGAATGTTCTGGTTGAAGATTAAAATAAACAGGAATGGAATTTTGGCTGCTGTGCTATGTGGGTGTGAAACTTGGTCTCTCGTATTGTGGGCAGAACACGCACTGAGGTTGTTCGAGAATTGGGTACTGAGGAAGATATTTGAGCCTGAAAGGGCAGAAAACAGGCTCGAAATTGCATAATGAGGGGCCTCCCAATTTTTCCGAGTCATCATTTGCTATTCCTATAATCAAATTAGAAATGGTTTAATGAGTGGGGAATATGGTACGTATGGGGAAGATGAGAGGTGCATACATGGTTTTGATGGGGAAATCTGAAGGAGAATGAGCTCATGGAAGATACAGGCGTAAATGGAAGGATATTATTAAAATACATCTGAGAGAAATATGACAGGGATGTATGAACTGCATTGATCTGGCTCGGGATAGGAGCAATTGGCGGAATTTTGTGCAGACGGTAATGAACTTTGAAAGTTCCACAAAGTACGGAGAATCACTTTGCCAGCTCAGGCAGTACCATCTCCTAAAGAAGGGCAATGCTCCTAACAGTTATTTAGTTAGGCTCCTCGCATTATTTTAGGCACTATTGGCGTAGTCGCTAAAATTGCCTATTAGCTCGTCATATACGTCTGTCTGTCTGTCGGCATGTATCAGCGCGGGTTTCCATAAAATTCGATACTGATGACTTCTTTTTTTACGAACATCTGTCAAGATATTCTAAATTTTGACTAAAATCGAAAAAAAAAAAATCCGCCAATTTACACGACCACCTGAGAAGGTTTATCGCCACCGGCGACACAAATTCGCAATAAAGGCATTTGTGTGCATTATTCGATATCTTCATATTGTTGACAGTTATTTACAACTCAACAACACGCGCAAAAGGCATTGTTGCAATTTCCATTGCAAGAGTGGTCAAGTGAACGCGCCACACTGTAACTCTACATGTACACTGTGATGTTGTTCTATTCACGAGCGAGCTGACCCCGCAGTTTTATCATCAGTGTTTTTCCATCCCGCTATTCTCTAAATTTATGTCTTCCTATTCGAATTGCCGTCATATTGAATAACAGTACAGTACAGTCTGTTACCTGTGGACCCTGCAGAGACGGACTGCGCTGGCGGTCTGTTCAGAGCTGTATAGGCCTGTCGAACGCGCTTACACACCGTGCGGATAAAATTTACTCGCACCTTGTCCGCCCGCCCTTTCGCGTATCAGTTCGTCCTTTTCGCACAAGTAATTAGACAGGCTTATCAAGCTAATCACGATGTTTCGGTTTCTACCGTACGAAATTAGTTCCACTGCGTGTTCCATGTCGCCTTGGACGCGTCTGTCGTGGGCTTTTTCTCTCTTTTCGTCTTACATGTTCCTTGCGACGCTCTTTAATAACCTACCTGTCTGCCCCACGAACTTAAGGTTGCATTTTGACACGTCAGTGTGTACACAGCGCTCGTATTATACTGAGTATTGAGTTCTTTTGGGGGGGGGGGACACTGCGCCACAAGCCGGAAGTCGCGGGTTCGATACCCGATGATGTAATTGGAATTTTTCATTGACATAATTCTTCCGGCCGCGCTATGGCGATGGGGTCGGCTCAGCCTCTAACAGAAATGAGTACCAGTGGTATTTTATAGGGGTAAAGGCGGTCGGTGAGTAAGGCTGATAAACTTACCACCTTCATATGCCGATTTTCTTAAAACCTGGATCCTCAACTTCCTGGAACCCTCTGAGCCTGTACAAGAATTGCTATTTACCTTTCACTGCGTTCTTTTACGATTACGTTTTTCTCTATTGTGCTTTCCTTTCATGCAATTTTTGATTCGTTATTTGAAAAGTATTCGTTAAACCTTCTAGAGCCTGGACCTAGAAAAGCAACAATGACTCATATATGTTCCTGTTCTTCTACATCTGTTTCAGTATTATTGATTTGTTTTTGTTCAGATTTAGGCCCTCTCCCAAAATTGCGAAAAGCGATTATTAGCTTCGTCATGTCTGTCTGTGTTAGCATGGAACAACTCGACTCCCACTGGGGGGATTTTCATAAAATTTTATATTTGTGTAATTTTCGAAAATACGTCGAGAAATTTCAAGTTTCACTAAACTCGGGTAAGACTAACGGGTACTTTACATGAAGACCAATGTACATTTTTTATCATATCTCGCTCAGTACTTCTTATAATGACAAATGTTTCAGTAAAACTTTGTAGAGAAAATCAAAACACACATTTTGTGTGTAATAATTTATTTTTAAATCGTGCCGTTTATTAGATAATGTGGAAGAATACTGTAGTACTGAGCAGGCCACAGACGAAAATACGGCGCGTGCGCATTACATGCTGGATAACTAAGGCTAAACACACACACTCAAAATATATTATACTTATCGTTTTTCGACTACAACAACCGTTACGCGAACGCACCTCAATATTACGTTATACGTAAATTACCTCTCCTGAATTATCTAATTGAAATATTACGTTTCTGTGAAAGCCAAATTTTTCTGCAATTTATATTCTTGTCCGGAATTGTTTACAATTTTCTCCCTTTGACATTGGGATATGAACTTTTCTCTTAAGTAAAATCTGCAGGCTGCTCGCATATATGCAGTAGGCTGAATGATATGTAGGCCCAGAGGGGTAACGTAACGAAAGGCCGTGCTGAATTTCTTTAAGTACGTAGGTTGCTACCAACATACGGTGTATCACGATCCAAAGTATGTAGGTTGCTTCCAACCTACGGTATATCACGATCCATCACATTTGTACAGCCACTCTGCGAACAAATGTCGAAACTTTAAACATTTGTCTCTTTAACATAACGTCAGCTGTACGCAGAACTGATTAATTTTCTTTTATGTGGTATTATTTTGTTTGATTCCCTGATTAAGGTCCCTTGCGGACCGAAACTCGCAGTAATATTCAGTGTGATATTATAATCTAAATATAGAAGGAAAAATGTTTGTGCATTATGTTGGTTTGGTGTCGTGAATTATTTATCGATAATGCAGAGAATGGACAATGTAAAATTTGTCACCCATACGGTATTCACTCTCACATTATGTAGCTTTCATAAGGTATTCACTCTTACAGTTTTAGCTCTAGTACGGTATTCACTCTCACATTTTGTATTACTCATACGGTGTTCACTCTCACATTTTTAGCTCTCATACGGTATTCACTCTTACATTTTGTATCACTAATACGGTATTCACTCTTACATTTTTAGCGCTCATACGGCATTCACTCTCACATTTTAGCGCTCATACGGTATTCACTCTCACATTTTTAGCGCTCATACGGTATTCACTCTTACATTTTGTAACAATCATACTGTATTCACTCCCAAATTATGTAGCACTCATGCCTCATTCACTCAAATATTTTATACCACTCATAAGGCTTAAACCAATTTCCGTGACTGTATTGTCAGGTCTGTTCCCGATGGTGTCATTCGAATTTTTCATTGACACAATCCTTCCGATCGCACTATGGTCCTGGGGTCGACTCAGCCTCTAACAGAAATGAGTACAGGAGTATTTCCTGGGGGTAAAAAGCGGCCGGTGCTTACCACCATCCTGGGCCATTTTCACGTATTCTGGGAACCTTAAATTCCTGGAACCTTCTGGGCACCTCGGGCCTGTAATGGGACTGATTTAATTTGTCAGGTCTGTAATTTGAATCACAAATTTAACAAATTAAGGCAAGTTCGCAGGGCGTAAGAGTTTTGACGCGTTCGTTCCGTTTTGATTATTTATACCAAGGGACGTAAAAGGGCCGATCCCGTCGGCCACGCGATCTAAGGAGGTGGTCTGCAGCCACCCTTTTTTTGGGATTTCGGGTTCGAATCCTGCTAGCTGATGTCTATCTCTTTTAAAAATTATGTGTTGTCAGAGATCTCTGCGACGGACCGATCTTTCATCCGGTGTAGTCCTACCGAGTGTGTGTTCCAGTGTGTGAGTGTATGTGAGTGTCACTGAGGGTGATCAGGTGCAACAATAGCACTCTGTACCTACAATAATTAGGTAGAACGAGGTCAGACTCAAAAAGGAAGGAAAAAAAGAGAGATTGGAATTTTAACACAGTAATATCAGAACTATCGATTATGTTCTAATTAAATACTCAGACTTACTAATTCGGGTTTAATAAGCTCATTGTAATTAATCTCTGCAACAATATTTTGATAGGAAGACTTCTCTTCATTTACCACTACTAAGAACGTACTAGAAAACGTAAGGGTTGTGCTTCATACTTCTCGGAGACTTTTCGTCGGTTCAATATTTATTTAGTGCCTTACGCTTCAGATGCTCCCGAAAGGGGCGTGGGTGGGAGGGGGGGGGGGGTTGTCATGGCAAGTGTGTTTTATTTGGTTCTGTTTTAATCGACACTCAAAAAGGTAAGCACACTTCAGTAAACATCGCTAATGTAACATTTCACCACAACCTTTCCCTCAGATTTGGAGATTTGTCACGTGCACAGACGGACAGACGGACGGATGAAGCGACTTTAATTGGAGGTTCGCAAACACACAACAGCGCCTAGAATTTCACTTAGTTTCTGGCAAGTTATAAAGCACACGGCAAGCAGGGACACAAATCGCGAAGCAGACCGATACCAGGTATTACACGCATACATTTGCAAAATTGACCGATATGTGGTCGCAAACACACAGCATGCCAACTTATGAATAACAAAAATTGTCACCAATAAGATACCATGTCACGTGACTTTTCCACGCACCTACGTAGGCTTATTTTTGCTTGCATCATTTTCGAATGATTTTTGTCAACCTTATGGAAATCATCGCGCTGTGGGAGTTGATAAACAAAGAAGACAATTTAAGTTTGGCGCAACGTTTTACACCTGCATCACAAATACACACTACGGGCAGAAGACGTGTTTAGGCTTGTTTATATTAAGCCATCTTCAGGTCTGACCCACAGTAATATATAAAGCAATTTTTCATTGTACAGTTACAACGTATGGACGGATGATTGTGGGCGACACCTGAAAAATGAGTAATGCTAACACGCCGAAGAACATCGTATGTTCAGATATGTGGATCTGGAATACAAAGTAAAAAAGGTCTTTTTTTTCAAGCTGAAATTTTCTTCTTCCCTTATTGCTGATGTTTAATCATAAATTATATGTTGTAAATCAGTGGGGCTAGCTTGGCTTGCTACAAAGTATGAGATTTGCGAACTACTGTCTCAGGATGCCGTTCCCAATGGCCGCGCTGTCTAAGGCGTGGGCCTGCGGCCGCTCGTCTCCTGAGATTGTGTGTTCGAATCCCACCGGGGGTTTGGATGTTTGTCTGGTTTGAGTGTTGTGTGTTGTCGGGTAGAGGTCTCTGCGACGAGCTGATCACTCGTCCAGAGGAGTCCTACCGGCTGTGGTCCGTCGTTGTGTGTGATCTAGAACCCTCCATAGAGAGGAGGCCATGGCCACTGGGGGTGGGGAGTGGGGGGACTGTCGCGCCAAAAAACAAACACAAAACTGTGTCAGGACTGTTACTAAGCTATAAATTGTAACTAAACTACTGTGCCACGATTATTACTTAATTAATGTGTCAGGATTGTTACTAAAAATTGTGTCATGGTTGTTACTAAACTATTGTGTCTGGATTGTTACTACACAACTACCGCCTTATAATTGTTACTAAGCATCTACCGTGTCATAATTGTAACTACGTAACTACCGTGTCATGTTGGTTAGTGCACAACTACCATGTCGTGAATGTTACTACAGAACTACAGTGTCTTGATTGTTACTACAAGCTACCGTTTCATAACTGTTACTGCACAACTACAGTGTCATGATTTTTACTTCACAACTACCGTGTCATGAACGTTTCTACAAAATTACCGTATCTTAATTGTTACTACAGACTCTATCTTTCAACAAGACCACAATGTACCTCTCCTGTTAACTGCATGTATATTTCAATTGTTATGAAAGATACGTGGCGGGGGAGGGGGGGGTCTGGGCGCACAATGTCAAGTCCCCGGTTATTAATAAGGAGAGGTTTTGGATATAAATACGCCCCAAATTGTTTGGAAGTAAAATAAGAACTTTTTAATTTAGTTACATTAAGCACCAGAAGGTTTATCATCAGTCTCTCACGTCTTCTTCCGACTAACTCATAAATTTCGTATTTTACTTCCACACTGCTTGGGGCGCATTTATATCCAGAATATGCAAATAACGGATACGATTCAATGGACGGAAAAATCCGGGCTTCATCGCCATCTTGTGGATACACAGAGATAATGTAAAGTGGGAACACATAAGAAGCGTTTGTTGTGTAATTTTTGTAGGTTCATGCAATTAACGAATAATTGCAAAGGGGTGAATTATTTTTAGGGGAACGCGGCGACACAGTGGTTAAGGTGCTGTGTTACAAATCAGAAGGTCGCTGGTTCAATCCCATTTTTCATTGACATAAATCCTTCCGATCGCACTATGGCCCTGGGGTCGACTCAGCCTCTAACAGAAATGAGTACCAAAAGCATTTCCTGGGGGGTAAAGGCGGCAGGTGCAAAAACTGACAAACTTACCACCATCCTGTACCGTTGTCATGAAATCTGGGAACCTTAACTTCCTGGATCCCTCTGGGCCACTACAGGCCTGTAACGGGGCTGCTTTACCTGTTTTAAATTATTTTAAGATAAGCTAAGCCTAACGTGTTAGATCAAGAATCATAATGGATAGGTTTAAGGAATTTTAAAATTATACAGAAGAGTTATTAGATCAACCGCAAAGAGTTAAAAGTTTCTTGAAATTAATAATACATATAATGTAAGATAAGAGGGAACTGATTAAAATTTCACATGTCAATATAAAGAATTAAATATTTCTGTCAAAAAATTTGAAAATAAATAGACTAAATGACTTGGATAAATATTTTGCTATTGGAAAAGATGACCGCTAGGCTGAGGGAGTGGTGATTACATTCTGTTTTATATAACAGACATAGAGGCTGCGTACTGCAAACCCGTGTTTGCGGAAGCACTGTTCCGCACAGTATGATTCAAAATATGAATAAGAATGTTAACAGTTGGGAAGTGGCAATGGTTGCCCAGAGGATGAAATCATCGTTGCGTGTCGGAACCAGCACAGGAGATCTTAACCTTAGTTTTGGAGAAAGGACTAGAAATATTCCGTCCCCAAAATGTGGTGTGTCATTGATTTTAAAAGTCCATGTGGCAGATGATCCCAAATAAACGCAAAGTTTTTGTTTCTTGACTTTTAAAGCCTAACGGTTTCTCTATGTACAACCAGGTTTAACATTCAAAAATTCTACACGATGCTCGCCTTGCGTTGAGTGTTTTGCACAGATCTCAGAACAGACAGCGAATACTAATGATCATGCTCTGTATAGTTTTCCTCTTTATACATTTTTGTGACCCACAGTGGCCGAAATATGTCGTCGTCAGTACAATAAATATGATACAAAGACAGTTGGGTTTTGAAGTGCTTACCACTTCCTAAGCAACTTTTCCTTTATACAGCATTAACTGATTGGTTTTTATAGCCGTGGTGGAAAGTGTTTACAGCGCGGTACGGACTGATTCCTTATATACAGCAGATTGCTTTTATAGTATTTAAAAGGTTAAATCAGAGCAAAGTAGAAATGTGACCAGATTTCGTGAGCGAAGAAAAAACAGAACACCGAGTAAAATATTTTGTTATGCTTAATGTTTTGTGTTCTGAATATATGAACACAAGTTTGGCGAACACTGCAAGACCAGGAAATAGTCCTTCCCTTCAAGAAACAAAATTTTCCATCTGCGAGCACAACAATAACAGAGCGATTTTTTGGCTTCTCTTTCTATCGCGACGCGAAACTGCCGAGAATGAATATGGCAATAAATATCAGCAAACATCTGCGAATGAAAAAGAAAATTATTCGAGCAGTCTAAATAATCCAGCCGCGGAGAATTCTTTCGTGAGCGGAGGATAAGCTTCGAGGCAATTCGTAGTTTGGCTGATTTCAGTACCTGATTTGATGGAAAGAAAACAGGGACAAACTGAATGATTGTTTTCATTTTATTTAAAACGCCCTGATTTGTGCAAAAAAAAACTTTCAGTGAAAAAATGCTGCATATATTTTGGTCTCAAGCCTATTTTCCAACTATGCCGAATTTTTGGGAAGTGGCAAGTCTCCAAACAAAGCAACAGATGGCCCTCCTACAGAGAGAAACAGCAATGGCATGGAGAGAGAGAAGAAAGTGGAGTTAGGTGCGAGATGACAAATTATCCCCCTTTGACTTCAATCGGCAAAAGACTTGCCGGCCAGTCGATAATGATGCTTCTCACATCACGTTTTTGTCAACTTCCCGTTGAGTTTTTTTCGTAGGTTTCCTGATTGAGAGCCTGAACAGAGACATCACCAGTTACGAGGGTTCATTGTTAAATGTTAATAGAACATCCTTTCTCAAAACTGACATACACAAAAGAAGCGCTAATGTCTTCCGTTTGAAGTGAAAATCCGTCCTCTTAATATCACGGTGACAAAGAGAAATGTGTTCCTTCTCACCTTGACAATGTAATATTTCGCAAAAAATTGAAAGAAATGAATTTTGCTTTAGTAGTCTTTGAAGTGCCGAGTAAAATTGTCATTTGCCTTTGTGAAGTTCTCCTTCTTCACGTATCCCCAACCACACACTGCACTGCACTGCACTACGTACAATGAAGTGACTGGAGGACGTCTGAGTACGATAAAAAGGTAAAGCAATCCTATTACAGGCCTGGACAGGCCCTGAGGGTTCCAGGAGGTTGAGGTTCACAGATTTCAAGACAGTCGACACATGAAGGTGGTAAGGTTGTCAGCCCTAAGAACCGTAAGCCTTTACCCCCAGGAAATATCCCTGGGACTCATTTCTGTTAGGGTTGAGTCAACCCCAGGGCCATGTTGCCATGACACCATCGGGAATCGAACCCGCGACCTTCCGGCTTGTAGCTCAGTTCCTCAACAAACTGCGCCACCGCGTGTCCCCTGAACACGATAAGGAACCATATTAAAGTTAACGCATAATATTTGGAAAATGGACTAGAAAATAAAATGGCATAAATTAATTGCAGATAGTTTTGGGGTGCAATTTTCTTAGGAATTCGAATTTTCTCCTCATATATGCACCTTGGGAAGTACAGTTCTTCGTTTAACGGCCGTAACTTATCTTAACTCACCTCTCAAAAAAATCAAACATGAGGCAAATTTCGTGTCTCGAGAGGAGGGTATGGCTTTAAAAAAAAAAGTAGGCTATACATGTGACAAATCTGACGTAATAACTGTTGATGTCACGGGGACGTGATTGCTGTGTTGCCAACCGATCAAAATAAATTTCATATAGTTACTTGTGTTTTGAATTTGTAAACAATGTTTACTCACTGCACCCTTCTTTCACTGCAAAGTTTAACACAGATTACAGTTCTGAACTGTAACAATGCGACATATTTTTCACCTGGGCCTATCAAAACAACTACTCCTTGAAAGATAATACCAATAGTCGAATTAATGCACAGCCCTATTAATACAAAAATGATCTTCCGGTGTCACAAATTAAGTCGAGGAATCACAGGTTGACATTCTTAAAGTGACATGCGTAATATCCTTCAATTTGTGTAATTCAACTGTGACGTCATCCACCGGCCCTCGAAAGAGACACACTCAAAAAAAAAAGTTTGAGGGAATTAATTATCGAAGTGTGTGTAATTCATACCAACAAATACAAAAACGTACATTTTAAAATATTTTATAGGTACTCCTATGTGTTTCAGTGTTTCTGACCCTACTATCGGAGTCTTAACTTTGTGCTTGCCAAAGTTACAAATTATTGTTTTTTTTTAATTTACACTTCAATAAAACATTGGATTGTTGTGCGATAAACTATCACATAAAATATTAATTAACTTCTCGGTTTACATTTCATTCATATCTCATATTCTTTTATAATTCATATCAATTCATTGCACACTTCCAGACTGTAAACGCAGCCACCAAACAACTTCCACTTTTATTAACAATTATAGATTTTATCACACAACGAAGCACTGCTTTTATTGAACTGTAATTTTAATAATTTGTAACTTTAGCAAGCACAAAGTTAAGACTCCAAGAGAACGCTACAGACCCACTGAAACATGTAGGAGTACTTATTAAATATTTTAGTATATATGTTTGTGCATTTGTTGGTATGGACAATAAACAATAAAATGCACGGTAGGTGCATAAACATAATTATTGAAGGTTTTCTTAAAATGTACAGAAAGATAGTTTTTCATCAATTCATCAAACAGAAGCGCGACCATAAATATCCCTTATAAAGAGCACGTTGGTTTGTTTAATTGGTCTCAGCACCTTCAGGCCACACCTCACACCACTGTGGACAGTCCCTTTCTCCTTTTCTCCAACACTTCCGTCAATAACTGCGCAATAACTGGGCGCTGCGTTTTCACTTACGGG
>Ga0123355_10008317_pt1 | contig 15680 bp, 12 predicted proteins | sample TergutEmb28metaG_3_FD_89872 | JGI IMG/M metagenome (GOLD analysis project Ga0123355, IMG submission 89872) | Embiratermes neotenicus P1 segment gut microbial communities from Petit-Saut dam, French Guiana - Emb289 P1 | ecosystem: Host-associated > Arthropoda: Insects > Digestive system > Gut ... | reverse complement strand
TTAAGACTGCAGCCATGGGCGGATTCGCCTGACTTCTTGACCGGTTTCGAGTATCTGTATATCGATGAAAAACCGGTAAAGGTTATATCAGCAAGAGTTCATAAGGGTTGTGTAATAGCAACCCTTGAAGGCGTTACGGACATTGATGCCGCTATTAAGATGAAAAACAAGGTTATTAAAGTCAAAAAAGCGGATATTCAACTTGAAGAGGGTACATATCTCATTGCAGATCTAATAGGTTTGAATGTCGAAGATGCGGAAACAGGAGAGCAGCTAGGACGTATAACAGATGTTCTCTCACTGCCATCAAATAATGTGTATATCATACAAGGGGAGCGTGAGATACTGGTTCCGGCTGTACCTGAGTTCATTGTTGAAACGAACTTGGATGAAGGCTATATTAAACTACGCCTGATTGAAGGACTGTAATGGAACCAGTAAAGGAATGATCATTTTATGAGGATTGATATTTTAACACTATTTCCTGATGTTGTCGGGGACATGCTTTGTGAAAGTATTCTAGGTCGTGGACAAGAACGAGGATATATTCGTATCGAATGTCATCAAATCCGTGACTATACAACAAATAAACAAAGACAAGTTGATGATTACCCTTATGGCGGAGGGCGTGGTTGTGTGATGCTCGCACAACCACTTTATGATTGTTGGAAACATATTTGCGACGAAGCTGGTCGACACATTCACACTATTTTCATGTCGCCTTGCGGCAATGTGTTTAAACAAGAGGATGCAAAACGCTTACAGCGAGAACATGATAGATTAATCATCGTATGTGGTAGATATGAAGGCGTTGACGAGCGTTTTATTGAAGAATGTGTAGATGAAGAAATCTCCATTGGCGATTTTGTAGTAACCGGAGGAGAAATTCCGGCAATGGCTGTTGCAGATGCAGTATGTAGACTTGTACCGGGTGTATTACCTGATGAAGAGTGTTTCATTGACGAAAGTCATTGGGACGGATTGCTTGAATACCCACAATATACAAGACCGGAAGTATGGCATGATAGAAAGGTTCCGGAAGTGTTATTATCCGGACATCACGAAAATATTAATAAATGGCGCAGAGAGCAATCATTAGAAAGAACCCGCACCCGCCGCCCGGATATGTTGGAGGGCAAATAAATCACATGAAACCGGCTTGATTGCTTTCCATTACCGGCAGATACCGGTAACGTACAGCTAAATTGCATTGTTTTGATCACACTTTCAAGAAAATTTATACTGATCCCTGTTAGAAATTGTAGTTATATTTGTGAGATCGTTTTTCGTTAGTCGAGGCGAAAATTCACAGGAATGCCAGTGGCCTTTCAAGAATTTTTAACGATGGATGACGGAAAACAGTCCGCAAAGATGCTACACTTTCTAACAGGGATTAGTATTAAAAGTGTGATCATATCTAAAGTGGAACAAATTACAAAATCTTTCGTCTAATAAAGCAAGCCAAACAAATTATTCTTGTCGGATTCCGCTCAATCGGATTTTTCGCAAGAAAGAGGAGCTTGAATAATGGATCAGAAAACCTTATTGAAAAAGATTAGACTCTACGTACTTGTGGTGTTGATAGTGACTTTACTGACGGTGGCTTGTGACAACAGCGCAACATCGGACGAGAGCCCTTCTGTACAAACCATACCACAACAATCACAGAGCCAACCAAATAACTATACTAACAACAGATACGCTGACGATGATAACGAACCAACTGAAATACCGGAATTTGTTGATGAAAACATGTCTGATGATGATGTCATAGCGATAAATCTGCCATCTCTTGTACAAACTCAAAATCGACAACCAATGTTAGTTTTGCTCGTCGGTTTTGATGATGAAATGTTTTGTCATAGCTACCTTACTCCTGAACTCCCGACAACAACAGCCTACTGGTCACATCGATTTTTTGGTGAAACCGGTGAAACCGTAAATACATTTTTTGAAAGAGTTTCCGGTGATTTTAATTTGCAATTTACAAAACCACCATTTACTCAACAAGATGGTTTCAGTATTGAAAACCCGATTCCGGGTGTGACATCTGTACTAATTCAAGATGGTGTAGCAAAAGTGTATTTAGCTCGAAATCATCCACCTTTAGGAGAATGGGATGAGACAGTTCAGCTTGCATTTAGAGCAGTTGCACCATTTATCGATTTTTATACTATTGCACAAGATAATAATATAATCTTCAGCGAAAATCTTAATATCTACATGATTCTGGCAGGAGATAGGTATGATGGTGGTAGAGCACTTACGAATGGTATGGTGATTGATAATCACTGGAAAAACATTTCGTTAATACTTTCGCCCGATCGGCCTCCTCATGTTGCAAGTTGGGCAGTGCAAAATGAACGATTTGCTTACGGTTATGGATCTTCAACCGGATTGTTACTAATTATTGAACACGAAATCGGACATCTTTTAGGTCTGCCAGACTTACCCAATGCCGGTGTTCATAACACGTTAATGGCAGGCACTGGCGGTGGGCGGGTAGATTTAGATCCTTGGTCAAGAATAATGTTAGGGTTTGCGGAACCTCAGATTATATTAGTTGAGCCTGGCATGGATGAACAAATTATAGTGTTTGATCGTAACAACTCAGGAGTTGGCGATGTAATAAAAGTTATAAGCAATGTGAACCCATATCAATATTTCCTCATTGAATATCAACCATTCAATGAGGGGCGTGAAATCGGTCACGAAGGGATATTAATTTGGCATATTGATGAAGAGGTTATTATGACTTGGGATGGAGGCAATGGGGGTGGATTGCCAACATTTATGCGTGGTGAAGGTATACCACACCCAAATAATAATCACTTTCATCCCGGTGTCGCTGTGTTGGATATCTCAAGAAGTGATTTTGAAGCAGGCATCTATCGTAATCCGTTTCTGAATGTGGACACACAAAATGTGCTTGATCCTACTACAACACCAAACTCTAATTTCTTTGAATCCGGACACAATAATCAACACAGGAACATCGACCATGTTTATTGTCATCCACGAAATGTACCGACCGGTATTAAAATTGAAATTTTAGACAGAGATGATTACACAATACAAGTCCGAATCAGCTTTGCAGAGTGATACAAAAGTGTCGTTGAAGCTTTGAAACTATGTAATATCAACGAAAAAATAGGTACTGTCCGTTGATTTTACTTAAAATTTTTGACAGTACCTGCTTATTGAGGAGGAAAATCAGATGAAAAAGATTATACCTATTATATTATGCGTAATTATTTCAATAGCGTTGCTTGCAGGATGTGCCGGCGATGTAGCTTTTGGCGTCAGGAATGAAACAGTTGCAAGCGCTGATATGGCTCCGGTAAGATTGTCAGCAGCACCTGAAGCTCCGGCCATGGCTCCACCGCCACCGGCATCAGACTTTGATGAAATGTTTCTAATGGAGTTTGAAGAAGCCGCAGATGACGGTATGTGGATGTATTCTGCTGTTGAGCAAGAAGTCGGGGGAGGTATAGTACCAATATCAGCACCTGTACCGGACGACACTATGATGGCAGATAAAATTATACATACTGTTTTTGCAGAAATCGAAACAATGAGTTTTGAAGAAACCATTACTGGAGTGCATACATTAATAACCATGTACAATGCATTTGTCGAAAGCTCTAGTGTTAGTGGTGTTAACTATGCGGCTCAATTTCATGGATGGTCTGATTTTAGATTTGCACATTTTGTAATAAGGGTTCCGGTTCAGCATCTTGAGGTTATGACAGGTCGCCTTGATGATATTGGAAATGTTATACATGAAAGTAGCGACGCAGTAAACATTACAGCACAATTTTTTGATACTCAATCTCGATTAAACTCACTTCGTATTCAAGAAGATCGCTTACTTGTGATGCTTGCTCAAGCAGAAGATGTACCTGACCTTATATTAATTGAGGAAAGACTTAGTGATGTGCGTTTCCAAATTGAATCATTGACTACAACAATAAACACATGGCAGAGTCAAGTTGATTTCAGTACATTAACACTAAGTATTCGCGAAGTCGAACAATTCACAGAGCCGCAAGTAATTCATCGTACATATTGGCAACAAATTGGTGATGGATTTTCATCGACTATACGTGGCATAGGTAGATTTTTCATGAACTTGTTCATGTGGCTTATCGTATCAGCTCCGGTGATTTTGATTATTGCAGTTATTGCAGCGGTTGCTCTGTTGATAGTACGGTCAAAGATTCGTAAGCATAGAAAGAAAAAGAATTCAACTCCACAAATTACAAACACAAATGTACAAATAGCAGAGGAAGTAAAACCTGAAAGCAATGAATAAGATAAACGAATGAATCCCTCTCATAAGTTAACAATACACGGTTCAATCAATAACCGTGTATTGTTGATTTGGTGATTAATTTAGAAAGTTCAAATTCTCAAATAGTAGACTTTGATTCATCTGTGTGTTATTATCTTGCTCGTAACCGATACAGTCTAAGGAGGCAAAGCCATATGCAACCTATTATTCATACAAAACTCAATCCTGTGATCGAAATACTTGGGTTGATTTATGTTAGCCAGAATCCCAAATTTCAAGACAAAGAAGAAATAATAAAACAAGCGGAAGAACTTGGAATTAATGGTGAAGAACTATATAAAAAAACTAATGGAATCTTGCGCAAATATGTTGTAGCATTTGAGAAACATATGGTAATTGAAGAAATAGATGGCATATTTTTTTCAGAAGTGGATGCAAACTTTCTCTTTTTCGCTCAAATACTATTTGCATCTACACCTGAATGGCTTGACAACATCGAATCTATACCGGAGCAGGAAATTATCAACGAGCTAATGTATGGTATACGTGGTTGGGTGGTCGATGAATTATCAGAAAATGCAACAACGAATGAAGTTATTGATGCACTGTCCCAAACCGAATTATCGCCTAATGTATGTTGGCAATTTTTACGACTAATACAGCACCCAAAACAGCAACTTACACACTTAGCTCAAATTATACGCAAAAACATTCCGGCCTATGAACATGCGCTTTTGAGCATTGAGAAACCACTTGCAAAGCGAATTGAATTGTTTGAAAAACAACGCAGCAAAAATTTGCTTGCCGGTGAGGTGATAGAGGACCTGCTGATATCCCTTGGCGAAAAATCAATTGATACGGTTATACCAATGTTAATTAGTCCCACTGTTCAGATGAATGTCGAGGGAACAAGCTATATGGGATTATTCACTGATGACGTATTTCAAATGATTGAAAACTCAAAAAAGACATATGGTAGCAATCCGGTATTGAAGGCAATAGGTGACAGCAGTAAATTTGATATTCTAACTACGCTTAACCGCACGCCGATGTATAATTTAGAACTGGCAGAGCATCTTGGCTTAAGCGCTGCAACAGTATCACATCATATGCAGATACTTATTGTTCAAGGTTTGGTATCAGTAGAAAAGCGCGATGGTCGTGTTTACTATACACTAGAAAAGGAACCAATTAGACAGCTGATTTCCGAACTGCAAACGATTTTTGATGTCTAGAATTCGACGGACATCAAATTGTTGAAAAAACATTTGACAATCATCAAATCATATGTTATATTATTTTATGTCGATCAAACATACACGATCGGCATAAATTTTGCCGGACAATTAGATGAGCATCTAATATGTTAGAAAAGGACGAGGTTGAGGAATGGGAAGATATTTTAAAGAGCACAAGCTATTGTTAATAATTACAATTATTATCACCATCATAACTGCGGCAATTGTTGCCGGTGTTGCGTTGATATTGCAGCGTGTTATGGATTATGCACTGGGCGGAGATATGGATCAATTTATGCGAACGATGGTATTTACTATCATTTACTTCGCTGCAATGGGTCTATTCGTTTATTTATGTACACGATTTGCACTTAAAGTTTCATATCGTGTGCTTAGAAGTATGCGACGTGCTGTATTTGCAGGTATTATGCGACAAAATATGGAAGAATTCTACTCTGTGAATACTGCGGATTATCTTTCTGCGCTAAATAATGATATGAAAATAATTGAAGAAAATTATTTAAACAACATTATTGATGTCATATATCATGGGGTACTGTTTATTGCATCTTTGATTGTAATGATATACTTCAATTTGATAGTGACACTTACTGTTATTGGAGTGGTAGTATTAATGATGATAGTACCAAGCATAATTGGAGCATTGTTACAAAAGCGCCAAATAGCTCAATCAGGAGCATTATCAGAGTTTATGGCACGGCTGAAAGACTTTTTCTCCGGATTTGAAATAATTAGTACTTATCGAATGAGCGTATTCTCAAAAAAAGAGTTTTCGAAAAAGAATGACGAGTTGTATACTGCGCAATATCGAGTAGGGAAAATGATGGCGCTAATTGCAGGGGCGACAACAACTCTTGCACTAATGGTACAATCAACAGCAATATTTTTATCTGCTTACTTTATAATAACCGGACAAATTACTGCTGGTGTATTGCTCGGTATAGTTTCAGCAAGTGGTGGTCTAGTGAGTCCGGTGGGCAGTCTGGTTGCGATATTGCCATTAATTCAAGGTGCAAAGCCGATTATTGAAAGAGTAAATCGCTTTGCAGATCACGAGCCAACAGGTTTTATTGGTACACAAGAACCAACATTTGAAGATGGAATCACAGTATCAAATCTAAGCTTTGGATATGAAGAAGATAATACAGTATTACGGAATGTGAATGTGCAGTTTGAGCGTGGCAAAAAATATGCTATCATTGGTGGAAGTGGGTGTGGAAAGTCTACATTAGTCAAATTACTAACAGGCTATTATTCAAAATACGAAGGTGAAATTTCTTATGATGGTGCTGATTTGCACAAGTTAGACATGGAAAAATTAGGTGAATTATCAGCGACAATTCACCAGAATATTTACCTCTTCGACGAGACAATTAAAGACAATATTTGCCTTCACAGAGAATATTCAGAAGACGAACTACAACATGCGGTAAGCATAAGTGGCGTAGATATGTTCTTAGGCGATGACGGAAAAGCATTATCCGATGAAGTAGGTGAGAATGGTGCGAATCTGTCCGGTGGACAGCGTCAACGTATTGCAGTTGCACGAGCGCTTATTTTGCAAAAGCCATTGCTGATATTAGACGAGGGGACATCATCTCTTGATATGCAAACTGCATATGACATCGAGAGCCGTCTGTTAAAAGAAGATGATTTGACGCTTATCACTATAACCCACGCACATAACCCGGAACTCTTGCAAGGTTACGACAGTATCATATTCATGGACAGCGGAGAAATTATAGAAATGGGAGCATATACAGAGTTGATGGCAAGAAACGGAGAGTTTGCACAGTACAGCACAGTTGTAGAGGCGTAAAGAAAATCCCACAGGACTAGTTATCTTGTGGGATTATTGTCTTTTCTATGAGTGTTTATTGTGGTATAGTGTATGAAAGAAGTGCATTATGCTTGAATAAACACACAATTAAAGAGGAAATAAATGAAGAATAGATTTGATGAAGATAAGTTAGAAGGTTATGTTGAAGGTTATGGGTATGCCTTTGATGCTAAAACAAAAATTAATATTAAGTTCGATAAACTTGTAAAGAAGATTGGCGGAAAAAAAGTTGCTATACCGATATTACTTGTAATATATATTGGAATAGCAACGTGGTTGGCTGTGCTCATAAATCCAAACGTGGATCAAACAACGGGTAATCATATTGTAACAATAATCATTTGTTCGGTTTTCTGGTTAATTACGCTATTAAGTTCATTTTACCGTAAAGCCGCTTTTGAAATATTTAGGCCAACTATGCGTGTTTGGCAAGCAGAATGGGAGGAAGGAAGATTGTTAGAGCTAGGCAGCTTAACGAGCGTAAGAGGTCTTATTATTTCTTTTGTAATTATGGTTTCACTTGTAGCTTTGTTGTTGGGTATCGGATGGCAAGCTTTTTTTGGAGCTTTAGTCGACTAATATAAAATGGAGCAGCTCTATTCTATACTTTCCAAAACTCTTCTTGCATCAGAAATCTTTTTCTCAGAAGTGTACCAGAGTTCAAACTCGCTGAGAGAAGGCAAACCCATACTTAGGTTTTCTTTTCGGTAAATCATAGGGCTTTCCGCTACAACGATTCCAGACAAATGAAAACTAGATACACCTGTTTTTTCACGGATTGTTGGTATTAACTCAGCAGTCAGACCACTACCCGGCATTATGTTGATATTGGTGATTTTAACAATCTCACTAATAAGCTTAACACCGTCAATACATGTATTTTCTTGACCACTTGTTAAAACGGTATCAACCCCTACTTGTTCAGCTTGCCTTATAGATTCAAATGGATCTTTACACATGTCAAAAGCCCTATGCATCGTAAAATGTATTCCTGTGGAAGCTTCACGTAAGGTTTCCATGGCAAACATATTGATTGTGCCATCAGGGTTCAAAACTCCCGAGACTATGCCATCAACACCCTCGCTCTTAAATTGTTTGATTTCATTTGTCATTATTTTTAATTCACTCTCTGTATTGCAGAAGTCACCAAAGCGTGGACGAATAATGGCGTTGATTGGTATGTCGCTAAATTTTCTTATTTCTTTATATAAGAAAATACTTGGTGTTGTGCCACCAATAACAAGATTTGCGCATAACTCAAGTCTAGTAGCTCCGCCGCAAACAGCCGCCTTTGCGGACTCTACACTATCTATACATACTTCTAAAACAAAATCTTTCATTAATAATTTCTCCTAATAATACTTACGTTTTACGCTAAAGTCATATATGACAATAGCGTATTTTTTTATAAAAACAACTATGATTCGTAGTCGTATTTTTGAAGTAGCATTAGCTATTGTATCATTGATTGTACGTGATGTGAAAGAAAAATATTTCTGTTTATAGCTAAAAAATATATAATTGAGATGAAAAAGTCTTGATTTTATTAACTTCAGCGACTCACATAATAAAAAACAAAAAAAAACATATTGCACAATTAATTGCGCTATGATACAATCAAATTCGTAATCTTAGCTCAAACACGCTATGCAATTATTTCAGCGGTTAAAACAATAGAAAGCTACATTTTTTTGTTATTATTAGGTGAATTATTATGACAGGAAAACAAACACTAACATATAACCAATCAGTTACAATGCGCAAAATAAAACGGAGCATACCGTATTATGTGCTCCTAATATTACCTATTACATATCTAATTATTTTTCATTATATTCCAATGTGGGGTGTACAAATAGCTTTCCGCGACTTCATATCTCAAACGCCAATGCTGCAAATGCCTTGGCGTGGTTTGTATTATTTTGAGCAATTCATGAGTTCCCAACTCTTCTGGCAATATTTTGCAAATACCGTAATTATTGCTCTATATACCCTTGTAGCAGGATTTCCACTTCCGATAATATTAGCTATATGCTTAAATGAATGTCGCTTTTTGAAATTCAAAAAATCAATACAAATGATTACTTATATGCCGTTTTTCATTTCAACAGTTGTACTTGTTGCAATGATTCTACAATTTACAGCACCGGAAACAGGCGTTGTAAATACAATAATGAGTTTCTTCGGACGTCCGCGTATTAACTATATGGCTCAACCACAATATTTTAGACATATTTTTGTGTGGACCGGTATTTGGCAAACAACCGGATTTAACGCAATTATTTACCTTGCTGCATTATCAGGTATCAGTCAAGATTTAATTGATGCAGCAAAAGTTGATGGTTGTAACAGATGGCAGCGAGTGTGGCATATCGATCTTCCAGGAATAATGCCAACAATTATTATATTATTAATACTTAATATTAGCTCACTAGTAAATGTAGGTTTTGAGCGTATTTTCCTAATGCAAAATGCATTTAACATAAGCGTTAGTGAAGTATTATCCACATACATCTGGAGAGTAGGTGTGGCAGGAGGGAATTTCAGTTTTTCCGCAGCTGCCGGCTTGTTTAACAGTGTAATAACCTTTACGTTGATTATACTTGCTAACTTCACAGCACGTAAGGTCGGCGATACATCATTATGGTAAGTCATATATTCGGTTATATGAGTTACCTGAAAGGAGAAACTACAAATGGTTCAAAATGAAAATGTCCGTTTAAAAGATTCACATAATGATCGCAGTAGGTGGCGCCAAGGTTTAGATGATAGACTTTTTGGCATTATTACAATGACAATTTTGATATTCACGGGTTTAGTTGTCATATATCCACTTATATTTGTTTTAAGTTCCTCCTTTTCAAACCCGAGTGCAGTTCTTACAGGAAGAGTATTACTATGGCCGGTGGAACCAACATTAGATGGCTACGCGGCTGTGTTCCGTAATCGTCAAATACTAATTGGCTTCCGTAATTCGCTATTTTATACATCAATTGGTGTTGTATTAAATTTAATAATGGGCATGCTCGCTGCATATCCACTATCAAGGAAACATCTTGTGGGGAGAAGATTTTTAAATCTATTCTTCATATTCACAATGTTCTTTTCCGGTGGCATGATTCCACGTTTTCTTCTAATAAGTGATACACTTGGCTTAATGGATAATCCCCTTGCCTTGATATTACCGGGAATGATGAGTGTTTGGTTTGTCATATTAATTAGAACATATATCCAATCTTCTATTCCCGAAGAACTGATTGAAGCTTCTGAGCTTGATGGCTGTACAACATTTGGCACTTTGATACGAATAGTTGTACCACTTTCTAAACCAATTCTAGCAGTAATTGCATTATTCTGTACAGTTGCAATCTGGAATGCTTATTTTGATGGATTTCTCTTTATACGTACCGGAGATTTATTCCCCCTTCAAGTGGTCCTTCGTAACATATTGATTCTTAGCACCATTGATCCGGAAATCATGGCAGATATTAGAGGTGCTGTAAACCGTCAAGCTATGACACATCTGATACAGTATGCAGTAATCGTAGTATCCAGTGCTCCACTTCTTATAGCATATCCATTTGTACAAAGACATTTCGTAAAGGGAATTATGTTAGGATCTGTAAAAGGTTAGGCTGAAACTAGCGAAGTTATAATTATGTAGCCATACATATTATAAAAATGTAAAAAATGAAATAATAATTATAGGAGGACAAAATAAAATGAAACGCATTTTCAAAGTATTACCGGCATTACTACTCATATTCGCATTACTACTCGCAGCATGTACTCCGGTAACCGAGACACCGGCAACAACTCCTGATACACCGGTTGACACAGCGGATACAACGGATACACCAGATACAGATGAGCCGGATACACCAGACGAACCAGTTCTTGATTCTGATTGGGGAAGCATGGGACTTACATCCGGAGGTGTACCAATTGCAAATCCCGGGCAATTACCAATTGTTCAAAACAGAGGCGACATAACTGTAGATATTTTAGTTACAGGTCATCCTGCGATTATCAATTGGCAGACCAATGCAATGTCACAATGGATGGAAGAACAAACAAATATAGTTGTAAACTATAGAACAATTCCGCTCGAAGGTCGCTTAGACACATTGAGCATGGAACTTGCTGCAGCAAATTACCCGGACGCATTTAAAGCTGTAGGCATGAACCAAGACCTCGTAAACCGCTTTGGTGTAAATGAGGGACGTCTATTACCAATAACTGACCTAATACCGGTACATGCTCCAAATTTAATGAGCATTTTAGAAGAATTCCCTGCATATCGTGGCGTAATGACAATGCTTGATGACGAAATCTATATGATGCCGAATATCAACCAATGTTTCCACTGCACGATGTTCTACAAACTGTGGATTAATCAAGAATTCCTTGATCAAGTAGGAATGGATATTCCAACAACTACTGATGAGTTAGTCACAGTTCTCACAGCATTCCGTGATGAAATTCCGGACTCAATCCCATTTGCAGGTACATTCCTTGGCGGATGGGGAAGTACTCTTGATTACTTCATCATGAATAGCTTTACATTCTATGATGCACATACTCTAGGCGATGGAGCAAATCTCCAAAATTCATTAGGTCTATTTGTTGACAATGGTGTTATAAGAACTCCGTGGGATCTACCTGAAACACAAGATGGACTTCGTTTCCTACGCATGCTAGTAGAAGAAGGTCTACTACATGAAGCTTCATTAACAAGTGATGCAGACCAATTGGTTGCACTTGTTGAGTCCGGCGATTCAGCTCGCGTTGGATTGGTAACAGGTGGACATGGTATGATATTCAGTGATATGATGGGTGACCGCTATCCTCTATATGTACCGGTAATGCCTCTACGTGGACCGGCAGGAGTACAGCAAATTCCAATGAACATGCATGATCTTGGTTTTAACGGTTTCTACATTTCAGCTGATTCAGACTATGCAGAAGCATTGGTACAGTGGGCAGACTTTTTATATACATTTGAAGCAACAATGACTGGATACTTCGGTCAATATCAAGAAGCATGGCGCATGGCTGAACCCGGCGAAATTGGCCTTGATGGCAATCCTGCAATCTATAGTCTATTAGTGCCATGGCAAGAAGTTGAGCCACAAAACGAGCATTGGGTACAAATGACTATTTCAAATCGCGATGCAGCTTTCCGTGCAGGTGAAGCTTTTGATACAAGCATTCCACTATATACAGCAGAAGGTCTAGAAGCTTTCTTATTCCAAACAACTCTACAAATGGAGCCATTTGGTGTGAGAGAAAAAGTTTTCCCACCTGTTAAGTTTACTGCAGATCAAAGTAGTGCAATGAGTGTCCAACTTACTGATGTAACAACAATCATTAGACAGTGGGTACCAGGCTTTATAGCAGGCACATTCGATATTGAAACTCAATTTGATGAGTTTGTTTCACTACTAGAAAATGCAGGTCTTAGAGAGCTAGAAGCACAATTCCAAGCCGCATACGATTTACTATACGGCTAAAACACAAACAAGAATGTATGGGCAGGAGTTTAATAGCAAACTCCTGCCCATAATGCCATAAGCACAAAAATTAAAATCAAAAAGGAGTTACATCATGGATTGGAATGCATATAATAAGCGCATGGAATGGTTCTTGCATGACCGTTTTGGTATGTTCATACATTGGGGAATATATTCAATACCGGCTCGTGGTGAATGGGTTCGAAGTGTAGAGAAAATGCCAAAAGAAGATTATCAAAAATACTTTGATGCATTTGACCCGACCGGATATGATCCAAAAGAATGGGCGAAGCTTGCAAAGCATGCAGGAATGAAATATGCTGTTATGACAGCAAAGCATCATGACGGATTTTGCTTATTTGATAGTAAACTTACAGAATATAAATCTACAAACACAAAAGCAGGACGCGACTTAGTAAAAGAATATGTCGAAGCTTTTCGTGCAGAAGGTATAAAGGTTGGATTATATTTCTCAATCATTGATTGGTATCATCCGGATTATCCGCATTATGGCGACAAAATTCACCCAATGCGCGACAATGAAGACTACAAAGACCATGCAAAACAAGAACAATTCGACAGATACCTCGAATATATGCATGGACAAGTTCGAGAAATATGCACTAATTACGGTAAGATTGATGTTCTCTGGTTTGACTATTCATATGATCATATGACAGGAGAGCATTGGAGAGCCACTGAGCTCTTAGAAATGGTGCGTTCACTTCAACCTGATGTAATTATTGATAACAGACTTGAGGTATCAGGTGAGGGCTTTGGTTCCCTACTTACGGACAATCCAAAAATATATTCCGGTGACTATGTATCTCCGGAACAAATAATTCCACCTGAAGGTATATTAAGCGAAAGCGGTAAGCCGGTAGCATGGGAAGCATGTGTTACACTTAATAATAATTGGGGATACGCAGCTCATGATCACAATTGGAAAAGTGCAAAAACTATCGTACGTAAACTGGTTGAATGCGTTAGCAAAAACGGAAATCTCTTGTTAAATGTCGGACCTGATGCAAAAGGTAGAATTCCAAAGGAAAGTGTTGATATACTAACCGAAGTAGGGAACTGGATGCAAAAAAATAGCGCAAGTATTTATGGTTGTGGAAAAAGTAGTATTGAGCGACAACCATGGGGTGCTGTTACCGAAAATGATGAGGCTATTTTCCTACATGTATATGAAGAATCTGTCGGTCCCATTGCAATTGAAAACTTGAAAAAAGAAGACTTCAAATTAATACAATTTGAAGCCGACGGTGCTGAAGTTCGACTGCTACCATCGTGGACAACAGGCAACTATCCAAATTATTTGTACGTACCCGTAGGACCCGATTCTTTCGGAAGCTACGCTTTACCGGATGAGTATGATACAGTAATAAAGATGACAAAGAAGTAAAATTGTTAAAAACACATGAGGCTATAAGCGAAACAAATTATCAAGAGCGCTTGCAGCCTCATGTAACGGACTTGAGTTTGTAACTGCGCAATACGAAAGGAATGGTCATAATAATGAAAATTGCACTTGCCGGCATGAGTCATGAAAGTAATACATTCAATAAGGTAAAAACAGGATTGGAGTCGTTTTCTTTGACAGATGGGAACATATTCTTACAAGAAGAGGCTTTTAGTAAGGATAGTCGCATAAAAAGCTCTGCAAGTGGATTCTATGAAACATTAACAAGTGATGGATTGGATGTTACGCCTATTTTCTTTGCAAGAGCTATACCATCCGGAACTGTAAGACATGATGCATATGAATATATAAAATCTCGAATAATAGATAAATTGCGTAGTGATGGACCGTGGGATGGCGTGTGTCTTGCACTTCATGGATCAATGGCTGTTGATGGAATCTTTGACCCTGAGGGTGATTTACTGGAGGCAGTGAGGCATGTTATTGGATTTGAAGTTCCAATAGTGTGTGCACTAGATATGCACGCAACTGTTACAGAACGTATGGCTCTACTCTCAGACGGATATTCTGTATTTCGCACTGCACCTCATATAGATGCATTTGAAACCGGTATAAGTGCAGCAGAAATATTATTAAACATTTTGAAAGAAAAAAAGAAAACAGTAAATGTTTTCATAAAAATTCCCATTTTGATTTCCGGAGAACAAAGTGAAACAGGTGTTGATCCGGCAAAAACACTCTTTGAATCATTGTCAGAATATGATAAATTACCTAATGTGTTACGTGCATCCTATGTTATGGGTTTTCCATGGGCTGACAGCCCATATGGTGGAGCAGGTGCATTAGTCACAGGCTGGGCGAACAATTACGAGGCACTGAACAATCTTGCGCGAGAAATGGCTGCCAAGTTCTGGGATAAACGTGAAGAATTTGTATATAGTAAGACAGCTATGTTGCCAAAGGATGCAATCGATTATGCGCTTTCTGCTACGCAATTTCCACTAATAATCTCAGATTCAGCAGATAATCCAACTGCAGGTGCTTCACAGGACACAACGCAATTTTTGCGTCTTATGGTGGAAAGTGGTATGAAAAATGCTGTATACACTTGTGTTGCTGATCACGTAGCATACACATTATGCACCTCACATGCAATTGGAGATGTTTTTGAACTGAGTTTTGGTGGTAATATTTCCGGTAAAGAAATTGAAAAAACTAATATGACCGTGACATTAATAAATCTTGCAGAGTCGCAAGGAGTGTTATATGCTGTACTACAGTCAAATGGTGTGAAATTTACTATTTCAAACCAACGGTGTGCAACTTATTATCCCGAAACACTTAGTGA
>Ga0123355_10008316_pt1 | contig 15680 bp, 15 predicted proteins | sample TergutEmb28metaG_3_FD_89872 | JGI IMG/M metagenome (GOLD analysis project Ga0123355, IMG submission 89872) | Embiratermes neotenicus P1 segment gut microbial communities from Petit-Saut dam, French Guiana - Emb289 P1 | ecosystem: Host-associated > Arthropoda: Insects > Digestive system > Gut ... | reverse complement strand
GTGTTGTCCCGAATGCTGATTCTCGGGATGTACTCTTACTATACAGGTGAAGCAAACGTCAACACGCAAATTGCCGACTTTGCCATGGTGTTCACTGCTGCCCACGAAATGGCGCACCAGCGCGGAATCGCACGTGAAGATGAAGCCAACTTCGTCGCATTTCTCATCCTCAGCAACAGCGACAGCGTGTTTTTACAATACAGCGGATACCTGAGTATGCTGGACTATGTGCTGGCAGCTCTTCGCCGTGCGAACAGGAGTTACTTTGATGCCGTCCGCGGACAATTGAACAGACAAGCTCGCGCCGACTTGAACGCCTACCATGCATTTTTTACGCAATTTCGTGATACGACACTCGCCAATGTCAGTTCCAACGTTAACAACGCCTTTTTACAGAGCCAGGGACAGTCAGCCGGCGTGCGTAGCTACGGGTTGGTCGTCGATCTTGCCGTCGTCTACTTTCGCAATCGTATTGAGGCAAACGGCTAAGATGAATTCTCGCAAACAAGTACAGGCAGATCATAAACATAGTGAAGTTTCTTGATGTAACGAACAGCAAGTACACAGCCAGCACCCACAAAACAATCAAAAATACAAGACTCACGTGCTGCTCGATCTTGTACGCTCGCTGTGGGTCAAGGCGCATATGCAGCAGCGCACTCAATGCTTCACCGCCATCCAAGCTTGCAATGGGAAATAAGTTGAGACATGCAAGAATCATGTTGCTCCATGCGAAAAAGTGACCATAGCTTCCCGGTTCACTAATATTGACAAAAACGAAAAATAGCAAAAAATTGGTTATCGCTCCTGACAGTGCGATAACCATACTTTTTTTGTAGGAGTGTAGTTTGCGTGACATTTGAATTTCTGCACCCAACGGTGTTAATTTCACTCTTTTCATTCCGCTTCGGGTGAGAAAAATCGCAACGATATGTCCAATTTCATGAGCTATTGCTGCGGCAATAGTCAAAGCTGTGTAAATCGTTGAGCTTATCGCAAGAAAAAGCAAAGACACGACTGCCAAAAGAATAGTTTTTTTGACAGTCATGTGTCTCTCCTAAGGTAGTTGATGATACTCTTTGCTTTGCGTAAGATAGTCAAATGTATAGCTCAAGCCGACTATATAGCCTATACCGGCGAAAAAAACCGTTAATGCTATCAGCGTAACTGTTAATCGGGGATTGCCTCTCTTGCGCATGGCTTACACCAAGAAAAAGTGCTGAATCATTCGCCCGAACAAACGGAAGAATCCGATACGCTCTACAGTTTCTGCGGCGATAATCTCACTAATTCCAATTTCATTGCCGTCGAGAATGTATACCACACGACCGACTACATCACCGGCTTGAACCGGAGCGCTGAGGAATTCTGGTAGCTCAATTCTCTCTTCGACGCGCAGATTTTCACCGCGACTTAGCACGATACTGAAAGATTGACGAGTTAATGTCACCGAATTCGAGACCCCTGCGCGAACGGGAATATCCTCGATATTGCCTTCGGCAAACGAAGCAAGCGAATAGTTTGAGAAACCATAATCAAGCAGCTTGCGGGCAGCTTCATTTCGCGAATCACGAGTTTCCGAACCCATGATTACCGCAATCAGTTGCATTCCGTCGCGACGAGCAGTAGCAGAGATGCAGTACCCTGCGCGCGCAGTAAATCCGGTTTTAAGTCCGTTGATTCCATTGTAAAAACGCACCAAGCGATTGGTGTTGGTAAGCCCAAACTCGCCATTGCGTATGGTATCCATCCACACAACTGCGATTTCCAATACTTTTTCGTACTCGACCAAAGCAGCGGACATGATGGCGATGTCGCGAGCCGAAGTCATATTCACAGAATTCCCATCACCCTCAAGTCCCGTCGAATTGGCAAATGTAGTGTTGGTCATGCCCAGCTCTGCAGCACGAGTGTTCATTTTTGTGATGAAGGTCTCGTAATTGCCCGAAACCAGCTCAGCAAGAGCAACCGCGGCATCATTTGCCGAAGCAATGATGACAGACTTGAGCAAATCATACACGCTCATGCGCTCATTAGGCTCGAGGAAGATTTGCGACCCGCCCATACTGGCAGCAAATTCGCTGACTGTAACAATGCATTCCAGTGTGAAAGCGTCATTTGCCAATGCTTCCATGACCAGCAGGACAGTCATGATTTTTGTGACTGAGGCAGGCAGCATGGCCTCGTCGGCGTTGTATTCATACAATACGCGTCCGGTCGAAGCTTCGATCAAGATGACAGCGCGCGCAGCAAAATCCGTACCGGGAGAAATAACTCCAACATCTCCATTGCCATCGCCGGCACCATTACCACTTCCGTCGCCGTTTGTGCCATTTCCGGGAGTATAGTCTCCGTTGTCATCGGGTTGTGCATCTGCGAAAGCAATCGTGCTAAACGCAAAAAATATACACAAAGCCAGTAGAATTGATAGTAATCTTTTTTTCATTTTTTGTTTACCTCGAATATTTTTATTATTTAGTTATATTCGTTCAAGTTTGTTGCTGCGCAGCAGCATTTTAACGCATAGCGTTATTGAATCGAGGTTTTCGCAGGCGGATTCACTCCGCCGCAGAAAGCCAACATAAGGATTTCTAGTTGAAAACGCAAGTTTTCAACTAATTTAGTAGAAATATTGCCAAGCTGAACCAGACCAGATAGACCAGCCAAATAAAATGAGCAAGTGCTGCAATCACCGTGACCGCGTTCACACATATGATATAGCGTATTGCGTAGAAACATATCATCGCTGCCAGAGTGATAATCAGCACCGAAAACAAAAAACTGAGCGAACCGAATGTCGTAGGAAACCATATTGCTTTCAGCGCGATTTGCGTGCACATTATCAGCAGTGCAGCGTTCCGTCGTCTCCGTCTATGCCGATGTGGACATGAGATGAGACTGGCGACGATTGCTCCGCACAATGCGAACTGTGCGATGAAAAAGATGAGGAAAACAATCGCAGGAAACGCGCTTCGCGGTAGCATAAGGAACGTGTACAGCACGAAAAATCTACCCGCCAAAATGATGGAGAATACTCCCAAAATCACGCCGCATATGGCACCAATCAAACAATGCGGATAGTTGAGTTCACGATGCTCGGCTCTAAGTCTGTGGTTGAATTGCATAGACTCCTCCTGAGGAAGTTCGTGATATTTATATGAAATTTCACGTCGTAATATTCCGTTAAATGTGGTATAATAAAATTACCAAAAATATTTTTCAAAAACCTATTGACTCTCCCCTTAGGTAAGGGTTTATACTAAGTACATAATGTGAATTTTTCACTAAAAAGGGGATTAAAATGAACGAATTATCAAAAATCAAAGACGTGACCGCAAAATTTGAAGTTACTACTCGAACATTGCACTACTATGAAAAAATGGGGTTGTTGCAAAGCAGTCGTTGCGAAACTTCGGGATATCGCCTGTACGACCAAATTGCACTCTCGCGCCTAAAGCAGATACTTATCCTGCGCAAGATGAACATCTCTATCAGAGATATCAAGGAAATCTTCGATGCGCAAAATTCCGACACGGTTTTGTCCGTACTCGACCGCAAAGTGGACGACATCGACAGCGAAGTTGCCCTGCTGCACGAGTTGAAAGAAATCGTACTAGAGTTTATCAAGCAAATCAAGCAAGCGGATTTCCACAACGAGGATCACGTGAAACTGTTGTATGATAAGGCAATGGAGATTGAGATAGGACTATCCACAGACGAGGGACTATCCATACCAACAAGCGAACTGCAAGCAGATAATCTCGAAAAATTAGAAGAAGTGACCGAAAAACTCGACGAACGTCGTATTGCTATGCCTATGATAATTCGCACATATCGACAAGATTTCGGCGCGGTCCGCTATATTGGCAAAAAATACGATGATGGAGCTGTCGCATTTGCCGAATGGGAAGCAAATAGCGAGATTTTGAAAAGAGAAATTTATTTCTTACCACTGGATACTTACGAGGATGCAAAAACAACTACTGCCATGATGGCGATATCCGAGCAAGGATTCGAGTTTTGGCTCGGCTACTTCGCTCAACCCGATTCACCTGTACCGCAAGGATTTTCGCATGTCGATTTCCCTGAAATGGGTTTCGCGGTCGGATGGATGTATGGCACAGAAGAAGAGATGCACGCCCAAGAAGCTGTGGTTTGCTCCAAGTTACAGGAAGAGGGCTACGAAATACTCACACATTATTGGTTCGAGCGTTATGACAAAATCCGTGACAAAAGAGATGAGAACGGAAACATGATCACTGATTTCGGTTTTTTCGTGAAGTAAGAAATTAAATATAAAATCCGGGAACTGCTTCGACAGTTCCCTGTTTTTATGATATAATTACATCATGAATACACACTTAACCATCACCACGCTGCCCGGAGTGGGGCAAAAACGAGCGGAATTGCTCGCCAAGCTAGGCATCGAGACTATCGGCGACTTGCTATATCACTTTCCGCGGGCATATCAAAATCGAGGCAACGTTACATCGCTCGATTCGTGCGAAAACGGGGCGACTGTGTCTGTTGTCCTTACTGTGGCAACTGCTGCCACAACTGCAAAACTGCCCGGAATGCTGACGCTGACCAAATTCGTCGCGTTTGACGACACCGGAAAGTGCACGGTCACATTTTTCAATCAAGCGTACCTGCAAACGGCATTTCAAGTGGGCTCTACTTACCGCTTTTACGGCAAAATCACACGGCGCAAAGCCAGCCTTGAACTATCATCCCCTGCATGGGAAGCTGCTCCCGAGGACGTAATTTTGCCCGATTTCACTCCCGTATATCCGCTCACGACGGGAATCAGCTCGAAAATGCTGGACGGCATGATTCGCGCATTGCTGCCGCAAATTGACGGAATTGTTGACCCCATCCCCGAAAGCGTGCGAGTGCAGCACAGCCTCATCCCACTCGCGCAGGCATTGCGAGATATCCACTCCCCAACCGACTACGCAGCACTGGACGCGGCACGGCGACGGCTGATTTTCGAGGAATTCTACCTCTTCTGCATGCAAGCGCAGAAAAATGCTGCCGAAAATGCGACTGCTCCGACCGAGTTCGCCCGAGTCGCACCAACTTCGCTCGCTCCGGTGCTCGAACAAGTATCGTTCACGCTCACCGATGCACAAACAGCGGCTGTCGAGGATATCGTCACCGATATGACTGGCGACACCGCTCCTATGGAGCGGCTACTGTCGGGAGATGTGGGCAGCGGAAAAACCATCTGCGCTGCATGTGCGATATACCTCGCTGCAGAAAGTGGATATCAAGCCGCCATCATGACACCTACCGAAATTCTTGCCACTCAACATTTTCATGATTTGGCTCCACCATTCGAGGCATTGGGATTTAGCTGCGCACTGCTGGTCGGCTCACTGACGGCGAAGAAAAAACAAGCCGTCCGCGCAGCATTAGCAGACGGAAGTGTCGATATCGTATTCGGCACAGTGGCACTCATCACCGACGACACGGATTTCGCCAATCTTGGGCTTGTCGTGACCGACGAGCAGCACCGATTCGGCGTGAATCAGCGTGACGCGTTGGCTGCGAAAAGCAACGGTGCGCACAGCCTGACCATGAGTGCCACGCCCATTCCGCGCACCATGGCGCATATATTGTACAACGGCATTTCCATCAGTCACATTGACACCATGCCACCAGGACGGCAGCGCGTGGACACTTTTGTGGTCAACGAGAGCTACCGCGCGCGCCTGAATGCGTTCATCGAGAAGCAAATTGTTGCGGGAAATCAGGTCTATATCGTCTGTCCGGCGGTGGACAATTCGGAAGACGAGGACAATTTGGTTGGACTGGACTATCGCGAGGGCGAGGAGCAAGTTCCGCTCAAAAGCGCGGTCGTTGTCGCTCGTGAGTTGCAAGAAACCTTCGCTAATCGTCGAGTTGCGCACATGCACGGTCGCCTAAAAGGCGAAGAAAAAGAGCGCATTATGCGCAAATTCGCCGCCGGCGAGATTGACATTTTGGTTTCAACTACGGTCATCGAAGTGGGCGTGAACGTGCCCAACACGACCCTTATGATCGTCGAAAACGCCGAACGATTCGGACTTGCGCAACTTCACCAGCTTCGAGGTCGTGTGGGGCGCGGGAGCGCAAAATCCTACTGCATCCTCGTCACCGAATCCGCCGAGAATAGCGCATCATACGAACGCTTGCGCACTCTTGCCGAGTGCTACAATGGCTACGAAATCGCCGAGCGCGACCTCGCTCAACGCGGTCCGGGGGACTTTTTCGCTCAACCCGACGTCACACGACAACATGGGTCGCTCAAGTTCCGACTTGCGTCGCTATGTGACAGTTTTGATTTATTGAAAGATGCTGCCGCCGCTGCCAAAACACAGACAACCGCGGACTTATTCTGAGTCTGCGGTTGTTATAGTTTTAGATAATTGTTCAGCGAATATGTTTTTCGCCCCATCGTTCAGCGAATTTAGAAAAATCGCACTTCCCCCGCCTTGTGCTCGCCAACCTCGGCTGCCCAACTGCTTTTCAAGCTCGCGTACAGTTCCCTCTCGTCCGTCAAAAAGTCGTACTTGGTTACGTGAATATCGCTTCACTTCGTGCGATATTGCTTTAGCAAGAAAACTATAGTGCGTGCAGCCCAAAACTACCGCGGAAAGCTCACCGTCGCATGTGTGCATCCCCTCGGCGAATTTTTCACGCAGATATTCCGACAACTCTGCGCTGTCAAACTTCCCTTCTTCAGCGAAATTCATAAGCCCGGGGCATGGCAGCGGGATGATATTTGCATGCGAATAGTATCGTTCGCACAATTGCAAAAATTTTGCTTCGCGAAGAGTCACTTCTGTGGCGAGTACAATAACATTGCCTCCTCGACTTGACTCCACGGCAGGTTTAAGCGCAGGTTCCATACCGACTACAACCAGATTCGGATATTGCGCACGCAATTCGGAAATCGCCGCACTCGTGGCAGTATTGCAAGCAATCACAATTGCGTTAACTGGGTGCGTCTCAAGCAACCCAGCAATATTCTCAAGCACAAATGAACGTACTTGCTCGACCGATTTATCTCCATATGGCGCATTTTTTGTGTCAGCAAAATATATATAACTCTCATTAGGCATGGCTTGATTCGCGACAGAGAGCACACTGACTCCGCCAATTCCGGAGTCATAAAAGAGAATAGATTTTTGCTCCATGTATTATTGCTCCGTGTTTTTCGTATACTACTACAGTAAAATAGTCATAAGGGGGCAGAAACAATTAACTTTTTCCCACAAGAGACCTATAAAAAAATCATTGTTGCTGCCATTTATGTGTTTATCGCAGCAGCTGCCATCGTAGTGGCATTCAAATTTTTGATGCCGCTCTTAATGCCGTTTATAATAGCGTGGATTTTGGCGGCGATCATGTCACCCTGTATCACCTGGCTGAATAAAAAAACAAATGTCAAGCGCTCATTTTGGTCAATGTTGATGATCTTCGCTGCTATTATTATCAGCGGCGCAATCTTCTACTTCGCCTATCGCCGCGCAGCGGACACAATCGAAAACTTCGTCACAACATACGTCGGCGACTCGGATAGACTGCTCGAATTATGGACTGAATTCACCACCACTATGGCAGAGCGCTTTCCGATGATAGCACAATTATTCGAAAATCGCCTTGTTTCGTCATTGGTCACGGATGGTCTGATATCCTTCGCAGGCCGTATTTCCTCTGCAATTCCCGGATACATCACGGGAGTGCTTGGGCGTGTACCAAATATTTTGCTGTTCGCCGGAGTTTTGCTTATCTCAAACTACTACTTCAGCGTCAACTATCACGAAATTAACAGATGGTTCTACTCGAAATTCAGCGAAAAAACAGGCACAAAAATCAGGAATGCAAGAAAAAATTTCGCCAGCGCAACAAAAAGATATCTGCGCTCTGCGGCAATTTTGTTCAGCATGACATTCGCTCAGCTACTCGCAGGATTTCTCTTTTTCCGCATCAATCATGCTATTTTATTGGCATTTTTGATTTCAATTGTGGACATTTTGCCTGTTCTGGGAGTTGGAACAGTGTTACTGCCGTGGATATTGGTTCTATTCATTTTCGGCAACTATTATACTGCCGTTGGACTACTCATTTTGTACGTAGTAGTGACGATAGTCAGGCAGGTCTCAGAACCGAAAATCATCGGCAAGCAAATGGGACTGCATCCCCTCGTTACGCTTATGGTTATCTACGCAGGATTCAAACTTTTCGGCATCGCCGGAGTCTTTCTCGGACCGATTTTCGCATTCCTCGTTGTTGCAATTATCAAGGAACACAAAGGGGAGACAAGTCCGCCCAAGCCCAAACGACGTCTGATTAAGCTCTCCAAGCGGTGATGATATAGCCACCTTTATTATCGCTTGAAACGATAAATTCTCTGTCGGTAGGAAGATTAAGTTGACCGCCTACAGGCACCTGCCGGTAGATGTAATATGTTCTGCCCTCAACTTCAATGCGCAAACTTCCGCGCTCTTGCAGCAGCTCAATGTACTCCTCGAGTGCAAGCCCGTTTGTATGGATGTAATAAGCGTGAGGCACTCCGACAAAGCGAAAGTGCCATGGCTCGTAGTTGATTGACGTTATATGGGTTTTGTCAGCAGGGTAGCGCAAAATGAAGCCATATCGCCATGAATTTTCGCGCATCCATCTACTGGCAGGAGTGTTGGCGAATTCACGCAAGCTGCGCCCAACAAAAGTGATATCAGCAGCAAAGCCTGTATTATGTTCGCTGTGAAACGGCGGCATGACATATCCGGGTGTGCCATTATTATAAATGGACGTTTGGCTTGCTATCGTTCTGAATCCGGATGCCAGCATCAAATTCGTAAATCCTGCCGCATGAGCCGAGGCAAACATATCTACAAGAGCATCCAATGCAGATTCATGAAGTCGCACATTGTTATTTGTCGACCTCACTCGAGCAGATGTGCGCACAAGCTCGTTCTCTATGTCGCGTGGGATGGCAAATTGTCGGTTGACCAGTATCAGGTATTCGGTATTGTATATGTCGTCCAATGACACAAGCTGCCACAATGCGGGAACATCTGGCGGGCGCTCGGGTGTACCGGGTTCAGGCGTACCCGGTACAATGGGACCGGAAATCGGAGGCTGAGGCGAATCGTTGGTACCATTTGATTGTGCCTCAGTATCGCACGGCGAATTTCCTCCATTATTAGCGAAAAAGACGAAATGAAACGCCAAAATAATCACTGCCACCAGTGCAATGAGTGATAGTATATTTGTGAATTTACGAAACATCAGGGCTGCTCCTCTAGGAATATCAATTGTCCAAATAATCTTGTAGAATGATTTGCGCACTTAGCGTGTCAACGACCGCTTTACGCTTTTTTTTCTTATTCTTGCCGCCTTTTGAGTGTGCCAAAATTTCATTCGCCAGGATACTGGTGCAGCGTTCGTCGTGAAAATGAATGGGCAAGTCGCACTCTGCCCCAAGTAACGCGGCAAACTCTCGCACTACAACACAACGAGGACCTTCGCTGTCGTCCATATTCAGCGGCAAACCTACTACTATTTGCACCACTTGATTTGTGCGGCAAACATCGGCTATATAACAAGCCAGCTCTTGCATATTCTTGACATTACTGACCGTTTCTAATCCGCTTGCGAGCATTCTGCTCGGATCACTAAGCGCAAGTCCGGTGCGCACATCTCCATAATCTATCGCTAAAACTCGCCCCATAATTATATCAAACTCGCATCAAGGTCATTGTCACGAATAAAGTCACGCATTTCCGCAAATGTCGGACAATTGTCCGCACTATGAGGGCGAAGACTCTTCATTACTTCTGCAATGGTAGCAAGCTCACACGCTTGTTTAGCGTCACCTGAGGAAAGATATTTGATGAACAGCGTCGCATTGTAGCACTCTGCCGTCGCATTGTGAGTAAAGCTTTCGATATCGTAAGCGGGAATAACATTATAGTAACTGCCATCGTAGATAAACGATCCGCGATTTGCCAGTTTTATTACATATGTTTTGGCAATGACTTTGCCGGCAAGAGAAATGCATGCTTTCAAGCATTTTTCCACAGTGTCGCACGTGATATTAGTGTGTTTGATAACATTTTCTTCGTCAATGACAAGCATATCAACGTGTCTTTGAATATCCAGCGGAAATAAATCGGCAAATTCGCCTTGGATATTGAGCATTACGGGAATATCTCGTCTTTTAGCGAGAATCAACGCAGCCGCAACAGCTTCGGGAGGCACATCGGTGTTGACGATGACCGCATTGGGCGACGAGTTGAAAGCCGTTTCTACTTCAGCGACCGTCACATTCGTGCTGGCTCCGTCGAAGATAATTCTACGGTTTTTGCCGTCGTTTTCGGTCATCAGGAGATTCATGCCCGTGTGCGCACTTAAGTCACGAGTTATGTATTTCGACTCAACATTTTGGGCATTCAAATATTGCAACAGTCTTTGCCCATTTGTGTCATTACCAATACGAGAAGCCAATACGCTATCAATATTCAGCTTTTTCAGTGCAACTGCGGTGTTGATTCCGCTGCCACCAGGATATCGAGTATACCCCTTGCCTTTGATGGCGTGCCCTGCTGATGGCAAGAAGGATAGTTGCATATCCAAAAATACACACGCTCGCCCCAAAACTAAAATTCGTGGTTTCACTCCGATCTCTCCTTGCATACGACATAATAAAAACATGATATAATACTTGATTATACTACAAAAAGTGTTATTTGTCAATATGGCGAAGTCGAGAATGATTTAAAGCGACGAACAAAAAACCGTCCTCATGAAAAGGACGGTTTTTTGTAATTTGACCGGTATTAGTTCATTTTGTTGTTCTTGTTGTTGGTCGTTTTTGAATTTCCAGTGCCACCGCGAGTGTTGCCAGTGGAAGGGGTGTTCGTTTTGTCAGAAGTGTCGGTGTTGTTTCCGGTGTTGTTCTGATTTGAGTAGTTTCCGGCATTGTTTTTATTTGTGTTTTTTGTGTTGCCGGGGTGGTGGTTACCTTTGTTTTTGCCTTGGTTCATGATAGTCTTCCTTTGGAGAAAATTTTGAGTGCTTATCGCACCATATTACAAGGCTAGCATACCCACATTATTACATCTTTATTCGCACAAAGCAAGTAACTTTATTATTTCATCCACACAATCCTCGACATCTCTGTTTTCCACGACGAAATGCGCTGTGTCTTGATACAGCGGTTGTCGCAATAATAATAAATCAAGATATCGCGATTTATCGCCATTTATCGGAGGACGAGCAATGATCGTTTCATTTTGCAATACAAGTTCTACGTCACGTGTAATCCATACAACAATAGAATTTTCGCGCAATAGCTGTCTATTGCGCTCAGCAATAATCACACCCCCTCCGCAGGAGAGAACGATATTTTTTTTCATATATAAAGTATCATTTAGTGCGTCATGCTCGCATTGGCGAAAATATTCTTCGCCCTTATCGCTGAAAATTTCGGGGATTGACGATCCCTCGCGTTCGACAATAACTTGGTCAAGGTCAAGTAAGTTGCATTCTAGCTGACGAGCCAATTCCTCGCCAACTTTTGTTTTTCCGCTTCCGGTCATGCCAATTAGGGCTATAGTTTTTGTTTTCATGCCTATATTATACAACACAATTACAAGAAAATCAACTTGCGATATTCACAAAAATATGATATAATAATAAGAGTCAATGCTGGAGCATTCGAGTTTGGCGAAAATATTTGCGAAAGAGGAAATTCACTTTTCTCTGGGAGCAAAATTTTCGCCAATGACATGAGAGCGTGCAAGCTGTCCATTATTCATGATATACTTAATGCAAAGTCCTGAGAGATTTTACTACAGAGGTCATCACATGAAAAAAAATTTAATAATCCTCGGCGTGTTATTGTTACTTTTGATTGTACCATTTACAATATTTTTGCTCACAGACTCAGACCCGGATCCTCCGGATGGTACAGAAATTAATATAACATATGTCGCAAACAACAGTGCTGTCGGACATATTGTCGGCGAACTCGAACAGCGGATATATTTTCGCGAGACGACCACTACGCAAGTAGAAGCTGTCGTCACATCATTCGGATGGCGGTTCTCTCACTGGAGTGACGGAGAGACAGACCCAATTCGTGTGGATATGACATATCGTGCTGATGTAACCATCACTGCATACTTTGTGCATGATATGCTAAACATGCCTACTCTGTCCATTTCCGAGTCAAAGCATTCTATATGGGAAAGCTATGTGCGCACGTCTATTTCGCTGCATGGCTTGGAAGATGATATCCTGTACAACGCATCAGCGCAAATCCGTGTTCGCGGGGCAAATTCTCGTTCGTATGAAAAACTTTCATACAGACTGCGTTTTGACGACCGCCAAACTTTCCTTGAAACATCAGAAGACAATAGAGGCAACCGTCATTTCGTCCTCATCGCCGTTTGGAACGACTATTCACTTATGCGTACGCCCATGGGATTCCATATAATGCGAGAACTTGGCGTTCCTTATGTGACAAACTATACATTTGTCGAAGTTTACTTCAACTATGTATACGCCGGAGTATACCTGCTTGTCGAGCAAATTCGTGTCGACGAAGCTCGAATCAACATTGATGACAGCAACACGGGTCCCACTAACAGCTTTGTTGTCGCGTCGCAACCCGGTCGACCCATCAATCAATATTTTGCACAAGGCGGAAACTTCGGTGTTCGAGGTCCATCAGGTACGTTTGGCGCAATGAGAATCCGTAGTGAGATTCATAATCAACAACAAATGGATTTCGTGCGCGAAACATTGACAAATGCATGGCGCGCTATTCCCAATAGAGCGCAAGCGGAACGGCATTTTTGCCTTGATTCACTCGTAAATGTTTATATTGCTGCTGAGATTATGAAAGGCTTTGACATAGCTTGGAACAATCATTTTTGGATGCATTTTGACGAGTCAACGGGACTGGTTTACTTCACCACATTGTGGGACCTCAAGTTCGGCGGTGGCAATCACAGTGGTTACGGCGGATTTTGGGAGAGCTACCGCGGACTTGGCATGATCGCAAATCATGGGCAGCGGATTGGGCAATATAATCGCTGGTTCATCGAACTCATGCGCCAAACTTGGTTCAGAGAATTGGTTCAAGAGCGCTTTGCTGAAATTGATGATGTTCTCGATTCTATCGTGCCATTTTTACGTGCCACTCACGCCGAGCATCGAACCAGTTTCGAGCGCAACTTTATACGTTGGCCGCACAACAATATCGGCACAAACTCGAACAACACACCCGCCAATATCGTTGCTCTTCGTGACCATTACGAGAACGCGATTTTCCTTATCAATTGGATGGAAAACAGAATTGAATGGCTGCGTTCACACATAGGCAGCCGAGCATTCATCAACAACGCTGGAACAAATAATACCGGACAATGAAATAACGCCGCATTCAAATGAATGCGGCGTTTTATTTATACTAACGCTCCCAAAGTGGCAGCTGCGGTATGGAGGCATATGGGAGTACCATGCTCAGATATGTAGGCAAACACAGGCTCGGTTTTAACCAAACTACCATGCTCAGCAGCCGCTCCGAATTTGAGCGTAGCGATCAACGATTCAGCATGAGCATTTGAACTCGTTTCTTCCCATGACATCACTAAATAATATCCCGTAGCACTTGAATATGCGCTGCTGTCCACTTTTTCACAAGTACGGCGACATGCTTGTAGAAGTGCCTCCATGCTCTCAAAATGGAATACGCATTTGTACTTCTTGCGTCGATGTGTCCCTTTGACTGTATCCGGTCTGACGAGTCGTACCGTTTCGGCGGATGGGATTTCTATCTTAGTCACGTACACTTCACAACCGCCCGTACGCAAGGGGTAAACCTGCACAAAAATTCGATCTGCGGAAGCTTCAAAGCCCGTTTGTGTTCGTGCTTGCGATAATATTTCCGCAAATGCATTACCTGAAGTGTCGAAGTCGGCGATTTTAAGGTCAATCTCTTCCATGTCGTCCGACGTAAGCATAATTTTCAGTTTGCTATCGGATATCAAGATCATTTCCATTTTCAATGCTCCCCTTTCGACGTTTATACTCACTACTATATCATTATAGCAAGTTACAGCGAAAATGTAACTACTAAATTTCAGACAACCGAGGGAGTAAAAGCAAAAACGGCACTAAATACGTGATTAAGTGCCGTTTTGTGTAAGCTAAGGCTAAAATTAACGCTCGATGAGGTTACCTTGTTGGATGTTTATGACTGCATCACGTGAGTTGAGAATACGATTTCCGGCAGTAACTGTCACCGACGAGCTTGCGATATCAATTCTTCCGCGAAATTGCATACCATCATCCGCAGCGATAATGGTGACTTCCGAGCCGTCGATACGGATGAATCCGCGGTTATCGGCTTCCTCTTCGGATGTGACACGCAGACCATCACTGCCACTCTCGACGAAAACATTCGCATTGTCAAAGCGTATACTGTCACGTGCACGAATTCCATTGTGTGTAGCATCAATAACGACATAGCTGTCATTGATACGAACACGGCGCGCGGACCAAATCCCATTGCGGTAATTCGCATTCACCATCAACTTTCCTCCGCCGCGAAATGTGATGTCACGACGAGAGTAAATAGCAGAATGCGGACGCGCCTCACCATCCTCGAATGTGTAGAAATACGCGTCGGTGAAGACGTTTAAAGTCCCCTCGGGCATAGTAAAATACACACGATCCGCATCTATGACGTGAACAAGTGCGGTACTCGAGTTGGATATGGTAACATTGTTGAGAACCAACTCGACTTGTTCAGTTCGCAGCACATCCACCACGATAATGCCGTCATAAAGATCCCCGCTGAGGGTGAAGACCCCCGGACGGTCGATGACCAAACGACGGTCGCCCCAAGTTGCGCCGTTGCCGTCGATGTCGACATTGTCGCCCTGAAGTTCTATGACTGTCCGCACGGGTTGGCGAAGAGGCGGCTCAGGTGCCGTCCCCGTCGTAACTTCTCCATCACACGATACCATGAATGGCACAAGGAGAGCCAGTATTGCGATAGTTGCGAGTAATTTTTTCATGAGATTTATCCTTTGGTGTGAAATTACAGCCGATTTCTGTTTAATTGAATCCAACTTGGCGGAAGCAGACCAAAAAGCTAAGCTCTATACACGTATTAAACTTTCACTTTTTTCAGCTTCACAAATCTCGGCAAGCTATCCTCTTTCGGCAAATCGGTTTCGCCTTGAATGAGGGGCAGTGCATAGTCCACAAAATCCTGCGTGAGCCCTGCGCCATTCGGGAGAATCCATTCCATCGGGATTTTCTTCTCAGTATTGGCGACTTGCGTTAGATCAAAAAGTTTTGTGTTGCATACATATTTGCCGTTTTCAATTGAGCGCTCAAAGCCCACCATTTTGTCGGTCACACCGGCAACAGCGTTTGTTACAGCAGCAGCTCCTGCGCCGAAGGATTCGTTGATGTCGGTCAAGCTGGCGCAATGAGCAGCACAGCGTTGAAGGAGCGATAGCTCGATTCCGCGAACTTTCGCGCCTGTTTTCTCTTTGAGGATGTTGGCAAGGAACGGAGCAAGCCCACCCAACTGTGCATGACCGAAACCATCCACAGTTTTCGCCATGTCGCTACCGTACTCGGAAATGTACTTGCCGTTTTTGTCGCGG
>Ga0123355_10008315_pt1 | contig 15681 bp, 9 predicted proteins | sample TergutEmb28metaG_3_FD_89872 | JGI IMG/M metagenome (GOLD analysis project Ga0123355, IMG submission 89872) | Embiratermes neotenicus P1 segment gut microbial communities from Petit-Saut dam, French Guiana - Emb289 P1 | ecosystem: Host-associated > Arthropoda: Insects > Digestive system > Gut ... | reverse complement strand
TATATATATATATATATATATCGCTTCAGACAATGTAAGGTTTTAAAATGTCACCCGCAGCGAAGGTACAGTTCTTGTTACACTTTACATAATTACATGCGAGATAATTTGGTAGAATATTTCGTCTTGGTCTTATCGTACCCGGAATTGCCTTCGCAGATGGTGGAAGGATAATAGTGAGTCCTGAACCAGGTGTACCGCAAAGTCGCAAGGGGTCAGGATTAAGTTGGACTTCATTTACGGTAGCATCTGTCGGTATAGGGGCTAATGCATTCGAGTACTGTAATATCCGGCAGGGGAAAGGTTAAGACCGGCCAGGTACAGTACAAGAAGAGAAATCTTGAGGAATCCTGTCTTCCGGGATATGGCGCTGAGTCACTGGTGGTTTGGTTTCCGACATCGGAGTACTCAAGAGCAATTCATGAGACCAATGTTTTTTTTGAAAACCTGAGAACCAAATGTCCAATGAGGCAACGTCATGCCCCAGAAGAACGGATATCTCATTCACACCGACGCGAAGATCTAAAAACCCAAAATACAATTCAATCATATACATTTTTGACAATGGTTCCACTTAAGTTTTGTTACCTACGTTTATTAGTAATTTTTCCATTGTTGTGTGTTGTAAAATTGGAAAAATTCATAAAAGTCTTATTCAATATGACTGACAACACTTAAGGGAAATCACGTCCGGTGACGCTTGGCGTCCTGCAGAGAAGTAACTGCGCATTAAAATGTATCTCAAAACCGTCACAAATGGCAAAGCGTAGAAACTGAAAAGCCTAAATTACGAAACACTGAATATAACGGTACTATTTGATGTGAGACAATATAGTTTGGTAGGTAGGTCTACGTCCCGACGTTTCGGGGGAACGAAACCTCCCTTTCGGTCTCCCAGGCCAATGATGGGAAGCAAGTTTCCTCGAAACACTGACGCCTATCCACTAAGCAATAAGAATACCGTAACCGTGAAGACCAAATTTTCATGTTCACTGCCAGGAGAACTTCAGATCTCTTATAAAGACTTTCTCTCTACGAAAACCGAAAATTTCAGAGCATCACGCGCCACAAAATAAAACATTCGCACAAGCTCGAGCATTGACCTGAAATGTATTCCCCTCCGTCTTTTACTGCGACAATAAGAATCCCAAAATAAAGTAACTCATTCTCCTCACATACAGCTTTATACCCGGTGTTGTATTTCCATGAAGGGTCTGCTTGAATAATTTAACGAAGAGGAATTGTCTACCAGTTTGAAGAATCGATGGAAAGGTAAAACGTACATGCACCTTGCCAATTCTCGACAAGTGGCGAAACGTATCTGTATGAATGCCATTCCTTAATGTAACAGATGCCGCAAATCCGATATAGAGGTGACACCAAGTTAATCTATTCCGAGCTGTCAGAGAAGAGTAATAAACGACCGATGTCGTCACCCGTAAGATTCAAACACTCAACGAATAAGTCCTATATTAATTCTGTAATTCAAACAAAAACAGAGGTAACTCAAGTTCACATAATCTTAGCAATTGACCAACTTAATGTATAAATTCTTTTTTATAATAAGTTTATTGTATTCCTCTACATGTTTCGAACACTGTTGTGCTCATCATCAGGAGGTCAGATTGTATTATACAGCATCTGGTATCGTCACACTCTGTAGGTGGCCGTCCGGGTGGCACCTGCGCACCGGACGGCCACCTACAGCGTGTGACGATACCAGGTGCTGTATAATACAATCTGACCTCCTGATGATCAGCACAACAGTGCTCGAAACATGTAGAGGAATACAATAAACGTATTATAAAAAAGGATTTGTGCATTAACTTGGTCAATTGCTAAGATAATACTGAGATGCACGGTCAGCAAAACATAAAAAAAATTCAAGTTCACGTGTTTTCCTAGTTAACTGAATTTCCTCTGTGTCTAGTTCAGCACCACGCCATGAAGACGTAACCCTTTACTTTATTAAGAACAAAACTACAGACATGAATCGATTAGTGGTTATGGTCTGTTTATCAGCGACGATATTGTCTAGATTATCGTCGGTTGCAGAGGTAAAATAACGTTACCCAACTATTTGTCGAAGCACCAATCCATGAAGGTGTATGGGGAGTGGGGATCTAGCTCCACCAATTTATAAATTCCGAAATATAATGAGAGTGATCAAGTTCATGCTTAGGCCACTTCACACTCGGGAGAAGAGCTCTGAATATCCACTGAACAAAAGGCTAAGTGAGGCCCAGAGAAAGTCTGGTCGATTTGAAGGGTAGAAAAATAGTTTGCTTCAATGGTAGATGAATGACTATGAACAAGAAGTATCAGGCCGAATGATAAATGGCATAGTACACAGAAATACCTTTAGAAATACGTGTCACGAAGTCACTTTGGCCACCAAAATCCTACATGTATCGTTCGGCGATCGAAACTGGACCTCTGCAGTAAGACGCAAGGAGAACTCTCAGTACTTTCACGCATTCTTAACACTTGTGTTAGAGTCAAGGAACGGTCAGCCACACACCCGGTTTCGAAGTTATGTACAAAGAGAGTACAAAATAATTTCACATATTCAAAATGACACAGACAAAAAATTGGGCGCACTTAGAACTTCAAACCTATGTCGGTCGATAGAGAGACTCTCAAACTTTCGTTTCAAATGGCTCGGTGAATGTCGTTGCGCGCCGTTACTGTTAGACGTCACTAGATTGGCAAATGGCTACACCACAACAAAGGAGCTGGTATGCCCTTCGGTTGGCGAAGAAAGAGAAACTACAGCTTTGCAAAGTGTATTTCAGTCACAATTTGATAGAGGACCATGCAGCAGATATTCCATTTACGTTGGGTGCAAGACATTCGGGCAAGAAAGGTGCATTTGCGAGGGCAAGTGTCCTAGTATGCCTTCTGTGTCTGGTGCAACTGTGCAATCTGTCTCTGCTTACTGCCGAAGCAGCTCACAAAAATCAATGCGCCTGGGTGTTCCCGTGCGACACTGTGCGCTGAATGCACGTTGCACAGCTGTCACGGTCTCTTCGTGTGCCAAATGCAGAGCACATCAACATGTTCGTTGTGGGGTAGGTTGCGGGGGTAGCCATTTTCAAAGCTAGTGACATCTACCGGCAACGGCGTGAACAACAAACATCACGGCCATATGAAACAATCCTGTCGACTCGCACAGGAACAGTTTTGTTAAGTTCGCTACCTTCGATTTCTCTATAATTTTGAGAGCGCAAAAAAAAAAAAAAATTTTAAGCTCACCTTGTGTGCCTTGTACAACGAAGTTAGAAGTACCGCTTTTAAGCACTACTTCGTTATACAAGGCAGACAGTCCCACCAATCAAATCTGTAACTTAAGAACTCAGAGCCTGTAGAGCTGAAGTTAGGAACGGAGGTACAGACTGATATTTCGAGCCCTCTATTGCGAACTTGGAATTTCCAAAACGCAAGTAAATTATTTACTTGCACGTTGGAACATTCTGAAATAATACAACGGCTGTTTCTAAGGCGGAAACAGTCCAACAAAACAAGCATTCTTGCGAAAAAGTATAAAAACAGTACCAAACATTACCCGCAATTTAATTCATACTACAAAACTGTAATATGCTTGTTTTTGACGCCATATATATTGAAGTAAAGTTTAAAGACGTTTCGAATAAATGTTCTGCATAACCTCGATTAAATAACTATATTGATTTATCGTACATTTCTGCCAGACAACACGGAGTCATATTGCAAAAGACAGCGGTATTAATAGTAGCCGGTATCGGAATGCCACATCGTCTGTGACAGAATCAACTACTAATCGAAGTAACGGTCTACCCTTTTCCTTTTTCTTTTGCTATTAACTCTACGCCTACTGAATCAATGATAAGGAAGCAAACCTATATTTGATAGAAAAAGAATATTCTTCACTGCATAAAGAATTGTCCTTCTTTCAAGGCTAAGAGTACGCCGTCCAGTTGCAAAATTACCCTACTTTATGTCACATGAAGGATCATTTCTCTCTTCGCAGAACCCTAATTTTAAATTCACTTCTAAACAAGATGAATCCAGTCCACGCCCTCATACGGTATGTACGTATTTAAAATCCATTTTAACGTTGTCTTCCAAACTACACGTAGGTCTCTGAAACCGCCTTAATTGTTCACGCTCTCCGACTACAATTTTGAGCTCGCATCTCGTATTTTCGAATCTCCGCACACAGCATCATTTTGAAAAGCTGTTAAGAATTACCAATAATAAGCAAACTTCCTAATGGATTAAACTTTCGCGTATAAGTCTAAATCTACTGTGTTTTGTGACGAATGACATCGAATATATAACATATCAACGATCTCTGACTGCAAATTTCACCCAATACAGGCTATAAGACCCAAAGAGGGAGAAGATATATAGCTCTTCTCTTTCCTTAACCTCGGCGCTAGGAGCTGTTCGGTGGTTAACGCCGCGCCCCGGCCGCTTTACTCCCGGGAAGGAGACCCGGTAGTCATTTTATAGGAGGCTGTGTGGGCCCCAGGGCCGGTATAGACTGGTACACAGATTCTCGCTTCCTCCTGTATTCGATCACAGGACCGTTCGGCCCGTAACGAATCGTTATACCGATTGAGCTATCCCAGCCCACAAAAGATCCGAAAGACGCTCAGAAAACCTGAGACTAAAGGGGCACAAAGTGTGACATTGGATGTCTGCGGACAGTAGGTAAGGATTTGTTGTTCCTATACGTACAGACCGAATACATTCTAGGAATTCACACATAGTATTAATACCTAAACCCCACACACTTATTATCATTGCCATCACCAGGAAATACGTGCTGTCACTTATCCTTGAGAGTGACTGATTTTGACATACGGAATCATGATTAAGACCAGTGGATATTATTTAGATGCGCTGAAATACACCTACGAGATATGTAGATCTCACGGCATTGTCTATGAAGATTCGTGTCTTTTGGAATGTGACACCTTTTAGTTTCGTGGATGAGTAGGAACTTTTGCAGAAACACGCTTCTTCCCTCAAGGTAGACGAGAACACTAATGTATTCTGAATAAGAACAAAGCATTTGCCAAAGGCTCGTCAGCTTATTTATGTAAAATAATGCAAATTATTTAATGCAAGTCATTAATAAACAGGTTTCAGTAACTTTATGTTTTTTGTACCGTGCATTGTGATACAATTATGTAATGTTAACTAGCAAAATGCACTTCTTAAATTAATGTTCTAATTCAACTCTTCTTGTCTTCTACATGTTTCGAACATCTCATGTTCATCATTAGAAAGACTATACTGTACATTCAGCGTTATATGGTACGTTTTCCATGCTGAAATTACAATAAATGGTTTCAGTAAATTAGCATTTACTACAATATTAAACAATCGTTCTCTGTCTTAAATTAATTCTGGAAAAACAGTTTATTTAATGTTGTTGATAGAAACGACAATTACTATCTGTAAATTGAGACTACGTACTTTACTGTTGTTCAACAAGGCTACTCAGATTCCAGTACCATATCCACTGTACATAACCGAAAATCAAAGTGTGTTGTCCAAATGTCCGTTATTTTAAAACAAAATAAATAAATGCGTTCGAGTAAAAGAGATATTTTTCAAAGTGCAATACCGATTCACAGAAGGAATGCCGGATATCTCTCACGAATATTAATGTTAGGCGAGATCACAATGCAACAAATTTAAGCGGTAAGATAGGTAGGTGATAGAGTGACGTTACTGCAGTTAAAGGTCAGCCGAGTCACGAACACCACCCAGCACTAACAACATACAGATCGGGATGAACACTAGCGAAAACGGCAATGAAACTTTGGTTCGCATAAACTGTGGGGAAACGCTGGACTAGCCGAGTAGTTACTAGCTTTTGTAGGAGGACTTTTTTGCATGCAGTTAGAGTAGGTCCGACACAGGGGTCACCAGTGGACCTGAAGCGCCTAGTTCTATAGGAGATTATCCGTTAAATATGCTCAACATAAATATAATAACCGAATACTTCCTAAATGATTATCAGATTATGCAACTCTGTTATTAATTTTTAAATTTCTTGGTATCGTTTGTTCTATAGCCTAAATATTGCAAAACATAAATCTGAAAACACACCCACATATTACATACTGCAACATTATAGATTATTTTCACACTACGATTAAATACAACTATTTATTACACGCATTATTAAATATTTCGGCTCCTTTCAGAAAATTAGCGGAGAGAGAAAAAACTTTGGAATAGCAAGTTATAGAAATGACATAATGTACGCATAGGCTATATGAATTTTAAGTTTAAAAGTAAATTGTAGCATATTGATTAAATAAGATGGAATTTGTGGAAGGTTTAGACACGCAACAGCAATGTAAAAATGAATATAATATCACTTTCAAAACTGCAATAATTTTACTAAGATAATACCTGGAACTATAGTTACTTCAGCACATACTGTTATTCCTCAGAATGTGACTGGGAGCAGCCGAATAAATTAGGCATGATTTTAGCAGGCGCAATTGGTGGTATTAGTGGGGAAAATAACAACGTAATAATAATAATAATAATAATAATAATAATAATAATAATGCAATTTTAATACAGACCGATATGTATGAAGGTACCCAGACTCCAAAGACTGTACCGTAAATACATTCACAAACTTACTATCTATTTTGTGAAAAGTGCCATCGTTAAAAGTGTTAGAGTCGGTAGGTTAATATTATTGTCTTGTGGAACGTGGTGGCATAGCGCCCTTTTCATAGAGCAAGTGAGCCGAAAAGCCAGTAACAGTACCAGCTGACGAGGGTAGTAAATAATGTGTCTTGTACACACTGTACTATTTCTAAATATCATACCAAACGAAACGCCATTTACTTAATTGTAATCTGAAATAATACTGTATTTGTTATAAGGCAAAATTTTAATTAGATGAACTTGAAAAGGAGTTTAGAAAATTTGATAAAATCACTTAGTAGTTAGCTACGGGATTATGCACGTTAAAAACAAGTTTGTTTGACTAACATATCTGTGAAATATAGTTACCTGTAAGTATGTTACACATGTATCTTCGTCTAACAGGCACAATAACACTGTTATGATTACTACAGTTGCGAAGGCAGACAAGTGCGACTTGTAGCACCAACTTTGTGCAAGTTCCCATGTTAGCATTTGGCTTATCAAAACACATTAATCAGCAATTTGTTAGACGCATAAAGACCACATTTCTTTCACTAATGGTTAACACTCACTCATACCTCACTAATTTATATTAATCTAATTACTGCACAGTGTCGCATCTCGTCACGAAACTGACGAACATTACAGCTGTATCAGCACACTTCAATCGTACATGCATACACGAGTTTTTCGGTCACATACTTGTTGCCATTAGTTATTTCTTCCTAAGCATTTTCCCGTTTAACGAAAGGGTTGGATTCACTACTTAAAGGAAACATTCGTGCTCTATGTAGCAAAACATGCACAACTGAAAATGTTAATTTCACAACTGTCATCACTCACATGTCAAACACGTCATTAGAAGTAAACTACAGAGTATGTTGGCTTCTAATTTCACTGCATCGGTACACAACCAGGGCCATCATTTCTTTAGTTGGAACAAATTACAGTGCCTAACGCGTTTGTTTTGTCGGTAACCAAATGCAACGACCACCCGCTGGCTTCCCCCCGCACTCATGTGCTCGCCTAGCCGGTTGGTGTTACTCTCTAACACAGGCTGAAACCTTCGCGCGCCATGTCAGTGCGGGAAGCCTTTGGAGGGGGAGCTGGAGAAGTTCGGTGGGGGAGAGCAGAAAGGGTTATATAGCTACCCACTGGACCGAAAATACCCGAACAACAGTTCCAACTTTGCAGACTTCTGTGCCCGAACATTTCCGAACAGTCACGGGTCATTCGCGTTCTCACGTATCATTCCGCCTACGTCGCACAGGTGACGTAACTATGCACAGTGTTTGTATTGTTAACAGTGGCTGTGTGTAGTTATTCGCAAGTGCTACTTCGTTACCACAGCCTTGTGCCATCGACATTTCCATTTGCTCAGCCACATACACCTTCTCAGCGCATACACGCGTACGTACTGCAAACAGCAGATACTAGAGATCTGCGCTCTTCTGGGATAGTACGGAGCGTAGAGTGTGCAACACGTACTGTTCGAACATTGGACATGTCCCGAATCGTTGGTACGGTATCACCAATCTACGCTGCGTAATATCCCAGAAAAGCGCAGATCTCATATACATCGCGGCGGAAGTCTGAAATCACGCACAGCTGACAGGTCACAAAAATTGTGACGTTCTATAATTTTGCTTTGGTACTTTGAAAATTAAAAAGACACGAATTTCGGCTTGCCCGTCACAACAACTGAAGCGTCGGCTGGCACACCGTTGTAGACTGAATTAAAAAAAAAATTCAGTTGAGTCAAAAACCCTATTCTCACAGCATTTTGAGAATTTTTGTCCAATAACTAGTAACGCAGATCATTTAAAATATCCCAACCGTAATCTGTGTTTAGACAGTGTCCTGGTTTTATATTGCGTTCAGAATAATGAAATATTTGGTTGTTTCCCTGGAATAACGTTACTTGTGCGTGACACAATGCTCTTTTTGTGTAATGGGGCTGCCCCAGTAAAATATTATAGCTTAAATAAAGGATAAGGGATAAAGGATAAATAACCATTATTTTTGTTTATATCAGACTGAAACAACAGGCCTTTGTTACTAATCAGTGCTCAGCCACAATAATTTGTTTTCAAAATAAAACATTAAGAACGTTAAATATGTTGTGACCTGTAATAAATCTGTTTTTGCGTTTGAACAATTTTGTCATTTAAACATTAAATTAAATATAATTAAGAGCAAGTCATTTCTCTTATTTATTACTAACAGTGCTGTTGTATTCGCAGATTCAAGCGGTTCTATCTCGGTAACCATTCACAATTAGACACATGTCCGTACAAACTTTTTTCTCACAATGACAGACATCATCAACCCTCAGATTTCTGAATCACTCTCTATAGATTAGACAACAGATTCAGTCGTAGTGATGTACAATTTCTTTGTGATAAATTAATGCTTAATTTTCTGCCCATTTTCTGTATAGAGCACTTATAACAATTTTATACTTATATGATGTACTTACATTCCATGACCAATAATATTCTTCTCCTTATCCGTGATGGCAACACATAGCTTTGTGTGCTCTTTGTCACACTACTCACATGCGTCACAGCTTGGCACTCCAGATCTCAGTGAAGTCATTAAATATAGCACGGCATGTGAGATCAGGCACCTCATACTCAGGATCCTTTACTTTGAAAAGTTTAAACATCGTATTTGAGATCAAAATCTGGGGATAAACATTCTCCATAGAGTAACGAATCCTTTAATTTGGAAACGAAGATACAATAGAACTCCACTTATTCAGAAGCTGGTTATCCGGATCGCCAATTATCGGTGTCAGCTTGTCCCTTCGGGTAAATATTTTCTGACTGTAATTGTACTACATTTTTATGGCTAAAACTTCCTCCGCCCCCAATTGCCAAATACATGTAAGGAATTATGTGTCAGTGTTTCATGTGTACGTAAATAAATATGTAGCCTAAAATAGCCGTTTGTAGAAACTGTTCCCCACTTCAAACTGCCAACGTAACAAGTTTTCAAAGAAAAATCCAACGTTCCGAAATTTTTCATATTCGGATGGCTCGCCGTCCCAATTAATCCGGATAAGTATACTGCATGTGCCTATTGATTTCACCTTTTATCTAGTGTTCAACAACTTGTGGTAGATTTTTGTGAGTATTACGTTTGTCCGCCAACACTTCATTATTTTTCAGTTCGCTCACCAGTACCCAACACCTTCCTTGAAGTAACCTTGAAGTAACCTCGAAGGTATCACATAATGTCTTCTCACATACGCTATCTTTTTGTTGTTTAGAGGTAAGTAATCGGCCACTGTACTAGGTCCGCGTGGCTCATTTTCAAGACGCTTCCTGCACTTTAACTTTCTTGACCCCATGCTCTGACGTGTAAAGCATGCTCTCCGCTGGTGAAATGAAATATTCACACAACCCTCCTTTGTGCCCAGTGAATTTCTTAGAGTATAAACCACGTTTATGTTCACAGATTTTACCCATAATTTGCAAGAAATCTGAAAATATAGCTAAGATAGATAATACTAAAGTGAGATGAAGCCAGTTACGCACGTATGTACTGTAAAATACAAATTAGCGCTAACGTTTATACTTTTAAGTTCATAAATAGAGCGGGATATTATCTGTGAAAAAAAAAAAAAAAAGCTTCTGGAGGTAAAATAAGCATTCCCAGCGTCTCTACACTTCTGCCGCACATTACTTACTTACTCCATGGTGCAAAGTCCTTCTTGAGAAGCTAACTGGGTTGCAGATAATCAAGAAATTCACCGCATTTCACGGAAACCGAAGGTTCATTACCGCACTCACAAGCGTCCGCCACTTGTCTCTATCCTGGGCCAACCCAATCCAGTCCATAGACCCACATCCCACCCTAATATTATCCACCCATCTACGCCTAGGTCTCCCCAGTGGTCTCCTTCCCTCCGGTTTCCCCAGCAAGACCATATACACCTCCCTCTCCTCCCCCTCACCGCACATTACCTTCACATTAAATTACAAGTCTTGTCCTCTTTCTGCCTCTGTTATTCTCTCTTTAAGACGACGGTGTTAACAGTAAGCTCCCTCTATCCGCCAGCTTGAAAACTATACAATATCCCCTCTTCAAGGAAGCCAATACTTGATTGAAAATAGCATGGCAGTGCAGGCTGAAACGTCCTTAAAACAAGACGATCGTGGAGGAACATCGCGAACTGCTTTGTTACGTGGCAAACACGCGTTTGGAATTGTTGTAACTTAGAACGTCCCAGGCGACGCTGCAGTCCTACCCAAGTAATGAAACTTCAAGAACGAGTTTTAACTAACCAGTCACAAGGCGGGAGAGCAAGTTGAATTTTAACCTACTCAGAAATATTCCAAGTAATGACGAAGCGTGGCGGTGAATCAGTCACCCTGTTGATACTGCTGTTACACCTTCAAACTGTGAGCTGTAGTACCGACGTCTCCCTATTTACTTCGACAGTGAACACCGAGTTAGTATATTTCTCCAAAATTTCGGTGGCACAGTTCTCTGCCACACAGCGAGTGAACCTCTAAGAGGAATGAGTACTAGGGATGTCCCCTTCGGAGTAAAGGGGGGTCGGTGCGTAGGGCTGAAAACCATACCGCCTTCATGTGCCGATTTTCTAGAAAATTTGGAAGCCCCAACCGTCTAGTGCCCCAAGGGCCTGGTTCAGGTTTGCAGACGAACAGCGTTTACCTTTAACTTTACTTAACAGGCGCCAGATGAATGAAGCACACACCATTGAATATTAGGCTTTTAAGAACCATTTTAATATTATCCTTTACATGTGGCAAGGATTTACAGGAAAATATTTTCTTCAGGCATTCCGACCGTAATCTTTACTTCCTGATTATCCTGGTCCTGATTTATACGTGAGTGTAATTTTGATGTATTACATTTTTTTCGCAAATACTAGTCAAGTTTTGGGGGGATTTATCATTTTTTGTCTCGCAGTATATTTTCTAAAAGGCAAAAAATTAATATAAGCCTTCAGAACTATCATATAACATGCTATCTCGCTCAGCAAACACACACACACACACACACACACATTCATATTCGTAGACAGTACCTTAAACGTTTCATTATACAGGATCATTGTAATTGCTATTCTGTCACTCATACCTGCAACTTAGATAATAAATCCACCAAAGGTTTTTAGCGTGGCAGGGACCATTTATCACTCAACATGACAACAATAACGCCGACATTTCCTTCAACAGAAACACCTGAAAGAACAGTAATTTTTTTTTTCGCGATTTTAATATTATTAATTTTCCGCTGTACCCATTATTTTCGGGTTTAATTTCATGGCGTAAAGTTAGAGAACATCAGCCACTGGGAATACGTATTCGTAAAAGTGTCACAATAAACAATCAATAAAGTTGATTTTAAGAAAACGCCTGCTTCTATCAATGGGAACACTGTCAAATAACCTGGCACCATTAAAACATCCAACAGTAATGGAAATATCCATGACCACAACTTGAATAGGCAGCATTTAATTTTCATAGACCTGAAATTCACCGAACCTTTGTGTTCAAGTTTAAAGAGTGGAAATTCTCCTATCACAGATCCACAGTTAGGGACTGTGACGTTTAAAACTACTCACAATTCTACCGCGTTTTTATGGTAACGATATACGAGAGGAATTCATAAAGCTTGCCTACCTAGTCCCAGGTTCTATTAATATTAATTATTGTTACTGTAATTACATTAGACTAAAATACTTATTGCAGTGGGATAATATCCTTCGTCCACTGAAACCACTATTTTCAAGAGAACTCTCACGGAGATATGATGCCAAGTCTCCTGGTAACAGGTAAAGTTTTCGAAGAAAAGTGCTGCGATCAACTTCAAGGGCTTAGAAATCCTAGAATGGCCTTTGGCACTTCAGAACCTTGAAGATTACGGCACTATATTCCTTCGAAAAGTCGAGCACCGATTAATCGCTTACACGGCATCAAATTCCACAAAAATGGGTTCACCGAGCACACCGCCGCTAGAACTTCAAGACTCGCATTACGTCCATAATTACTAAGCCTTCGCCTGTCTCACGCTTCGCGGCCAGTTTCACGTTCTGACCGCTTTATTCCCAGTTAAAGAATTCCCCTTGCCCAATGAATAGGAGGATGCGTGGGAAAGAGAATGCGTGTGTGCGATCTGGTGAAGAGAAACATCTTTTGACCGTGCCGGGAATCGAAAAGCACTTCTTCTGTCACTCGGTCAGTAATCTGGTCACTGTACGAACTTAACTATCCCAACTGCGTCTGGATTGTGACGTCGATATTTCGGCGAAACATGCTGCCTCCATCTTAACGGATGAAGAATTAAGCCCAACTTTTGACACTTCACTACTACACGACTACTTGCTGTCATGCTCTCAGGGGCCTGAATCCAGCTCCAGAAGAGAAAGTATGACAACATTTAATCACCTGTGTCTGTGTTTCTTAAGGTTTTACATATTCGGTGTTAACACAATATTTTGAAGTGTGAATCGTATCCTCCATTCAAATTACTCAAACGTCCATAACGCACTACGTGATCAAACCTCGTCATTTGCAACAATAATTTCCTTTGTAACGTTATCAATATTAATTCTAACTATACAACAATGAATTAGAGCTAAAAGAGACATCTAATTTCAACCCACACAGTTCTACTAACTGATTCCAAATCATCTGAAATACCTTAAACACGCCTTTCTGAATTCATGTCTGACGGATCGTGATTAACATGTAAAACGAGATGTACTTCATTATAACGTCCGTGTTTCATTCAAAACGAGCTAAAACTCTAGTCCTCCTTGTAAGGAAGGAGCATTCAATGTCTGTGTTGGACGGATTTCAGCAGGCAGCCGCTATGCTTGGCAAGCAGCCGAGATTAAGTTCTGAATCTAATGCTGTACGTCGTTACCACTTGTTGTTGCCAGTGTGACTGAACATGTAAGCTCCATACTCTGCGGTATACCCCGCACCACACTCAAAACACACGCTGTAACATCCGGAAAGACAAGGGAGTCTCTGTAGGAAAGAGAGAAAGGAACGCAATGTGTTGACATTATTAATTTAAACAGGGGAAAACAAATTTTATAATGCGGGCGAAATTCGGGGTTAACTAAAATAGAAATTAGGAACAGTCTACGTAAAATGTTAGAATGAAGTTGGATAATGCTTCCTATCATCGTTTTAGCGTTATCTGTCTTGCAGTTTGCTATCCAGAAATATACAGAAACAAAATACTCTTTGTTACATGTGGTCTCTCACCCTAACGTAGTAGCATAGGCTGAGGGCGTTTGACAACAGGGTACTGAAAAGATATCTGGGCCTAAGCAGGACGAGGTAACAGGTGTGAAGACGACATAACGACGAGCTTTTTCATCTGCAGACCGCAACAGGTATTATTCGGGTGTTCAAATATAGAATGAGATGGGCAGGGCATGCGGCACATATGGGGGAGAATACAGGTGCATACAGGGTTCGGTAGGAAAACCCGCGATAAAGAGACCACTTGGAAGAGCTAGGCGTAGATAGAAGGATAATATTAAAATGGATCTTTAAGAAGTGTGAATAGGGCATGAGCTATATTGATATGCATTAGGATACGAAGAAATGGTAGGATATTGTGCATGTGGGAATGAACCGCCCGGGTCCGTAAAATGTGGAGAATTCCTGAACTAGCTGAGAAACTGTAAGCTTCTCAAGAAGAATCCCGTTTCATGAAGTTCGTTATGGAAAACGTTTAGTACTTGAATCCCCACAATGGCGGAACGCAACTAACGCCATACGGAATGCCTGTTTTTGAGAGTCTAACAGTTGGTCAGTCGGGCGAGAAATTCGCGGCCTTTTATTGTAGCCGAAGTTTCGTTTTCGTTTTTTTGCGGGAGCCCGCCATTGGGCCCTCTTCAAAACCGGATTAATCAAGTCCATATCGCACCCCCTAATCCTTGAAGGATCGAATTAAACTTTATCCTTCAGTCTGCACCTCAAGTTCACAAATGTTTTTTCTCCTCAAGTCATTTTGCAGTTCCACTCTACAGCACGCATCGCGACCATCTTATCTTATTTCCCTTTATCACCTTTATGGTACGCAGAACAGTAAGGTTCATAACGCCTGTGGTAAAGGCCATGGGATTTTCGCATACATGGCGAAGCAGAATAAAGAGTTGTCAAGTAAGTTTACCGTGCGAAACGAGATAAGAAAAACCGGCTGCTCATGTCCGTCGTCCGAGTCTTCATATAAAAACCACATAGCTTCTGAAATAGTTTCTATTTCCCTCGTCGTGTATACAGAATATGAAGAAACGTTTATAATCACGGAGCCTAGGTACAACTACCGCGGTGCTGATAAGTCCTTAGTCCCACCAGGAAGGAAACAAGCTCGGACGCATGACAGAGACATGCGCGATTTCAACCACATCGAAACGCGAGCTGTCATCAAATAGTTTTTCCTGCAAGGAAAGGCGCCGAAGGAAATTCACGCCGTTCTGAGAGAGATATTAGCTTGTTTCCTTCCTGGTCGGGCTAAGGAATTAACAGTAACCCTGTACTCTCATACTCCTGACCAGGAGACTCAACCTCCGGCCCGCAGACCGCATGCTGCCCTCTTTCTCATTTCCTGCGACCCGCAAAATCCTGACGTAAATAAGAAATATCTTATGCATATTGGACCGTGCATCATTGTGATAGCTGAAGAATAAGAGACCAACGTGATGTCACTATTTATTAAGTTTTATTTCACTTCTTCTATGCTCAACATGTTTCGGACATTAATACATCCATCATCAGGAGCCTGCGAGTGGTATCCGTGTGACAGGCTGAAGCCTGCCACACGGATACCACTCCAATCCAGCCACACCGAAACTCTAACACACATCGAAACAAGAACACAAGACCAATGTGGTGATACAATAGAAAAGTCGCAAGCTCCTGATGATGGATGTATTAATGTCCGAAACATGTTGAGCATAGAAGAAGTGAAATAAAACTTAATAAATAGTGACATCAAGTTGGTCTCTTATTCTTC
>Ga0123355_10008314_pt1 | contig 15681 bp, 2 predicted proteins | sample TergutEmb28metaG_3_FD_89872 | JGI IMG/M metagenome (GOLD analysis project Ga0123355, IMG submission 89872) | Embiratermes neotenicus P1 segment gut microbial communities from Petit-Saut dam, French Guiana - Emb289 P1 | ecosystem: Host-associated > Arthropoda: Insects > Digestive system > Gut ... | reverse complement strand
AAACAAAGCAAGAAAGTCATTAACCTTTCATTTGATGAATGGAATGTTTGGTATCATTCTAATGCGCAAGACGCAAAAATCAGAGAAGAAGAACCTTGGAAGTGGGCACCTCCGATACTGGAAGATGTATACAACTTTGAAGATGCACTTCTGGTTGGCTGTTGCTTGATTACGCTGCTTAAAAACTGCGATAGAGTTAAAATCGCATGTTTGGCACAACTGGTTAATGTTATTGCTCCAATTATGACAGAAAAGGGTGGAGATGCATGGAGACAAACTACGTTCTATCCATTTGCTCATGCTGCTAATAGCGGTCTTGGTACTGTGCTTACGCCGATAGTTGATGTTCCGACTTATAGTTGTGAAGAATTTGAGAACGTGCCGTATATCGAATCTGTTGCAGTACATAATGAAGAAAAAGATGAAGTGATAATTTTTGCTGTAAACCGCAACGCAGAAAAAGCTATCGAGTTTGATATTGAATTACAAGGATTTAATATCACAGGTATTAGCGGATTCAGTGAGATGAGCGGTTTTGATGTGAAGAAAACCAATACAAAATCAAGTGATGCAGTCAAGCCAAATGATAATGCTGTTGCAAAAGTTTCCGGAAATATGGTAAGTGCAGAGCTTGCGCCTCTATCTTGGAATATGATTAAGGTTTCTGTAAAATAAACTGCTTATTTGAGTGATCTAGGGCTACACAGGCTGAATTGCTGTAGCCCTTTTTTTGCATGAAGAAAAACCGGTTCACTATGTACGAATGGTTTAGAGAGGCTTGAGGGGTTACCATACTTCACAGTACAGTAACCCCCTAGCCTTATTTTAAGGTATATTTCCTATGGTTGTAATATAGCGTTGCGATTTATACTCAAAGGAGTTCCTGTTACGGCGCCTTCGTTACGGAAAGTAACACCTGCACGTACCTCAAATCTGGCACTGTTAACTATGCTGCCATTGTTTATGAGTGTAGAGTTTGTTACGTTTTCCACATGCCCGTTGTTTATTAATCTACCTCCGGGCATTATCCGTATCGTTCCGCCTGCTGAGCCTTGATTGTTTATTCTTCCGCCTTCGGCTACGATGAGGGTTCCGTAAACAACGAGTTCTGCACGCCCTTGGATATTCAGAACTGTATTTACTGTAAGCGTAGTTCCTTCAGGAATGTAAAACGGACTTTGATTTTCAAAAATGCCTAAATTGCTTCTGGTTTCAAGATAAACATCTCTGCGCTCTAACATAGCTCTAAGTCGCGTCGGGTTTGTATCGGTGAATACACCCGGCTCTACAAAGACTATTTCCAACTCAAACTGTGCATCTGCCGGTGATTCATAAGTGAATCTGAAAGGCACTTCAAGGTTGTTTCTGTCAAATGTTGGAGTTACAGTTACTGTGTCCTGAAGCTGACCGTTAACAATTATATCGTACCTGCCCGGCACAAGTCCCCTGATTGTGAGTTCTGAGGTGCGAGCCATTCTCGATACATTATCTATTGTGAACGAAACTCCTGTTTTGTCTTCGCGGATGCGTACTTCATCAATACTGTGAGTTCTGAGATCTATGGCGAATCTTGAACCTACTACATTTACTCTGGATCTCAGCCCATCTTGTGGTACTACTACAAACTCATTGCCAACCATTTCAGCTGTTCCACCGTATGCAGTGAGACCAAAGTGTGGATCGTTAGGAACAACAGCAGTGTGAAGAATACGTAAGCCTGCCCAAAGTTTGAGTCCGCCTTCACCTGTTTGTGCATACATACTATGCTGAGGTGATGCAAATTCATATGGACGTGTTGGTTGATTGATAAACCACATTGCCCCTATAGGACCTCTGCCTTGTGTTTCCAAATCAGGATTTGGTGCAACACCTTGCAACTGGCTGGCACTTGCAGCCGCTCTTGTAAGAGGACCGTTTTGGATTTCAGGTTGCCCCATCATAAGACCGACAAACGGTGCGATTGAGTGACCATATACCTGGCTCCACATTGCTTGCGCTCTGTCATCATCAGGCTCAAAGTTAAAGAACCAATGTTGCAGTGCTGCGCCTTGCATACCTACTGTGTATTGGAAGTTCCACCAGTCTGCACCCATTGGACGTGATGTGCTTTGGTGATACCATAGCGGCATCATACCTGTCCAGCCGAGCATCTTGTCAACAACTCTTAATGGAAGCTGCCAGTTTGCCGGATCTGTGAATGATTCCGGATTCCAACGTTGATTTGTAAAGTTTGCAAAGTTAACAGTGAGGAAGTATACACCTTCTTCTGATGTATTATCTACCCAGAACTCTGATCCGTATGGATTTGTCATGCTAAATCCGTTTGCCTTAGATACAAATCCGCTTGCATTTGCAACAGCCGAGCTAACGAGAGGGAATTCGTTGTTCGGAGGATATGCAGGTCTTGCTTGAAGAACACCGTTTGCTGTTGTGAGACCTGATCTCATTCTATCTGCAATAACGCTGCTTGATGTCGCATATGTGCCTAGATTTCCGTTAGGAGTTCTGCCGCCACCAACAAGTGGCTGCATGTCCGCTCCCGGGTTTCTGAGTGTAAATGTGCCGTGATTGCCTTGAGCATACTCATACCTTAGTGCTGCATAAACTTCAGGAATAACGGACTCGCCCATTTTACCGAAAGCACGCATAGCGGTAGAGCCTTCTACTGCAACTATACCGGCTACTCTCAGGTAGTCAACTGCATCCCAATCACTTTCAAGCCATTCGGTAACATGTGGATTATTTCTGATGATTTGATACATTGAGAAGAACTGATTTACCAAGTGTAAGTGATTGTATGTTCTGTCATGTGTTTGCATAATACCGCGAGCTGCTGCGCTGTCTGCGGCACCTGCTGTGCTATTTGCACCCATTCTGAAACCGTTTGTTTGCCAGCAACACTTAACTGTCAAAGCACCTTCACGATATACGTTGCCTGATGCATTGCGGAAACCACCGGTTCCGGTTGTCATTGGAGCAGGCAATACGAGGTTGCCGTGTGGGTTGCCCAAACGGAATGCGTCTGTTCTGGTTCTCGCAGAGTCTACATAACCACCGAAAGGTTGAATGTTCATCGGATAAGCCAGTCTTGTGAAATAAAGTTCAAGTGCTCTGATTTCACGTTCGACAGGCATTGCAATATTCTTTTGTGCCAAGAACTGGGCTATTGTGTAATATTGTTCATAGTCTGAATTGTTACACGCAAAGCCATTACCTGTTCCTGTTCTGATGGCACCGGTGTTGTTTTGGAGTTTCATGAATCCATAACGATGGTCTCTCATGTAGCTTGACAAGTTATCTCTGTAAGCATTCCCTGAATGACCTGTTCCCGGTGGGAATGCTGCCATTCTTGCCTCTTGGACTTCGGGTGATATCCAGAGATTATCCATGATGAAATCTGCATGAGTTTGTAATGCACCGTCTTCGCCGCCCAGCGGAGTTTGGAGCCAGAACTGCATTACGCTCTGTTTTGTTCCATTGCCGGATGTATCGGGAGCAAAGTTGATTGCTATGTCGTTACGTCCGAGTTTTTGGAATGTGATACCAAATACTTGGATTCTGCGTCCCTCAGCATCTTCTCTATCTTCAACATGGCGGAAAATCGGTGACCACTCATCTCTGTTTGCTTCGGTAAACCATGTTGCGGTGCTTGTCTGTGTGCTGACACCGGATGTTGGCGCGTTGATGCCGAATTGATCGCTTGGCAGAGGAGTAATATCTGTAAGATATACAGTTTCTTCTGCATAGATGGCTACTAATGCTTCGATATCCATGAATGTTACTGTACCCGGGTTGATGACCGCAGAAATGAGTCCTTGATCATATAGTAACGCATGAAGGTCTGTGTAGTCATTAATGTGGAAAATTTTGAAGCCGTATGTACTGCTTTCTCCTGCGGGAAGTACAAGTTGTGTATTCGGTAGATAACTTTGGTTGCGTGTGCTGTTCGTTTGGTTAGCAGCACCTGTACCTGTTTGTTGACCGATACCTGCACTATAGATAAAGAATTCTTCCGTCATGTTAGTTGAATAGTTGTCGTGAGAGTTGACTTCATAACGACGGTATTCAAGTTTTGCATTTGTGTTCACATCAGGAATCATAACTACTTTACTGCTTGAACCATCCATACGCTCAAGCATGATGTATGAACCGTGGTATGATACATAGTTTCTGGGTGGTGCCAGCCAATGAGTATAAGCATCTGCGGGTGCGCCTCCGCTGTTTGAGCCAAACAGCTGATGATTCCATGCGATGGGTAATGACATATCGCGGAAAGTAATAGGTTCATTGCCTGTATTACTTACAGTAAACTCAAAGCGTACATAGTCGCCTGATAACGCGTCATTGCCTACAGAGAACTCTTGAGTTACAGCAAAGTCTCTGATGCCGTCTCTGACGTTATCGGATGTTAAAGAGTAATCTACCCCTACGGTATCGCCTTGGCGCCACATCATTCTGGTATCGCCTGAGTTGCCTGTTGATGCTGTTTGCCAACCATCATCGCCGACGCGATAGTTAAAGCGGATATCGCCGAGTGAGCGGTGCAATCCGCCTGTTACAGGTTGATCGCGCTCATTTTGTAATAGCTCGACAGGTGAAAATGATCCGACACCGGAGCCGCCTTGATGTAAAGCTTGTGTTCTTTGCAGTCTGCCCCAGTTTCTGCCGTCAAGTACGCGTAGTGATTGTAGGTTGCCGTTTGCACCTGTTTCAATTCTGAACATACCTTCCGGTGATGTCAGCATAAAGTTTGTGTCAAGACTTGCAATTTGGAGATGGTTCCATCTTGCAGTCGTGTTGTTTGCTCTGAATCCAACTCTGCCTGGCGCACTGAGTGCTGTAGGAATTTCGGTTTCGCCTGTAGGAATCAAGGATACGTTATTGAGGAGAGTATGGAAAGCAGTGTTTGCACGATTTAATACAGTTGAAACGTCACTTGTTCCATTTAGACGATTGAAAGATAGAGTAACATGATTATCAACTACTGTAAGGCGTAAATGCCTCCATCCGCCTGTGCCTGCCGCTGTGGGCATTTGATTGAGTGCTGCGGTACCGCCGGGGCTTGAAGCTATAATTGTTTCAACGCCGTTTAGCATTCTGCCCAATTGGAAGGTTGCACCAACTCTGGCGCGCACAAAGTAGAAGTTCTGCTCATCTTGGAAGCGGAATACGATATCAGCAGTATTACCGGCACCCGTTAAGCGCATTCCGGTGTGGATTTCGACATCGTAGTATTCGCTACCGAAGTCAATATTAGGAGTGTTGTGACCGGCTGCAGTAGATGTTCCTGTGCTGCCGTTAAAAATTGCAAACTCGCTGCTTGTAGCAGATGTTCTTCCGAAGTACATGTTTGAATTTCTCAGTTGTTGAACCATTCCGGGGGTGAAGTTCGGATTAGCTACCGGAGCAAAGACTGAGGCCATGTTTGCATTACCCGGGAAGATATCGCGAGAATAGCCGTCAGCAGGTCCCAGTGCAGGAGCTCCTGCTGTTGCTATAGACCAACCTGTGTGGTCGAAAACGGACAATAATGCTGCATTAGCACCCTCTGAGACGGCTGCGCCGGTTACAGGATTGCGAAGGAAAGTGTTGTTGTAAACATTGGGACTTCTGTAAGCATCAACGTGGAATACAACGACTTCGGCAGTTCCGGATGTATAACTATCATCGTGATTAGCGTGTGTTGCTGTTGCAGTTACTATGATATTTCCTAGTTCTTCTTCATTTGCAAGTGTAAGAAGACCGGTTGCAGATATACTTGTTCCTGCTGCCAACGTACCTTCGACTCGTGCTATACTCCACAGCACAGTCTCAGGTGCTGCGCCAATGGTGTTAAGTGAGGCTGTGAACTGTTGGGTGGAACCATAACGCAGAACCCTTACAGAGGGTCTTACGTTGACGTTCAGTATGGAGGGAACTACAGTTACAGATGAAACATTACTTATTGCGGATGAGGCTGGCTCCGTGGCAGCCGGGTTGGTATTAGTAATAACCACATAATAGAAAACTGTTCCGGCGTCATCTGTAGGCACTGTAAACGTACTCTGTGTTGCGCCCGGTATCGCTGTTCCGCCATCATTGCTGTTTACAGTGTTACTAAACCATTGATACGTGAGAGTTCCTGCATCTGTCACAGATGCCTCTACAGCCAGTGTTGCAGAAGGGTTAGCATCATTTAAGAGTACCACGCCTTCCGGCTGCTGTGTTATATTAGGAGTTTCAGCAGCATCCATGTTTCTGAGAACAAGGAAGTTAAATACTCTGGATGCGACAAACTCACCGTTCGTAGCTGTAACTGTGATAGTCCCATCTTGGTTTGTTGCAGCACGAGTCACTACACCTTCATTACTCAGTGCCGCAGGATTGCTGGAGTTCGACAGAGTAAAGACGCTGCCGCTGGGTGCAACAGGAAGCACTACATTTTGATGAATGTTCATAAAGAAGTCTTCCGGAATGCTGTTAATGTCACCCATTGCGGGATCAAGCAGATTTGCAGAAAAGACTTCCCATTGGCTCGCCCCGATTCCGGGTCCACCTGTTGGTTGCCTTGGAACAAGAAGTTGGATACCTCTCGTCTCGACTGCATTAAAGAATACACCATTCCATGTTGTATTTCCGGCATTTATGCCATTTTCTCTGTTGCCCAGAACATTTGTAGCTTGACCCTGGTCATTTATCATAGTTTCGATTCTGACCCAGTCAGCCATAACAGTCGGGTTGCCACCATCGCGTAAGTACATTACACGTGTGTCGGGCATAGGCCACACGACGCCACCGCCGTCTGCCCACCATCTGACTCTGAGCATGTCTATCAATTCAGGCTCCGGAAATACCATTCTAACCCATTGCCATTGACGACCATCAACAGTAATACCGTTATTACTCCATGTGTTCCAGCTGGTGCCGGGACCTCCGCCTGCAACGCCATCTGTCAGGTTAGCAAGAGCTGTACCGCCATTGATGTGGTTAGCCGTTAATGCGCGGTTGTTAACGGTACGTACCCGCGCAATATTCCCTTCAGCCAATGTATAAAATGCCGGTCTGCTTAAAAATTCTTGAATCAATGCAGGTGGCATTGTTATCGTACTACTTGGCTCAATTGCCGGGAATGTGTCTGCCATTGACATATCTGCGTGATCAATAAAATCTTCGCTTTCCTCAATGGTTAGGTTGACATCTTCACTCGCCTCGGCAACCGAATCGAGCTCATCATCTGCTACTGCGGTTGCGGACGATGATGCAGTAAATACAATTGAAAATGATGATACAAGCATGAGCATTGCCAAAAGCATTGCCACTGCATTTAAAGATTTCTTGCGACTTTTCAAACTCATAGTAATCTCCTTATTGTTTTGTAATGGTTGTTGTTTCTCATTTTTGACCTATTGTTTATTCAACGATAATTGCGTTACGATTAATGCTCAGTGGCGCAGATCCTGCGACGGCACCAAAGTTACGGAAATGTGTACTTGCGCGAATCTCAAACCTGGCGTTATTTACTATTGTTCCGTTATTTACAACATTTGAGTTTGAAACGTTTTCTACATATCCATTATTTTCAAGTCTGCCGCCTTCGGCAATTCTGATTGTACCGCCTCCGCTACTGTTACCTTGGTTATTTATTCTTCCGCCGGGAAGCAACACCACTGTGCCGTATATGACGAGTTCGGCATCACGTTGTACATTAAGCGTAGTAGCTATAACTAACGTGCGACCTTCCGGTATCACAAACGGGCTGTGCTGTGCAAAAATACCCAAGTTGCTTGGAGTAGCTAGTAATACATCGCCTCTTTCCAAAGCCAGTGCTAATTGAGCAGGGCGTGTGTCTCTAAACTCCACAGTGGTTAAAGATTCTTGCGCTTCAGGCACTTCAACAGAGATGAACTCGCTTGCGTAATGAGTCGCGGTTTCAGCACGGCGCACGAAGTATGTACCGGGAGCAAGATTGTCAATAGACGTACCTGCAACGGCTATCCACGGTCCGGCTTCGTTTCGAGCCCATTCCATCGTTGCGTTGACTCTCAAAATTTGTCCGTCGGTGTGACCAATGACGCTTGGAGCTACTGCAATGAGTCCGGTGGGTGCAGCCTGACCGCCTCTTTGAGGTGCAGGAACTACAACTACCACAGGTTCAGACGCACTGTTTCTTGCAGATGCCGCCATGCGAACCTCATATGAGCCTGTTGCTAGATTTGGAATTGCTATTCCGACTACTCTTGTCCACGCATCTTCACCTACAGGTCTCCATTCCATGGAGCTTGTGACGCCACGAATATCGCCATCTGATGCACTCGGTCTGCTTGGCGGATTTGCGCTGAGTCCTGTTGGTGGGTCATGTGGCACAGTTTCTCCTGCCCAACGTCCGACAAACACTCTTGCAGAGGGGCTGTATGAAGATGTCAGGGTAAGAGCGTATCTGACGTAGTAGTAACCCTCAGCGAGATTGGGGATAACTAGTCCTGTTACCGCAGTCCAAGGACCGTTTGCATTATCTGACCATTCCATAGCCGTTGTGACACCTGTGATTAAACCGTCTGCAAGACCATAGGAAGCAGGTTCGGAAGAAATTCCTACCGGAGCTTCTGTTCTTTGCATTCTAATTCCAACCCTGGTTGCGGGGCTGGGTGCTGTGGTTTCAAATCCTGCGTAGCGAATATAGAAGTTGCCGTTTGCAAGACCTGTAAGTGCAGTCGTTTCCTCTGCAATTGGCTGCCACGCACCTGTTGCACCTGTACGCCACTCCATTGTGTCAGTGACACCGGCAATAGCACCTGCTGTTCCTTCAAGAGTAGTGTTATGCGTAACAACAAACCCACTTGGAGCAGCTTGCTGCGTTAAGAGTGTTCCTAAAATTTGCCATTGGCTGACTCCGACGCCTTGACCTGTACCTGTAGCGAGACGTCCAAATTCAACACGTACGGCACGAGCATGTATTGGTTCGCCGAAGCTCATACTACTCCATTGCTGCGCTCCAGCATTTCCAATTTGATCAACAAGTTGGGCACGAGTCCATTCGGTTTCCATAACCCAATTGTCACTGTCAAGCGGCAAGTACCAGAAACGAAGTACAGATGGTGTGTTTACTCCGCCTGTGCCTGTCCAAGCATCACGCCAATGGCGGATGTTGGATTGTGTGATTTGAACACCTTGCGGCCAGTCGTATTGCAACCAGTGTACACCGAAGTTGCCACCGGGAACCGCCAATGATCCGTTAAGACTCGGTAGCGGGCCTACACCCCATGTTCCCCAGTTTCCTGCTGCTACATTATTATTTATATTGTTGATTCTATGTGCTTGCCCCGGCGAAGGTGACGAACCTGTACGCCTTGCATGGAAAGCAATATTGTTTCCTTGAGCTGTGTTAGCCGGGATTTCCCACATGTTGACAGATGTCAATCTTGTTATTGCTTGAGCAAGAATTGCGGTTGCTTCGTCTACTTGCGTTTGTGATTGCGGACTGGCTATTACGCCTTCAGCCGCTATCCTTGCAGCATTTAAGGCATCTCCATATGTACCCCAATTTGCAAAGCGAGCTGTTGTACCGGGAGTACCGCCGCCTTCAATGTTTCCGCCGTTCATTTCAAATGCAGCATCTCTTAATATCTGCAATTGTGAAATATCGACTTCAACAGGCGGTTCTATAGAGCCTTCCATTTCGTAGGAGAACGGCCACCAACGCATGATTCCGATACCTAACCCACCGTTACCACCGGGACTCATGCGCATTTCAAGTCCTGTGATGAATTGTGGCTCGAATGTTGTTACATTCCAGATATGCGGTTCACTGCCGAAACCTTGGATATTGCGAGGCTCAAACCAATTTCCGTCAATGTCTCTTACCAGAAGCATATCATTGATTGGACGGAAATTGCCGTTGCCCGGTTGCATAGTGAATACTTCCATGCGATCCATGAGGACAGGTTCATTCCATGTGTATCTAAGCCATTGAGATTGTGTTTCCTGACCCCAAGTATGCCACGCTCCACGTGCCGGATTTGTTGATGGACCGTAATTGGCAGAAGTTCCATCCGGCGGAGTAGGACGTCTAATCATTTGCAGTCCGCCTTGGTCAGTATTTGTAAAGCTCGCTTGGACATTGCCTGTCGGTGCTTCTGCTTCAAGAGCCATATTCACTCTCGCATTTACATCGGCTACTACGAACACTGTAGTTGTAACAGTCACTGTTGTATTTGCATCGACTGTCACTGTTCCGAAGAGCTCAACTGCGCTACCCGGCTCCATAAAGCGAGAAACATCCAAATTGTTCCACACTACAGGCAAACTTTGCATCTCGCCGCCTACAGGCACGAGCGCCGTCTGCGGAAGATTTGTAGGTACTACACCTGCCTGAGATACTACATTGTATGCTGTAATGTTGAAGTCACCATGTGCTGATATTACGAAATCCTCATATCGAGTGCGTCCCATATCAGTTACTGTGAATCTTACAACAAATTCACCCGAACGTGGAATCGCAAGAGTTGCTGTCGTGCGAGTAAAATGTCCGGTGCCTCCGCCCATATCGATAATTTGAGTTGCGTTGCCCGGAATGATAATTGAAGCACTTTGCCCACCCGCCGGCCATGAGATGAGTTCCCAAGAAATATCAATTTCGCGGTTTGCTCTATCAAATGTCTCAGCTTCGGCTGTGATTGTTATAAAGTTTGCATCTTGAGTGTAATCAAGTGTCCGGATTGTGGGTGGTGCAATGTTCGGATTTTCGATTACATTGATGGTGTGCAACTCGTAAACAGTGAACGAGCCTGACTGTACAGTCACCCTAATTACATATTGACCTGGTGCATTAGGTGTGAACGTAGGACCCCTAAGTGAGCTTGAATCAATATTAACCCAGGTTGAGTTTCTTCTGCCTGTTGTGTGCGCTGCGCCTCCGAGGTGCGGAGTTCTTGCGTTAAATGTGTAACTGTCATCTACAGGTGCAGACACAACTTCCCAACTGATATTGTCAATCTGTGAAAATCCATCACCGATTATTTCAACAAGCAATTGCATTTCATCGCCTGCCCAAGGCTCTTGTGAATTGGCCACTATGTTGAGCGTTGGTTCAGCGGCTTCCGCACTACTAGCTCTAACAAACGCAACCGTGAAGTCACCATCTGTAGGAACAGAAAAGGTTGCTGTTGCTTCGTTTCTACGAGGCCCGACACCTGTAAAGCCGTCATTTCTGTCATTTGAATGAACATAGAACTGACCTGCAGGTGCGCCATCTACCAGGATATTATAGAAACCGGGGGTCAATCCATAAGTTTCAACTTGACCTGTATGTGCTGTGGATTGTAGATTTACCATATCAAACTCAATGCTTGATCTGTTACGATTAAAGCGTGCTTCTTCAATTCTGTTATTTACAGAATATATGTAAACTCTTTCGTTAAGGAAGTTAAGCCGTCTTCCAAACCCATCTGTAGGACGCACTGTCCAAGCAGCCGCACTGTAACTGACAACCTCGCCGCCATATGCAAATGGTCCGAAGATTGGGTCGTTGAGTACGTCCGTGCTGATAGATAGCAGCGAACCATAAAGTGAAAGCGGAGCTTCCATGCCCATGTCGTGCCAGCCGTTGTGCATGATTGGCGCATTACTTATCTGCACAGCTTGCGCTCCGAAGGTTCCTTTTCTCATTGAATAGGTTACAGATGAAGCACCAATATTGTTTGCATTCATTTGTCCCATATTTACATGATTGAAGTTACCGATTTTTGCCGCATAGTTGACTCTGTTTGCCCAAGCAATACTCTCGTTATCCCAATCATGCATATCATAACGCAATCTGAGCCAGTCATCCATGATGAAACCTGCAAGAGATGTAGTGTACTGGAAGTTCCACCAACTCTCACCACCGCGGAATGTAGGCACACCATATTGGAACCATGTGGGAACTGTGCCGCGCTTTGCACGTGTTGACCAGTTGAATACTTGCATATGTCTTAATGCTCTGTTTTCACCTGTTGATGTATTGATGACTTGTGGATGATTCGGGAAGTGGCGAAGCATGGATATTGTTCTTGCGTAGAGTCCTTCTTCTGTTGTGTTGTCGTATTCAAACTCAGAGCGGAATGGCCAAAAAGTACCGAAGTCTGCATTAACTCTGGTGTTTGCAAAGAAGCCTCTAAAAGTGTTGAGTCTGTGGGTTCTACCCTCGCGGTGCAGTGCCTGAATCAAATCTTCAAGCTGTTGCTCTCCGTAGAATGCAACACCTGCGCTGCTGCCCCAGCCGCCGCGCAAACCGTTATCCCACATGCCTGCTGCGACATCAAGATAGAACAGCGCGTCTTCGCGGAATTCCATTAACTCAGGAAATGCTCTTTGAATGCGATACATATTAAAGAATGTATTTGCAATCAGAGCAGAGCCGAAGAATCTGTCACCGGTTGTGCTCGTATTGTTGTTTATCGGAGATGTTGCAATCCATTGTGCTGCTAAGAATGATTCGTGTCTGTTTGCCATGTAGCGATTCCACATGAAATCAATGAGATACGTCTCCAAAGACCTGATGCTATCGTAATCAGGATTCATGTAGTTTGCCATTGCCAAAAACAGTCCATGACCTTTACTCCAGTCATCGCCCCATCTGGCATTCGGCGTCGCAGGCGTTGCTATCACTGAATTTTGAATAGCTACAGGCAGTTCGCCTATTCTGGTTATACCTGAATTTAGATGGAAGTCAAAGAAAATTCCATATAGCGGATGAGCTCTCGGATTATCACCTGCATAGTTCATAGTGTTTTCGCTCCAGAACTGCTGAATATCGGTCAAAAAGTCAGCGTGAGCTGTTGTAAGCTCATTAAGCTCTGTCAGCACATTAAACTCATACTGTGCGAAAGCAGGACGAATTAGATCGCCCTCGTCGTCTATCAGATCGTAGTATACGCGAACGCTGTTGTGTCCTATGCATCCGAAGCTAAGTTCGTAAATAGACACCCATTCGCCATTATGATAGCCGGACAAGTCTGCTCTGAATTCAACATTGGTCTCAAAGCCGGGGTTGGCATCGTGCAAGCCGCGTCCGCCACGTGTATTTATTACACGACTGCGGTTACGACCCGCTTGTGAGCCCCATGCAGGGATATGTTGGTTGCTGAAAACATCGTTTTCATGAATACAGTAAATAACGACTTCATTTATGACAACTTGTGCTCTGTCATGACGGAGTGCAATAAGAGTTTGCATATTGATTGCAGGTTGAAAACTCGGCACTGCAACTGCATCTATGATACCCATATCATGCAAAATTGAACGTTGGTTCATTTCGCGTTCCATCATGTGGTTGATTTCGGGATTTTGTGCATCCATGTGATTGTTTCTGCCGCCTCTGGCCTCCTCCGGAGTGCCATCACCGCCACGTACAGCATGGAATCTGAACTCATATGTTTGTGAGTCGCCGGGTCCGAGTACCAAAGTTGTAAATAGTGGTGTGTACTCAGGACCACTTGGATTTGCGCCACCGCCGAAACCGGCTCCCGGCGCAACAGGATTATATCTTGCGGGAAAGCGATTTGTGTCTGTGAAATATGTTGGACCACGAGCGGTATCGTGGAAGTAGCTGGAACCTGTGAAATTGCGAATGCTTGCAGAGTGAATGTAAGCAACTGTCATACCGTGTAGATTGTAGTTGTTTGCATCGCCTGCACCACCGCCGCCGCTATCATTTCTCCAAATACCAAAGTCCGGTCTGTGGACATTTCCTACACCCCAGTTGCCAAGTGTCCAGTGATCGACGTATTCAATTCTTGCGCCACTTTGAGGAACGGGGGCAAAAATGAGGTAGTTATCGCCTCGCGGAGGCACAATTTGCAAAAACCCGCTATCAGCACCTTGGAAGCTGTGTTGAATAACGGAGTTATCATACACATGTTCAGTGTTGTTTGCGGGAGTTCCTGCACCTGTATTCGGACGTGAGAATCTTGCGTTCCAGAGCATCGGAAGTCCGATGTCACCGAATTCAATATATCCTGTACCGGGATTTGTGATTGTGATGCTCCAAAGGATAGAGTCATCGTCTTGATCAGCGTCGAATGTAGATTCAACTTGGAAATCAGTTATTATGCGATCACGTCTAGGAACAGTCTGTCCACCGATTTCCATGTTTGTATTAAGGTTTCCACCTGCCGGATTAACCTCATTACCTGTAGGCATGTTTCCGGAATCAGGGTTAAACCTGTTTGTTACTGTGTTAGCTGTGTCGTCATGTATCCTTGTAAAGAAAGGATTGACGTGTGTGTCATTATTCGGACTATTGTGTGTAGCGCGACCACCTGCTTGCAGAAGTCTATTTGTATCAACTTCTCTAAAAGGACCGGCCGTTGCAAGACCTTCTCTAGTATCGGCTGTACGTGTTGAGAAAATCATTTCTCCAATCCATTGATGGTCTGCGGAATTTCTGAAATTTGATGCAAATGTATGGACACCTGCGACAAAGTTCATTTCGCGCCATGGGTTAAGTGATTGCGGACGACTCAAATCCATATCAACAATGTTGAGACGAGTTATTTGCCCCAGACGTCCAATATCCATTCTGAGGCTGTCGTTTTCAATGCGCATATCTCCGGGTTGTACTGCGACATGTGCCGGGGGACGAGTATTTTGATCCAAGCTGACAGTTTCTGTAACTTGCACAATTTCTTCTGCCGTTACTTGCTCAGATATAGCGTCGTCTTGACCCAAAAGACTGTCGAGTAATTCAAATGTCACTTCTTCCGCTATCGGTCCTGTCTCAATGGTTGCCAACGTCATCGGTGGAAAGATTGACATAATCAACACTAAAACCAATAGCACTGCTAAAAACCTTTTCTTCATAATGATGAGCCTCCAATAATATTTTTTATCATTAGTTAAATGTCTCATTTTTTTCGATGTTGCGCTTTCTTGTTTTCAGTCGCATTGTTAACGTTCAATGTGGTTGAGCAGTCTCTTTTGTTTAGATAGTGAGAACTCATATCCAAACTATATGGGGCGATATCGCCAATGCTCACCCACACTTACACTTTGTTGCTACGCTCCCACCTCCTTATTGCTGTTGAAATTTTTTTGTTTCCATGCAACAAACAAATTGTTTGTCGCGTATCTTGAGTTAAAGGAGAGAGCTGAAACAAAAATCTAAACGTTTAGATTTTTATTATCCTAAACCTCCCTCTTGAAACACAAACGTACTATAAATCAAAAGTCAAATGGTTTTCTTACTTTTTGTTTTCTCGCCTTTATGCGCTTGTTAAAACCTCGTTTTTAGGCAAAACAACACTGTTCTTGCCAAATGCAGAATATTCAAGGTCTTTGTCTGAAAGGTTTTTAACTGAGACAGTGTCCTTCGTGACGGCAACTTCTATCTCTTGACCTTTCCATATAACTTTGAATGAAATATTTTCAATTTCGTCAGGTACGCATGGATTAAATGTCAGCGTGTCAGTGCCAAGAGCATTGACCATTCCTGCAAATCCTAAAACTATTTCTTGCCACATACCGCCCACATTTGCAAAATGTATGCCGTCTGAAGCTCGCGCTCTTACACCAAAGTCTATGTCCATCGACTTGAGCCAGTTTTCATAGGCGAGATCGGGGCGACCCATTTTTGCTGCTACAATGGCGTTGTGGCATATTGAATTTGAAGAGTCGTGTATTGTGAATGGATTATAGTATTCATACGAGGCTTCCATTTCTTCTTTT
>Ga0123355_10008313_pt1 | contig 15682 bp, 12 predicted proteins | sample TergutEmb28metaG_3_FD_89872 | JGI IMG/M metagenome (GOLD analysis project Ga0123355, IMG submission 89872) | Embiratermes neotenicus P1 segment gut microbial communities from Petit-Saut dam, French Guiana - Emb289 P1 | ecosystem: Host-associated > Arthropoda: Insects > Digestive system > Gut ... | reverse complement strand
ATGCCCAACCTTATGGCAGAGTTTTGAGCTGCGTCATTGCGGGCTTGACCCGCAATCCCCTGAGATTGGCTAATTTCAGGGGATCCCGGGTCAAGCCCGGGATGACGATCTTTCTCAGCTGGTCCGAAACATGTGCATATTTCATTTATCAAACAGGCTCTAGAAAAACCCTAAGCCCCGAGTTTCAATCTAAAGTCTGGGAGTAGATCTAGTCTCTAGTCTCTAGTTTCTAGCTCAGTACTCTGCCTAACAGACGTTCTGCCAGTTGAATATTATTATTTTCAATGGCCTTGCGTATATAGGATGAGCTTACTGTGGTTCCATCCAATTCTATGTTCTTTACGATATCAACGATAACCCCGTATTTTTTGCCTTTGTTGGCCAGCATTGAAGTTTCGCCTCTTTTGTCCCTTCCAAACCGGAAGTTTTCCCCTACAACAAGTGCGTGGCATTGAAGATCTTCAAATAAAAGCTTTACAAACGCATCTGGGGATATGTTGGCGAAGGTTTTATCAAAGGGATATTTGACAAGTATGTCGATGCCTAAATCCGATAAGATCCTTATCTTTTGTTCCTCGTCAAGAATCGGCTTATATGGTTTATTATGCAAGACAGTTATAGGGCTTGGGTGAAATGTAATAACTGTTGACATTATATTCAGTTTTTTTGCATAAGCAATTGTCTTTTTGATTAATGCAATATGCCCCAGGTGTAAAGCGTCGAATTTACCGATTGTAATGGCTTGGGGTTGTTGAATTGTAATGTTTTTACCTGAAATGATCTTCATTGCACACCCTTACTACTGCCTTTAGATATAAAGATAAGAGTGGGTAAGCACCCACTCTTATCCGATTCTTTCTATACAACGTGATTATACAACAAAAAATTGCACCATGCAAGACAAACGTATGTGTTGTATTATCGAGCTATCCCAGCAATTTCGCGAAACCATTTTCAAGCAAATTAATCGGCTTGAATAATCAAATCTCAAAACTGAACTCACCGCAGGATCGTGTAGTTTTTTTGCCGATATGCAACTGACTGGCAAGATCAATATACGGCAAATAGCGCGACACATTGCCCATGTATCGCACCTTCCCGCAAACGCCTGATATTGGCTGCCCGTTTGTTTGGAATTTTACCATTCGCAAGTTATATTCAGCTTTAACGTTAGGTTTTTTTGAAACTAAATTGTATGGTATCACGAGTTCGGAGTCGCTGTAGTTGTCGATAATCTCGCCAATTCGAGCAAATAATCTATCTACAAACAAATGAAAATCAATCTGCGCTGTTGCCTGTTTTTTAACCATAATTCCAGTAGGAGTGAGGAAATCCACAGTCAGTACGTCACAATGTGAGATATGTTCAGCACCAGCGTCGCTCCATTCTTGGTCGTAAATTTCTTCACATCTCATCAGGCGTGTATTCGCTAGTTTGCCGTTGTTCATAGATTCCACTGCATTGGCTACTTTTTGCGCAAAGCCGCAAACTGCACCAAAGAGTGTAATATAAAATACCAATTCACAACCCGATTTGTATTCAACATCGCTCGGATATTTGGTAGAAATCACAAACGGATTTGGCATAGATTCAATAGTCGCTACCTTAAAGATGTTCCGGTAAATGTCGGGATAACATTCCATAATTGAGTGACCGAACGCACCGCGAAGCGTGTTACCAACGAATTGTGGAAGTTGTGTATCTTTAGTGAAATCAAGTGTGAACTTTAGCTTTGTGAGTCTTAAGCGATTCGAGTTGCATCACCTCTTTAATATAAATAATTTGAATGAATGAGTCCTATTGACATCAATTGAGGAATGTTTAGCGTGCATATTAAAAAATCCGAACAACAGTTTCCTATGGCAACTCGACACTAAACTACTAAAAATGGTGGCGCATCATGTTCAATCTTTGTTCCAAGCAGACATTCAACGCTATTAGGGCTTAACCTGCTGAAGACTATTATACTATCGCCAGGAACGCTCTCATGGCTAAATTGCTTAAGTATTCTCAACAATTTTGCACGACAACGCTTTATGACATCCGCCTCAGACCTACAAAGAAATACAGAAAACTGTATCCTAATGCCGAAATCTTTCATGCATTTATCAATTCTTCGGCGCAACTTATCGCTCGTAATGTCATAGCAAACAATAGTGATGTTATTCATAGTACGGCTCATAAGCAACTCCCTCTACTAAGGCGGTCTTTAGTTTGCTCGCCTGATTTCTGAACTTAGTACGCCAAAGAGGAATCCGGTCATGATAAAGCGTGCAGAACTTGCGAAAGCCATTATCGGTTAGTCGCCAATCATTATTTTGATTATAAAAATGTTCAGATTTTAGCTGATTTTTATTTAGCACCGAGCGTACCCAACCATCAACACATGGAGTGCGAAATTCTTCCATTACATCAAGAGCGAGAGAATTTCTTCCATTATGCATGCTATGTAGAAAACCAATCTCAATATCGAGACGTTTTGCTATCAGACAAGTCGTAATCTCATTGCATAGAAAAGAATAGCTAAGATTCAACAAAGCATTAACATAATCAGGTGATGGACGATACTCGCGGCGTGTAAAGACTGGTTTCTTCAGCGAATGGCGAAAACAATCCCAATAATACTTAGCCGACACCCCCTCAATCCCCATGACTTCACTAATGTTGTCTGCTCCATTTAGTTGTTTACGAAACCCATTTATTGCGGTTAAGTGTCCATCATAATCATGCAATGTGTTGTTGTATTGGAATTTACGCACGTTTGACATTTGATTATGGATTTTGGCTGATACTATTGCTTTTGCTATTTCAAGTCGTCTATCTAGGCAATTGAAAGCTGCATATTGTGCCAGTCTGACAGTAGCTCCACTTGCCTTGGATGAAAGAACTCTAGCTTTTATTTTCCCTGATTTAGATTGATAGATCACATCTATACCTTTGCTAAGCAACAAGTCAAGTGCAGGGAAGGTTAAGTTAATGCTGTCGAAAATTATAATTGTTTTCACGTCAGAGAGTGGAATTGTTGAGAGCATTGTGTCGCTCTGCGTTATTCGAAGATGCTCACCTTCACGATGTATCTTACAGTTCTCTTGAGAAATGTACAAAGTCTCCATAATCAACCCGCCTTTATAATATGCTGTCAATTTACTTAACAAGCATCCTTGCGGCGTTTGGAACTCCTGTATTCTCATATAAGTTTTTAGGTTGACCCCTCAGAGAAAGAGCTTGAAAAACGATTGAATATGATGACTGCCACGGAGAAAATTCCCTCACGGGGAAGAGCTTGCACAAAACGCCGCAGAGCCCGACGCCGCAAAGCCCGACACCACGTTTCAATCCCCTCTCGGGGAAGAGCTTGCACAAAACCTACGCCGCAGAGTCCTACGCCGCAGAGTCCTAGTTTCAATCCCCTCTCGGGGAAGAGCTTGCACAAAACGCCAACTCCGGTGCCGCCAACTCCGGTGCCGCCAGTTTCAATCCCCTCTCGGGGAAGAGCTTGCACAAAACACGATAGCAGAGCCTATTGTTGCGGAGCAGACTCCTGAGTTTCAATCCCCTCTCGGGGAAGAGCTTGCACAAAACCGGAACCGTGCCCAGAGCCGGAACCGTGCCCAGAGTTTCAATCCCCTCTCGGGGAAGAGCTTGCACAAAACACAGACACCTACGCCATGCGTAGGCCCACAGACAGTTTCAATCCCCTCTCGGGGAAGAGCTTGCACAAAACCCCTATCTATCTTAATGCGCATAAACATGCGCTTTTTCAGATGCATTTTCGGGAAGATTAGCCATGATCCCATAAAATGCTAAAACAACAGTAATCATTTTGTAGTATTTGGATTTAATTCATCTCTAAAAGCTAAAACATCGCGTTATCACAAGATATTTGGCCACTCAGAAAATTTCAGACATCATTCGCTTTAATTAGAGCTATTGAGAACAAAAATTTACCCGAATATAACCATCTGCCATATATGGTACATCATTCTGGTTAAAATGTCAATGATAAGCAAACTATTTGGGACATATTGGAGATACAACCAATTCGTGATAAATACCTAATCTCAATAACGATCGAGTAGGAATCACTGGAGCAGTTTTTTACTGTTGTACGGTGTGGTGTGTATCTTATATCTTTGGGAAATCTAAGGCCAAAAATAACACAGGAGAGAATAGCTGAGATAAACCGTCTAATAGAATTCAACCAGGAATGGCAATGTACAAAGCTGTCGCAAGAGATTTGCAAGATATGTGATTGGAAGGAAGAAAATGGGCAATTAAAGGACATATCTTGCCGCGACGTATTAGCTTGTGGGCTTGGGATAGCTCGGAGCAGAGGTATCAGCTAAGAAAAAAATCACAAAAGTTGCACTTTTGCATGCGTAAAAATGTATATAGAAAATGTAAGGGAAAAGCATAGCCTAGACAAAGCCCAAAAAATCTACAACAGTGGAGTGTTTATGCAATTTCAACATAGGGGGTACATATCTGGCAATTGAAGTATTTGCAAAATCTCAAAATCTTAATGGAGGGAATAGATTATGCAAAACACGAACAACGATATCTATTTTATATGCATGCTCAATGACCGCGATGAGGGGCTTAATCCAAAATCATATTTACTTAACAAGAAACGTACGATATGGCTCAACAATACAATTGATGCGGAGGTGGCTTTAACTACAATATCAGCAATAGAATTCTTAGCGCAAAAATCTAATGAGGACATCACTATCTATATAAATTCCCCTGGAGGAAGCATCATTGATGGATTGGCAATTATGGACGCTATGCAAGCGACATCCAACTGCGACATTGCTACTATAGCAACTGGGATGGCAGCAAGTATGGGAGCATTCCTTTTGGCAGCTGGCACAAAGGGGAAACGATATTCGATGAAAAGTGCCAAAATCATGCTTCATCAACCGCTGGGCGGGGTACAGGGGCAAGCGTCAGACATCATGATTGCAGCCAAGAATATTGAGAGAACCAAAGCACAGCTTACTACGCATCTTGCGGCATTCACAGGACAATCTTCCAAAAGAATCAATGCCGACCTTGATCGTGACCTTTGGCTAGACGCAGAGGAAGCACTTGCATATGGCGTCATCGATATAATCAAAACCTAATAAAGTGACGAGAGGTGTTTATCAATGTTAAACCACAGAACTAGGGATGATCTTGCAACATTGCTGGAACCGATTGCAGAATTTGTAAAGAATGTGTGCAATAAACAAAAGCACTATAAATCCACTCTCCGCCCACCACATATGTTAATACCAATTAATAGTGGAGATGGCAGAAGCTATTTAGCGAGGATTATCGCAAACGAATATTACAAAACAAAGGCATGTGTCTTCTCATCAAGGGACATCTTTCTTGAGTTTACATTGAAAGAGACCATTCGATGCATTCATGAGATTGATGCTGAGATTCAATCAAGTGCTGAGTATGCTAATGATTTCCACGGTGTGATTGCTTTAGATATCGATGCTCTTATACCTAATTTAGGTGACAAATCCGGCAATGAGTTTTTTGAGCTTGTTAGGAAAATAAAGGAACACGCAGTAGTGATTAGTTTCGTCCCAGCTGACTGTAGCAAAAACCGTCTGGATATGATTACAGAGAAAATCGGCATGGATATAAAGACTTTTCCCACGATTTTTTATAGCGAGGTAGAATATGCTAAGTTTTTTCACAAGTTTTTACCATCAACTATTATACTCGAGAGGGGTGAGGATGGTTTTGACAAATATAAAGAGCGTATAAATGCATACATATCGAAAAATGTATCGACCAAAACAATAAAAAGTATCAAAGAGGCTTCTGAAGTTGTTTTTTTCGCTAGTTTTCAAAATGATAAATCAAAATAGGAATTATCTGGGATACTTAGTAAAAAAATGAAGGGAATGAGGATATAAACTATGAGAAGTGAGCGTTTTTCAACAGGTGAGGAAATAAAAAATGAACTAACTACCATTTGCAAAAATGAAGGCGGTCCAGTACTGCACACTGATAAAGGCGAAAATTTCGTATATGCAAAGCAAGGGCATCAACTATTTCTTGGCGTCTCAGGCTCTGGAAAGTCCAGAAAAGGCACTCTGCCTCAAACCCGCGCCTTAATTGAAGCCGGCGAAAGCATAGTCTGTATCGACCCCAAAGGCGAGCTCTACAAAAATACAGCGTGCTATGCTAAATCTACACATAGGGTTAGTGTAATCAATTTCCGTGACCCTGCCTATTCAGAACGATGGAACCCTCTAAGCTTTCCTCACACACTTTTTGGTAGCGAAAACAAGGGGCTTGCACAGCAAATGGTTCAGGAAATCGTGCTTAATCTTACACCTGAAAACTCTCGGAACTCAGCAGATAGGTATTGGGTTAACTCAGAACGGAATTTGTTAGCTGGACTCATAAACCTCCTAATTGAATATGCACCAAAGGAACAGTGTACCTTCACTGAGATTCAAAATATCATCACGAAGGATTGGAATTCCTGTGATCGTGATCAAGACGATCGAACAATTAGTGATGGTCTTCTTTTGGGCATAGTTGAAGCATTACCACCAGAGTCTCCGGCTAAGCATCTTCTCGCCAGTTATACAAATCTTACTGCGCTAACCACTCGTAGCTGCATTATGTCAGAAGTAGCAAACACCATCTCGAAGCTTAGTGCTACTGAGGATATTATTACTATGACAAGCAACGATGATTTGGATATTGCATCCATGGACGTAGATAAACCTTTTGTTATTTTTATTATACTTCCTGACGACTCAGCGATTTTTAATGCGCTTTCGGGCCTGTTGGTATCGCAAATTTCAAAACGCTTAATCAGGCTTGCTGACAGTGTATATAACGGGATACTGCCAATTAGAATCAACTTTATATTAGAGGAACTTGGGAATGTCGGTCAAAATTTAGCAGAGTTGCCCTTTCTTATGACTGCTGCGCGTTCCAGAAATGTACGAATATCTCTAGTTTTACAAGCTTTGGGACAGTTAGATGATATATACGGCAGTTCAAGAGCTGAAACCATTTTGTCTTGCGCCGATGTTTGGGTGTGCTTCCGAACAACCAATTGGGATACTCTATCAGAATTATCACGAAAGTGCGGAGAGAGAAGGATCCAAGCTGGTGATATCAGGTTCACACAGCCTCTACTTTCAGAGTGTCAAATAATGGCAATGCGAACCGGACAAGCTCTGATGTTTATTAGTGGGAAAACGAAATATATTGAACAATTTTCTGATTACACTGAAATATTCAATTGTGATGATTTATGTGAGCTCCCGATACCAAAAGCAAAAAAAGACAAGAAGTACAAACCAATTTGCTTGGTCGAAATGAAAAACAACATATTAGCCGGCAAAAAGCGATAATCTAAAAAAGCACTCATAAATGTGAGCATTTTAAAGGAGAGGACAATGTTCAAAGTTCGTTGGCTTCCTATAGGACAAAAAGTGTCTGATACATACGAAACACGCCTTTAATAACAGCTAAACTACTATAAAATGTCATGAGTAAAAAGAAATCATACACTAATATTATGTTAAGAATCTCTAAAATGTACGGTTTTTTGTTGACATTGTCCATTATTTCCATTATACTGACATTATATTGCAAAAAAATAGTGTTCTTATATTTGCTATGTATGAAAAAGTCCATACTTGCAAATAAGATAATTTGATAGGAGGAGTCTATGGGCGTGCTCGCCGTATACGATACGGTTGGAATTCAAAACTATATTTTTTCGAGTAACAAACTAGCAGAAAACGTAGGTGCATCTAAACTCGTTGCAGATATTTTCAAAAAAACACTTCCCGGCGTTATCGAAGAGGTGACAAAATCGCCTTGCCTTGACTGGAGAGAACACATAAATGTCCCTCTCTCAAAGGATTTTACTGCAGAAGTAATCTATGAAGGTGGTGGGAATGCGTATGTTGCATTCAAAGACGAGTCAACCTTTCAAAAAATCACCGAAAAATTTTTAATCGAGGTTTGTGATAAGGCTCCTGGACTGGGAATTGCTGTTGCTGCAATAGAGACAGAATTTTTGGAGAAATACAAATACGATTTCGAATTGTTAAACGAAAGGTTAATTCTCGTTAAAGGTGGATTCAATATCCCCGTGTTCGCTGGCAACCAGCCTATTACAAAACAATCCGGCAGGATTGGATTACCTGTTAGCGTTGATAAGCATGGAGAATATTTGAGCAACAGCCAGTTACTAAAACGCGAAAGATATGATGATTACAAAAAGAAAAAAAAGATCAGTCATATTGATTTCGATGACCTGGCATTCGATAAGGAAACTGACAGCCTGATCGCCATTATTCATGTAGACGGAAACAACATGGGAAAGCAGATCAAGCATTACATGGAGAGCTTCGACAAGTACAAAGATGCAGTGCCAAAAATCCGTCAATTATCTAAGAAAATAAGTGAATGTTACAAAACCGCTCTTAAGTATACCATTGGTGTTTTCAACGAAACCTACCAAGAATATGTAGAAAAAGAGATTAAGAAACTTCCTTCAAATGTTGATAAAGACTTTCCTGAAAACCCATTGATAGAGCTGATTGTTGATGGCGATGATATAACCATTATTATTAGTGCTCGATTTGCCATCGATTTCGCTGCAAGGCTATTGCTCAAGATCGAAGAAACAGAGAAAGATAAGCGACCCATTAAAGAAATCCCACCAACTGCATGTGCTGGAGTTGTCATCTTTCATAGCCATTTTCCTTTTTCTGATGCATATAGACTCGCAGAAGAGCTTTGTTCTAACGCAAAAAAACCTTCACGGGACTGTGACGGCTCATATATTGACTTCCACCTTCATCAATCCGGACGCGCAGCAAGTCTAAGAGATCTCCGCAAACGATTGTATACAGTTGACTGCAAAACTATACTTCGTCGACCCTGGCGAATATCTCCATCTCTAGACAAAGTTTACCCAAATTACAAATGGTTTAATGAAACTCTCACTCACCTTCAAAAGAATATAGCACACAATAAACTCAAAAACATTAGGAACTCAATTGGAATTAACGACGAGAAAGCAGAACTGGCTAAAAATGACTTGCGAGCCTATACTCTCCCCAAGTTCTCAATTGAGCCAGAAAAAGACGAAAGCGGCAAAGAAATAATGAGCAACTACGCTGCCTATTTTGATGTTCTTGAGATAATGGATACATATGTAAAATTGTTAGTGCAGAAGGGGGCCAAGGATGAAAAACAAAACATTGCACATTAAACTTTTGTCTGATTTATGCCCTGCTTCTGGTGATGGTTTCGCAGGGTTCGTAGACACAGATATTTGCTATGAAGACAATGGCCAGCCATATATTCCTGGCAAACGGATAAAAGGTTGCCTGCGAGAATGCGGCTTAGACATTCTAAGTGTTGAAAGCAAAAATAAAGAATATGAAGAAGCTTTTAATAGGCTGTTTGGCAAAATTGGCGAAGAGAGCCCAGGGGAAATGACTATAGGAAACGGTCGGCTTAGAGTTTACAGCAAAACGGAAACTTATACAAGCACTCGTACCCGGACAAGAATGGAAAACGGTATGGCTTACCCTGGTTCGCTTCGGACTTTCCGGGTAATAAACAAAGGGGCGGAGTTCGAATTTCCTGTAACACTTTCAGAGGAATTTGAGGATTTCTTTAGCAAATGCGTAAAATCCTTTCGTGCTATGGGACTAAACCGTTCACGGGGACTTGGAGAAATTAAATGTACTTTAATCGAAGGCAGTTTGCCAGAGACAGTTAATTTTACCACCACATCCGAGAGGAATGAGACATCTTTTTCATATAAACTCACACTGATTGAGCCTCTTATCTCCGCAGATCGATCAGGCAAACCTCATAATTGCGAAGACTACATATTTGGAAGTGCGATACTCGGTGCCTTTGCAGGAATGTATATTAAAAAATTTAAAAAATATAATCTTGATACAAATAAAGCTCATTATAACAAAGACTTCCGCCACATTTTTCTTGAAGGCGGGGTGAAGTTCACCGCAGCAATGCCCTATGTGAATCGTAACGTCCATTACCCCGCACCTAATTCCTTGAAGACCAATAAAATTCAAAATCGCCTTGTTGACGATTCCAGCGATAATATCGTAGATGATAAATCTGAGAAAAACCCTATATGTAAGAAACTTGGCGGTTTTGTTTCGGTTGATGACAGTGGCCTTGTGAAGAAGATAATACCTGCTAAATCAGTGTTTCTACACCATGCCAGGCCTCATGATAAATCCATTGGCCAGGCTACATCTGATGCGGGCGAGTTCTATTCGTATGAAGCGTTGTCTGAAGGACAAGAGTATATTGGCAAAATAATCGGACGCAAAGAAGATATTGAAGCGTTGATGAGCTTATTCGACGACAGCAATGTCTTTTGGATTGGCCGCTCACGCACAGCTCAATATGGCAAGGTGTGTATTTCCTCTTATGAAGAACCTAGCACCCAAGGCAATTTGATACTTAAAAGCGGTGATAAGTTCCGCATAGTAATTGTCACTCCGATGATTCTTGAGGATAAACATGGAATAAACACCACAAATTTGAGCTTAATTGAGTCTGCCTTTGGTACAGAATATACAATAATTAGAAGCAACTGCACAGAAACAACTATAGCTGGGTACAACGCTAAATGGCGGCTACCGAAAGCACAACAACGTGCTGTTGCCGAAGGCAGTGTTATAATCTTCCAGTATAATGGGAATGGCACAGAAATCCGTAGCGGTTTTATGGGAGTAAGAAATGGTGAGGGGTTTGGCCAGTATCGTGTTGAATCGGTTCCTAAAGTAGACGCTTTCGAGCTAGATACGTCATCTCCGGAAAAAGAAGATGTAGAGGAGCGTAACAAAAAAGATGAAGCCTACATGGGCGCGGAGTACGGTGATAAGATAGAAGATCCACCTGTAAACTCTATATTGCAAAGGGTCATAGCTGCTTCAAAGATATGTAATGATTTTGATAAGCTGGCTAATAAACTTTGCGATATAAAACAACCCGAACAGCAAAGGGCGGCGTTATCGTTTGTTTGTGAGCAAAAAGACATGTATTTCAAGACAGACCCAGAACGCTTATCAGAAAAACATATCTCAGAGCTCATGAAAAACAAAGCGAAGTACCTGTTTCCTAATAAGCGTGGAAAAACAGAAAGTTACGAAGCTTATAAAAAGTATTTGACCGCCGCTGCTGTTAGAATCAAGCAAAAAAGGCGCTTTGAAAGAGGAGCAAAATGATGTGTGAGAACAACGAAAACCCTGTTGAAAAACGAATAGCCATTAAAGCAGAGTGCACTTTTATTTCTCCTGCGTTAATTGGTAGCGGCCTCAGCGAAAACACCGACAGTGATGTTCTCCGTGACAAAAACGGCAATGCCTTCTTACCTGGTTCTGCTGTTGCAGGTGTTTTACGAGAAGCCGTTCCCGAGGCCCTGGTATTGTTCGGTGAAGGGAGGTTAAGCCCCCTGTGGACATTTGATGCTGAACTTTCTGATAGTGAAAATCATCCGGCAAAAGTTATAGAGCTTGATGGCGTTGAGATTGGTAAAGAGAACAAAGTGGCCATTGATTCAAAAAAATATGATTTTGAAGCCGTTGAAACAGGTTCAAAATTTACTCTTCGTTTGCTTCTGACAATTCGAGAAAAGGACAAAGCTAGTGACTATGAAAATCTGCTTATAAGGATAGTTAGTGCCCTTGAATCTGGCAATATCGCTTTTGGTGCCAAAACGCGCCGGGGATTCGGCGCGGTAAAATGTGAGTCTGTTGTTAAACGTGAATTTGATTTTTCGAAAGATAAGCATCTTGATAAGTGGCTTGACTTCGAATGGGACAGTGGCGATTGGGAAAAAGAAAAAGAAAAAGACAGTGGTACATTCTCAGCAAAGACAGAGGCCATCGTTGCTACATTAAGCCTTACGGGAAGTATCATGATTCGTGATACCCGGAATATTTATGTAGATCCTAACAAAGAAAAAGCTAAAGAAAAAACTCCAGAAAAAGCTCCAGACTACAAGCATATTTCCAGTAATGGAGATCCTGTTATTTTTGGAACATCCTGGGCAGGAGCATTCCGCTCTGGGTTATATAGGCTCCTTAATAGTATCTATCCTGACAAAGCGGAGAAATATCTCGACAATGTTTTCGGATATGTTTATGAAAAGGATAAGGACGGCATTGAACCATCTAAGTCATCTGAAATTATCTTTAATTCGTCGTTTCTGAAGATGTATTGTTTCCTCTAATGGAGATATTGATGCTCAGGTTCTTGATAGATTCCGAGGATTTCAAGCACATGCGAGATGTCGTAGAAAATGATTGTAAGTGTAAGGCGAGATTTAACAATTACGGTGAAACTATTTCAACATGTTATGGATGCTCAAGAGGAACTGTTATTAACCGTCATAAGGACTATGAAGATATCAGGGAAAAACTTAAGAAACGGTACACCTGACCCTACAAATCCAGACCGTATTTCCTGAGCCGAATCCCTTATCTTAGTAATCCCTGGCGACCAGGGATGGTTACCCAACAACAAACAACACAAAACATGAGTTGCTCCTGCTAAGTCTGCAGGAGTTTTTTTATTTTCTGAGGCCACTTGGTCTAAAGACGCGCGCAAGCAAACAAGGTAAATGAGTGAAAAGCGAACCCTTTACTTTTCTGTCTTAGCCAGTTCATTTATTTAGCCTTTGAAAACTTTTTTTGCAAAAGTTTTACCTAGCTACAAATGTAGAGTGAATATAGAAAGAGAAAGGCCAAAGACACAGCCTGCTCAAAGTTATAAAAAAATCTTTCAGGAGGATGAGCATGACTAAAAAAAGACAAGTTGCACGCAGACAATCAAGGAAATACACACGACGACAAATGGGATTTATTCTTGTGATTTTTTTTATTCTAATGTTGGGGTATGTACTTTCTTCAACCGATGACACTACGGCAACTGCTTCGGCAGAAGATACTCCGGCAAATGAGCTAAACCCCGAACAAGATATTATCAGGCTAAGGGAGAAGTATAATAACGACGATATAATCGGCTATCTAAGAATAGATGGAACAACTATAGATTATCCCGTAGTTCAGACAGTGAATAATCGCCACTATTTGGACTACAACATAAAAAATGAATTCGATTTAGCTGGGTGGATATTTTTAGATTTTGAGAACGAAATATCAGGAAGCGATAGAAATTTCATTATTTACGGACGCAGTATGCAATATAATCACAGATTCCATATGCTCCATTATTATAAGGACTACAATTTTTTTAGGGAGCATTCTATTGTTAGATTTGATACCATTTACGGAGAACATGAATGGGAGGTTTTCTCGTTTTTCCGAGCACACATTAACTTCCCATATATAGAGATTTTTGACGAAAACACCGAATATTGGAGATGGATGCTATCCCAAATGAAAGAAAAATCAATTCATGATACTAATGTGCATGTGCATGGAGACGACAGAGTTCTTTTATTATCAACAGGCACAGAAGACAGAGATCCTAACTATCGATATGTTTTAGGTGCTAGGCGGATTGATTAAAATTTCGCTCTTACGTGGGGTAGCTTAGCTGTTTTGATTGTAAAAAATTTCCTACATAATACTTGCACCCAGACAACTGGATAAATGTATATAGGTAATGTAAGGGCAAGCATGTGCTGCCAAATAGTTTTATGGCTTGTTGTTTGAAGTTATCTCCTTCTGGGTGGTTGCGATCATACTTCAGACAACAAGCTCTGAACTATGCCTTATTGTAAAGCGAAAGGCAAACTATGAAATGGGGGTGTATTGAAGGTAACATATTTGTGTGGGGCTGTACTAAGCTATTACAAAGATGCCAGGTATTATCGTTTTCCAGCAATAAAAACCAGTGACTAGAAGGGAGTATCACTAATTTGTTACAGTGCCCTTTACTGTTACTGGCTAACCAGTAAAGATTGGTAAGCAGAGAGCTAGGTTGATAATTTTTCAACCTGATAATTCACCGGAAAGGGTATGAGATTTATGAAAAAGAATCGTACAAAACAACTAGGTTTTATGATGGGGTTTATTTTAACATTCTCAATGTTCCCAGCAAATGTGATGGCACTCAACCCACATAATTTTAGCGGCACAGGTATACTTAGCGAAGAAGCATTTTTTAATGCCTCATCACGGCTGATATCTGAAAACTGGGATGATAGCTTTGTGGAGTCAGTCGTCTTTACAGTTAACAATCCCAACATGATTGTAGACGGTCTAGAAGTGCCGATTGGCCTTGTAGACGAGGCAATGCCCATGCAAATTGAGGGCAGATTTATGCTTCCTCTTGATATTCTGGTTTATTTAGCAGGTGGAGACATCTATTTTGACAACACCCAACAAACCATAACCATAGACGTTGACGACCAAATAATAGAGATGGAAGTTGGGTCTGCGGAGGTGGTTATAAACGGCACTATAGAGTACATAGAGACCCATTTAGTTGTGGTTGATGATAACTCAATGGTATACGCGAGTGAGTTTGCTGAGATTCTGGGCTTTGAAATGGAGTGGATGCCCTATACCCAAGAAGTAACTATAAGAAGAGATTTTCAGACACGGCGCCTTATAGCTCGGGTCTCTTCGAATGTGGATTTTAGCGGCTTGGATGCGACAGATATTCTCAGAGGTTTGGATAATATAGTTGTATTACAATTTGCAACGATCCATCAGGCGAGAGAAGCACATGAACAGTTATCCACAAGTAGTGGAATTGTTTGGGTCGAACCAGATATGGTCGTGTCTCTTGATTCATCAGTTACCAGCGATCTCTATCCAGTAGATCAATATACCGAGTACTACGGCTATGAAGTTAATGATATGGCAGGGATTACAAGTGCCCACAGTTCATGGGGCGTGGAACGAATAGCCGCTGACGAATACGCCCAGTTTTTAGTTGAGAGTGGAAGAACAACACAAGAAATTGTCGTTGCTGTACTAGACACAGGTGTCCATTCTGAGCACCCATTTTTAGCAGGTCGCGTCTCAAATGCAGGGCGTTGCTTTGTGTCAGATGATCCAAACAATCCTTATGATATTCACGGACACGGTACGCATGTCGCTGGTACGGTTGTCGATAGCACACCAGGTTTGAATAATATCCGCATCCTTCCAGTAAAGGTTCTGGGTAACAACAACGCCGGAACATGGTTAGGCTTCATAAACGGTATGCGGTGGGCAGCTAGTCGAGCGGATGTATTGAAAGCGAGCTTAAGCGGCCATCATTACACGCCTGCATTAGAAGTAATAGCATATGCTGTAAACACACATGGAGCTGTTGTTGTCGTTGCTGCTGGAAACAGTAATCGAAATGCTGCGATTTTTTCTCCAGCCAACAGTCCCTTAGCTATAACTGTGTCCGCTACAACCTCAGATGATGCTGGGGCTGAATTTACAAACTGGGGGGCACCTGTTGATTTTGGGGCACCAGGGGTGGAGATTCAAAGCAGTTTCCCCCATGACGCTTTCGTATCCCTTTCGGGTACATCCATGGCAGCGCCTCATGTTGCTGGAGCTGTCGCTATGTATCGGTTGGCATTTCCCGAACTTAACCCGTCTCAAATTCAAGAAAGAATGCGCGATTATGTTAACGTACCCTATGGCTGGAATGCCAGATACGGCACGGGTATTCTTTATAT
>Ga0123355_10008312_pt1 | contig 15682 bp, 8 predicted proteins | sample TergutEmb28metaG_3_FD_89872 | JGI IMG/M metagenome (GOLD analysis project Ga0123355, IMG submission 89872) | Embiratermes neotenicus P1 segment gut microbial communities from Petit-Saut dam, French Guiana - Emb289 P1 | ecosystem: Host-associated > Arthropoda: Insects > Digestive system > Gut ... | reverse complement strand
CTGCACGTCATTGCTGACACAAGATCCTTAGTCTTGCGCGTATGCCAATTCCGCCACATCTGCTTGAACCAAAAAATATTGTAATACAGAAGGGTTGCTAATGTCAAGCATAGGATTTGGATGGATAGGGTATGATGCACGATATATTGCATTGCAAGATACTTGGTTTAAAAAAAAGTTCTTACATTATTGGTACTGCCCACGTACTCGTCTTTAATGCGTTTAAGTAGGGGAGATGCCACGCTGTCGTATATTCTTACATAAGTGGGGGCCAATCCTGCAAGCTCAAATTCATGGATGTTTGCCTTTGATAGTTGGTTTGAATTTTGTGGGATGGATGCACCTTTTTTAAATTGAATGTTCATTATCATTTCTCCTCTCGGGCTTTAATAAGTATATTATAACATGTAATATATTATATTGCAAGGTACTATATGAAAAAATATTCAAGAAAATTATTCTCGGATATAGGGTTCGCAATTCAACAGTAATCTGGTAGGAACCCCTTTCAATTCGTGCGTGGGTATAGTATAGTTACTGAGGGCGTGTTCACACTATCGAAATAGCAGTTTGTAAATTTGTACATCCCGGTAATGAGAATATACCTTAGACAGGTTAATCGCACAAAGTAAAAACGTTTTTCAACTGGTCCGAAAATCGGACCAGTTGAAATCTGCATATACCTTTGATGCATGAAAGGATGGATTATAAAATGAAACAGCGCAGGTTAAGAGTCGGTATATTAACGAGTGGTGGCGATGCACCGGGTATGAATGCGGTCATTCGTGCGGTGGTAAGGTCGGCAATACATTTTAATATACGTGTGTATGGAATTAGAACAGGGTTTCAAGGTTTGTTTCGTGCAGATGTCAATGAAATGGAAACCCAGGACGTAAAAGAAATTATCCATCGTGGTGGTACAATTTTGCGTACGGCACGATGTAAAGAAATGATGACAGAAGATGGACAAAAGCGCGCGGCAGAAATTATTAAGGTAATGCAATTGGATGCTGTAATTATTGTTGGTGGTGATGGCTCGTTTAAAGGTGCGTTAACACTGGCTAAACTTGGTATAAAAGTAGTTTGTATTCCTGCAACTATAGACTTAGATATGGATTGTACAGATTATACAATTGGATTTGACACTGCGGTTAACACAGCTGCGAATGCCATTACTTGCATTAAAGATACCTCAAGCAGCCACGAACGTTGTAGTATCGTTGAAGTGATGGGGCGTAATGCCGGTTATTTGGCTTTGTGGTGTGGTATTACTAGTGGTGCAGAGGAAATGTTTATTCCTGAAAACCCTGTTGACTCTCAGGCTGTCATAGAGCAATTGATTCAAAACAGAGTGAAAGGCAGGCGCCATCACTTGATTGTTGTTGCAGAAGGTGTTGGCGGCAGCGATAAATTGGCAAAGAAAATTGAAGAAGTCCTTGGTATAGAAACACGGGCTACAGTGCTTGGTCATATGCAGCGTGGCGGTACGCCGTCTGCGCTTGATCGTATGCATGCTTCGGTTATGGGGTATGAGGCTGTTAAAGCTGTAAAAGAGGATAATGCAAACACTGCCGTGGTTTACCGTAATGGAAAGCATGAATTAATGGATCTTGAAGAAGCACTGTCGGTAAAAAGAGAGTATTCATCGGAGATGTATGATATAACTAAGGTGTTGGCTATATAGTATGATTATAGAAAGAAGTGGTTTTCTTCTTTCATCGATATTAGCTTGCTTTCCGCAAGGAGGGCTTTGCCCGACTGAAAGGATTAAAAAAAGTAAGAAAGAAGTGGTTTTCTTCTTTCATCATAGTAGCTTGCTTTCCGCAAGGAGGGCTTTGCCCGACTGAAAGGATTAAAAAAGTAAGAAAGAAGTGGTTTTCTTCTTTCATCATAGTAGCTTGCTTTCCGCAAGGAGGGCTTTACCCGACTGAAAGGATTAAAAAAGTAAGAAAGAAGTGGTTTTCTTCTTTCATCATAGTAGTTTGCTTTCCGCAAGGAGGGCTTTGCCCGACTGAAAGGATTGAAATTCAGAAAGGAATGATCATATGCGAAAAACAAAAATTTTAGCGACATTAGGTCCGGCATGTAATACTGTTGAGATTATGAAGCAAATGATTGAAAGTGGATTAGATGCTGCAAGAATCAACTGTTCCCACGGTACGGTTGAGTCTCGCTTAGAGATTGTTAACATGTTAAAAGAAGCGCGAGAGGCTGTAGGCAAACCAGTGGCGCTGCTACTGGACACCAAAGGGCCGGAGATCCGCACTAAAACATTTGAAAACGACAAAGTATATTTAGAGCAAGGGGCGGAATTTACCCTAACAACTAAGGATATAATTGGGGACGAAACCAGAGTTGCTGTAACCTATAGCGATTTGCCAAAGGATTTACAAGTGGGCAGCCGTGTATTATTGGATGATGGGCTGCTGGAAATGAAAGTGACAGCTATCGAAGGTACAGAAGTAAAATGTGTGCTTATAAATTCAGGCTTTTTAGGTAACCGCAAGGGCATTAATATACCTGATGTTGTTGTTAATTTGCCTTCTTTAACGGAGCAAGACATCGAAGACATAAAATTTGGTATAAAAGAAGGTTTTGACTTTATCGCTGCGTCATTTGTACGCACTGCAAGCGATATTATAAATATCCGTAAAGTGCTTGAAGAAAATGCTGGCGACCATATTCGAATTATCGCAAAAATAGAATCTCGTGACGGCGTAGATAACCTTGACAGCATTTTGGAAGTTGCAGACGGTGTAATGGTTGCCCGAGGCGATTTGGGAGTAGAAATTCCGCCGGAAGAAGTACCCATTGTACAAAAAAGCATGATTTATAGTTGTAATATTATGGGTAAGCCGGTTATTACTGCAACCCACATGCTAGAAAGCATGGTAAGCAACCCACGTCCTACACGTGCAGAGGCCAATGACGTGGCCAATGCCATTTATGATGGCACGGATGTTGTTATGCTCTCCGGAGAAACCGCAAACGGTCAATATCCGGTAGAAGCCATTTCTATGATGGATCGTATCGCATGTAAAGTAGAGGGTACCATCGATTATTCTCAAAAGTCTTTATACCGTAACATAAACAAAAATATTACAAATACAATGAGTTATGCCGGTGTTGCCACTGCTGCCGACCTAGGGGCGGCATGTATTGTACCTATTACGGATTCTGGCTTTGCGGCGCGTATGGTATCACGTTCTCGCCCAAATTGTCCTATTCTTGCTGTCACAAACGACCCAGTAACATGCCGGCAGCTTAACCTTTCTTGGGGGTGCATACCTGTACTTTCGGAAAAACCATTTGTAGGCGATAGCGAAGTATTTGAAATTGCAGAAGAAATGGCTATGAAATCGGGGATTGCTAAAAATGGAGACATTATTGTGGCAATGGCTGGTGTGCCTGTTGGTATCGCCGGAACTACTAACACAATACGCGTGCGCACCGTAGGTAATGTGCTTGCAAAGGGTGTTGGCAACAACCAAGGAATTGTGCGAGGACTCACACGTCTGTTTACCCAGTCGGATAATGACGACCGAATGTTTTTTGAGCAGGGGGACGTTATTGTATGTACACAAACAGACGACACGATGGTGGAATACCTTAAAAAGGCCAGTGCGCTGGTTGTTGGTACGTGGGAAAATGTTGACCTTGGCCATGCAGAAACCGTTGCAAAGGCACTAGAGCTTCCGATGCTTCGTGTAAAAGTAAGGGTGGTAGATTTTGTTAAAACAGGCACACCGGTTACGGTTGATACTAACGATGGCCTGTTGATTAACGGATACACATTACTTGAAGAGAGGAAATGGTAAATGTGAGTAATGGATTTGAACTCCGGCTTTACAGTTCTTTGGCAAAAATATTTGCAAATGATGCGCCATCCAATTACTCTACAAATATAAAATTAAGTGCGATGTATGGCGAAACGGTTTCGTTTCAAGTTTCGTACCTGACTGATATAAATTTCCAACGGCTTTGGGGGCAATTAAAAGTTAACGCAACCGTTGGGATAGATTTAACTTTACGCCGTGTGCGGAATGTTCCCGGAAGTATTCCGAAGCATTATAAAACAGACGATGGTTATATTACTACAGAATCCGGGCTTTTTCCGGATTTATTGGAGCCACTTAATCCAACCAAGCTGCCACTAATGAGCGGAGAATGGCAAACAATTTGGATAGATGCTAAAATATCATCGGCTGCTGAGCTATGCAATTCTTTTAGCCTGTGCATAGAAAGCCCAGATGGCGAGGTGCTTGGAACCGGTGCGGTAACCATAGATGTAGTTCCGGTAGAATTGCCGCCTCTTGCAATCCCTCATACCCGGTGGTTTCATACGGATTGTTTAGCAAATTATTATGAGGTTGAAGTTTTTTCTGAAAAATATTGGGAGATTGTAGAAAACTTTGCAGCATATGCTGTCCAGCATGGTATAAATATGCTGCTTATGCCAACTTTTACACCGCCCCTTGATACAGCCATTGGCGGCGAACGCCTAACCGTACAGCTTGTTGACGTTACCGTTATTGATGACAAATACAGTTTTGGATTTGAAAAGCTTGAGCGCTGGGTGAAAATGTGTAAAAAAGTTGGTGTGGTGTATTATGAAATAGCCCACTTGTTTACTCAATGGGGGGCAAAACACGCACCTAAAATTATGGGTAATAGAAATGGCGAGTATGTTCGCTTATTTGGCTGGGATACTGATGCCATTGGCCTAGAATATGCTAATTTCTTACAACAAATGCTGCCGAGTTTAACTGCAAAACTAGCTGAACTGGGCATTGCCGAAACGTGCTATTTCCATATATCTGACGAACCTACGCTAGAAAATATTGCGCAGTACACCGCCGCACGTAAAATTGTAGAACCTTTCTTGAAGGATTTTAAAATTATGGATGCGCTTACAGATTACAATTTCTTTAAGCAAGGTGTTGTATCAATCCCCATACCGGCGGTAGACCACATTGAGCCTTTTTTAGACGGTAATGTGTCAGAGCTATGGACATATTACTGCTGTGTACAAAGCTATGAAGTGCCTAATCTTTTCTTTATGCAACCATCATATCGCCAGCGTGTACTTGGTGCGTTGTTGTTTAAGTTTAATATTGCCGGTTTCTTGCAGTGGGGGTATAATTTCTATAATAGTGTGCACTCTGTGTATCCTATAAATCCGTTTGTTACTACGGATGCGGACGGTTTGTTTCCATCGGGAGATGCATTTATTGTGTATCCCGGAGAAGGGGGAGAGCCTCTTGCGTCTACACGGCTAATGGTAGCCCAGGAAACATTTAACGATTTGCGTGCCTTTAGATTGTTAGAGAAGCTGGCCGGGCGGGCTTTTGTGTTAAAGTTAATTGACGAAGGATTAGATGCACCGATTAAATTTAACTGTTTCCCACAAAATGAGCGCTGGATTTTGACTTTACGACAGCGGGTTAATGAGGAAATTGTGAAGAGATTGCAATAAATTCGATTCGTTCATAAAATAATTACCAAAGCCACTATAACTTTATAAATAAGTTGTGGTGGTTTTTACTTTGTGTTTTTTTACATAGACAAATTAGTTAGTTGACAGATGTTTTTTTTAACTGTATTATACGGCTTAACAATTTCATACAGCATCCAGAGAGGTGGAGGGATCAGGGCCCTATGAAACCCAGCAACCGGCGGACGCACGGTGCTAATTCCCCCAATATATACATATATATTGGAAGATGAATGCTATGCTTTTTTTTGGCAAAACGTCCATGTGGAGACCCTGTTTGAGGGTTTTTTTTATGTCGGTGGATTCATCGGAAACAATTTGAGATGCAAAACGTATGGAAAAAATTTTAAGGAGATGATTTTTATGAAGAAATTGCTTTTGGTTGTATTGTTTGTTTCACTACTTGGTGTGTTTGCTGCATGTTCCTCCTCAAATGCGTTGCCTGAATGGCGAGACGGAGAAACTTTTACACTGCGCGTAGGCGCAACGCCGCGCCCACATACAGAAATTTTAGAGTACATCCGACCCTATTTGCTTGCAGACGGTGTTGTGCTTGACCTTCACCTGTTTACAGAATTTCCATTGGTAAACCCGGCCCTTGCAGATGGTGATATTGATGCAAATTACTTCCAGCATTCGCCGTTTTTAGAGGCTTCTCCACATGCAGATCAATTGCATATGCTTGGTCTTGTACATGTAGAGCCGATGGGCGCTTATTCACTTACATTAGATAGCATTAGCGACTTGCCATATGGTGCAACTGTTGCAATTCCTAACGATGCTACAAATCATGGACGTGCGTTACTTTTGCTGCAAACACATGGGCTTTTAACCATAGACCCTGCTGCGGGCATTAGAGCAAGTTATACATCGGACATTACAGATAACCCACTTAACTTACAATTTACGGCGCTTGATGCATCAATTTTGCCTCGCATATTAGACGACCCGGCTGTAGACATGGCAATAATAAACACCAACCACGTACTTGCGGGTACGGATTTAAATCCAATGCGGGATTCTCTCATTATTGAGACACCTGACTCGCCTTTTGCAAACGGTTTAACTGTACGAGAAGAAGACAGAAATCATCCTGCGGTGCAATTATTACTGCAACATCTGCAATCTGAGCGAGTACGCCAATTTATTTACCGCCAATATGACGGTGCAGTAGTACCGGTGTTTTAATAGGGATAATAAAATAGATGTGCATAATCCTTAAAATAGGCGTATAATCCTTGCAAGTAGTCTATGCCATTTGTAGTATGAGAATCAATTCAGTTGGTTACTGTGGGTAACCAACTGAATTCATTATTCTATATGTGAGATGGCAATGAAAATGCCTATAATAGGCTAATAGGAGGCGCATCATGAAAAAAAATATCACCCCATATTTACCAGCTTGGAAAGGCACAATGACTCCACGAGAGCGATTTAACAAACAAATGCGATTTCAGCCAGTAGACCGCAGCTTTAACATGGAGTTTGGCTACTGGGATGAAAATTATACCCAGTGGGACATTTTTGTTAAAAATGGCATCGCTACCGAGGAAGAGGCGAATGAGTTCTTCTCTTTTGACCCGATGAAAATTTTTTACACCGGCACTTGGATGGACCCGGGCTTTGAGTATAAAGAAATTGAACGCCGTGGAAACAAAGTAATAATACAAAATAGCGATGGCCTAACGGCAGAAGTTTTGGCAAATGCCAGTTCGTCAATACCGCATTTTACTGATTCGGCCATAAAAACGCCGGAAGACTGGAAGCGGGTAAAAGAAGCACATTTCCGCGTAGACAGCCCAGGGCGTAAAGTGGATGTGGCTGCGGCAATAAAAGCACACCTGCCAGACAGAACATATCCCTTAGGAATCGACTGTGGTTCGATGATAGGCAAAATACGCGACATGCTTACTTTTGAAGGTATTTGTTACGCCTGGGCAGACTATCCGGATATGCTGGAAGATATGGTAGAAACCTGTTGTACCTTGGTAGAGCATGGTTTGGATCAAGTGCTTGGCAAGATAGATTTTGACTTTGCATCTGGTTGGGAAGATATTTGCTTTAACAAAGGCCCAATTTTACCGCCATCGTTTTTTGAAGATGTTGTTGCGCCGCGCTACAAGCGGATAAGCAAAAAACTGCATGCCCATGGCATAGACTTGTGGTGGACAGATTGCGATGGAGATGTGCGTCCACTTTTGGAAATTTTTTTGGATTCGGGCATAAACTGTATGTTTCCCTTTGAGGTAGCGCATTCCGGCCATCCGGGGGAACTTTTGGACAAATATCCCGGTTTGCGTATTTTGGGTGGCGTGGATAAAATTAAGCTGATTGCAGGGCCAGAGGCCATCAAAGAATATTTGGAAAGTTTAATTCCCTATGTAAAGCGAGGTGGGTTTATTCCATTTTGCGACCATCGCTGCCCGCCGGATGTTACAGTTGAAAATTATTTGTATTATCTAAACCTAAAAGAAAAATTATTTGGTATGGGGGAATAGTCGTGGACATAAGAAAACTAAGACGAGAAGAACATATACTATCTCGTACAAATTGCCAAACAGTATTTCTTGATATGCCTCGTGATGATGCTCGGACAAAAATGAAAAATCCCTTAGCTCATGCCGCAAAGGATGACATTGAGCGTTGGGGCGCATTTAATGGGAATGGACGATTGTTATCTTCTATGGAAATAGTGCCTCACACCATGCAAATGAATGGACACGATGTTAAGTTGGGTGGAGTGGCCGGGGTGGCAACGTTGCCGGAGGCGCGTAGCGGCGGATTAGTTCGTAAAATATTCGAAAAAGCTTTTGCAGATATGATAGAAAACGGACAAATATTCTCTTATTTATTTCCGTTTTCCTATGACTATTACCGTAACTTTGGGTACGAAATATGCATGACGAATGATACTGCTGCTATTCCAATATCAGAAATGGCTAAATACCCATATCCAAAAGATATACGCCCACACGAACCCGGTGACGATATAGAACCTTTTGCAACAGTTTATAATCGGTTTATACAAAATCGCAATCTTGCAATTGTGCGCAATAAACCTGCATGGAAAAAAATATTAGGCAGGGATCCATACAAAAGATACGAGTACACATATTTAAACCGGGATAGTGAGGGCAATGCAGATGCTTATATTTTATATAATGCCGTCAACCACAAAGATACTTCCCAAAATCGTATTGATATAAAAGAACTCTGCTGGAGCACTGTTGATGGCTTGCATAATATTTTTGGCTTTTTAGGTAAGTTAAGTGCAGAGTTTGGCTTTGTAGATTGGAAAGTGCCTGGAAATATAGATGTTTTTTCTCTTTTTTCAGATTGTTACAGTATTGCGTGGACTAAGCAATCTGCGGGTATGAACCGCATTTTGGATGTGACAGCAGGATTACTTACTTTACGCCCACCGGCAGGAAGTGGAAAACTTACGTTTGATATTACAGATGCTTTTTGGAAAGATAACACCGGGGTGTATACCGTGCAGTGGGAGGATGGGAAGCTAACGACATGCAAATCCTTGGATACAGCCGTTGATATTTCTACTAATATTGAAACGCTGACCCAGTTGGTAACAGGTTATTTAACCCCGGAGGAAGCTATGTATAAAAAGGGCATATCCATATTTAGCGGGCACACACAGTTTAACCAGCTATTTCCTAAACAAAAACTGTATATGATGGAGACGTTTTAAAGCGCTTAATTTCAAAATCCAAGCGGTTAGTATTACTAGCTGCTTGGATTTTTGAAATATTTCTGTAACATCGCAGTACATAAATTAAAATTGTTGTACAGCAATGCCGCGAATGTTGTGTATGGAATGGTTTATAACCATTTCGCCGTAATATGCTACTATTATATGGTAAGGTTAGAATTTGATTTTCGTGGAATAATAGACATCTTAGTGAAGTTTTGATACTATATTGGATGGCTTAAAAAATTCTAACGAAATGAAAGGATTACCAAAATGAAAAATTTCTTTAAAAGAGCAACCGCATTGGTTTTGGTTGTAAGCATGATGCTTGGTACATCTGTTTTTGCAGCCGCGCCAGATATGCAAGACACTGGGTATCTTCCGTTAAGAGCTACGGTTGAACACATTGGCAGCGTAGTAGAATGGGACTATGAAAATGCGCGCATAGTCATAACTCATAAGGATGATGTTTTTATATTTAGAATGAGCAGCAACATTGGTTATGTAAATGATGAGCAGTTTTATCTCGAGTTTAACATTGTCGAAAACAACAATAGGGCATATATTTCTTACGTTGATGCTGCTCGCCTTTTTGGCATTGTGCAAGATGTTAACATCGTAGGTGACGATACAGAGCCTGTAGCATTGGGTGAGTTTGCGGCGACAACAGCAGCAGCTATTGCACTTGTGACGCAAATGATGGAACAATTTTCGATACCGGGTGTAACCGTGGCATTAGTAGACGCAGAAACTGGTTTTACATGGACCCAAGGCTTTGGTTATGCAGATACGGAAACCGGCAGACTTGTAGACGCATATACTATGTTCCCTGTTGGTTCGTCAGCTAAACCGTTTACGGCTATGGCGGTTATGCAGCTTGTGGAGCAGGGTATTATAGACTTGGACGAGCCTATTGTTACCTATATTCCGGAGTTTAGCCAGCTGCCAAACCCATTAGTGGGCGGTAATTATGAAAACATTACAGTCAGAATGCTGCTTAGCAACACATCAGGCATAGTGAACAATGTGATGGCTGGTATGTCTACTGCAGGCAGACATTATCCGAATATAATGAATAACTTTCTTGAGGTTTTACCCACGCAGCATATGGATACTGTGGAAAGCACAAGATTTATATATGCTAACGCAGGTTGGACACTTTTAGGTATACTTGTTGCAAGAATGGCAGGGTATGATAATTATTTTGATGGATTTATAAGTTATACCAATCAAAATATTTTTGAACCGATGGGTATGGACATGTCTTCTTTTGAAATTACAAGCCGCCACATGCCCTATATGGCAATGCCTTACGACTATGCGGGGTTAAGGACAGAACTTGGCTTTACCAATGCCCTAAGCGCAGGCAGCCTAGTTTCTAACGCAAATGAAATGGCTATATTTATGCATACAATTTTGGGCGGCGGCACTTATAATGATACAAGGGTGCTTACAGAGGCATCTGTAAACCAAATGTTGACCCTTCATAACTTTGACTTTAGTCTCAGTCCACAGATGAGATATGGGCTTGGATTTTTGCACCTTACTCATATAGATGGCTTTCAAACAGTAGGCCATGGGGGTACTATTTTGCAGCACCATACAGAAATGGTGTTTAACCGGGAAAGCAGCATTGGTGTATTTGTTTCTACAAACTCGGTTTCTGGTATGTTTGGCGCCAGTGCAATGGGCAGTGCAATATTACAATCGGCTATAATGGAGAAAACTGGCACACTACCTCTTTTACCTACGATAGCTGATGCGGATGCCACGGTAATAGAACTTTCTGAAGAAGAATTGCAAGTATTTGAGGGTTTTTATGTTGTAGCAGGGGACATGTGGATTATAGAAACCTCAGGTAGTGCTTTAAGTGTAAATTCCTATGGCATGCCTGGTATGGAAATTACACTTACACCAATGTCAGATGGAAGTTTTGACTCGATAATCGGCCGATTATGGTTTGAGGAAATGCATGGTGAAATTGTAATGCTCCAAGGGGATCATAAAATAGGCCTAGTGGGGTCCAGGGCTGATAAAGATATATTTGCTGCAACAGATGACTTCACACAATGGCTTGGCACTTATTACCCTGTACCAGTTGTAGAAGGCGAAGTATTTACCATATTAAGCAAAACCTTTGCAATAAACGAATGGGGTCTTTCTGTGGTAATTATGGATACGGTATATGGTATTTCTCAAACTTCGCCATTTTTCCAATATGATGGCATTTGGTTTGTTGGCACAAATCCTCTGACTTTTACAATGGAAGACGACGTTGCAAGTTTTGACTTTTTGGGTGCAACATTTGTAAGAGAATAGTGTTAAAATAGATATGAAAGAAAAAACGCAGACTTTTATGGCGAGATATGCCATAAAGTCTGCGTTTCTTTATATTTAAATGGCGGAAATGCTTGTTTTTTTGTCGAATTTCCAGTAGAATCATTTGTGAATATATTCCATAGGAGGGAATAATGAGGTATATGAAAAAATTGAATAAGAAAGTACTTAGTTTTGTATTAGCATTTGTGATGATACTGACATCTATTGGATTTGCACCAAACATTGTTGATGGGAGCCCGAATGCAACCGCGGTGCAGGTTGTAGCCGGAACAAACCACACAATGGTGCGCCTGTCTAATGGCGAAGTTTGGGCGTGGGGCAGCAATGAGCGAGGCCAGTTGGGAGTTAATAATGGTTTTGCTATGACCAATAGTGTGCCTGTGCGGGTGCCACTGTCTGGGAATGCGACCTATATAGCCGCCGGCCATTTAAGCAGTTATGCAATTATTGGCGGACAATTGTTTGCATGGGGTGACAATACCCATGGGCAGCTGGGTACAGCGCCTGGTAATACCTCTGGTAACAGGCGTCATACGCCAACGGTGGTGGATGGTATCTCTAACGCAAGCCAAGTTTCAGCAGGTGAAGCACATGTGCTTGTAAGAAGCGGAAGCGACGTAAGCGCTTTTGGGCGAAACCATCTTGGACAAACGGCGACAAACAGTTCTGCAAATTCGATTATATCTCCTACATGGACTTCGGGGGGGGCAAGTGATATTGCGAGATTGGTAGCGACAGGTGCTAATCATTCGCTTGTTATAAGCACTCATAATAATAGATTATGGTCTGCGGGGAGTAATAATGCTTTTCAGGCAGCAAGGCCATCATCTGTGGCAAGTGTTGGTTATTACCGCAGCTGGGGTAATGAAATAATGAGCAATACTTCCGTTACAATGGCTTCGGGGGGTAATAACTTTACACTTACGCTGGTAGGTGGAGATATTTTTGCCTACGGCGGACATGCCGCAAATATCCAAGGTATTGTTGGCCGTACAGCTTCGCCAGCTACGGGGGCAAACCGCAGGGCTAATAATGGCATGGCAATAAACGCTAATATTGACGGTGTTCATCGCAATATTGTTTATGTTACTGCTGGGCATAATCATGCGCTTGCTATTGATACGTCGGGTAATGTGTTTGCATGGGGTAATGGCGGCCAAGGACGATTAGGTAACGGAAGCACCGCTTCAACAGAATCCGGTAGTGGATTTAGCCCTGTTCAAGCCCATGCAGCAAACTTACCTGGTGCCAGAACTACTTCTGGAAGCGTAGGCAGTGCAGCCGCCGGAGGCAACCACAGTTTGGTTATCGGAAACGACGGCTCCTTGTGGGCGTGGGGTTCAAATTCACATGGCCAATTGGGAGATGGCAGTGATTCAAACAGAAATAGACCGGTGCAAATTTTGCGTAGTAATGGTACGTGGGCATCCTCACATGATCAGCTTTTTACATTTAGTGGCGGTACAATTCATGGTTATACTGGCCCGGTAAATAATGTGGTGGTTCCAAGTCAAATTAATGGCCAAAATGTTACACATATCGCTTCTAATGCTTTTGATAACTTGGGATTAACAGGTAGCCTTACACTGCCAAACACACTTACCAACATAGGGCAATCTGCTTTTAGAAATAACAACCTTACAACTGTGACAATTCCTAGTTCGGTTACAAGCATCGGTAATTATGCATTCGCTAATAATCACAACTTAACAACGGCGCGGTTTCATCATAATGATACCTCACTTTTACGTATGCAAAGTGCCGGGGGTATTTTAGGCAATGGGGATATCTTTTTTAACGCGCCTTCAAATTTAAGGCTTTACCGCCTTGTTGGTAACAATCCGGCATTTAATGTGCCATTATACCATGGCCGCCAGTGGCATATTTTTGCTGCCAATGATTCGGGCACATCGGTGAATAATTTCAGCTTTAGTTTGTCTGGCGGTGTTTATACCATAACAGGTTTTATAGGTACTGTGCCTGCAAATGGTGGGATTATGTTTCCGAATGTGGGGCCTACAGGTGCGCCTGTTCGCACGATTGGCGGCACTGTGTTCCATGGTATAACCGGAACAGCTAGAAATAATATAACATCTATTATGTTTGAGGCGCCAAGCAGTGTAACTACTATTGCGGCCAATGCATTTTTTAGCATACCTAATTTGCGTTCTGCTACTATTCCAGGCAGTGTAACATCTATAGGAGCTATGGCTTTTGCTAATAATCCTTCGCTTACAGAAGTTCACTTTGAGCATTTAAATGGTACAGATTTGCGGATTGAGCGAATATTTACATGTTCATCAATTTTCTCCGGAGTACCGGCTAATGCGCTGAGCCTTACCAGGCCAGCAAACTCTGATGGGGCAACTTACGTGCCGTTTATTTCGCCAATAGGGATGACCCGCAACTGGTCTGTTAGCGATGGAAACGCCGCATGGTGGACTATAACACCGGCTACCGGAACAGGGCCTGTTACAATTTCTGGATTTATTGGGCCTAATAATTTGAGTTCTATAACGATACCGTCAACCATTGGCGGACGGTCTGTTGTAAGCATTGGTACAAATGTGCTTACCCAAAGCAATGCACCTAACTTGCAAGAAGTTATAATACCTGCAAGTGTGCTTAATTTTGCAAGTACTGCCATAAGCGGTCCGAACCTTGTAACAGTGCGTCTTTTGCACTCTAACGGTGCGGTAATACAAGCGATTCCGGCTAATACATTTGGTGCGCCGGAGACACGTAATGCTAATTTCCGCATATTATTTCCATCTGCGTCTACCGGGTTTACCGAACCTACATGGCGCGGTTTTCCAACCCAGACAGATATTGGCGGTTTTTGGGAGTATTCTGAATGGACGGGGCAGGGGTTAATTATAACTGGCTTTACCGGTTCCAGTCCGGGTGTTCAAGTGCCTGCAAGCATAGGCGGCAGACCTGTACGTTATATTGGCCCAAATGTTTTTACAAACAATACAGAAATCAGAGAATTGGTACTTCCCGCAAGTGTGGTATTTATTTCTGATAATGCGATAGTGAATGCGCCAAATTTAGAAATTCTTTATTTGCGGCATACAGACGCGGATGTGTTTACCTATTTCCCACAATCTGCTTTTGTAGGCGTTCATCCTAACTTTAGGATATACTTCCCAATGGAATCTGAAGGTTTTACGACACCTACATGGAATGGTTTTCCCGCATTTATGCAGAGGTGGACATATATAATTGAAGATGGTGGCATTACTCTTACGGGTTTTAGTGGTAATGAAACCACTGTTGTAATTCCAAGCTCCATTCAGGGCTTGCCGGTTCGTGTTTTGGGACGTGAAACATTTGTGAATAATCCATATATCACATCAATTGTAGTGCCTGCTACGGTTACGACCTTCCAGCAATATGCGGTATTTAACTGTAGAAATCTTACTACGATAGTGCTTGAGCATATGGATGCTAGTACCATAACCAATTTTGCAGCCTATGCTTTTGTTGGTGTTGCTCCTAACTTTAGAATTTTATTTCCATATGGGGCCACAGGGTTTACTACACCTGCGTGGAGAGGTTATTTTGCAGAAGTTAAAACCGGTGAGTTAATTTTGATATATAACAATTTTGAATATACTATCCGCCGGGTTACTTTGCCGGGTACTGGTGATATTTCTCGTGATGAAATTGTGATTACCAGGTATACAGGCACAGCCACTACAGTTACCATCCCGCATACAATTACCGGTATACCAGTTGCCGGTCTTGGAGATGCAACGTTCTTCCAAAATACGACGGTTACACAGGTTAACTTGCCAAGCTCTCTTCGTACAATTGGTAATAACACTTTTGCCGGCGCTACCGGCATTACCACAATTAACATTCCGGCATCGGTTACATCTATTGGGGCATCTGCATTTATGAATGCAAGCAATCTTGTAACGGCAGCATTTAACCAACCTAATGGCGAACATGTTACCCTTGGAGAAAATGCGTTTACAAATACAGCATCTAATTTCCGTATTACATTCCTGACGAGTGCTACCGGGTTTACCACACCAACCTGGCGTGGTTTCCCTGCATTCCCTGTTGGGCAGGGGCCTCCTGCAAATAACCAGACTGGAACAGGTAACACAAGATCATTCCCGGTTAGAACGTCG
>Ga0123355_10008311_pt1 | contig 15682 bp, 13 predicted proteins | sample TergutEmb28metaG_3_FD_89872 | JGI IMG/M metagenome (GOLD analysis project Ga0123355, IMG submission 89872) | Embiratermes neotenicus P1 segment gut microbial communities from Petit-Saut dam, French Guiana - Emb289 P1 | ecosystem: Host-associated > Arthropoda: Insects > Digestive system > Gut ... | reverse complement strand
TCCGGCTTTTCTTTTTTGATTATCCGCTCGATTACCGGAAGCGTCAGCGGCTCGATGTATATCTTGTCGGCCATCTGATTATCCGTCATAATCGTCGCGGGGTTTGAGTTTACCAGAATGACCTCAAGCCCGTCTTCACGAAGGGCGCGGCAGGCCTGCGTCCCGGCATAGTCGAACTCGGCGGCTTGTCCTATAACGATAGGGCCGGAGCCGATCACCATTACTTTCTTAATATCCTTATTCAGTGGCATAGCCTACACCCCTTTCCGAAGCATTTTTGCGAACTTTTGGAAAAAGCCCCCGTCACTGAGCATCTGAAACTGCACGGAGAACGCGGGGATATCTGTATATTCGATCCCTTCGCAGCTTCCGTCGAGTGTGTTTACATAGCTCATTTTCGCCGTGTCGGGCAGCGAATCCACGGTGACCGCAAAACCGTGACTCTGCTTGGTGACGAACACCCGACCCGTGGCGGTTTCTTTGACCGGCTGATTCGACCCACGATGTCCAAGCGGGAGCTTTTCGATCTTCGCCCCGCGCGCAAGTGCGAGCAATTGATGACCAAGCCCTATTCCGAAGATCGGCAAGCTGCTAGTGCAGAGCTTTTTTATCGTAGCAATCTCTTCTTTGTAATCAGCGGGGTTTCCCGGCCCATCTGACAGTACGATCCCGCCCGGGGACATGCACAGTATCTCATCGGCCGAATTTGCGTTTTTGATCACCGTGACCGGATTGCAGCCGCAGTCGGCTAGGTCACGTTTAATAGATGTATCGCCGAAATCCCAAACAACAACGCTTTGCCCCTGCCCGCCGGGGACGGCGCTATGCTGTCCGCTTATCTTGAAGATAGGGAACTCTTCCTCTTCGGTTTTATCAGCTCGGCGGGGTTTATAAGCTTTAAGGATTGCAAGCTGTTTCTCAGTAAGCTCAGGCGTATGTGTGAGCAGGGCGTTCATCGGACCGTTTTCGCGGATAATTCGCGTTAACGCGCGCGTGTCGATACCGCACAGCCCCGGCGTTTGAGTCACTTGTAAAAAAGTGTCAAGATCCCCTTCACTCCTGAAATTGGAAGGCTCTTGACACCACTCTCTGACAATATACGCTTTTAACTGGACCTGTGGACTTTTCTGTTCCGCCGGGATAACGCCGTAATTCCCGATTAGCGGAAAAGTTTGAAGGACGATCTGGCCGGAATAGCTGGGGTTGGTAAGTGTTTCCATATAACCAGTCATACTGGTCGAGAAAACAAGCTCACCGATTGCCTCGGCCTCGTAACCAAACCATCGTCCTTTGAAAACCGCTCCGTTTTCAAGTATCAAATATGCGTTATTCACTTGTTCCACCTCACCTCCAAATTATTCGGGTAATAATATCATATATTCCACTTCGTGACAAGAGGGGATTGCGAATATTTCTAAAATATTTTTCACAAAATTGTGTTGGCTATTTTGGTGAAATTGACAAAACTTACACAGGGTGCTATTCTTAGGTGGGTAAAAAATCGGGAAAAAAGCGTCGGAGCCGCCCGAGGGGGTTTGAAGAAACCCCCTAGAAAATGACAGCTCCGCCGCGCTCGTCCGTGGACATTTTAGTTGTTTTGTTATGCTTGCTTAGCAGGACTGCGTCCCGCGCTATATATTATATGTATAGTCAATTGATTTTGCGTGGCGATTTGTGATATGTTTAATTGAGGAGGAAGTATGTATGCAAAATATCAATAAGTATGAAGCTATGGAAATGCTCGATTTGCCGGACGCGGAGAGGGAAGAGATCGAAGAACTTGCCGATGCGCTTACCGCCGGGTTTGACACGCTTGCGCGTATAGATACCAATGGCGTACTGCCGCTTATAACGGTCCTTGACCTGCAGAACGTTTTACGCGAAGATGTTGCAGAAAAACGCTTTTCGAGGGAGGAAATCCTTAAAAACGCCCCGGAGCAGTACGACGGGCATTTCCAAGTCCCCGGGACGTTGGAATAGGAGGGCAGATTATGGGCGATTATAAATCATTGCGTGTCGCAGTTGAAGACACGATAATGCAAAAGGGCAAGCTGGCGACGGCAGGGTCGAAAATTTTGGAGAACTTCATCGCGCCGTTCGACGCGACCGTGGTGACACGACTGAAAGCGGCGGGCGTCCCGCTTATCGGCAAAACGAAGACGGACGAGTTCGGCGCCGCCGGACTTGTGATAGATACGCATGTCGAAGACGTAGTTACCGCTGTGGCGGACGGCATCGCGCAGGCGGCGCTGTGCAACGACTACACAGGCGCGGTGAGGCGGCAGGCTGTGCAAGCGGGCTTGTGCTATGTAAGTCCGACTTACGGCACAGTTTCGCGATATGGGCTTATCCCGGCCGTGTCGTCGATGGATCAGATCGGCATAGTGTGCAAAACTCCGGCGGAGGGGTTTTCGCTGCTGTCACTTATCGCCGGGTATGACCCAAACGACGGCGCGATGTTCCCGGAGAAGGTATACTCGTATGAGCCGGGGAGGTCTGGGATAAAAATCGGCGTTCCTGAAAATGTCCCTCAAACCGCCGCGGTTCTGGAGTTTATAAAAAACTTTGAGACGGTCCAGTTTGAGTTAAAACACTTTGACGCGTATGATAACGTCATGAAAATACTCTGCTTTGCGGAACTCAGCAACAACATAAGCCGCTATGACGGCATAAAATTCGGCCGCAGGGCGGAGGGCGTTCATGACCTTAACGAACTCTACACAAAAAGCCGCACGGAAGCGTTCGGGCTTTACGCAAAGCTTTCGGCGATTATGGGGGCTGTAGTTTTGTCGCACGGGAACTATGAACGGTACTTTGATAAGGCGATGAGGGTACGGCGGATTATAAAAGAATCCCTGGATTTTGGCAGGGGCAAGTACGACGCGATTGTACTGCCTGAGTCTGCGGCGGGTACCGTGCTTGCACAGCTTGCGGGTTTGCCGTCGGTGACGGTGCCGTTCGGCGACGGCGGGGTTACGCTTGTTGCGGATGTGAGATGCGAGAACATATTGTTTTCGGCGATGGAGGCGGCGCTATGAAATTTGAGACAGTAATGGGCCTTGAGGTGCATGTTGAACTTGCGACGCAGTCGAAACTGTTCTGCTCATGCTCCGCGAAATTTGGCGCGGATGCGAACGAGAACGTATGCCCGGCGTGTTCCGGGATGCCTGGGATGCCGGCGGTTTTGAACAAAAGGGCGGTGGAGCTTGCCATTGCCGCGGCGCTTGTCACAAACAGCGAGATCGCGCCGGTGATGACGTTTGATAAGAAGAATTACTTCTACCCAGACCTGCCAACGGGGTACCAGATAACGCAGTTGTTTGCCCCGATCTGCACAAACGGCTGGATCGATATTGAAACCGATGCAGGCAAAAAACGCATAACACTAAAGCAGATACACATTGAGGAAGATGCCGGAAAACTCCTGCACGACCCGCGGACGCGTTCGTCGCTCGTTGACTTTAACCGCGCCTCGGTCCCGCTGGTTGAGATCGTCTCAAATCCTGATTTCCGCACGGCCGAAGAGGTTGTCGCGTATTTGGAAAAACTGCGCTCACTGCTCAGTTTTGCGGAAGTTTCTGACTGCAAGATGCAGGAGGGGTCGATGCGCTGCGATGTCAATATCTCCGTGCGCGAGGCGGGAAGCGATACGTTGGGCGTGCGCACTGAGATAAAGAACATGAACTCGCTCAAAGCGATCGCACGGGCGATTGAATACGAGGCGGCGCGGCATGTGGCCGCGCTTGAAACAGGCGGCGAGACCTTAGTTCAGGAGACGCGGCGTTGGGACGATGACCTTGGCGAGACGTTCTCAATGCGTGCAAAGGAAGACGCGGCCGATTACCGGTATTTCCCGAATCCTGAGCTTATGCCGGTTCGTATTGACGATGCGTGGATAGAAAAAGTCCGAAATGATTTGCCAGAACCGGCGCACGAGAAGTTTGAGCGAATGGTGACGGTTCTCGGCCTGCCGGAGTTTGATAGTTCGGTTATAACCACAAGCCGCAACCTCTCGCGGATATTTGACGAGACGCTGAGGCACTTGGACAAGCCGAAGGCGATTGCGAACTGGATCGTTGTGGACCTCATCAGCGTCGCTAAAGACACCGACAATGAGGGTATCGTTATTGACTGCGAAAAATTCGCAAAAGTGATATCGCTTGTGGAAGATAAGACGGTCAACCGTGCGACGGGCAAGAAGCTGCTTATCAAGGTTCTTGAAGAGGGGATTGACCCCGAGGCGTATGTTAAGGAAAACTCTCTGGGTATGGTGACTGATACTGCGGCGCTGGAGGCCGTGATACGCGAGATTCTGGCCGAGAATGAGAAGTCGGTTGCGGAGTATCGCGGCGGGAGCGAGAAAGTGCTTGGATTCTTTGTCGGCCAGGTGATGAAAAAAACGGCCGGCAAAGCCGACCCGCGCGCGGTGAATGAATTGCTTGTTAGGATGCTGGAGGAGTAGGGCGTCGTCGCTGGCGCGCCGCAGACAAAACACCCGGCCCTGTGGGGCCACCCTCTTTACTAAAGAGGGCGGGGTTGGCTGTGCGTTTTCTTTGCCCTCTTTCGCAAAGAGGGTGCCGGCCGCAGCCGGCGGGTGTTTTACCCCGTGGGGGATTCGCTGTTGTTGGCGAAAGTCAGAACGCGAATAGATTTTGTCACAAATAAAAACGGACAGCCTCATATGAGCGTCCGTTTTTTTATTATTTAGTTATGTAGCGAGTGATGCATTGCGAAAGCGTATAGTTCCTATTCCTCCTCCCGCTCCATACCCAGCAGATTCTGCTCACCCGTATAAGTCTCAATCGAACGCAGACTTCTATTAATCGCGCGCGTTCTTGTCCCGACCAGGGTTTCGATCTCATTGCCTGCCTGGCGGATTTTGTCGTGGGCCTTGTTCAAAACGCCCTCAAAGTTCTCAAATTCTTTTTTCACCGCGCCGAGTGTCCGCTCAATATCCGCCGCGTTTTTTTGGATTTGCAGCGTTTTGAACCCGATTTGCAGAGAGTTCAGCATCGCCGACAGCGTCGAGGGCCCGGTCACAATGACATCGTCGCGGCGCAGTGCGTCGAGAAAGACCGGGTCGCGCACTATTTCCGCGTAAAGCCCTTCGGTCGGCAGGAATATGACCGCGAAATTAGTCGTGTCCGGCGGGGAAATATATTTTGTTTTAACGTCTTTGGCAAACGATTTCAAACGGGCAAGCAGAGCCTTGCGTGAAGTCTCGATCTGCTCCGTGTCACCGGCGTCGAAACCTTCGAGCAGACGGTGATAGTCCTCAAGCGGGAACTTTGAGTCAATCGGCAGGTAAACATGTGAGTTATCTTCCATACCGGGCAGTTTTATCGCGTACTCAACCCGCTCGCGCGAGCCGGGGATGGTCGGCACCTCAACGTCATAAAGCTGCGGCGGGAGCATGTCCTCTATAATTCGCCCAAGCTGTAATTCGCCGAGAATCCCGCGCGTCTTCGTGCCGGACAGGACTTTGTTGAGCGACCCGACCGATTTTGCGACGGTTTGCATCTCGCCAAGCCCTTTATTGACGCTCTCAAGCTGCAGGCTCACGGTCTCAAATGATTTTTGAAGCCGGGTCTCCAGCGTTTTTTCAAGCTTTTCGTTTACCGTCTGGCGCATTTCTTCAAGCTTTTTATCGTTGGAGTCACGAAGCGTGCCGAGGATTTGCCGCAGTTCGGTTTGCATTTTTTCGAGCCGCTCGTCTAACTTGTCGCGGATGCCATCCACTGAGGCAGAGGATGTTGAACCCAGCATCGACAGGCGTTTATTCTGCGCCTCGCTTATTTGGCCAAGCAGAGCCGTAAGCGAGTCGCGCAGTCGGTCAAGCTTTTGGTCAAACTCCTCACGCAGCGCGCGGTTTTCCTCAGAATTGCGTGTCATGACCTCACCGGCCGCGCGCCGCGTAAGATCTTCAAATACCCGTTCGTCATGCCCTTTGGGCTTTTTTATGAGGATTATCGTAACAATGGCCAGTATGATGATAACCAGCGCCAAGATTATGTACTCCATGTAAATCCCTCTCTTTCGGTAGACACATTATATATCAAAAGCGCGGATTTGTAAAATCCTCGCTTCCCGGACATATCCATGTTGACATGACGCTACAATATGGTACAATATACGGGCGGCTGCTGGACAAAGCCGGGTTACTTACATACTTACATAAGTGGAGGAAGATAAAAATATGAAGCAAGAAAAAAAGCTGCCGAATCGCTGGGCTATCGCAATAGCAGGTGTCGTAATGCAGATATGCTTGGGTACTGTTTATGCGTGGAGCGTATTTGCCAGGCCTCTGTCAAATGCAAATGGATGGCATTTGACTGACGTTACTTTGGCTTTTACGATTGTAATTCTCACATTGTCTATTGCAGCAGTAGTGGGGGGATATATTCTTGATTCCAAAGGGCCGCGTATTGTTGCTACTCTCAGCGGCATTTTTTTTCCGATCGGACTTCTGATCGCCGCCTATGGCGCTCACATAGGGAATCTTATCGTAATTTACATAGGTTACGGATTAGTTTGCGGTATAGGTCTTGGGTTTGGTTATATTACTCCGATTGCGACGCTTGTAAAATGGTTTCCAGATAAACGCGGGCTTATCACGGGCCTTGCGGTGTTGGGGTTTGGTTTAGGTTCTGGCGTAATGGCCGTTATTGCCCCGGGTATGATTGAGGGAATAGGCGTGGCGATGACCCTTCTTATCTTTGGTTGTATCTTTTTTGTGGCTGTTCTTGTTTCGTCCCAGTTTATGAAGAACCCGCCTGCAGATTATGTCCCGGAAGGGTGGGTACGTCCCGCAAATGCGCCTGCCACTGCCGGGGCGACTTTAGGTGAAGCCGTACGTTCAAAGCATTTTTACATCTGCTGGCTGATGCTATTTGTTAATGTTATGGCTGGTATGGCGGTAATTTCCCAGGCTTCGCCGATGGCACAGGATTTTATGCCCGGCACTATTGCGGACAAAGCGGCCATGGCAGGCATTTTAATGCTTGTGTTCGCGTTTTTCAACGGTATATTCCGGCTTATCTGGGCCGGATGGTCTGACAAAATAGGTCGGCTCAAAGTATTTACCATCTTGTTCGCTTCCCAGGCTGTACTCTTCCTGTTTTTGGGCCTGGCGCCGGTGGATATGCCAGGACGTTTTCCGTTATTCGTCGTCCTTATCAGCTACCAATACGGATGCTTAGGCGGCGGGTTTGCCACAATGCCTGCTTTAGCGGCGGATAAATTCGGCACCAAGTATGCCGGTCGAATTTACGGGTGGATGCTAACCGCATGGGGATTGGCAGGTGTCGTTGGGCCTACGCTATATGCCCAGATTTACGAGAGAACCCATGACTATACGCGCGCGCTCATGATCACTGGTATTGTGTTTGCTGTAGCGCTTGTTCTTCCTCTTATTGCTTCACGCAAAAAAGCAGGTGCGGCGTAAAAGCGGCCGCAGAATAAACAACGATGTAAAGCGCCCTTCTGGAAATTCCAGAAGGGCGCTTTTTCAACGACTGCGCCGCATATGCGAAAGAACAAAACACCCGCCGACTGCGGTCGGCACCCTCTTTGCTAAAGAGGGCAGGGGTTTTGTCTCATTTTCAAATATTTCCCGACCGGATACTACAGCCGGTTCTGACCGTTTTCCACCCTGATGCCCGTTAGAATAGACCAGTATTATATGCCGCGATTGTGGAAATTATTCCTGCGGCAGGGGAAGGGACGATTTGTGTGATTGGAGATCGGTTTCGTCAGCGGATATCACCGCTGATTGGTGGAGGGGAAGAGGCCGCGGCCTCGAGAAAAAGTTTTTCAGCCTGCGCGATTGAATATTCAGTACGATTCGCGCTTGGCCTGACTTTATCTGGTGCGCGTATTTTCGATACGCTTTCGCCATTTGCCGTTGGACTTACGGCGGCGTCTGGAAGCGCGGGCGCGGCGGTCGCGACTGCGCTTGGCAGCGTTGCCGGGTACTTGCTGTTCGGGTCGCTTATCTGGGCGGTTCAGTACATAGCCGCCGCATCGCTTATCTGCACAATTCTCATTGTGTTTCGTGAGCGGCAGATATATGAGAACGCGTGGTTCATGCCTGTTTCGGCGGCGGTGATAACCGCTTGCATCGGATTCGTCACCGCGGCAGGGGCAGGGGCAGGACGAGGACCGGCGGCGGGCATTTTGGTGATTACCGACGTCGCGCTTGTTGGGGGATGCGCGTACTTCTACAAGCGCGCGCTCTCGCCCTGGTCAGGCAATTTCAAATACGAGCATAACGCGGAGAGCGTACACGCTGTGAGCGTTTTGATACTGTTATCAACACTGCTTATCGCCTTGTCGAACGTGACGATTCTCGGCGTTCTGTCAGCGGGCCGGAGCATAGCGGTTCTGGCGGTTTTTCTGGCATCTTACATGGGCGGGGCCGGGATGGGGTGCGCCGCAGGGGTCGCTATCGGGCTTGCGATGGACGCGTCAAGCGGCGGCGCGCCGATGTTCGCGGCGGCGTATGGTGTCTCCGGGCTTGTTTCCGGCGTTTTTGCAAAGCGCGGCAGACTGTCGTTCGCCGTGTCGTTTGTGCTTGTCGGTGCGGCGGCGGCCGTGATGTCGATTGGGAGTACGGGTGTCCCTTCGATGTTATACGAGGCTTTTGTTGCGTCTGTAATATTCCTGATCCTGCCCGGCTCGTTTATGTCGCGGCTCGGCGCGCTGCTGCCACGAGTGAGCGGCGGCGCAGGGGCAGGAGCATTGCGGTCGCGCGAGTATACGAAAGACCGGATCGAAGAAGCGTCGCTCGCGTTTCGTGACTTATATGAGACGGTTAAGGAAAAGACAGGCGTGGAGCGCAACGACGCGGATATCGCGACGCTGTTCGACCGTGCGGCGGAGACGGTGTGCCGCAGATGCCTGCGCTCACCGGCGTGTTGGCAGTCGGATTACCAGACGACGCTCGACGTTATGAACAATCTGGCCCCGAAGATGCTTGAGCGCGGAAGTCTCACGGAATCGGATTTCCCTGACTACTTTTCGTGTGTGAATTTAAGAAATTTTACCGCGTCGGTAAACGCGGAGCTGCGCGGGATGTTATACCGCAGACAGTATAGAAGCCGACTGCGCGAGAACCAGAACGCGGCGTTTAATCAATACTCTGAGGTGTCCTCAATTTTGAGCGAGATATCACATGAACTCGGCGGGGGAATCGAGCTTGAGCCAAAACTTGAGGAGAGGCTGGCAAAATATCTGCAAAGCCTTGGCCTTACGGCGGAGTGTGCAGTGTTCCGCGCCCGAGGTGGGCGGATGCGCGCGGAGATTTACGGGACGGAGGCCGCCGCACAGCTCACGCGGGACGATGGATATTTGGACAAGCTTTCGGCAGCGCTGGGCGTGCGACTGTGTACAGCCGATAAGAAGAAGCAGCCCCCGGACAAGCTTGTGTTTCTTGAGGCCGAGCCGCTTTGCGCCTCTGTCGGGATATCCTGCATGAAAAAAAGCGGGCAGGAAGTAAGCGGCGACAAAGGCGCGTATTTCAAAACGGATGAGGGCATTCTTTTCGTGATCCTGTCCGACGGAATGGGTACCGGGGAACTTGCCGCGCGGTACAGCGGTGACGCCGTGCGGATATTAGAGCGGTTTTTGCGCTCAGGCGTCGCGGCGAAGACGGCCGTACGTATGCTGGGTGACCTGTTCTTGCTGAAAAATGAAGACGACACAGGCTGTGCGACCGTTGACCTCATCTCAATAAATCTGTTCACCGGTGCGACAAGCATGTTCAAATACGGTGCCGCGCCGACGTATCTTCGCGGTGACGACACAATCCGTAGAGTTCGCGGCAAAAGCTTGGCCGCCGGGCTAGGCGCGCCGCCGTTTAACGTGCCGGATCATGTGAAAATGGAGCTCAAGCCCGGCTCGCTGGCCGTTATGGTCAGCGACGGTGTTACAACCGGGGCTGACGATGGCTGGCTTGAAGACGCCATAATGGACTATTCAGGCGCGCGGCCGCGAGACCTCAGCCGCGCGATTATCAAAGAGGCGGCAAAGAAGTCTAAGGGCGATGATGATATGACCGCAATAGCGATACAAGTCAGCCGCCGCGAATAGATAAAGGGGGAGATACACATGGCACTGTACTTAATCGTCATATACGGTTCGCTCGCACTTGCGGCTGTTGTTACGATACTGCTTTTTCGTTACGTTTTGGCGCAAGAAAAAGGCACAAAAGAAATGGTGGAGATTTCAGACGCGATACGCGGCGGCGCGAATGCCTTTATGCACAGGCAGTATAGGGCGATAGCCGTGATTTCAGGAGTTGCACTCGTAGTTATTGTCGCCGCTGTTTATTTGGGTAACTTTACAAAAGGCGAGCCGCGGGCGCTTAGTTTCGCTCTGCATGCCGGCGTGGCGTTCACTGTGGGTGCGATATGTTCCGCGTTGTCAGGCTACATAGGGATGTATATGTCGATAAACAGCAATGTGCGCGCGGCCGAAGGCGCGCGTGCGAGCTTGGACAAATCTCTAAAAATCGCGTTTCGCGGCGGGGCAGTGACGGGACTTGCGGTCACCGCGCTGTCGCTGTTTGGGGTGACGTCGCTGTTTTTGCTGTTCGGCGGCGCGTCTGGGAACAGCGAAGCGGTAATGCAAGCGCCGACGCTTGTTGTCGGGTTCGGGTTTGGCGCGTCACTGGTCGCTCTTTTTGCACAGCTTGGCGGGGGTATCTATACAAAAGCCGCCGACGTCGGCGCGGACTTGGTCGGCAAAGTCGAAGCCGGAATCCCGGAGGATGATGCGATGAACCCAGCCGTAATCGCCGACCTCGTCGGCGATAACGTCGGTGACTGCGCCGGGCGCGGGGCAGATCTGTTTGAATCGACCGCCGCCGAAAACGTCGGTGCGATGATCCTCGGCGCGGCGTTGTACCCGGTGTTTGGGATGCGGGGGATAATCTTCCCGCTTGTCGCCCGGGCGCTGGGGCTTATCGCGTCGATCGTGGGGATTATGGTTGTGCGCGTGAAAAACGAGGACGACGACCCGATGAAGGCTCTCAACGCCGGGTATGCCGTCACGTCGGTCATAATGGCGGCGCTGCTTTACCTTGTGATAGGCAATATGCTCTCCGGCACGCTCGCCGGCGGCGGCACTGTCAACACGCTGATGCTGTATGGCTGTGGCCTTGTCGGGATTGCCTTGAGCTATATCTTCGTCTGGCTGACCGATTATTACACGTCGTATAACAGACGCCCGGTAAAACTGATCGCCGACGCGAGCAGGACAGGCCCAGGCACAAATATAATAACGGGTACGGCCGTCGGTATGGAGTCGACGGCTCTGCCGGTGGTATTCATCTGCCTGGCGCTTTTCATATCGTACCGCTTGGGTCAGGCGGCGCTCGGCGGATTGCCGTCCGGCGGGCTGTACGGCACGGCGATAGCCACGATGGGTATGCTCTCAACATGCACGTTCGTGTTGGCGATGGACGCATTTGGCCCTATAACGGACAATGCCGGCGGCATAATCGAAATGTCCGGCGCGCCGGAATCGGTGCGAAAAACCACCGACAGGCTAGACGCGTGCGGCAACACTACAAAAGCGCTTACGAAAGGGTATGCCGTCGGCTCGGCCGCGCTTGCGACGTTCTTGATGTTCGCGGCGTACACCGACGAGGTGAAAGCTATTTTGAACATCCCGTCGGACGTGCCGTTTGTGGTCGATATCGGAAGGCCGGAGGTGTTTATCGCGGCGTTTCTGGCGACGATGGTCGTGTTCCTGTTCTCGTCAACGGCGATAAGAGCCGTCAGCAACGCGGCGCAGTATGTCATTATCGAGGTGCGGCGGCAATTTAAGGACATGGCAAAGATCCTGGAGGTCGGCGGCAAACCGGACTACAATCGCTGCGTCGATATTGTCACGAAAGGCGCGCTGCATGAGATGGTACTGCCTGGGGTTATCGTCGTTGCCGCGCCGATTGTCGTCGGCGTGCTGCTCGGGATGGAGGCAGCGGCGGCGTATATCTTAGTCTGCACGATTGCTGGCGTTATCCTGGCGCTGTTTCTGAACAACTCCGGCGGCGCGTGGGACAACGCGAAGAAGTATATTGAGCTTGGAAGTTTTGGTAGAGGCTCAGAAGCGCACAAGGCCGCCGTCGTTGGCGACACGGTGGGCGATCCGTTTAAAGACACGGCCGGGCCGTCGCTGCATGTGCTTATTAAGCTGACAAGTACGCTGATGCTGTTGTTTGTGGTGTTGTTCCGGGCGTAGATGCCTCTAATCTGTCATAAAACAATTCGCGTCAATTCCGCTCTGCTCCATGTAATCAGTTCCCCATTTGCGCATTGCGTCTAAAATTGGCTTTATACTTTTACCCAAATCGGATAGATGATACTCTACTTTGGGCGGCACAACGGGATAGACAGTTCGGATAACTAAGCTATCTTCTTCAAGTTCGCGGAGCTGCTGCGTGAGCATTTTTTGCGTCGCTTGCGGTATGCGTCGACGAAGTTCGCCAAATCGCAGTGTGCCGTCAACCAGATGCCATAAAATAAGCGCTTTATATTTCCCGCCAATCATATCAAGGGTTGCCACCACTGGACAGTTAGTACGATTGCAGTCTAAACTCATCTTGTCCTCCTTAGTTACTTTTTAGGTACTATACCACATAAAAGTGCGTACTTGCGATGATTTTCATTTCATGCTATTATGATATCGCAAGTGGTTGACCATGTCAAATTTTACAATAGTAAGTAACGGAGGTGAACTCAGTGATAGAAGACGGAAGCTGCACAAATCCGCATTGTAAGTGTCCTAATTGCAAATGCGATCCTTGTTTATGCACACCTGATGAACCGTGCCTATGCGGTTGCGATTGTGATAAAATTTAAAACATACTTATTTTCAGCATAAAAAAAATAACGCGAGCCTATTTACAGGCTCGCGTTATTTTTAAGAGTTTTTTTACTGCCTTACAAGAACATAACCGTCTTCGTCAATCAGTCTGTCAAAACCGTCTTCAAAGCGAAGTTCAATATCATCAAACTCGTCAAGGAAAGAGTCAAAAATCGAATCAAACACGGCATCGATTATTGAATCAATAAGATCTTCAAATTCGGGGTCGTCCATCAGTTCGGCCAAGTCAGGGTCCGCAGCAATCATATCACGCGTTAATTGCAGTGTGTCAGTCCGCAAAGCGTCTTCATCGATAGTAAGGCTAATCGTTTGGGCGCTTTCATTGACAGCAAATGTGCCTCTTATGGAAAAATCGCCATCCAATTCGGCCAAATCCATTTCGCTGTATGGGATTGACGCTACAAATGAGTTGCCGGTAAATGTCCATGTGCCTGGCGTACCATCTTCAAAGACATAGGTGCCAGAGAGGGTCGCAGGTGCATCAAGGGTTGTGGGAGTTGTAGGGGTTGCGCCACCGGTACCGCCGGTGCCGCCGCCGTTTCCGCAGGCCGCAAGAACCAGTACTAATGCAAGGACGAGTGCGCCTACGCGCAGGGCATGTTTCAGTGTTTTCAAAATAATCATCTCCTAAATATATTTTCATTTTATTATCTGCCGACAGGGCGCTTCTTCAAACCATCAAAACGCCATTGGTCATTTCGCCGGTTTGAAGAAGCACCCTAGGCACAGCTATTATATATACACTATATTTTTGATTTTGTCAAATCTTTGGCGAAGCTCTTTTTCTTACAAGAAAAGTAACAAGCCCACCCGCATAGAATGGTAAAAATATAACGAGAGGGCGGGATAAGCCTGATACTAGAATCAATTATACTGGCGGCGACGTGTTCGCTTGATGCGTTCGCGGCAAGTTTTGCCTACGGCTCTGAGAAAATCAAAATACCGTGGCAGTCCAGCCAGATTATAAACCTGACATGCGTCTTTTTTTTAGGATTGGCGCTGTTTGCCGGATCGGTTGTGCGGCGCTGGCTGCCGGAAGGGGTTACAATCGCCGTCGCTTTCGGGATTTTGTTTATTATCGGCATAATAAAACTTCTTGACGGTATTACAAAATCGGTCATCATGAGGTATAATAGGCTCAGCGGCGAGAATTTGACGAAAGAGCTGCGGTTTTCGCTGTTGAATTTCAGCTTTATTCTCAAGCTTTACGCGGACCCGGTCGAGGCGGATATAAACGTGGATAAAGTGATCTCGCCGAAAGAGGCGGGGGCGCTTGCGGTCTCGCTTTCGCTTGACGGACTTGCCGTCGGGTTCGGCGCGGCGCTGGGGAGCGTGAATGTGCCGGTTGTGTTGGTGACTGCGTTTTTGGCAAATATGCTCGCCATTTTCGCTGGATGTCGCCTGGGCCGGTTTTTTGCTAGAAAACTGCCGTTTAACATATCCTGGCTGTCTGGGATTACACTGATTGCGCTGGCCGTGACACGCTTATTTTAACGGCCGAGAGGTATACAAATGACACTAAACATCGTAATGGTAGAACCACAAATCCCTCAAAACACCGGCAACGTTGCAAGAACGTGCGCTGTTACAGGCGCGCGACTGCATCTTGTCGGCCCGATGGGGTTCAAAATAGACGACAAGAAGCTAAAACGCGCCGGTCTGGATTATTGGCACCTGCTTGACATCACGCACTATGATAATCTCGGTGCTTTTTTCAATAGCGTAACACAAGGCGCGCTGAGTGCGGCAGACGTCGCGCCAGATACATCCGGGTATAATTTCTACTATTTTGAAACAGACTCGCAAATGGACTACACGCAGCCGAGTTATGAGGATGATGTTTATATCTTTTTCGGCAGCGAGACGGCGGGGATTCCGAAGGAACTTTTGGTCAAAAACCCGGGTCAATGCGTCAGTCTGCCGATGAAAACAGGCGCGCGGTGCTTGAACCTGTCAAACGCCGTGGCCGTTGGCGTTTTCGAGGTTTTGCGGCAATGGGGGTTTCCTGCTGTGGGGGAATAGGGGCAGGAAAATACTTATTAGCTCCCTAACAGGTCATTCAAACTAATTATTTTTCCGCCTTTACTTTCATAATATTGCAACATTTCGTCAATCTTCTTTTTATCGTAACTCGTAATGCAATCTGATATGACAGTAACTTTATGTTTTGCCTTGAGTAAATTATAGCAGGTTGATTTAACGCAAGCAGTAGCATCTGCTCCTGCTAGGTAGAAATCACATATTTCATTCTTATTGATAAAGTCTGTGAACTCCTCACTACTTAATGCGTTTACCTTGTATTTTGTAAAAACATTTTCTGATACTATTTTTAAGTCTGGAACTAATTCGGATCCACGCGTATTGGGTTTAAAAGTCCTCGTGCCGTCTGATAAGTTTTCATGCCTAATGTAAACAACAGGAATATCATTGTCAACTGCCCAGTCTATTGATTTATTTATATTATCAATTATATCCTTGTAATTCTTTGTTATATCATTTTGGATATCAATTATTACTAAAGTCTTCCTCTGCGGCATAGCTATCCACCTATGTCTTTCTGATTTTTTATTAGCATATCATACCATATGTGACAACAGTGTGTCCACTTATATGGGAACATGTAAAATTATTTTCAGAATCAACCATTTCAACATTGCTACTTTTCTTACTTGGTCTACCTGCTTTCTTAGGCGGTGGAGCGTCAGCTTCTGACGTATAACCCGTCTTGAAAACAAAGATGATTTTATATGGATTCTTATTGCCCTGCTCGTCAACCTCACCAATGATTACTTTC
>Ga0123355_10008310_pt1 | contig 15684 bp, 6 predicted proteins | sample TergutEmb28metaG_3_FD_89872 | JGI IMG/M metagenome (GOLD analysis project Ga0123355, IMG submission 89872) | Embiratermes neotenicus P1 segment gut microbial communities from Petit-Saut dam, French Guiana - Emb289 P1 | ecosystem: Host-associated > Arthropoda: Insects > Digestive system > Gut ... | reverse complement strand
TATCCTATTGGGGTCGAGATTTTCTGCTAGTCCATACTGGCTCTGGGGCGCATCCAGCCTTCTGTAAATTGGGTACCGGTTCTTTCCTGGTGGTAATGTGCGGCCGGGGCGTGCTGCTGACCACTCACCCCCTTCTAGTGCCGCGGTCATGGAAGAGTAGAGCTATACCTCTACCCACCCTCTGGGCCACACCGTTCAGTTTTGTTCACAATAATTTTCCTTCCAGTGATTTTCTTGTAGGTTATTATGTGGTATACGATAATAGGTTTGTTCCATCTTCTTGGAGGACCATGCTGCCTGCATCTTCAGGGTGATTGAATTAGGTTCAGATGGTTGCTGAAGTGACTGGGATGAAGAAATGTGTCAGTCACATAGGAAAGTTGCAATGATTGGCCACTCATGGCTATGGAAAGGAAGAGGGGATATGTCTGATTAGCCACACTTCATGCAGCCTTTCTATTAAATAATATTTCCTTCTCCCAGTAACCTAAACATCTGCTTGGATTGAATTCATTCAGCATGAAGATGAAGGCTGCTCTTTTTTCTGAACATTTCAACAGACATACTAAGTAGCCTAGAGCACTGTCACTTGAACAACACCACCGTGGAAGCCTAAAAACATAACGCAGGTTGCACCCCCCTAATTGGGCTCCATCGGGACCCTCCTGACACTGGATCAGGGAATTCCCCCAAATTATGGGTAGGTCAGCATGTTATGGTATCAAAACACATTACGCAAGCCTTTGTAAAGTAAAGCTTTAGTGTTGTACACATATTTAATACACTTGCAGAAGGCAGTAAGTATAGGAAGCACAAAAAATGTGATAAAGGAAATGTTTAACCACATTTTAGTGTAAAAGAATAAGGAATTAAGGAAACAAAGCGTAAGAGTCATAGAACAATACAGTAAATATAATCACCTCAAATGATGAGTGAATTTCGCATACAGGGAGAGGTGAATCGGGTTGCTCCGCACCCTGATTGCATTGTAAGTTACATTTGCTCAGCTGGGGTGGCATCGAGGGGTCTCGTCCTTATTGATGTCTGGCGCGGCTGAAGTAGATGTATCAGGATTTTCAGTTGTAGAGCATTGCTCCCTGCCCCTATTTGTTTGCTTGAACCACTTCCATATTGCTTGGTTTCATGTTGTTTGAGATTTCTTTAATGAGACACACTTGCATCATGAAGAGTCATAATCTCTTGTATAAAAAAAGGTGTGTCATTGCTTGAGACCTTTTGTTACATCTGTTACCAGTTGAAAACATTTGTCACTGTGTACTTTTTCAAATATCCACCTCATCTTCTGTGTTCACAACAATGTCTACGTTACTCTTTGGAGCCATACTTAGGGGTTAATACAGTAGTAAGTTTATTCTAGCATAAAACAGTGACATTTGCTGCTGCTTTGCGCCAGAACCACTAAACATCAACAGACTCTTCCGCAGTGATTCCTCCTCACTCGCCTCAGAAACATAGTGCATGGCCAAACCACATCGAGATTGATAAAATTTATAATAAACATGCAACTTAAGACTTAAAAAAGAAGAAACAGCAAAATTCTAATGTTAATGGGAGACAAATGCATGTGATTTGATCCACAAGTACTTTCCCCCCTTTTTCCTCTTTATTTCCTCTCCCCTCCCCATTAAATGGCGCTGGTCTATGGGTGGTGCAGGATCATGGAATTTTAGATTAGGGAGGTGCAACCTGTACTAATTTTCCTTGTTGAACACATCCAGTAAGTTAAATGGAACACGACACTGCTAACCTCCAACTGTTCCTGATGTGACGATGTGAAACTCTCCTTCTGCTTAAAATGTGCTCAGTGAGATGTAGGGACAACAATTCTTTGTGGCTGTTGGGTTTTGGTTGTTTCCTGAGTCATGACCCAGATGAGCACAAAACTTATTAATAGCTTAACACAGAAACAGTTAATCAAACAGCCAGGACAGCTCGGTTGGTATAGCAATTAGGTTTCTGGTTGGAAAACTAAGGAATTCTTCATTCTTGACAGGGACAAGAGAGTTTGTTGCCCAACACATGCACACTGGCTGTAGGGCCTATTCAACCTCCAGTTCATTTGGAGCCAAAGGCTCTTTCCACAGGGGTAAAGCAGGCAGTGCATAAACTAGACCACTCACCTCCATCTGGTGCCAAGGTTGAGAATGCATGGAGCTGTACCTCCACTCCTCCACATGCCTTTGTAATGGGCACATTGACAATTTTTATCTATGCTGTGTATCATAGAAATATGTGGAATGATGACAGTTTGAAAGCTGCAAATGTTGCTGTATCTTTCCACCCAATTAATATTAAACCAGAGCCCATTACCTGCTATGTGTAAGTACCATACAGCATTGTGCTGTGTATCAGTGTTTTGTACAAATTATGGAAAATAAACCACAGAAACTGTACTAATATGACCGTATAATTGCATGATCTTCCAAAAGGGAATTACATTTCATGTGACATATGCCCTTAATGGCTACTGTTATTAACCTTTTGGCGCCGGAATTATTTTTTCAAATTTTAGCACATCCTGTATATTAAATGTGAATAAAACAGGAACCAAATCCGTTAGAATTATGAAACAAACTGCATTTGGAAGAGGAAAAAACGGAGAGTATACACTATGTTTAAAATATTCAGTACCAAATTTGTTGAATAAATATATAAAATGCAACATTTAGAGGTTAGCAGTGCGGTACGACCACTATAGTCGTCGTTAGGCACCAAAAGGTTAATGTCTGCTATTTCAGATAACTGTTTTGAACATTTTTATGTAAAATGCTTTTGTAGGATCAGAAGATTGTATGAGTTATACTTGTGCTTGAATTGCTCACTTCTGAGGGGTCATGTGGGCTAACACCTCAGTAATTGTTGTAGAAGTCTTGTCTCTGTTGGCTGCTCTTGGTTCCAGAATAGAAATGCCCACTTTATGCCAGCGGCCAACTTAACAGAATCTGATCTAAAATAAGTGTTTGTTAAAGATACATTACTTGCAGCTGGTAATATGACAGCTGCTGAAGGGCACTGAAGGTAAAAAGTGACTCACTTGAAGTTGAGAGTTCACACAGGAAAGGTTAAAGCCCTGTGTCTACATATTATGTGATATGCCTCGTACGCCATTTACTTCGTTGTGGTTTTAACATATATGACAGTTTCTGCTGGGTGGGCTTATGTGTAAGCAAGTACATAATGGTGAAGGCAAAGTCCTGTGTTGGAATTATTTCATCACAGAATATATTGTAACTCCTGTGCAGATTTTAATGAAATCTGATTATCACCCGGCTTTGGAGGAGAATGAGTGTTTAACTGAAGTGAAAATGTGTTCTGCAGAGAAATTAGAATGCCATTACAGCACGTGCTGTAGAAATTGAACATGAGAGAGTGAAGACCTTAAATTTAGTAATGTTAAGTGGGAATCCCTTATTTGACCTCCATAGTGTGTTGAAAGGTAAATGATTTCTGTGTATTTAAAAATAGTACTGTATAGATTACTGTGTCATGCTGCAAATGAACTGATAATTTAGGCCCTTGAGGGTTAGAGTGTTGTTGTTTTGTAGCTGCTGTTTGCCTACGCTTTGGATGAGGTATGTCTTGAGGATGGATAAAGGAGGCTCAAAATTCTCACTGGTGTGAAATCCTCAGATCTCATAATTAGCTAATAGTGTTATAGTGTATGAAATCTGATTACTTGAGTGTTGTGAGTTGGGCCTGGTGTGTGCTTTCCATTTATGCCTTATGTGAGAGAGACATTGTAACTGTACATTTTGTATAATTTGGTAAGAACTAGCAAATATGAATTACTTAATGTCCTATTTTATGAACGTGAGCTGCTATCTTATTTTCACAGGGTGTGTTAAAAATAATTGCAGTTTGAGAGTGGCATATGATGTATTCATATATTTTTATTTTTCCTGCAGAGCTGATGTCATCAAATAAGAAGTACACTATGAAGCAGAGGCAGTATAAGCTGTTTGCAGGTATGTTGGTGTACTTTCATACATTCTTTGTGCCTCCCAGCCATTGCTCCCCTCAGAAGGGAAGTACCTGTGGATAAAAACTTGGAATTGAAAATATTACATTGGATTAAATTTTTGATGTGCAGATGCTTCGATTAGAGCCCTGGTAGCATAGTTGATATAGTGACAAAGCTGCAGGCTTGTTAAGTGGGGGGATCAGGATTCATTTCCTAGGGTGGGCACAAAGCATCTCACTTCTTGAGAGCATTCCAGTCTGCTTTGTGTTATTCAGCTGTTACTGATGGCTCTTACTGTGAGTTGTACGGTTGCCATATCATGAAACTAACCACTCACCTCCATGGTTAATAATGAATGGAGCTAAATGTGTGAAAGGTAAAGGTAAAGTTCACCCTATAACAGGCCACGAAGGCCCGGAGGGGGAGTAGAGTTTTAACAACTATTTCTTAAACCTTGTTGCTCCACGCCCTGGCCGCTTTACCCCCGGGAAAGACCCGGTACCCATTGTATAGGAGGCTGGGTGGGACCTAGAGACAGTGTGGATGGGTGCAGAAAATCTCACCCCCACCGGGATTCGATCCCCAGACTGTCCAGCCCATAGTGAGTCGCTATACCGACTGAGCTTTTCCAGTTCGGAGCTAAATGTATACTTCCCTATATGTTTACATAGCTTGCATATTGGCAGTTTTCACTGTACTTTTTACCTGTACTGTTAAATGCTGTTCCACCTTTTGCCTCTACATTTGAATGTGCTGATATGTTGCCAGTTTTCAGTGCATATATTGGCATGCAATCTGGACAGTTTGCAACTGGGGTCAGGGTTTCTTACTTGCAAGGTTTCTGAATCTTCAATTCAAGAACCAGTAGAAATGAATGTGGTGTGGTGTGGCAGATGTCTTGTCAGATGGTGTCCTTGTTAAATACGGCGTGCCTTTCTTTTGTGTCTTGCTGTACCATAAGCGAGGTGCAGGTCAGTCAGTTCGATCTAGCTAAAGTGATGCGTGGCTGCTACTCTTGAAGCCAGCTGCAAAAACAGATGAACTAAAGGGTTACCACTTGCACTGTACAGAAGTGTGTGCTGCGCTTCCTGAGATTATGGGAAGGAAGGGTAATTAACATATTTTAACCCTTTGACGCTTAACGACCCCTATAGTGGTCGTACTGTACAGCTAACCTCTAAATGTTGCATTTTATATATTTATTCAACAAATACAGGTACTGAATATTTTAAACATGGTGTATAGTCTCCAGTTTTTCCTCTTCAAAATGCAGTTTGTTTCATAAATCTAACCTATTTGGTGGTTCCTGTATTATTCACATTTTATATACAGGTGTGCTAAAATTAAAAAAAATAATTCCGGCGCCAAAAGGTTAATATTATACTGAACAGATATCATCTGTTCTCCTTGTTTCTCCTGACTCTCAACTGACTACCTGTCAAGTACCATTTGCTCAATACACTTCTGCCATTAACTGAATACCCATCTCCTACTTGATCCCTGCAGATTTTTTAATTACATGATGGCTTGACAGGTTACTGCACAGCACAGATGCAGGAGTTATGTCAACATGGAATCAGCTGGTGCATAGCATTATGTTTTGTGTGTGTGATGTTACAGCACAAGTTGCACTCTTGACCCATGTGGTCCGTAATGCACCAACTTTGAATTTGATTGTATCTAGGAAGGAGAAACAGTATATTTTTCATGTGTGCGTCAGACTGTAGGCTTCCAGAATTCATTGAAAATCCAAGGTGGCTATGTCAGCTGCTGTGTTGGTATGACATGGAATGGCTTCGCTGTAAAATGAAGGCCTGATCTTAGAAGTACTGCATCGTAGACGTGGGGTGAAATGTTTATATTTTGTAACTGTAGTTAGGGCATGCTATTCTGAACTATTTTTGACCCCTGTTTCGGGCTGTACCGAAATCAGATGATTACCTCTGTTCTGATACATGAATGTGTGATACAGCGTGTAGCAACTGAGTTTTGTGTCTCACTGTATTGTTCTGGGTTTTTACACCGTATAGGCAGACATGAACATTAAGAGGAATGTGCTGCCGCCATCTTCAGGGTTGATGAAATTGGGTTTATTTTCATGGAGATGTGATAAGTGTGAAGATGCGGTTTGATTACATAGGATTGGAGGAGTGTGGGTAATCAAAACTGTAGGATGGGGAGAGAAGAGGAGGTTTGAGCCTATAGGAACTTTGCCATAGGAGGTTGAGAAACATGGATGCAGAATAGGTTTCTTCAGGTCTGGACTGCAGTCCCTCTTCTTTTTTGGGCACATTTGCAAATGTGCATAAAGCTACTGTTAGTGTCATCATGTCTGTGTATCCATCTGTCTGTCCACGTGGAACGACTCGGCTCCCACTTGATGGATTTTCATGAAATTTGATATTTGAGTATTTTTTGAAAATCCATCGAGAAAATTAAAGTTTCATTAAAATTGGACATGAATAGCAGGTACTTAACGTGAAGACCACATCTTGTTCATTTCTTTCTCGAATGATAAATGCTTCAGACAAAACTTGTAGAGAAAATTGAAACACACATTTTATGTTGAATACTTTTTTTTTTTTAAATCGTGCCGTTTATGAGGTAATGTGGAAAAATAGTGTAGAGCGGGGCATGCCTTAGATAAGAATACCATGCATGCTGGATATCTAACGCTACAAACATACACTCAGAATATGTAGTGCCCATTGCTTTTCTACCGCAACAGTGGTTGCATGAACATGCCTTAGTGTTACGTTATATGTACATTGTCTCTCTTGAGGTTCTGTTTGGCCACATCCCTTGCTCTCTGCCTATGTAACTGTACAGACATGCACTTATCACTTTGTCAGCTTGTGTGAATGCAGAAGAGGATGGAAGCTAATGCATGCAGAGTGATCTCATGTTGTGGGTGAGGGAATGCGGACATTACTCCTTGCTATCTGTCACAGCATTATCACCCTAAAATATGTTCTTCCTTTCCAGTTGTGTACCATGACGGAAAAGAAGCAAGCAAAGGACATTACGTTACAGATGTGTTTCACGTGGGTTACGGTGGTTGGGTGCGGTACGATGACAGCGTAGTGAAGGCGGTACAGGAGAGCAATGTCTTACGCCCACGAGTACCTCGCGTTCCGTACTTACTGTACTATCGCCGCTGTGACACAATCGGGAGTCAGCCTGCCAGTGACAAAACTAGATAAGTTGTGTGTGTGTGTGTGAGTGAGTGAACATTTGTGGTTGAGTGTTAATGCGTGGTCCATCATTTAACAGTGAAATTCTTGTTGAAACTGAACATTTGAAACTTGTACTGTAAGTGCAGTTGTATGACCTACTTGCAAGGTGCATAAACATGTTAAATTATGTTAAATAACTTGTATATATATCAGAAGGCAATAAGCATTGAGCTAGAGGGCTGACGTTTTGTATGTTGTAATTAAATGGGGAACCCCCTGTAAGTACATAGTGTCCTGTAAAATTTGCTGTGGTTGTGTGTGACATACAGTGTCTTGTTTATTGGTCATTTGTGATACAGTAGGAACTGTTCTAGCTTAACACATGTCACAAATATTGAAAGTATTTTTGTGAGTGATAGCATTATGACAATGTTTTTATAAGTCCAAGCTTTATAGTATTGAAACACTGTTCTGTTATTATGTGGTGCCGTGGTTGGTACTAGAGGGGAAGAAAGATAATATGGTTGGGGGGAGATGGCAACAGACTTGGGGTGAAACCCTTACACAATATTATGCTCATGTTCTTTTGGATGTCTTAATGAGTTGATATGTCTGTGCATAACATTTACTGACTACCAAGGATAAGCCAGCTATGTTGTGTGGGCACCTTGGTGCCCTCAGAAATGTTTTTGAATGCTTGTGAAAATTTTAAAATACAGTAATTTTTTTAAATGTTCATGATCACCAGGCTGATAGTGGTTTCTGCTCTATGAGTTGAAGCTCTGTGCTGTTCTAGAGTTACACACCTGTACATTGTAATCTGTCTAAAGACTTCCAACAGCATGCACCATACACTTAACCCTAAAGTTCTCACGTGATCAGTCCATATTCCGACATGTTTCGATGGTGGCCATCACAACTGTCATCAGGGAATGAATCTCCTAAGCTAAAACACTACTGTTAAAAACTCTTTTTCTTGTTGCACACTCACTAAAATCTGTATCATGTCAAACATGATGGGCTAGATGCACAATTTTGTTGGTGAAATCAGGCACCACAGAGATCATGCTATCTGTATTGACAGATTGAAGTCCCAAGTATAGATATCCCAGCAATAGTTGTCACTATGGCAACCAGGCAGTCACATTACAGCTTGTGACTTTTCTTGATAAACACCCAGGTCAGGATTAGTCCTGCGCAAAGTTTTACTTAATTAATAGTGTGTGAAAACATTAACACACAGTTTTATGTGTGCAATTAGTGTGCATAAAAACTTACCGTTACGTCAGTGTATATATGTTTCTGTGATGTCAGCTACATGCATACTATTGCATCACATACACTAACATACAGCAAGTATTTATACATACTAAACATACAAATAAAATTATTTGTTTACATTTTCACGTACTGTTAATCAAGTAAAACTTTTTGCAGGAGTAATCCTGACCTGGGTGTTTATCAAAGAGAGTCACAAGCTGTAATGTAATTGCCTGGTTGCCACAGTGACAACTATTGCTGGAATTCCTATACCTAAAAAACTTCCTTATATTGTTATAGTGTGATCTGTATGGTGCCTGATGACACCAACAACGTTGTGCACCTGGCTACCACCATGTTTTATATGAAAGGGAACATGATGTGGACTTTAGGATGAGTGCACAACAAGAGAAACAGTTTTTAGCAGCGGCATTTTAGCTTATGAGATGAATTCCATTACGGCGGTAGTAGTGGTCACCACCGAAACATGTCAGAATGTTGACTGATTGTGTGAGAACTTTAGAAATAAGTGTATGGTGCATGTTGTTGGAAGGCTTTAGACAGATAAATTAATAAAATGCACGCTATAAGTAACAATGTGAGACCTATTAAATTGTGTTCAGGGGACTTGTTAGGTACTTATAAGACAGAGCGTGCCAAACAGTATTTTGAAAAGTGTCTTGTTACCAGAACACAATTTTCAAAGCTATTCTTAATATGATGATTTAGATCTGCTTTTTTTATATTTTAATGTGTTGCTCATTATGACTGATAATGCTTCTCTTATTTGCATGTCACCCAAAATAAATAGCACCCTCTGCGTGTTGTTTTGTTATCTGGTCAACACTAAACATCTTGGCATCACCAGATATTAGGAACAAATTTAAATACAGTGTACAAAGTATGCCAGGGTTTGTATTCAGACTGTTGCATGTTATTAAAATGGCTGGCTGTTTCATTTGAGGCAGGAAGTTTTTCACTTCTCCAGTGTACTGACTGGTTGTGGACCCCACAAGCCTCGTGTTGTGTGTGTACAGGAGTAAAGTGGCTAGTGCATGAAACTGACGACTCTCCTCCACCTAGTGCTGAGGATGGGATTGAGTGGAGCTGTAACTTCACGTCCACATGCACCTTCATGTTGTGCACAGAGACAGTACTCCGCGCTTGTGACGCCACAGACCGAAGCAGCAAAGCATGCAGCACAGATACTGACTAAAGCCACTAGCAACATTACAGGGACTTCAGTTTGGTTGCTGCACTTCTCCATTGTTTTCTTTTTGTCCACATTCACCCACCTATAAATGTTACATTCTGCGTTAGTTTGAATTTATTTGTCATGTTCACTGCTTCAATGAATTTCGTATGTTTTGAAACATGTACATATTTCCCTTGGGTGATGAGTGTGAATATTTCCTACATCTTGAATGTAGTATTTGCTCTGTAAACCTCCCCTTTACTGTTGCTCACGTTAATTCCATACTGTTTAGGTTTGGTTGTTAATCTTCAGGTTGATGTGGAGCTTGTGTGTTACTGAATACAAATTTGTTCACATTCTTCTGATACGGAATTGCCCTTCATGCCTGAACAAAACGAATGTGTAATTTTATGTCATTGTTGGGGTGCATTAATAACTTTTAGTTTGGTAAATGGAGCCTTATTTGTCACTTTTCTTATAAAGTATTGTAATTAGCTTTCTTTTTTTCCATTTTTGGCTATTGGTCATTGATACATTTTGAAAATTCCCCATATTTAGTGAGATTTAAAATATAAGTATGTTTCATAATATCAAAACTGTTTGACAGGTGACACTGTTGTTGTGACTGTTTGATAACAGGTTATGAAGGCTTATCAGCGATCTCTTTGTGTGGTGCTGTAAGCAAAGAAGAAACCACAAGTTCATTACCTTTCACTACATCATTCTTTTTAAAACTTCTGACAGTACCGTTGCCTCTGCAGATTGGCAGATGAATGGCATGCACTGTAGCAGTCTCATTTTTCATGAGTGTGCATTGACTGCTGTATGTAATTTTGCATGCAGTGTGCATGCCCCAACGGTAAAATTGCTGTACCTGACCTATCTCAGTGGCCTGTCCCATACACCCCCTTTTGAGTGACCAAGTCTGCAATGGTCCCAAACGGTTTTTATTATTATTTACGTTATATTTTCCTCTCCTCCAGTTTTTAATTTGCAAGCGGTGAGGAGTTGTAATTGTTTGTGTTCGATGTGAACTGTATAGGCTTGCATTAGAGGGCTGCTGACAAGCACTGTGACAAGTTTGTTATGCCCTATGTTAATCCTTAGTAGTACAATGCTTTGTGCCTTAGCTGTGGAGTTATGAGCATTGCACATTACATAATTTACTTGATTTGAACTGCTGTTATCATAGACATAATAATCCAGTGACAGTATTTGTCATTGAGTTTCCTTGTAGAATTATGTGCATTGGTGAAAGCAGTTGTGTTTTTTAAGTGCTAATGAATCTGTAGGGATATTTGTTGTCTGAAGAATGGCCTTTGAATTGTAAATAAGGTAGGTAATAAAACAGTTATATGAATAAAATAATGAAAGTGTTGGATCTGTAAGGGTTCAGTACTTGTCTTGATTCTTAACTCTTTGGTGCCAGATTTAATGTCTATTTCAGTCTGCAGAATGCCGGGATTAAAATTTGTAGAGTTAATGTTTTCATGCAGACATACAGAAAGAACATGTCTCTGAATTTTCCTTCAAATGAAATTAAATAAAAACATCTGCCTGTTCATCAGTCAGTCGACAACTTGGGATGTCATTCCACATTACGTTCCTGTGTGTTGCAATCATGAGACTTGCTAAAGTTTCTTGCCATGATCACATTCAGAACAGTGACCATTTTTCTCAGATATATGTAAAGGAATTCTAATTAGTTTGCTTTAGTCTTTTTTGTATAGAAGTAGGATTTCAGTTGCTGCACCTCTCGCCTGATTAGTTGAAGTTCCTGAGTATGTTCGCTGTAGTGCGCTAAGCTCTATGACAGAGAGAACTACACTCGTTATCACTAATCTTGCCATTGGCTGGCAAATGAGATCACCCTCACATAGCAAAGCTGCCTTGCTTGAAGGATCTGAAAAATGTAAGAATTTATACTACATGATTTAGCCCCCCCCCCAATTCCTAATTTATGTTATCCCTTTTCAATTTTTTTTTTACTTGGAGTGGGGGGGGGGGCATGTACTGTTGGTTGGGTCACACTGTCCTGCATGCATATATTTTTCTAGTCTAGGTTATCAAAAATTAGGTGAGGAAAAAAATTTCAGTAAAAACTTTCTCATATTTCTAGTAGTTTGTTGTTTTGGGGTCTGTGACGTACCCTAAGTAAACTCTCATGTTGTAAGTATATACAGAGTCTTCACACAGTTTGTAAATTTTGATGTAAAAACCTTTCCATTACTTGGGGATATATTGCCTGGAAAAGACTGTGCCTTTGAATTTGATGATCATCTTGTTGACTGCCAAATGCTCTGAGGGATTATGGAATCTAGCACATGCTCTGTTCAGTATATCAGTGATGAGTCATAGTTTCCATAATTGGTCATATTTTCTGTCTGTTAATTCTTTTGAATTGTCTGTAAAATACACGACTCCCACTACTTGGAAGAATCTATCTTGTGTCATCATTTTACCATAAAAGGGAGTTTACAACTGTTGAAGCCTGGTATGCTAGTCCGGTGTCTGGTCTGTGAGGTCGTGTCCCATCTGTAGGCTAAGGCAAGAAAGGTCACTGTGTCTGGCCACATAATGTCAGGAAGGTGGCTGGGTCAGGCTTGTTCAAGTATTCTTGATAATATAAATGAGTCTGATGCACAAGTACCAGCACTGCCTGTGTATACAGTCATGCGTTCTGAGAAATGCATTGTTGGTTGATTTTGTCGTCGTGTGAACGTTATGGATTGTACTTACACATACCTAGATAGTATAGCCTGCTACACATCTAGGCTATATGGTATAGGCTATTGCTGCAAAACTGTACTGAATACTCTAGGCATGATGGTAAGTATTATAATATTATAATCTTATGGGACCACTGTTGTATATGCAGTCCATTGTTGACCAAGATGTTATGCGGCGCATGACTATGCTATCACTCCATCGGTAAGTAGGTCCCCAGATACATTTGTGCCACTGGTTCCAGTTTGTAGTTAATCTTCGTCTTGGTTTTGGTTTTTTTCTCACACTTTTTCTTCCTTGTCATTGTTATATATTGTCTGCGTCTGTAACAACTGTCTGCAATATTTCATTGTCCTATTTGTAACTCTGCACTGTCCAAAGCAGCCAATACTACCTGTATCATGTCTTCAGTTCTCCTTTCAGATGCCGCAGTTGGAAGTAAACTGCGTTGTTTGTGACTGCAAAAAAAATGAACTTGCACATGTATGGTCAACTTCTGTAGTGAGAACGCAGCGAATATATGAGCTAGTGCGAAGGGACACAGCCTTCATTATGTACTACTGGTTTGTGGGTCACACATTTAAAAATTGCTGTAAGTGGTGTACCTAACCTAAATTATTGTGCATTGGTTACAGCAAAAATAATTTAGAAAGGTGACTGTGAGCTGCATGACACAGCCTCGTGAGCCGTGGGTCATACACCTGTGAACTAATCCACAAGTTAAATTTATAAGCTTCCTTCCATGTCGTGTTCATATTAGACCTTGCTGTCTCGATTGACCAAGCATGCCAACTGACAGTCTGCATAGTAGAAGTGTAATGAAATCTTACTGAGGTTTGGAGAGGGGAAAAGGAGGGTGATAATAGGACATCCCAAATGAACAACATTCCTTCCCACTCTATTTAATCCACCCATAGTGACGGAGTTTAGTGGTGGCAGGAAAACAGGCCCAGTAGGGCTGTTCAAGAATGACTATAATTGGCCCACAAACCCTGTTCTGTTAGCAACTTTGAACCTTGCACCATGTGGCACAATGTTTGTGTCTTGTGGAGCCAAAGGATTAACTTCAGGGAGAGAGAATTGGATCTGTTGAAACATAACAAGAATATCTATTCAAGACATGTTTTTGCTGTAGGCTAGTCTTGCAGTTCTTGAGAAAGATTCTATTCAGGATGGGAAGGCATATGCAGAATATGAATAGCAATTGACTGGTTATGTATTCCACTGGACTATGACAGATACCAGTAATGTTCATTAGAATGGAAGCAGTTCACATTCATTTTGTTTTGTTGATATTGGATGGCTTTACATTGTCAGGCTGATATAAATCAATTTACATTGTGAAAAAAGTGCTTCTCAACACCCACAAACTGGCTTCATTGACTTACACATAAATGAAATAATTTATGAGTGCATTTTAGTTTGCTGTAAAATGAATTTGTTCCCATTCCTAGACTTGAGTATAATTTATCTTATTAATGCTACATTCAGTCTCTTCAATTTTGCAAACTGTTTGGGTCTGTCATTTTGTTCTGGAAGTCTTCTCTGTATACTAGTTATAAGTACAGTGTGGTTGTGATTTACATGTGGATTGCATTTGTTAGTAAATATGTAAACACAAGATTCACACAGATTAAGACAAATTATCCTATAGAAAGTTTGAAACATAACTTGTACATTAAGATTTATTTTTCATCGTTACTTGTATCGTCAGGGTGCATTGTATCATCATTGCACAAAATAAGACCACATAAATCATAACTGTAGTGTAGTTTTAATTGTAGCAGGAGCAAAGAATTTGTACCTGTTCCACAGTTCTGTTTGCTAATGATGTGTGACAGTGGATACAGTGATGATGTGTGTTCGTGGACGTGTCTGATGAAATAAGCCAGCAGTCCTGGTTTCGTGTTTCTGACTTATGTGCCGTCTTCTGGTTTCTTCTTTCGCTGCTTACATCTCAGTACATTTGTATACAGGAGCGTAATATCCCTGTTAAAATTGTGTTAGTCTGTTGCTAGGACACTGTAGCAGAAAAATTGAGAGAGCATAGTATATTGTTAAAATGTGTTTCATTGCTTGAATGAGCTGAAAATATGTAAAGTGTTTTCCAAGGATGCAAAAGGAAAAAGTGCACTTAAAAATAGTTTCCTAATGTAAATGTTGTAATGTCAACATTGTAATTAAGAACGGTGGGTAAATGATTCTTCAAATTAGCCGTGGGTAGGCTTGTTCAGCCCTCACAGGTATAACCCCTGCAAGTCACACACTAGGTATGTCTTTGGTGACTTTATCAAGGGTGAAAATCAATACTCAAATTGCTGTTAGCACTAGGACAATAGCTGAAGGTCTGGGGTGAGTGCTACCACTTGGCAGGTAACATTCAGGTGTGAAGATTTGCTAGACACACTTAAGGTGCATGTTGTTCACCCCTGGAATTCAGTTCCGGGAGCAGTAAGGTACTGTTCGCTTGCAAAAATGTATTTCCTGAGAATCTGTCATTTGACATAGTTGGAATGAGCTTTGAGAAATTTTCTGATGTATTATTTTCCTTTCCATATTCCCACTATACTTCGGAAGTTAGAATATGTTAAAGCACATTATTGGAGGGGGGGCAATCAGAGGTGGAAATATTGTTTGTTGGCTGTAATGTAACAAACTAATTGGACTGTACACTGATTTGGCAACTGAATTGTTAACTTTTAGAGCAGGTTTACTATGTGATGGAGGGGAAATGGGAATGGAGTGGGCACTCTCCAGCACCAGCAGGTAGGCTGCAAGCTGTTGCATGCTCCTTGGCTGCTGACAGGTGACTGAAGTCACCCTCCACTGCTGAAGTAGATGGACTTGTCCATTCAGGTGTTGGATTCTGGATTCGAACCATCACATAGTAAATGTAGTAACCTGTAGCTGTAAACAAAGCGGCTGAAGTATTCTGCGTCTGTGATAATTGTGATATTTGCTGCTGAAATTGCCAATGTGGGAAGGTTAGGTTACAATAAGCAGTTAGCACCTGCTTTGTAGTAGTAATTGATTTTAGAGGTTTATAATAATTGAGCCTCTTGCCCATTGTCATATCTTAAATTGTACTTAAACAGGTTTGTTATTTTAGGCAGTCTCATACTTATATGTTAATACACAAATTATGTTGTGGAATGTGTTCATGTGAGTGGGTTTTTTTTTTTTTTTTTTTTTTTTTTTTTTTTTTTTTTTTTTTTTTTTTGTTTTTGTTTTTATTTTTTTTTTTTTTTTTTTTTGGGAAAAGAAAAAAAAAGGATCCTAAATTTTTTGTATTTGAAAAAAAAATCAAAAAAAATGTTTTAAAAAAAAAAGGAGTGGAAAAAAAT
>Ga0123355_10008309_pt1 | contig 15687 bp, 17 predicted proteins | sample TergutEmb28metaG_3_FD_89872 | JGI IMG/M metagenome (GOLD analysis project Ga0123355, IMG submission 89872) | Embiratermes neotenicus P1 segment gut microbial communities from Petit-Saut dam, French Guiana - Emb289 P1 | ecosystem: Host-associated > Arthropoda: Insects > Digestive system > Gut ... | reverse complement strand
TTTGTGTCGACATATGTCGACACAAAAAAGAGGTGCACCTCTTTTTGCCTCTGTTGGAAATTATATCATAATTATGCTATTTGTCAATAAACCTCATATTATGCGATATTTTTTTTGTGCATTATGCGTGGTTAACACGTCCGCAAACCCATGCAAACGCACCCTCGAAAATCATCTCCAAACCCAGTGTATATGCGGGCAAAAAAGGTTTGTCAAAAGTATCAAAGTTTACATATGTAGACACCACATTTGACAGGGGGCCCGTCTGTAGCGATTATTCGTTCAATCACATCGGACAGGACAGGCCCCTTGTTGTGTTGCATTATGACAGGCCTCAACTATTTACAACCCCATCAAACCAAACGGGGCATGGTCATGAAATTCATTATTACTATGCATAGCTCAACTCCACAATCCCATACCCATCAATAACCGGAATAGAAAAAGATACCTCGGCCCCATCACGGGCAATGGAAAGTGCGGCCCCTTCCGGCACTAACATGGCCTTTGAAACCACCTGGGGCAAGTTAACCCTAAACTCCACATCCATAACCTTAGTGCGATCCTCCACAATATCAATGGTTGCAGATTTTCTTATAGGGATATAAGTCAGCACATGCAAAGTATACCGCTTTTTATCCGGCTGCTCCAACACCTGCACGGTCAAGGTAGACGGTCCATTATGCGTCACCATACGTCTTGGCTGCAGCAGGCTGATGGCATTGGAAATCAGTTGCTTACACCAGCGGGGGGCGTTGTCCCGATACTGGCCAAAAATGGGGTGTGTGAAAACAAGTACATCCCCATTTTTGTATGCGGCAGGAAATGGGTCACCATAGGCGCTTGGGGTGTACATATGAGAGCAGAACTTATCGCCCTTGCGGGGAAAGTAGGGCTCTGTTGCCCACATTATGGGCTGGGCGGTTGTGGCGCTAAAGCGCAAGCCTTGCTTATACATTACATAGCTGTTTCCCGGGTAAAGCCCTGCCCCAAGAGGGCCTTCGGCTTTTATAAAGCTGGGGTAGTTTACCTCGTTGCCTAATAATTCTACACCGAAGCATTCGGGGAAACTACCACCACTTAGCCCGCCCTTATAGCAAGCAATAACTTTGCCGCCATCTTTTACATACTGGTTTAGCCTCTTGGCCTCATCAGCATCAAGACATAAATCATCAGGCAAAATCAACATCTTATACCGCCCATACTCCTGCTGCGGGTCTATGATATCAAACTGAATAGCCAGCTCCTCCAGCATCTGGGTCGCACCCATAATAGAATCCGCCATGCGGCCTCCAAAGACAGTCTCTGGAGTAACAACCGCAAGCTCTGCCATGGCAACAGAAGGCCTTGCCCATTCTTCTCTTTCTGCCATTTGCTTATATACACCGCCAACAAGGTCATATGTTGCCGCATTAAGCACGCCATGAGGCTCTAGCTGGTCTCCTATCAGGCAGGCAAAGCCATGACTAAGCATCCTAAAGCATTCAAACTCCAAGGCCGCAGGGGATTTAAGAGAATGAAAATCTCCCCACGCCAGATGAAATTTTCCTGTCTGGCCTAGGCATTTGTCTTTGATTGTGCGGGCGTATCTGGCCGTAACCGGGAAGTGCATGTATCCCCAGCCTCCGGAAGGCAGGCTTTCCAGCTCAAAATGGCTGTATGCGTCTTTGCTGGCCTTTGATATGGGGCCAACATGCCCGGCATTATAAAAAATAGTGGCTCGACTGCTATATTTTCTTATGAACGCAGACATATCAAGCTTAAAGCGGTCTGTCATTTGGCTGCCAAACATAGCCACTTGGTGTTCGTCTTCCATATCCATGCCTAGGGCCTTCATATCTTTGCGGCAATATGCGCACCAGCAACTGCTGTTGTGGACGATATCAATGAATAATCCATCAAGCTCGTCCCCAAGAAGTTCGCAAATCTCTGCAATGTGCTTTTTCAGGAAATCTACATAGCCCGTGTTAAGGCACAAAGATTGATAAAACCCAGGCTGGAACAATGGCCCGCCTTCGTGAGAGCCATCTTGCTTACGGACTAACCACTCTGGGTGCTCTATGGCGGCTTTTATGTCCCACTGGGCCGTGGTGTATATAGGGGCCTTGATATTTCTGCTGTGTAGGGCTCTTACTTGCTGCACCATAAGATCTGGGCACTTGAGATGGGGGTGTATCAGTTCCGGGAATTGCTTAGACTGATAATAAAGCAACCCATGATGGCAACGGGCAAAGACTGTAACCGAGTTGACATTGGCATTGACAAAGGTATCCGCAAAGGCCTCTGGGTCAAAAGCTGCCCCTACTCCTGGGATATGCTCTGATGTGTGGAAATCTAGGTGAATCTGGCGTGTGCTTAGCATGTTAGCCTCCTGTATGTTGAAATTAAACTCATGAAGTGAGTATTGCATTGGGAACGAGCTTATGCGCCACCCAAGGATACTTCCTTTACATCTGCAGCATGAGCCATCAAAAGAAGGCCCTGCTTTGCCTCATCCTCCGCGGCAATGGCAGTGGCCACATTTGCCAGCCACTTGTCCATGGTTTCCTGTTGCTTCTCCACAAGCCACCTATATATCTCCAGGGGCAGCCCCTCATTGTCCATATGTGGGGCTAAGGCATCTTTAATCGTTGGTATATCATAGACGGTTTTTAGCCTGCAAATCATAACTAGGGCCGCCAGGTGCTTATGGTTATACAGCCGCCCAGCGGGAGGTGGCAGCAGGCCGTCCCGGATATAGTTTTGTATCATTGGGCGGCTTACGGGTAGGGATTTTTTTTCGCAAAATCTTATTACCTGGGCTATGGTAAGGGTGGGGCTGTAGTGGCGGATATCACTTAAGGGGTCAGTCATGAGGGGCCTCCTTGTAAGGGCAAACCATAAATATTGTTACGTTTCAGGTTTTGACCAAATCATCAAAAGCGCTTACTTGAAAAACTCAAAAGCCAGCGGCAAACACTCTTCCCAAAAATCCCAGGTGTGCTGGCCGGGCCATTCCTTATAGGTATGTCCGTAGTTTAGGGCCTGCATGTGTGCGTCAAACCGGCGGTTATCGTCAAGCAAGAAATCATCATCTCCGCAGGTTACAAGCATCTTTGGCTTTGTGGCCAGCTTTGCCGCTTCTGTGGCCAGGTAAAACAAGTCTGTATTGTCTGGATAAATCATGTCTTCACCAAGGATTGCCTTGATTTCTGAGAAAACAAGTGGGTTGCTGCTGGTTTTTGCGGCCTCCACTCGGGCTTTCATGTCCATTGCCCCGGAAAAGCTTGCACAAGCGGCATAAAACTCCGGTTTCGCAAGGGCGCACTTTGCCGCGCCGTAGCCTCCCATAGATAGCCCAGCTACAAAGGTCTTGTCCCGGGTATGGTGGATATTAAATATTTTTTCGCATATCTGGGGCAGTTCTTCAGTCACATATGTGAAGTACTTGCTGCCATGAACCATATCGGCATAAAAGCTTCGCTGGACTTCTGGCATTACTACAATAAAATTGTTGCTCATAGCATAGTGGTAAATCCGTGTCATTCTGGTCCAAGATGTGCAGTTATCACTAAGGCCATGCAGCAGGTACAGCACCTTCGCGGCGGCAGGGTCATGAAAAGGGAAAATTACTTCAATATGGGAATGAAATCCCAAGGCTTCGGACTTAAAATTTGCAGAGATTTGGGCCATAGCGGTCTCCTTCTTATAATACACGGCCACGGCTTTGCGCCGCTGCAGCTTTGCTGGTATCATACGACAAAACCACAATGAAGGGAAGATAAGCATGAAATACTTAGATCTTGCAAAAGAAATGGGCGCAAAAAACGCAGTAAAGTTTAATATCGAAGACATAGTTTTTGACCCAAGGGTTGCGCTAAAATGCATATTTGGATGCGGCGATTTTGGCAAAAACCACACCTGCCCCTACCAAAAATCCCCCCTTTCTATGAAGGAGTATCAAGAAATTTTTAAGCACTATTCTTGGGGCATAATCATAGGCTGCCCCAACAAGCATCTTTCCCAAAAAATCTCCTTTGAAATAGAAAGGGCCTGCTTCCTGGACGGCTATCACTTTGCCTTCTCCCTAAGCGATTGCAGCCTATGCAAGACTTGCTCCAAGGTCACAGGTGAAGACTGCCGCGTGCCGGCAAAGGCCAGGCCTGCCTTCCATTCTATTGGCATAGATGTGTTCAAAACCGTGAAAAAGTTTGACCTGCCGTTATTTGTAGCCCAGGACTTCGACGCGGAAACCAATTGGTATTCTGCTGTGTTTGTTGAGTAGGGTACAATCATACTTTATATCCAAATCATACGTATACAAAAATAGCGGAACATACGGGGGAGGCACCCATAGATGTGTGAGTCTATCCACATGAAAACAGCAAGATCCGCTATTATTAAGCCGCAACGAGGCAGATTGTGGCCTAATGCGGCAATATATTGAGGTGACTTATGGAAGGAAAAGTTATATTGTTTGACGCAAACGGCACAGAAATAGGCGAGACCTATGCCAGGCGCGCCCGTCAACTAGTAAAGCAGCAACGAGCCATATGGGCAGATGACACCCACACAGCAATCCAGTTTATGCCCGACGCCGAGGAAGCGTGGGAGCTGCACCCGAAATCAGAATCAGCAGCACACACATCATACCCCGAACCAGACCCAGTATCCCATGCAGCGCACAAACCATTCTCCTCATCGACTGCGCACCACACAACGGATACCGCAAGCGGATTATACGCTTTGGCAGCGAGGCGTATGCAAGACCGCAAGCGGATTATATGGCATTCCCTGCTATTTATACCCGGTTACTTCTTAATATTATTTCTGTGGATGATAGCCACCAATGCACGCATGTTCAACCTTAGCTTCCTGACAATGGGTTTCGCATGGGGGGCCTGGACAATGGCATTTATCGCTCACTTGCGGACTTTTGCCAAAGAATACGGCTATAGCCTAAGGCCAAAAGACTGGGAAACCCGGCGGAGGATTAGGCTTGAGGCAGAGGTCGAGCATCTGAAAAGGATGGGGTATTCTGAGTAATTGCAGGCCTATGGCACAAAAGCGGCATTCTTGGCTGCGCAAGTTGCTCATGTAAAGCCTTTGACCAAATCATCAAAACCAAAACGGTATTGAAAGTATGAAACGGCGTCCTTAGCCTGGCATCATTATGGTGTCAGGCAAGGAACGCCGTTTTTTTGTGATATAATATTCTATAGATAATCAAGTTGAAGGAGAAAATCATGCAACTAAATATTCGAGAAACAGCGCTAAATCTAGGCTATATTGACGCAAAACCTATTACAGGCCACCCCTTTGATGTATGGCTTAACCGAATAAAGGGCACACATCTGGAAGGCCTGTCTGTTATGCATGACCCGGCAAAGGTAACCGGCTGGCCCATAAACGAGATTACACTCTGGGCTGCCATTACACCTTCTCCTCCCATAGAAGGCTGGCCCGATGGCTGCTGCGAAATAGGCGCACATTACATGGCATTGACTGCAAGCAGAACGCGCCGCGCCGCATGGCAAGATGCCGTAACCGCCATGGGATACGAAATAAAAAAGGATGCCTTCCTACCAGACCGGGCCGCAGCAATCCGCGCCGGGCTTGGGGTACATGGTTTGAATGGATTGATGATTGCACCAAATCACGGCAGCTTTGTGGATATCACTGTACTGGCGGTGCGCTCAACACCCCCAAAAGAAGCCAGAGGCCCCGAGCATGATTTATCCCCAGGCTGCAGCAAATGCGGAGCCTGCATAGCCGCATGTCCAAACGGGGCCATATCAGAAAACGGCGTGGATACCCAAAGATGCCTACGCCACTATATGAGCAAGCCCGACCAGCTTCCAGAAGAAGATTATCACAAAATGGGGCGGCGCTTCCTGGGCTGCGACACTTGTCAGTTAGCATGTCCAAGCAACGCAGGGCTAAAACAAGAGCAGCCATCTAAAGAAATAATTGAAAGCATGATGTTAGAAAAACTGTTGACTAATCCCTCTATGGATAGCGTTTCCAAAGGCTTTCCACACAGCAAGGAGTGGATGCAAGCCCAAGGGGCACTAGCCGCCGCCAATATGGGGAGAAAAGACCTGCTGCCTTTGGTAGAGGCACTGGTTGGCAGCGAAGATGAGCAATTATGTAAAAGAGCCCAGTGGGCAGTGAATCGCTTGCGGCAAATATAATAAGCTATATCTCACTCCATCCCCCGCACCCGCAGCGGTATCCCCATCTCCCCAGCAATACGCCAACAATTCTCCATCCGCTCTGCACTAAGTGTCCCCTCCACCACAGAAAAAACAACAGAAGTATAAGCAGAGGCCTCTCGCGCAAAGTCCAAAAGTGAATCAAAGGCCCCTACCCCATACCGAGGCCGGGCCAACCGTTGATATTCTTCGGCATCGTCGGCATTGAGGCTGATAGACACCGTATCCACAACAGAAAGCCGGCTAACATCAAACCCCGGACACATGAGAAAAGCCAGCCCATTGGTGTTGATACGCACCGGTGGGGCTGGCTTTCTATAAAAGGAGGAGAAATTGTCTTTTATATATTGGGCAACTTCAATTACAACATCGGCGCGAAGCATAGGCTCGCCATAGCCGCAGAATACTATTTCGTCTATATCGTGGGATGGATATGATACACCAGATGATGCTGTGCCCATTGTAAGTGTATCATGAGGCAAGGATGCATTGTCATGTGTATCATCACGGTTTGACAAGGATGCAATTAGTGCAGCCTTGATCTCTTCCAGGGTAGGTTCTCTTTCCAGCCAAAGGCTTGCGGCATCGCCAACACCATCCGTGTTGTTGCGTATGCAAAACACACAGGAACACGAGCAATCGTTGGTGATGTTAAGGTAAAGCTTGCTGCCTAGCCGGTAGACAATAGTCATTATTTTCAGTCCTAAAGATTATTATCTTGCTTTTGCTGGAATCCCTACCTCGTTATTGCGGAATCATTATCTCGCGGTTCTAAACGCCTCATTTACTGCGTTTTGGTGGTCGCGTTCGTGGCTGCGGTTGCCGTTGTGGGTTCTTGAGCCGTAGAAGTGCAGGCATACATGGCCGTTCATGTTATTGTTGTGGTTGGTTGACCCTGCATGGGGCATTCCGTTTATGGATGCGGCAAGGATTCTGTCGCCAACTATTACATGCACAGGCCTGGGTTGCCAGCACCAGCGGCCTCCAAAGGCGCGAAGCATTGCTGCGGTATCTGCGGCGGTTATTGGCTCAACATCCGCATGGTTGCCGTTGGAAAAACTGGCTACTTGCCAGGTTATACCCGTGCGTACATCTACTATTGTAAGGGGAGTGCCGCGGGTTGTAAGCAACCTGGCATCGTTCCAGTGCAGGCGTTCTACTGGGCCGTTTACTTCTGTTACCAGCACGTCAAAATCTACTACTTCTGTAAGAAAGCCTGCGTACATATATCCGGCCTGACCATTTACTTCAACTGCAAACCATTCGCCGTCTCGTTGGTCTGTTACATATACTAGTTGCCCTGGGTTTGCTGTCAACACCTGGGCATATGTGGTGCTTGGGCCTGTGCGCAGGTTTAACCTTGCGGTGGTGCGAAAAACCATTGGCGATTCATCTTCTTCGTATGCTTCATCCCCTGTATATTCTTCGTAGTAGAATGTGTATGTATCTATGATTGGTAAATCAGTGGACGTGATAGCCCCGGCTTGCCCGCCTATGCCAATAGGTGCAAGTACCAGTGCAGAAAGTAATGAAACGCCTAGCAAAAATTCCTTCATAAGTGACCTCTTTCGTCATTGTTTTTGGTTTTTTAGATGTTGCTTAATATCTCGTAGCATCATCTTAATATTTTCGTAATATATTGTCAACATTTCTGTGAAAAAATTACGAGTATATTTTACCAATATATTAACCAATATATTCAAGAAAAAGCTATTTGACAAAACAAGCCACTTAGATATGCCTTTGGCGTGATCTAAGTGGCTTGTTGTATGCTGGTTAGTTATCTGGCCTGCTGCAGGATTCGAACTGCAGCTTCAAGGGCATCTATCCGCTCCTTTAAAGCCTCAACTTCACTGCGAAGAGAAGCCTCGGTATGAGGGTTGCGCCCAGGTTCTCCTACAATTGTGCCATTTTCAGGCACATCTTTTATCACCATAGCGCCCGCGCCTATTTTTGCGCCTGCGCCTACTAATATATCGCCCAGGATTATAGACCCCGCGCCGATTATCACACCATTGCCTATTGTAGGGTGGCGCTTGCCGATTTCTTTGCCAGTGCCGCCAAGGGTTACCCCATGGTAAATAAGCACATCGTCGCCTATTACGCAGGTTTCGCCTATTACCACCCCTGCCCCATGATCTATAAATAAACCCTGGCCAATTGTAGCCCCAGGGTGGATTTCAATACCGGTACGCCTCCTAGCCCACTGAGAAATAAGCCGCGCAAGGAAAAACCAGCGCCTGCGGTACAGCCTACCGGATAACCTGTGATATAGCACAGCCCAAAGCCCAGGGTATAGCCAGGCCTCACGGTTAGTGCGGATGGCTGGGTCGTTTTGTCTTATTGCATGTATGATTCGTTTCGCTGTCATGTTTTTATCGCCTCTGAAAAGTAATAAAAAAATTATTGCAGTTACTACAGGCTTGATGTGAATAACGCAGTGGATAAATACCGCTCTCCAGTGTCTGGAAGGATTAGCACAATGGTTTTGCCTGCAAACTCTGGCCTGGAGGCCACTTTTGACGCTGCCCAAGCCGCAGCACCAGAGGATATGCCCACAAGCAGGCCCTCAATAGTAGCCAATTGCTTGCCAGCAGCTATGGCATCTTCATTTTCCACAGTGATAATCTCATTGTAGATGCCAGTATCCAAAATCTCCGGCACAAACCCTGCCCCAATGCCCTGTATCTGATGAGGCCCAGGCTTGCCGCCAGACAATACCGGCGACCTTGCCGGTTCTACCGCTATTATATGAAGGCGAGGGTTCTTCTCCTTGAGAAAGCCGCCAGCCCCGGTTATTGTGCCGCCAGTGCCAACCCCTGCTATAAAAATATCTATGTTGCCTTGGGTAGCCTCCCATATCTCCGGCCCGGTGGTTCTGCGGTGCATTGCTGGGTTGGCCGGGTTGGCAAACTGCTTTGTTAAAAAGGAGCCGGGAATCTGAGCCGCAAGCTCTTCAGACTTGGCAACAGCCCCAGCCATGCCCTTCGCACCTTCGGTCAGCACCAACTCAGCACCATAGGCCCCAAGAAGGCTGCGCCTTTCTTGGCTCATAGTTTCCGGCATAGTTAGTATCAATTTATACCCTCGTGCCGCCGCAATGGCTCCAAGGCCTATGCCGGTATTGCCGCTGGTTGCTTCAATGATTACCGAGGAAGGGGACAAAAGCCCCCGTGCTTCGGCATCGTTTATCATGGATAAGGCCAGTCTATCTTTTACGCTTCCGGCAGGGTTGGCGCACTCTAGCTTGCCAAGCAGCTTAGCGGGCAGCTTGTTGTGCTGAGAAAAGCGGGCAAGCTCCACAAGCGGGGTGTTTCCTATTAAATCTGTGACACTGGTATTTATCATAGTTTTTCTCCTTTTGCTAATATATGCGCTGATTATATTTTGTGCGCTAAAGGGTGATTATTCTACCACAAAAGAGGGGTTTTCTCATACCTGTATGGCTGCCGCGATACAATAAAACACTGGCGCGCACTATAGTTGACGGGCATAACCGCTATGCCATCTGTAAAAAGCACAACCTGCCATATCGGGCAGAAAAGCTCCCCTTTGGTACAAAAAATGACAGACTATTTTCAGGCCATGATAAAAAACAACCCAGCGTGGTTCGCATTGTTAAGAGGCGTGCTGGGTACTATTGAATTATTATACGCATTCTTAGCGACGACTTTCCCCTATTAATGAAAAGCAAGAAGCAGCCGGCTGCCATGCGTCACACATACCCAAACCTACCCCCGATCAAAAGGCCGACGCCCCTCGTTTTTTCCCATACCCCTCTTCCGCGCCTGCATCATAACCACCGGCACAGCCTCGTTAGCCAGCTCATTCATAGCCATAACCAGCGCATCCACATCCTCTTCACTATTATATATCCCAAAACTAACACGAACCATCCCGGCAGGAGGCTCACAGCCCTTACATTCCGGCTCATGAGTAAGCCGGCGTACATATGGATGGGCGCAAAAAGCCCCATGCCGCACCGCAATCCCATGCTGCCCAGCCAGATAATCCGCTACATCTGCGCTAGGCATCGCCCCCAGATTAAACACCACAATACCAACCCTATCATCAGTATAGTCATTGTCGCCGTACAATCTTATTCCCGGTATCCGCTCCAATCCTTTAATTGCCCGCTGCGTCAGGCGCTGTTCGTGCTCCGCAATATACTCAAAGCCAATGGACTTAAGCGTCCTAGCCGCACATACCATACTTACCAAGCCAGGATAATTGGGCGACCCAGCCTCATAGCTATCCGGGGCAGGGGCGTAGCATACCCGGGTATCAAAGACCGCCTCCACCATACCGCCCCCATAAAAGGCCGGGATATGCTTATCCAGCTCTTCTTTCAGCCCCACAACTGCCCCACCGCCATAAGGCGCGTACATTTTATGAGCCGAGAACACAAAGAAATCGATGTCCTCATCAGGTACACAGCCCAGCATGGAGAACTCCCGGTGGGCTGCAATCTGCGCCCCGTCAACGACAATTTTGGCCCCATACTTGTGGGCCAGCTTGGCTATATGGTGCACCTCGTTTATATAGCCCGTGGCATTGGAGGCCGCGGTTACGGTTACATATTTTATCAAGCCCCGGTGACGCTTTAGCAGGCGCTCTATGTCGTCTATTATTAGACGGCCTTGGCTATCTACCTCGGCGTATACCACCCGGGCCCGGGCCCGCCAGGGCAGATCGTTGGCGTGATGCTCCATTCTGGTTGTAAGCACCATATCTCGTTTGCTTTTTATTAAGGATGAGGCCAGCTTGTTTATACCGTCGGTGGTATTGGCGGCGTAGAATACTGTGTACTTCTCATCTTTGGCCCCAACAAAGTCCTTAATCACCTCGCGGGCATCGACATACACGTCTGTAGTATGGGCAGATTTCTGGCCTTTGCCCCGGCCTATAGAGCCGTACATTTTCATTTGCTCGTCAATCTCGGCCATTACCTGTATAAATGGGGGTGTTGTGGCCGCATTATCTAGGTTTATTGCTGGGATTTGCTGGCCATTGTCTAGTGTCACGGGGGTGTCTAGGCCCCAGATTTGGTCTCTTATATTTGTTTCTTGGATTCCCATGGATATCCCTCCCTGTTATACTATTTATATGGAAGGGCTTGCCCCTTGGTGCAAGCTTGGCTAATTATTCGAATGGGGGTGCGCTGCGTGACCGGCAAAATAAAATGGCTTATGGCAATTGCTGTGTTTATCCTTGCGATTGCGCTCTTTCCAGCAACAATTGTATACACAGCAGGATCATGTAACGAGTGTTTTGAACAACGAGTCACACAGTGGCCGCATGAAGCGGATATTGATGCAAGGCGCGTTTTAATGGAAAACCAGCGCATAGCCTCGCTACAAATCGATGCAATGTATGCTGGGTTCGAAGGTGGCAGAAGCAACGTAGCCATGTATCCTGATTTTTTTGGCGGCGTGTACATTGGTGCAGATAGCCACGCACATGTGCTGATTGTTGAGTCTATGTATGAAAGCGCAAGGTCACACCCCAGCTTTGGCGCGCTGTTGGATGAGGGAGTAGGCTATAGCTTCATTGCGATGTCGCTTGCCCAGCTACATGAAGCCCAAAGTGCTATATGCGACATGATATCACTGGTAAGAGCAGCGCAGCCAAGCAACATCTATGCCGACAATGTGTCTGGTTTAAGCTCCTGTATGTTCTGCAGCAAGGTATTTGTCGGTATTGTGAACTACAACGAAAGAATGATAGACGGATTTAGGCAGTATGTGTATGACTCGCCTATGATTGTTTTCCGGCAAACAGTTTTACTGTGCTTGGGAGGAGGCCAGGGCGTAATTTGGCCGACTGTGGTGCTGGCGGCAGTTGCGGTGGTAGTACTGACCTTGATTGTAATCGCGGTTATCTCTTCGATAAGAAAGAACCGGGAGTTGAAAAGAGCAGCCCAAATCGCGATACGCGAGTGCAAGGCAAAGAGCATATTCTCTGTGCTGCCTTTGGTTTCATTTATGGCCTTGGCTATGGTTTTTGCGTCATGCACGGCCAGCAATACACCAGTTGAAAATATTTCCTCCGTCCCTGCATATTTTGACGAATACATCTATGCTAACGAGCGCACTGCCTGGATACAAGTCAGGGCAATGCTTAACGAGTTTGAGCGTTTACCGATCCCAGAAAGTCATATACACATTTATCCTGATTTTTTCGGCGGCTTCTACATTGGCTACGATGGCCGGCTTACCCTGCTTATTGTGGAGTCTATGTACGAACATGCCAGGGCACATGCAAGTGTTGGTGCGCTGCTGGGCGAAGGGGTGCGGTACAGGTTTGTCCCGCATCCCTATAATGAACTGTTCGCTATTAGGGAGGCTATAAGCGATGTCTTGCACGAGCGATGGGTTCCAAGAAGCCAACAGCGCTGGTGGCGCAATTGGTGCAGATATTCCAACAATGTGACGCTGATATGGATAGATTATCGTGGCTATATTTCTGTAGGCCTTTATCAGTACAACGAAAATATGGTTGCTGGGTTTAGGCGCTATATAAGCGATTCGCCAAGGATTGAGTTTAGTCAGTCAGACGGGATAAGAATCAATGGCCAGGGTGGCTGGATATTTTTCTTTCGAGCGGGGGAACATCCTATTTTACGTTTGTTAAATGGGCTTGTCTTTCTTGCTGCGGGGTGCATTGTCTTTTTCGGCATAAGGGCCTTAGTTCGATGGATTAGACGGGTTATTTTTTACTCCAGAAGGGATGGACAACCATGGCAATAATCAATTCTCAAAACAATTTCAGAGTCCAGCAATGGGCCAAGCTGAAAGACAAAACCCACCGCAACAAGCAAAAGCTTTTTATGGTAGAAGGCTACCACCTGGTAGCAGAAGCCCACAAGGCCGGGAATCTAAAAGAAATAATTACAACTGAAAAAAGCATCACCACAGAAGACAACGCCAGCTTTGACGTGACCACATACCAGGTAACATATGATGTCATGGAAAAACTGACCTCTCTGGCCACCCCCACCAAAATCATGGGGATCTGCACCATGATGAACGAGGCCTCATACCACAACAACTATGAAAAGGCCCCGCACAGCAACGCCCCGCTTGAGGAACCATCTCACGGGAGCAACATGCCTGGCACACCCTACGGCAACAGCATCCTACTGGTAGACCAAATCCACCACCCCGGCAACCTTGGCACAATAATCAGGAGTGCCGTGGCCTTTGGCGTGGACACTATTGTGATTAGCAACAGCGTGGACATTTACAATCAAAAGGTAATCCAAGCCACCCAAGGCATGATTTTTCATATAAACATACTAAAAAGACCCCTTGGCGAGTTTATCATGGCGCTGAAAAGCCAGGGCTACCAAATCATCGGCACAGATGTGAAGGAATGTACAAGCCTTGCCGCCGTAAAGGCCAAAGCAAAGCGGGCCGTGCTGGTTGGCAACGAAGGAGATGGCCTAAGCCGAGAGCTGTTGGATATATGCGATGTCAGGGTTAATATTGAAATGAACGAGAAATGCGAGTCCCTTAATGTTGGGGTGGCTACTAGCATTGTTTTATATTGTTTAAGCAAAAGTCCTACATTGTCTAAGTAAAAGCCCCTACTACTCAAATAAAAGCCCCCCATTGCAACGCAGCGGGAGGCTTTTACTTTGTTCGTTTATATGGGCAAAGCACCTATTTACATTCCATTCATCACCGCCCGCGCAACTGTTGGCGGTTCTCATAAATAATATCAATTATCCCCTCGTAGTACTCCATTATCCGCCTATGCTGCTGCTCCATGTTGTCCATGGTTTGGCGGATTTGGTTCTCTGCCTTTTCCAGTATTTCATCGGCGTAGTCCATGGCATTTAGACGCACTTCTCTGGCGCTGCGCTTAGTTTCTTCCATTAGATCTGTAGCTTGTTCCGATGCACGCCGAAAGATTTCGTGGCTGCCGGTCATGGACTTGGCTTCCATTTTGGCGTCTTCCAGTAGGTTACCAGCTCTGTGTTTTGCGTCGTCTATGATTTTATCGTGATCCCCTACTATGCGCTGGGCAAAGCGGATATCCTCCGGCAAGTTAAGGCGTATCTCGTTGATTATGTCAAGGACACGATCCTTATCAACAGATACCTTGCCGGTTAGTGGGATGCTTTTACTCTTCTCTAGCACCTCTTCTATATCATCTAAATAATCCAGTAGTGCATCCATGGATACTCCCCCTTGGTTTCCGGCGGCTTTGTTTGTTTATCCGCTCTTTTGTATTTTGATGGCTTTACGCTTGATTATATCGTACTTACGAATTATATAAGAACTTCTCCCGCAAGGCTGCCCGCACTACTGGCGGCACAGCATCAGCCAGGGGTGTATCATCCAGGCCGTCTTTGTAAACATAACGGGCAACTTCTTTTACAATGCTGCCCGACACATGGGCAAGGGCTGGTTCAGCTGTAAAATACATGGTTTCCACCGGCTTAGCAAGCCCCAACAGGCGGTTCCATACTCCATAGGGCTGTTCTTTTGCCAAATCATCTGGGCCTCGAATACCACGCACAATTGCATGTATGCCCTTTTTGTGGGCATATTCAACCAGCAGCCCCGAAAATGAATCCACTTCTATATTCGTATCATTGCAAAAAACCTGGCGCAGCAAAGCCACACGTTCACTTACAGAGAACAACGGGCTTTTATGAGGATTGTCCAATACCGCAACAATTAAGTGCCCCATTACGCTAGCGCTTCTTCTTGCGATATTGATATGCCCGTTGGTTACCGGGTCAAAACTGCCAGGGTAGATTGCGCTCATGGATACCGTCCTTATTTGAAAAAAACTAACCGGGTGCTTCCATATACTCTTTCATCATACCTACCTAGTGACTCAGCCACAGGCAAGGGCTCATCTGCCGCAATCTCAGCCACCACAATACCGCCAGCAGCCAGTATAGGGCTCTCTTCCAATACATCAAACACCGGGCCAAGCAACCCTTTGCCGTAAGGTGGATCCATAAAAATAACATCAAAACTACGTCCTTCACGTCCTAGCCGTGATATTGCCTCTACTGCACACATCTGCAATACCAAGGCCCTTTCCTCAAACCTAACACGAGCCAGGTTGGCACGGGTAACCCCCACCGCATCCTGAGAAATATCCACAAACACAGCCCCACTGGCTCCGCGGCTTAAAGCCTCAATGCCAATAGCCCCGCTGCCGCAAAACAAATCAAGAAACCGGGCATCGGGTACATAAGACGCGATAATATTAAATAAACTTTCCTTAATACGGTCGGCAGTAGGGCGCGTACTTTGCCCCTTAGGCGCGGCAAGAGCCGTCCGTCTCGCCTGGCCGGCAATAACGCGCACAAACTCACCTTCATTATACTATTTTAGCCATTTTTTAGATTATAGTAAAGTTGAGGACAGTAGTAAAGCCCCCCGCAAGGGAGGGCGGTTTGCTCTTCAACCCACGCTACGGCTGATGTCCGACAGCCTCAGGCTAGGGAAAATGCCATTTTTCGCGTGTT
>Ga0123355_10008308_pt1 | contig 15689 bp, 20 predicted proteins | sample TergutEmb28metaG_3_FD_89872 | JGI IMG/M metagenome (GOLD analysis project Ga0123355, IMG submission 89872) | Embiratermes neotenicus P1 segment gut microbial communities from Petit-Saut dam, French Guiana - Emb289 P1 | ecosystem: Host-associated > Arthropoda: Insects > Digestive system > Gut ... | reverse complement strand
TGTAACCCTAAAACTTTAAATAAATCTCATGATGTCTATTGCTCCGTTTTGCAATAACCGAAACATCGTTGCAAAGGAAGCGTCCGGGTGGTTTTCTGTCATCCAATTCTGTAACTCGGAATAGAATTCCGCGCTTAATTCGGTTATGGTGATAACTTCGCTTCGGCTTCTTACGGATAAAAGTCCTCCGCTTACATGAGTTACGGTTTCGTTTCGGATATCCAATGCCTGAACGGGTATTGTCCCGCCGAATTCATCCCTGACGAATTCGGTAAATATCCCGCGGTATCGGTTTTGCAATTGGATTTGGGCTTCCCGGGCTTCAGCTTGAGCTTCTGCTCTTGCTGCTCCTTCCCGTTCTAACTCCCGTTCTAACGCGAACATAATAGATATCATCAATGTTGCCACAAAAGCAAATATAACTAATGCCGTAATAACTGAGAATTTGTCAATCATTTTATCACTCCGTTTCATTAATTTCAATTTCCTTAATCTTCATCAATTTCAATTCTGCAAATGGGCTTCTCTGCAAAGCCTTAAAGAGAACAATTTTACAGCATTACGGTATCGTTTTTTACTGTAGTTGGCAATAATAGCGATAAACGTAATAACATAATAGCAAAAGCAATTTAATGGTAACGATAACGGTAACAGCAATGGGGATGAGAATGGCAGCAGCAACGGGAATGACAATGCACTGCAAATGCATTGTAATGGGGTATTTTGGCTTAACGCGACCTAATATGACATGACCTAATATTTCATACCGATATAATCCAAGACCTTCCCGCAACCCAACTTATTGATGCAATAGTCATACAGCCTCGGATGGGTTAATTTCATCCGTTGAAAGCGGTTCGGGTTTCCGTCTTGGGATATACCGAAAGCGCAAAACATACACCCGGTACGCTTTAACCCTGTTAAGGATAATCGGGGCGGCGGAGGCGGAGGAGGCTTTATTTCAATTCCGGCTACACCACTGAGGTCAAGCCGCAATTGCGCCCTATCTTCCGCGTTGTTATTTTTTCTTTTTCCGGTATCATCAACCTCAATGATATCCCCGTAAATATTGCAATACCCCAATCTGCAATATTTTTTAAGATACTGTAAAATATCTTGTTCTGTCCAAAAACTTAAAGGCTTCGATTTTCCGCCTTTGGCAAAGGAGTTGCAGCCTGTCATAAGCCATGCTTGCTGCCGCCTCATGCTCTCCCTTGCTGTGATGCCGATTATGGGATGTAATTTCTCCCTTCTTTGAAATTTTTCAAACGGTTTTTCTTTTATTTCGTCACAGCAGCGGTCGGATATCAAAAACGGGGCTTCCATGAGGTATTCAAATTTGGGGAATCTTTTTTCTTTAAATTTGCTTGGTGTGCCGTCTTTGTTAAGCCCTTTCAAAGCATTTAAAGCCCATTGCTTGCTGTTTCTCGCGCTTCGTATCATCAAAGCAACTTCTTTGCCGATAACGGGATAACCGTATGTTTCAATGACATCTTTAAACGATACCTCCGGCTTTATCCATATGACGTTATCAATGGTTTTGACAAAATCCCTGACCTCGGGATATTCCAAACCTGTGTCGCAGAATACGGCGGGGATATCAGGGTATATCCGGCGGGCAAGGTCGAGCAAAACAGTTGAATCTTTGCCGCCTGAAAATGATATATAAATTTTGCCGTTGTGGTGTGTGCCGAATTCAAGGATTTTCGCTTGGGTTTTTCCTATCTTGCATTCTAAAGGCAAGCTTTGTAAGGTTTTCAAATCTTTCATGGTGTATCTGTATGTGGCTGACATCGGTTTCCTCCTTCCTCTTTTTTCTTTCTTTTGTTTCCGATTGCTTCAAATTTCTATTTACTTTAAACTTACAAACTTACGTATTTACATACTTTTTCAAACATTTACGCCGGTTCGAACATTGTAATACTCCCCAAAGTCTTTGCAGCCGGGGCTTCTGAAAATGATTTTATTATTGACATATCTTTGCAATTGTTTTGTTTGCTTCGGCGCGTTTTCTTTGTCATATACCATAACGAAAGGGTCGAAGCCCAAATCGCGCAATGTATACACTCTGTATAAATCCTCCTCATGTGTGCTGTTGAAATTTGTAAGTACATAGACCCTGAGATTGCGGCAATTCTTGATTTTGGAATGTGTTTTGACTAGACTAACTCAGACTGCCGGGTTAAATCCTGCTTCGGGTTGTCCCAAGCGAAGTACAGGCATTTTGTTTTGATTTGGTTCAGCTGGGATATGATATCCCTGTCAATCATCCGAATATCCAGACCTTGGGTAAAGTCAACGTATGCCCCTGTTTCCGATTCTGCAAGCCGTTTAAGCAACTTTTCGCGGTCGGCACATGCCAAGATATTCGGGTCGAGAAGTTTTATCGTAGGTCGCCTTGTTCGTTTGGGCTGACTTGTTCCCGTTCCGATTCTTATTCCCGTTCCCGACCAAAACTCCTCCAATTCGGCAACTTGCCGGGATTGCGCGCCTTCTTTGCTCGAGACTATGCAGAAAGGGCAATTCCTCGGGCATCCGCGGGTGAGGAAGCCCAAGGCGGTATGTTCGTATTTCGGGTATCTTTGGGAGTAAGGGGTGTAATCAGGCATTATGTGTTCTGTTTGGGGAGGGAGGGTTACGGCGTTGTTGCCGTAACCTGTGCCTCCTTCGTATGTCTCGTCTGCCATGGGCGTGTACTCCAAGTCGGGGGTAAATGTAAAGATTTTGGATTTGTATACAATGTCATATTTTTCAAAAGGTATCCAAAACCCTACATCGTCACCGCGCTTTTTGTGGAATGCCGATATTTTCATCAATGGCAGATTTGGGAAGTTGTGGCTGTCAACGTCGATTAAGCCAACTTTTAATCCGACCTTTGTTTTCATTTTCATATTTTCATGTCACCGCTCTTCTTTATACATTCTTCATACATTCTTCATGCCGCGTCCCCGTCAAATATCCCGTTGATAAGCGATGTTACATATTCATCTTCATCTTCGCATTCTTCCTCATAATCTTCGGTTTCTTGGGAATAAAACTCATCCAAGATTTGGTCTGACTCGTCCATTAGAGGCACTGAGAAATCAAGGTTATCGCTTATGCTGTGAGTATCGTTTTTGTTTTTGGTTTTTATCATACTTGCGTCCTCCTCTCTTTTATTTTTTTGGTTATTTCGGTTCTTTCGGTTCTTCCGGTTCTCTTAATTTTATTTTAATTTTACAATTTTCGGATTTTTCGGCTCTTTCAGTCCAAAAATCCCAATCTTTCCCGAACCCCGAAAGCATCCCCGCATTGCATGATATCCGGGTAATTATGTGCGGCTATCGTCATGGCATAATTGTCAATCTCATATGCGAAATATTTTATATTGGAGTAGCCCAACATATCAAAGCAATATCTCCCCGTTCCTATGCCGTCATACATTGACAAGACCGTTACGGGTGTGTCTTTCGGGACGTTTTGAAGTGCGTAAGACAATAAGTGGATTATTACTTCTGCCGTCCAGCCGTTGCCCAATCCCTTGTAACATTGGGCTGCCGACACCCCTGAAGCACTGCAATACCCGGCGGGGAGGGTTTGAAGCCTTTCGCATTCCGTTACCGTTAATTTCCTTATAACATAAAAGCCGTCAGGGAGTTTTATGGGGTAATTCACGCCTTTTATTTCGATTGCGCCGTTCTTAACTTCATATATCTGCTTTGGCGGGGTTTTGGGTTTTGCCGTTTCTGCGGTTTCCGACACCGTGTTATTTTGCTCCCGAAAGCTTGCGGCATTTCGGGTATCATCCGCAGTCGGATTATAAGGCATCGGCACTGTATAAAGCCCCGTTTTTGCTCCGACTCCTCCGCCTTCGTCCATAAGAGTGACCGACTTGCCATGCGGTGAATATACCCGATACCGGCTGCCGGCATGGCTGTCATGGGATTGCCGGTTCTTTGCACCCGGATTCTTTGCACCCGGATTCTTTGCATCGGGGCTTTCGGCTGTCCCAATCCGAATCAATTCCGCAGCCATGGTTTTGCGCTTACGCTTCAAGGTGTCGTGAATTACGGCACCGGCATAAGACGCGGTAAGGCAGTATGACTTTTCCCGCCATGCGATTCCCGAATCCAAGATGTCGGCAAGGATAATGCCGCGGTCTGCGGGTTGCGGTACATCTCCGAAGTCGTGGGCATAAAATCTTTCTCTGTTTTGAGCGGATACCAAGGCGGAGTTTATGTACTGCAAAGGTACTCCCAATTCATACGATATCTGCTCTTTTATCGCGCCGGATATGCTTTTGTTGTTCTCATACAGAAAGAAGTCAGGGTTAAATTTTTGTCTTGCAATGAGAAAGTTTTCAAATAATTTCCACCCTTTGCCGCTTGGCACGGTTTCGCGGTTTGCCTTTGCAATGCTCCATGAGGTGCATGGAGAGCCGCCGATAAGGAATCTGAGGGGTTTCATAACATCAACCGCCTTTCCGGGTTTTTATATGGTTTTATCCCCCATGCCAATCTCATCCAAAACAGCTTTTAAACGCCTTAATTGGGCAGGGGTTTGGGTTCGCATTCCGCAATCCTCTCCCGAATCTTCTTTTATTGAGTACATCAATTCGATTTTTTCTTGCTCATAAAACAATTCTTGCAGTGTGAAATAGAGATAAAACGGTTCGTCCCGAGCCTTGGCTTCTCTCAAATTCTTTTTATTGAAAAGATACAGGGTATTTGACACCCGGATGGTATAATATTTTCTTTCTGCTTTTATAAATTCGCCTTTAATGATTTCGCTTGTGTCTTTGCCTGTCGGCTTTCCGTTCTCATATCCTGTTTTGAAAGCTTTTTTGAGATATACAGGCAAGCCTGTTTCCGAGGCATTTTTCATAATAACAACCTCCTTTCCGGGTTTCCGGGTGGTTTCATTCATTGTGTTCCGGCATTGTTTTTCTCCGCAGCTTATGCAGTGTGCAGCCCCTTCCCGTTGGTGCATTGCAATCTTTCAATTCGGTAGCGCAATCTTTCAATCCGGCGTAACGGTCTTTACGGAGCAGTATGTGTTGTATGGAGCAATGTGCATTGATTTAACATTATTCGCCAATTCAGCATTATTCATGGACATTGCCTATAATCTCAAGAACCTCGAAGGTTATAATTTCTTCAACATTGCCGCCGGTGAAGATTTGTCCTGTATCAACCGACATTTGGAGAAGCGGATACGCGTCATCCGGGCTGTCAAGCATGAAGGAACCCATATAATAAGCAACCTCATATAATCCTGCTTTAAGGGGCAATGAATTTTCAAGCAATCTTACAATGTCCCCCTCATACATAAGTTTACCGTTTCTCTCCTTTAAACCTGTGCATTGCCCCATGCTTTCGGGGTCGATTTCTTCCGCAACGAATAAATCCGGCTCTTTCTCGTACCAAACCAAGGGATAGTTTCTGCGATTCATGTATATCCAACAATATCCCGTAATCCATTCGCCGTCATTGATTCGCTTTCCTCTGACCAAAAGTCTTTCGCTTACTCTCATTTTTTACCTCCTGTCCCGCCAAGCCCAAAGCATCCGGCATTCGCAAATACAAATATTCGTAATTCGTAATTCACATCAAGCTTGGCGGGTTTTTTATGTTCTTTTATGTTCATTGTGCTTTGTCTTTCTTTATTTCTCATTATTTCTCGTTTAACTGCGCCAATTCCGGGTTACTGTGGATATTGCCGATAACCTCCAAGACTTTGATACCATTGGCTTGAATCTCACCTATGCTTTCGTGAGGATGCTGCTGTGTATCAAATACGATATCCGAGAACATCACAATATCATCTTTATTATGCAAGAGCAGACATCCCCAATGATGGATAACCTGATATAACCCCGCCTTATGGAATGAAATGTTATGAAGCAATTTAACAATATCTCCCTCAAAAATCGGCTCGCCGTTTTTGTCTTTTAAACCTGTGGATTGCCCCAAAGTTTCGGGGTCGACTATGTGATAAAAACTGCTCCTGCTCTTCCCGCTCTCATCATCGCGGCGTATCATATGTTTCTCAAGAACTCCCGAGACAGATTCCGGCAAATTTACATAATGCCCGGCAACCCATATTTGAGGGCTGTTCATATCAACGGCTTTGCCCCTGACCGATAATCTTTCATGCAGTTTCATTTCCGTTTTCCTCCTCAATTAATTTCAATCTTATTTTTGCAGCAATCACAGCAGCTTGCGCTTCTTCTTCCGTCAAAAATACCTTTTTGCCGAAATCGGGCAAATCGGTTAATTTGAATTTGACGTGCCTTATATAGCATCTCGGCTTGATATACCATGTGTTACTCTCCCATGTAATTACTCTGAACGCGGGCGTGCCGATTTCACAAGGTAATTTCAAAATATTCATCCTTTCTTTCTTTTTCTTCTTTTTTCTTTCTTCCTTTCTTGTTACTTCCTTTTTATTCCTTTGCACCTTCGTTTTCACAGTTTTTCACCAAGGAAATTCCTGTATAAGCAGCTCACCCCAAATCCCTGTAAGACTGTTTTTCATAAAAATGGGTATGTTATTCGCTGTGCATGTATCAACGATTTCTTCAATCCATCCGCGTTTCGGAACAACCTTGTTTTTCCGTCTGCCGGTTTCTGCTCCGATTATTACCCAGCCAAAACCAAACATGTCCGAGGTCAGGCAATTGAGGTTCAGCTGATATGATTGCAGGATAGGTTCGATGCTTAAAAATGTATTTATGCCGTATTCTTTAAGGGCTGTCAATTCTCCACTTCCGTCATCGCTTTGCCCATACCAAAATTTATCTCCTTTCGGAAGGCAACCGCCGGAATCTTCATAGTCCTGATAACCGTGGATGTTTTTGGTCAGGAATAAATACCTGTGTTGCGGTGCTGCTTTGCAGGCTTCAAAAACCGCTTGAATCCAATCTTCGGGAATCCAATCCCCAAACACATCAGCCATGCTTCCGACAAAGATTGTTTGCGGCTTCTTGAATGCTTGAGGCTCGTTAAGGCGGTATTTATGGAATGTGGGGGCAAAGCCGAATGGGTAGGGGGCTTTGCTTTTATCTTGTTTGTGCAGTGCGTTTTCCAATACATGCACATGAAATATGTCAGCTTTACCGGCAATAATCTCAATACAAGTACTGTTGTTGCCGTTGCTTCCGTTGCCGTCGTAACCCCCAAAACGCCTTGCAATAACTTTGGCATAGCAATATTCGCAATTGCACAAGCATCCTGTTATGGGATTCCATGACATATCGCACCATTCTATTTTTGTTTTGTTCATAATGCGCAGTTCCCGCTTTCTTATGATTTTTATAGTTCTTTTGAGTTTTTTGGTTACTTTTCGCATTTCATGCTTTTCCGGGATTCTTTTAATTCCTTTGATTTTTCTTTTATCTTTTTATTCCGTTTTTCAGCCCAATCGACCTCCCCTTTCCAACCTCCGATTCCTTCAACAACATCTCCAACCCAAAACTTATTGCCAAAGCCTTGCGGAATTGGTATTGATTTATATCAATTCTGCCGATATATGATAAGAGCATAGATACATCTATAACCCGGATTTGCTCGAAAAGCAGTATTGAATCGGTCATGGTTATGCCTGCATTCGGGTTCATATCGTACATCTCATCAAGCCTTACCAATACATGGGTGGGCAGACATTGTTTCTTATTTTTGCCGGTAAGCGGGGCAACTATTGTTGTCGGAGAGTACAGATTTCCTATGTCGTTTTGGATTATTACAGCCGGGCGAACGCCCAATTGTATGCTTGAAGGTTGAGGTTTTAGCCGGGGGTTTCGGTCTGTTTCTCTTGCTTCGGTTTTAACAAAGCTTCCGAAGTCCAAAAGATATATTTCCCCGCGCTTATGGCTGTAGCAGGGTTTCGGCAAAGACTGCTGTGATTGCGATTGTGATTGCCGTATTTTGAGGTTTTCCGATTTTTCGGGTATTTCTGTATTTATTTTCAGTAGTTTTCAACTCCTTTCGTTCCTTTCATTCAATCCCCGTATCCCCGTTTTCTCTAATAATAGTAGTGTTCAAGATTACGAAAGCTGACATATTTCCCCATATATTTCAAATCTACAACCCCTGTTTCTCCGTTTCTTTGCTTTGCGATGATAATCTCTGCAATACCCTTTTTTTCAGATTCGGGATTATAATATTCATCCCGGTATATAAAGCAAACCAAGTCAGCATCCTGCTCTATTGCCCCTGATTCACGCAAGTCGGAGAGCATGGGTCTTTTATCCGCTCTGCCTTCAACAGCGCGGTTTAATTGAGATAAGGCTATTACGGGGCAGTCCATTTCTTTTGCCAAGACTTTCAAATTTCTTGATATCTCCGAAATTTCCTGCTGACGGTTTTCGCTTCTTTTGCCGCTTGCGGTCGTACATGTCATAAGTTGGAGATAATCAATCACGATAAGCCCGAGTTGCTTTTCTTTTAATTTCAGCCTTCGGCATTTGGAACGTATTTGAGAGGGGGATATTGCTGAGGTATCGTCAATATATATCGGGGCTTTGGATATTCTTTTTATTGCGTCAAAGTATCTGTCCCAATTCTCCGGCTCAAGCTGCCCCGTTCTTAACAGCTTTGCATCAATCATGCCTTCGGAGGATATCATGCGGTCTGTAAGCTGTTCCTTTCTCATCTCAAGAGAAAATACAGCAACGGGTATATTTTCACGCATTGCAACATTTGCGGCTATGTTGAGAACCAATGCAGTCTTGCCCATTGAGGGTCTTGCGGCAATCAGAATAAGGTCTGATTTATGGAATCCTGTTGTTATTTCATCCAAATCCCTGAAACCTGTTGATATTCCGGGGAGAATGCCCCCGTTTTCCGCCAATTCAAATACCCTTGAAACTGATTCCCCGAGAACTTTTGAAACATGAACAAAATCTTTTGAAGAATGCCCTTGAGATATATCAAATATGGCTGTTTCAGACTTTTCCAATATCTTATCAATGCTTGTTGCTTTGCCTGTGTCAACAGCGGCGGCATTATAAGCATTTGCAATTATTTCTTCTCCGGCTTTTATCAGCTTTCTTGCAGTTGAGTCTGCTTTGACGATTTCTATGTATGCTCTGATGTTGGATGCGGTGGATATTGAAGTGAATATATGCACCAAGATTTCGAATGCTTCGTCTTTCTTGAAAACACCTTTTCCTTCCAAGATATCTGCTATGGTTATTGCGTCAACATGTTTTGAGTTATTGAATAAATCCCTCATCGCTTCGAAAATGCAACGATAGACGGGGTTGTAAAAATCTTGAGGGGATAACAACTCCAAACCGACAGCAAGGGCTTCTTCGCGAAGCTGCATACAACCAACCACAGCCTTCTCTGCTTCAGGGTTTTGGGGCATGGTGCGTGGTGCGGGGGTTTCGGCTGCGATTTCCGGGTATTCAAACATATTTCACCGTCCTTTGTGATATACTTTGTATTATTTTTTGTTGTTTTTGTTTCTCTTTGCTGTATTTTATTTATTTTTGTTGTTTTTGTTTCTCTTTGCTGTATCTTATTCTTTTCGGCATTTTTTCGGGGTTTGGATTCTCAGGGTTGCCATAGTTGCCATAGCCGGTATTTTTATACAGCATGAATTCTCCGGTTGGATTTTAATGCTTTCCATGGTATGGGCTATATTCCCAAATCCTCAAAGAGCATCCTTCCGTTTACCTCACTCTTTTGCGTACGCCAACTTTCTCCCGAAACTTCAACAAATGTGCATATTTCTGCAATACGGTCATATATCCGATTCGAGGTATCATATGCTCCGCTTTTGGAATCAAGCAAAGCCAGACTATATTGCAGTCCCGATTTATCCGATTCCAAATTGGCTGTGTCCAGATTGGTTGTGATGATAAGGGGCTTTTTGGCTCTGTATCGCGCATTGATTATGCCGTAGAATTTATCCGAACCCCAGAATGTTTTGTATTCAACCCCCAAATCGTCGAGTATGAGCAAGTCAACTTCGGTTATGGCTTGCATTATCTGCATTTCGCCGATTGCCTCCGCTTCGGCATTGCCTCCGTAACTTCTCCGAATTAATTCAAGTATGCCGGATACCGACACGGCAAGAGAAGATATGCCCTTTTGATATAGCCTGTTTGCGATTGCGAAAGAAAGATAGGTTTTTCCGCATCCGGCTTTGCCGTGAAATAAAATCCCCCTGTTATTCTTTTTGACTTTCTCCCAATTATTGCAGTATTCTGTGCCCAACTTATAAAGACGTTGGTTATCATGCCGGACTTGCCAATTCTCAAAGGTTGAGAGGGTGAAGTTTTCATCTGCAAGGGAATAGGCTCTGAATCTTTGCAATCTTTCCTGTTGTTTTCCGGATTCTGATTGAATACGCCGTTTCTCTGCCTTTTCTTTGGCGCATAGGCAGGGTATCGGTAATCTCAAGAACCGCGGGGACGGGGATTCCGAAATATCCGAAGAGGTATCCGAGATATCCGAAGCATTCGGATTACTCGAAATCTTCGGAAATATCTGCTTGTCGTATTCTTTGGGGCAATTGCATATTTCGCATATTTTGACAGGCAGAGAGAAGTCTGTTTGGGCTGATTTTGCCAAAATTTCAGATATGCTTATGCCGGGAGCAAAGGGGGCGGCAACATCGGAATTCTCAAAATTTGTAGCTTGTGATACGGGCATAGGGGTTTGGGTGATTTGCGAATCCTCTTGATTGACCCGGTGAGATTGATTGATTATTTCCTGCATGGAATGCATATGGTGTGCCTCCGTTTCCTGTATATGTTTGCCTGTTTCCCGTTCCCGGATATTGACTGCTTCTTTGCATTTCGTTCCGGTCGTAGGCTTCGGCGGTTAAAATGCCCTTTTTTATGGATTCTGTAATTACTTTCTTGGCATATGACCATTTGTGGTGCGCATTTGCTTCCCGGCTTTTATCAATGGCAAGGCAAACCAAAGCCCCTTCAACGCCGCCGCCGTCTTTTGAAATAAGCCGCCGGATATCATTCAGGGCTGTGTTTGTCATGGGATTTCCTGTTTGCTCTTCGAAGTAGGTTTTGATGTCGGCGAGAATGCTTGGGATATTTTGGGCATTTGGAGTATTTTGGGTATTTGAGATATTTAAGATGTTTGAATTGCAGGAATTTAAATTTACAGAATTTTCAATCCCGTCTTTGACGACGACTATATCTCCTGTAGTCATCTTTATGTCATCTATGGTATAGGTCGGGTCATTTTGACCCAATCTCATTTGGTCATCTTGACCCAATTGAACAGGGTTATTTTGACCTGATGGAGTTGGTACATTTTGAACCAATGAAACGGGTTTGATTTGACCTGATGGAGTTGTGTTGTTTTGACCCGATTGAACAATTTCAACTTGACCCGTTTGATTTGTATTATTTTCTGCATTGTCTTTTTCGGCATAACCGTCATGGCTGTCACCACCGTTATAACTTTTGTGCTGAAGAAGATTTTTCAACACGTCATAGGCGATGGAATACCATTTGGTTTGGTCGTATCTTTTGGCATTGAATTTTTCGGCAATCAGTAACCCCATTTTTTGGAGTTTTTTGAATGTTCTTTTTACAGTTTCAACGCTCCAGAATTTAAAATGCTCTTTCTTCCAATTCTCTATTGAGTTATATACCCAATATTTGCCGTTCTTTAAATTTTCGCTGCTTTTATCGGCTTCGCGCTTAATTTCAAGGCAATAATGCACCTGTTGCAAAACAATAGATTCATTCAGTCCCAATACTTCGGCAATATTGCAATCAAGCATCAATAATCTTCCGGTGCAGGAATTGGCGGGGTTATCTGTTTGAAATATGGCTCTTATGGCTTTGCTGTTCATAGAATCAGCCTCCTGTGTAAGTTTGGTTTATGCGGGGCTTGTGACCCGGCTTGCCGCATTACCCCGCCAAAGAAGGCGGGTCACTCTGCGTACTTTTCGTTATAATTTATTCTTCATCATCATTCTTGCTCTTTTTACTCTTTACTTGTATTGCCGTAAGAATCCAAAAACAGAAATTTACGCGGATATTTTTGATAATAACCGCATTTCGCCAATTCTTCCAAACCCCTCCCGGTCGCACTTTCGCTTTCTGCGGAATATTGAGATAATTCTCCGGCATTGGGATTCCATCCGGGAGATTTTGAAATCAAGCACAGTATCCCTTTTGCTCTCCATGACAGGTTGGCATCTTCTAAAAAAACCTTATCAATAATGACAAAGTTACCCGATATTTTTTCAGTGCGCAGAATCATACCGAATCCACGGGCTTCGCAGCGAGCCTCACAGTCGGAACAACAAGCCTCACAATCAGAAGATGTGGTTGCAACGGAAGCTTTGGCAGTATCAATCGGCACTTCGCTCGCAACGCTCATGCGGCGCGGGACTTTGGATTGCTTGTCATATACCGTGTACCTTTGGCAATATCCGTTTTTCTCCAATTCGTCAAGTATGGTATATACACGGGCAATACTGCTTTTAGAACATTTTTTCAAAACATCGGGGTCGGTATGCCAATTATCCGGCTTTGTCAGGATACAGCAGAGCATACCCTTTGCCGCAAATGAGAGATTTTTATTGTCAAGCAAGGATTTATCAATGATAAGCCAACCGCCGGCGGCTACAATTTCTATGGTTTCGGTTGATAGTTTTGAGGGTTTTAAAGGCTGCAATTTTTCGGCAATTTCCAAGCCTGAACCCAAATCTAAAACAGCATTTAAAGTTTCCGCCATTGTCATTGTACATTTCTCCTTAAATTGGTTTTTGTTGTTTTGGTTTTTATTTCTGTAAAATCTTTAAAACTTCAAAGCTTCAAAAAATCTTTGAATCTTAAAATTTCAAATCTTTTTCAAAATACACTTCCTTATTCTTCAAAAACTCCACCACTTCCTCAACTTCATCATCCGAAATAAAAGCCCCTTGAATACGCTTGGGTCTGCCCCTGTTCTCCCCGATAAAAAACATATCCCCTTTGCCGAGCAACTTTTCTGCCCCTGTAGAATCAAGAATTATGTTGGAGTCCAGAGCCGAACCAACAGCGAAGGCTATTCTTCCGAGGACATTTGATTTTATCGTTCCTTTGATTACCTCTGCTACAGGACGTTGAGTGGCAAGAACCAGATGTATTCCCGCGGCTCTTGCTTTTTGTGCAAGGCGGACTATGTTTGTTTCGGTTTTATTGTCTTTGCCGTCTTTTTTTGTTCTTTGGGTTATCATCAAGTCCGCCATTTCGTCTATGATTATAAGTATTTGCGGAAGGGGCGGTATGGGTTCATCTTGTTTTTTCAGAAAGGCATTATATCCTTTCAGATTGCGCTTGTTACCCGCCGCTTCAAAGGCGGCATACCGCCTTTCCATTTCCTCCACGGCATAATCCAATGCCCGTTCAACTTCATCCGTTTCGGTTATAACAGGCAAGAGCAGATGGGGTATTCCTTTATATACGCTTAACTCCACCTTCTTCGGGTCAATCAGAATCAATTTGACTTCTTCGGGGGTTGCCTTATAAAGGATGCTTGTTATAAGGGTGTTGATGCAGACTGATTTACCCGAGCCTGTACTTCCTGCAATCAGAAGATGAGGTAATTCGGCAATATCAGTCACAACGGCATTGCCCGACACATCCTGCCCCAAAGCAAAGGATAATTTTGAGGGGTGGCTTCTGAATGCACGGCTTTCTAATATTTCCCTCAACAGCACAATTTGTCTTTGGCTTTTCTCTTTAGGCACTTCTATCCCAATGGTTGATTCGCCCGGCATGGGAGTGATGTTTATGCTCTCAACGGATAAGGTTCGGGCTAAATCTTCCGATAATGCCATAATGGCAGACATTTTAAATCCGGATCCGGGCTTGGGGGCTATTTTGTATAAGATGAAGTTTGCCGCATAGACTGCGCTTTGTACTGTTGCCGGTATTTTGTAACTCTCCAACGCTTCTTTCAGCTTTTCCAAGCCCTCAAAGTTGTCGCTGATGGCAGAGGTGGCGGAGGTTTTGGCAGATGAGGCGGGTGATGTGGTTGATGCAGATGAGGCGGATGAGGAGGTTGGGTTTTGTCGGAGCAACTCAAAGGGAATAGGGGGTGGGGGTAACGGCGATGGCGGTGTTGATTCGCGGGGGTTGGGTTCTTTTTTAAGATGTTCGGGCTGTTTGGATTCGGATGATTGCGGCTCTCCGTCGGGGTTTTCCGGGTTTGAGCGGCTGCGGTTTCTTGAATTATCTGATTTTCTTACAAAGATTACAGAGCCGTACATTGCGGCAATTCCTAAAGGTACGATATAAAACCCAACATCTTCTGAAAGCATCATATACAACAGGAATGCAAGCATAATTACGATAGGTAAGGCTAAAATGCGGCGGGGTCGGTCAGTCATTTTTATTTCCCCCTTGTTTATACTTTTTTATTTAATTGATGATTCTTAATTGACGCGCACGTCATTTAATTTTTCTTATTGACGCGCACGTCATTAATGATTTATGTGTCCGAAAAACCGTGTTTTTCGCGTATTTTTTGGGGTTAAATATTTGATGATTTTAATTGACGCGCACGTCATTTAAATTTTCTTTTTGTCGTGCGCGACATTTGGATTTTTTAATTGACGCGCACGACATTTGATACAGAGGTGCAGATTTTTATTTTTTTGTTTCTGATTTCTGCTTTTGACTTTCAGCTGCTTCCGACTTCTAACTTCCGCTTATCACTCGTATCCGTTCCGGGTATTTTGAGTATCGGGTGTCGATTTTTTTGCGCTTGAGTTCCTGTTCTGTGAAGTGGTTTTCGCTTGGCTTAATAAAGTTGTTTTCAATCAGATTGGCTAATGTTCGGTTTATGCCAAAGAACGGATTTATATAATAGCTTGCGGGGCGGTTTGAGCCGTTGCAGAGCCAATATATTCTTCCGACCTCCGCCAATTCTTTGCGGTATCTTTCCAATGCCTTGACGGATGAGCCGCGCCCGTACATTGTTGCTAGGATATCTTCGTTTGAAACATCGAATTCTTCGGGATTTCTTTCTTTGAAGTTAAAAAGTGTGAGTTTTAACCAGAGCAATTGAGCATGGTTTGACAGGAAATTATTTTCCAGCCATTCATAAAATGCGCGTAATTCCTCATTTAATCTTATGTTAAGGTATTTTGGTTCGATTAATTTCATATAATTCCCCTTTTCTGCGGGACATGGAGCGGAATGTTGCGGTATAGTCGGTATGGTTAAGATGTAGGGTAGGTAATTGTGCAACCGGGTTCGGATAGCCGGGTAATTGGATATCCAACGCCGGATGTTGGGATGTTATGTTGGATGTTGGATGAGAACGGGCGCGGGAGAATTGGAATTGCAAAGGTGGAAGGAGATGGTTTTCCCGCACCCATGGCACAATCGGTCGCCGAGTCGCTTAGGTTTTTTGCGTTATTGCGTTGTTGTGCCTTCTCATTTGGTGGTGTTGCCGGGGATTGCTGTATTGTAAGCCTTTCGGCGTTACTTGTTAGGGGAGGGGCTGATTTTAGTCATCAAACATTCCAAGGTTAGCCCCAAATAATCTGCGCATTGATTCACTTTTTGACTTTGCGGTAGTAACTACGTCACCCGTGTCGCACAAATCATGCTTTGTTTTATTTTGCACGTCACCCGTGTCGCGCTTTTGGTTTTGCACGTCACCCGTGTCGCGCTTTTGGTTTTGCACGTCACCCGTGTCGCGCTTTTGGTTTTGCACGTCACCCGTGTCGCA